>Ga0315288_10011632_pt1 | contig 11077 bp, 9 predicted proteins | sample YL17G11_20_MG_FD_203454 | JGI IMG/M metagenome (GOLD analysis project Ga0315288, IMG submission 203454) | Sediment microbial communities from Yellowstone Lake, YNP, Wyoming, USA - YL17G11_20 | ecosystem: Environmental > Aquatic > Freshwater > Lake > Sediment | place: USA: Wyoming | collected...
ACCAGGATCTACTCCGCCGGAGGTGAACTGAGGGAGAGGGCCTGGGGTCAGTCCAGAAGAAGTACGCGGACGCGCTCGCCGGCGCCGACCCTTCGCCGATCGGCCGGGATGACGAGGAGGACGTTGGCGCGGGAGTAGGAGAGCAGGTCGGCCGACCCGCTGCTGGGAAGGGGGCGCACCCGGGCCGACTCGGCAGCGAAGAAGAGGTGGCCGGGAAGGAAGCCGGTCCGGCCGGCATCCTGCCGGACCTCTTCCGCCAGAACCGCGTCGAGATGCCGCCCTTCCGGAACGGCAAAGCCCATCATCTTCCTCAGCGCCGCGGCCGCCAGCACCTCGAAGATCACCAGGGACGAGACGGGATTCCCGGGCAGGCCGAAGACGAGGCAGGGCCCCTTCCGGCCGAAGACCGCCGGCTTGCCGGGGCGGATGGCGACCTTCCGGAAGAAGATCTCCACCTCCTCCTCCGCCAGGGCGCTCTCCACCAGGTCATGGCCCCCCATGGAAACGCCCCCGGAGAGGAGGAGAAGGTCGCTCCTGAGTCCCTGCCGGATCGAGTCCCGGAGCGCCTCCGGATTGTCCGGCACGATCCCCATCTCCACGACCCGCGCCCCCATCGCCCGTGCCCTGGCCGCCAGGGCCGGACCGTTGCTGTTCCGGATCTGGGCCGGGCCGGGGACCCGGTCCGCCTCCACCAGCTCGTCCCCCGTGACGCCGATTCCGACCTGCGGGATCCCGTGGACCCGCACTTCGGAGCATCCCACCGAGGCCAGGAGTCCCAGTCGGGCCGGGGTCAGGCGCTCCCCGGGGGAGAGGATCTTCTCCCCGGATCGCATCTCCCGGCCCCGTGGCGCGATGTTGGCCCCGGGCGGCACCGCCTCCAGGACCCGGACCCGGCCGATCTGCGCGGTCTCAGTCTTCTCCACCATCTGAACCGCGTCGGCCCCCTCGGGCACCGGCGCGCCGGTCATGATCCGGGCGGCCTCGCCGGGCCCGATCGTCCGGGCCGGCATCCGGCCGGCGGGGATCTCCTCCACGACGGCAAGATCCGCCGGAAGCGAGACCAGGTCCGCGGCACGCAGGGCGAACCCGTCCATCATCGCCCTCGGGAAAGGGGGCTGATCGGCGTCGGCGAAGATCTCCTCGGCAAGGACTCTGCCGGCGGCTTCATGAAGCGGCACCCTCTCCGCCGGAAGCGGCTCCGCTTCCCGCAGGACCACCTCAAGCGCCTCCTCCACGGGGATCATGGGAGTCCGGGGATCCTTCATCCTTGACTCACCTCCGCCCGACCACCAGGACCCGGGGGATCCCCGTATAGTCGGACCGGACCTCGATCAGCTCCAGATCCGCGGTCCGGCGGATGAGGGGCGGGATCTGCTCGGCCCCTCCGGCCGGAAGCTCCAGGACCAGGCGGCCTCCCGATTGCAGGAAGAGCGCGCCCGCCGCCAGGAGGCCGGGATAGAAGGCCAGTGGGTCGCCGCCGGGAGGAACCAGGGCCAGCCGCGGCTCGTGGTCGCGCACCTCCGGCTCCAGGGCCGCCATCTCCGATTCCGCCACGTAGGGGGGATTGGAGACCAGGAAATCGAGGCCGCCCGGGGGAACTTCCCCTTTCAGGGGCGCCGCAAGATCGCCCTGCAGAAAGCGGATCCTCGTCTCCACGCCGTGCCGGACCGCGTTGGATCGGGCCACTTCCAGCGCCTCTTCCGAGATGTCCGTGGCAACGACACGGGCCCCTGGAAGCTCCCGGGCGAGGCTGACCGCTATGTTCCCGCTTCCGGTGCCGATGTCCGCGATCCGGGGGGCGGGAGAGGCGGCCAGGGCGAGGACCGTCTCCACCACCAGCTCCGTCTCCGGCCGCGGGATCAGGACCCGCCGGTCCACGGCGAACTCCAGCGACCAGAACTCCTGGGTGCCGGTGAGGTGCTGCAGAGGGATCCGCCGCCCGCGGCGCTCCAGAAGGTTGCGAAAGGTGGACTCGGCGCCGGGAGGAGCGGCCTCCCGCGTCCGGGCGAGAAGCGCCGACCGGTCCACGCCCAGGGACAGAGCCAGGAGGACCTCGGCGTCGAAGCGGGCCGAGGGGACTCCCCTCTCCTCGAGACAGGCCGCACCCTCCCTCGCCAGATCGCCGAGGGTGGAGACGGACGACGGGCGGCTCACGGCGTGCCGGAGGACGAAGGGGAGGAGGCCGCCACCGCCGTCTCGGCCTTCAATCTCTCGGACTGGCTGTGGGCGGCGAGGGGCTCGATGATGGGATCCAGATTTCCGTCCATGAAGGACTCGATCTGGTGGATGGTGACGTTGATCCGATGGTCGGTGACGCGGCTCTGGGGAAAGTTGTAGGTCCGGATCTTCTCGCTCCGATCGCCGCTGCCGATCTGGGTCCGCCGGTCTTCGGCGATGGAGTCGTGCTGCTCCTGGCGGGCGACCTCCAGGAGGCGCGAGCGGAGGACCCGCAGGGCCTTGGCCTTGTTCTTGTGCTGGGACTTCTGGTCCTGGCACTGGACCACCATCCCGGTGGGGAGATGGGTGATCCGGATGGCGGAGTAGGTGGTGTTGACGCTCTGGCCGCCCGGTCCGGTGGAGCAGAAGCGATCGATCCGGAGGTCCTTCTCGGCGATCTCCACGTCCACCTCCTCCGCCTCGGGGAGGACGGCCACGGTGGCGGTGGAAGTGTGGATTCTCCCCGACGCCTCGGTGCGGGGGACGCGCTGGACCCGGTGGACGCCGCTCTCGTAGCGGAGTCGGGAATAGGCGTTCCTCCCCTCGATGGTGGCGATGACCTCCTTCAGCCCCCCCAGCTCCGACTGGCTGAGGTCCAGCACCTCCATCCTCCATCCCTGCCGCTCCACGTAGCGGGTGTACATCCGGAAGAGCTCCTGGGCGAAGAGGGCCGCCTCCTCGCCGCCGGTCCCCGCCCGGACTTCCAGGATGACGTTCTTCTCGTCGTTGGGGTCCCGGGGGACCAGGAGGGATTTCATCTCCTCGAGCAACGCCTCCCGGCGCCGGTTCAGATCCTCCAGCTCCTCACTGGCGAGCTGCCGCAGCTCCGAGTCGGCCCCCTTGAGGATCTTCTCGGTCTCCAGGATCTCCTTCTCGATCCCCTTGAACTCCCCGTAGGCCTCCACGATCCTCTCCAACCCGGAGTAGACCTTGGCGTCGGCGAGGTACCGGGCCTTGTCCTTCATGGCCTCGGGATCGCTCATCCTCCGGGAGAGGTCCTCGAACTGCTTCTCGATGGCTTCGAGCTTGCGGAACATGGGAGGGGCCGCCGCTTAGAGGGGGAAGGCTCCGCGCCGGGCGGGAGATTCCCCCGGGGGCGCCGAGCGCAGGGCGGAGAGGGCCACGGATGGCTGCTCACCGCCGGCTTTCAAGGCATGGACCACGTCTTCAGCTCGTGGAGCCCGAGGGGCGGTTGCCGGCGTAGCGGCGGGTGAACCGCTCCACGCGACCGGCGGTGTCGATAAGCTTCTGCTTCCCGGTGAAGAAGGGATGGCACTTGGAGCAGATCTCCAGCCGCAGATCCTTCAGGGTGCTCCGGGTCACGAAGGACTCGCCGCAGGCGCACACCACCGTGATTTCCTTGTAATTGGGGTGGATCTTGGGTTTCATGGCAATCTCCGAAAGACCGTTATTCTAGGACACGGGCGGGAAATCGCGCAAGGCCGCCCCTACGACACCTCGCTCATGGACCCCAGGAACTCCTCGTTGTTCTTGGTCTTGCCGATCTTCTCGATGAGCAGCTCCATGGCCTCGGCGCTGGACAGGGAGTTGAGCACCTTCCGCAGGACCCAGGTCCGGTCCAGCTCCTTCTTGGAGAGCAGCAGCTCCTCCTTGCGCGTTCCGGAGCGGGTGATCTCGATGGACGGGAAGACCCGGCGGTCCGCCAGCTTCCGGTCCAGGTGGATTTCCATGTTGCCGGTCCCCTTGAACTCCTCGAAGATCACGTCGTCCATGCGGCTGCCGGTCTCGATGAGGGCGGTGGCCATGATGGTGAGGCTCCCCCCCTCCTCGATGTTCCGGGCGGCGCCGAAGAAGCGCTTGGGCCGCTGCAGGGCGTTGGCGTCCACGCCGCCCGAGAGGACCTTTCCCGACGGCGGGACGATGGTGTTGTAGGCCCGGGCCAGGCGGGTGATGGAGTCCAGCAGGATCACCACGTCCTTCTTGTGCTCCACCAGGCGCTTGGCCTTCTCGATGACCATTTCCGCGACCTGCACGTGGCGCTGGGCCGGCTCGTCGAACGTGGAGCTGATCACCTCGCCGTTCACCGAGCGCTGCATGTCGGTGACCTCCTCGGGCCGCTCGTCGATGAGCAGCACGATGAGGATGATCTCCGGGTGGTTCTGGCTGATGCTGTTGGCGATGCTCTGGAGGAGCATCGTCTTCCCGGTCCGGGGCGCCGCCACGATGAGCCCGCGCTGCCCCTTCCCGATGGGGGTCAGGATGTCCATGACCCGTGCCGAGATGTTGTCCCGCCCCGTCTCCAGCCGGATCCGCTCGTTGGGATACAACGGCGTCAGGTTGTCGAAGAAGACCTTCTCCTTCGACTCGTCCGGGTGCTCGAAGTTGACCGCCTCGACCTTGATGAGGGCGAAGTAGCGCTCGCCCTCCTTGGGAGGCCGCACCTGCCCCGAGATGGTGTCCCCGGTGTGCAGATCGAACTTCCGGATCTGGGAGGGCGACACGTAGATGTCATCGGGCCCCGGGAGGTAGTTGTACTCCGGGGCGCGCAGGAAGCCGAACCCGTCCGGGAGGCATTCCAGCACCCCCTCGGCGAAGATCAGCCCGCTCTTCTCGGTCTGCGCCTGGAGGATCTTGAAGATCAGCTCCTGCTTGCGCATGGCCGTGGCGCCCTCGACGTTGAGCTCCTTGGCGATGTTGGTCAGCTCGGTGATGCTCATTTCCTTGAGGGCGGTGATGTCCAGCTTCTCGCCGACGACACCCGTCGGAGTCGTTCCTTCCGCTCGTGCTTTTTCCTTGATCAATGGGGCACCGTTTTCAAGAGTCTCTTGAGCCTGTCCGTTGTTTTCCGAGTCGTCCGCGTACTCCCGTACGGGGCGGGTGGAGGGGTTGAGGTTCGGGTTCCGATCAGCGCGAGGATTTCGTTTCATTCAGCATCCCGTCGATGGCGGCCCAGATCCTGGGAATCCCTTCCCGCGTCTCGGCGGAGCAGGGGACCAGCAGATCCGGGCGGTGGAATTCCTTGAGGTGGGTTTGGAGACTCCTGTTCAGCTCGTTTCTCGAGAGCTTGTCCGATTTCGTCGCGGCGACCACGAAGCGCATTCCCCGGTGTTCCAGCCATTCCCGCATCTCCCGGTCCAGGGGTGACGGCGGGTGCCGGGCGTCCACGATGAGCACCGCCAGCCTTCCCGGCGCCCGGCGGTCCAGGGCGGCCCCCGCGAGGGCCCTCCACCCTTCCCGCATCGCCTTCGCCACCTTCGCGAACCCGTAGCCGGGGAGGTCCATGAAGAGGCAGGCGCCGTTCACCCGGAAGAAGTTCACCTGCCGCGTGCGGCCCGGCGTCGAGCTGGTCCGGGCCAGGTTCCGCCGGCCGAGAAGGGCGTTGATCAGGCTCGACTTCCCGACGTTGGACCGGCCGAGAAAGGCGACCTCGGGAAGCGTCGCGGGCGGAAAGTCTCTTGGGTCAGCGGCTCCCGCCAGGAACTCGCAGGTGACTACCTTCACGGATCACCGCTTTGGGCGGGGTTCGCAGGGAGCATGTCAGGGAAATAGGCTTCGGGACGACCTAATGAACGGAGCTGTCGGGAATCCTCTTCTCATACCCCTTGTCAACGATGGGCGGAGTTTCCTTGGACTCCTTTTCCAGGGCGATGCTGAGGACCTCGTCCATGTTCTCGACCAGGCGGAACTCCAGCTCCTTCTGGATGTCCTCGGGGATCTCGGACAGGTCCTTCTCGTTGTCCCGGGGAAGGATGATGGTGGTGATGCCCACGCGGTGGGCCGCCAGCACCTTCTCCTTCACTCCGCCGATGGGAAGCACCTGCCCCCGGAGGGTGATCTCGCCCGTCATGGCCACTTCCTTGCGCACCGGCGTCTTGGTCAGCAGCGAAGCCAGCGCGGTGGCGATGGTGATTCCGGCGGACGGCCCGTCCTTGGGGATGGCCCCTTCCGGGACGTGGATGTGGATGTCGTATTTCTTGTGGAACTCGTCGTCGATGCCCAGCTGCTCCGCGCGGGAGCGGATGTAGCTCATGGCCGCCTGGGCCGACTCCTGCATCACCTCCCCCAGCTTGCCGGTCAGGGTGAGCTTGCCGCGTCCCTTCATGAGGGTCGCCTCGGTCACGAGGATCTCGCCCCCCACCTCGGTCCAGGCCAGGCCGGTGGCGACGCCCACCTCGCTCTTCTTGGCCCTCTCCTGATCCTTGGGCCGGTACCGCGGCACGCCCAGGAAGTCGGAGATTTCCTTGGACGTCACCGCGTGCTCGTAGTCCTTCCCTTCCTTCACCACCCGGCGGGCGACCTTGCGGCAGACCGACGCGATCTCCCGCTCCAGGTTTCTCACTCCCGCCTCCCGGGTGTAGTTCTCGATGATGTCCAGGATGGCCTCGTCCTCGATTGCGATCTTCTTCGCCAAGAGGCCGTGGGCCTTCAGCTGCTTGTCGATGAGGAACTGCCGGGCGATGTGCATCTTCTCGTTCGTGGTGTACCCGGCCAGCCGGATCACCTCCATCCGGTCCTTCAGGGCCGGCGGCACGGGGTGCAGGATGTTGGCCGTGGCGATGAACATCACCTGGGAGAGGTCGAACTCCGTGTCCAGGTAGTGGTCCACGAAGGTGGAGTTCTGCTCCGGGTCCAGGACCTCCAGCAGCGCCGCGGAGGGGTCGCCCCGGAAGTCCATGCTCATCTTGTCCACCTCGTCCAGCAGGAAGATCGGGTTCTTGGTCCCCGCCTTGCGCATCATCTGGATGATCTGCCCCGGGAAGGCGCCGATGTAGGTCCGCCGGTGGCCCCGGATCTCCGCCTCGTCCCGGACGCCGCCCAGGGAGAGGCGCACGAACCGGCGGCCGGTGGCCCGGGCGATGCTCTTGGCCAGGGAGGTCTTGCCCACCCCGGGAGGGCCGACGAAGCAGAGGATCGACCCCTTCTTCACGTTTCGGACCAGCCGCCGCACGGCCAGGAACTCCAGGATCCGCTCCTTGATCTTCTCCAGGCCGTAGTGGTCCTCGTTGAGGATCTGCTCGGCGCGATCGATGTCCCGGTTCTCCTTCGTCCTCTTGTGCCACGGCACCGCCAGCAGCCACTCGAGGTAGTTGCGGGAGACGGTGGCCTCGGCGGAGACCGGAGGCATGACCTCGAGGCGCTTGAGCTCCTGGATGGCCTTCTCGCGGGCCTCCTTGGGCATCTTGGCGGCCTCGATCTTCTCCTTGAGCTCCTCGATCTCGTTGCCCCGGTCGTCCTTGCGCCCCAGCTCCTGCTGGATCGCCTTGATCTTCTCGTTGAGGTAGTACTCCTTCTGGGCCCGCTCCATCTGCTTCTTGACCCGCTGGTGGATCCGCCGGTCGACGCGGAGCTTCTCGATCTCCGTCTCCAGCATCCCCACGAGCATGGTGAGGCGCTCCTTGGGGTCGAAGGTCTCCAGGAGGTTCTGCTTCTCCTCCACGCCCACCTGGAGGTGGGCGGCGATGGTGTCGGTCAGGCGGCCCGGCTCCGAGACCCGGATGGTGGAGATCATGGTCTCGTAGGGAAGGTTCGGGCTCAGCTTCACGTACTTCTCGAAGAGGGAGACCGCCTTCCCCATCTCCGTTTCCATCTCGGGGGTCATCTCGCCCTTGACGTCGATGGGCTCCAGGACGGTGATGAAGTACCCTTCGGCCTCCCGGATCTCCAGCACCTTGCCCCGGGTGACGCCCTCCACCAGGAGCTTGATGTTCCCGTTGGGGAGCTTCAGGCTCTGGACGATGTTCACCACCGTGCCGATGTAGTTGATCTCGTCCGGCTTCGGCTCGTCGGTGCGGGCGTCGCGCTGGGTGGACAGGAAGAGCCGCTTGTCGCCGGTCAGGGCGTGATCCACGGCCGTGAGGGAGGTCTTCCGGCCCACCACGAAGGGAATCATGGTGTAGGGGAAGACCACCACGTCCCGCAGCGGGACGAGCGGGAGGCGCTCGAGCTTGTCGTGCTGGCCCGGGAGGACCGTCTGGGTCATCGGATTTTAGCCTGCCTTTTGCATCAGGATGATCGGCGCCACCTTGTTCTCGACCACTTCGCGGGAGATGACGCACTCGGTGATGTTGTTCTGGGAGGGGAGCTGGTACATGAGGTCGAGCATGAGGTCTTCGAGGATGAGCCGGAGGCCCCGCGCCCCGATCTTCCGGGCCAGCGCCTTCTCGGCGATGGCCTCCAGGGAGTCCTTGGTGAAGGTGAGGGTGACGTCCTCGTACTCGAAGATCCGCTGGTACTGCTTGGTGAGGGCGTTGCGCGGCTCAGTCAGGATCTTCACCAGGGCGTCCTTGTCCAGCTCGCCCAACAGCCCGATGACCGGAAGCCGCCCCACGAACTCGGGGATGAGGCCGTACTTGATGAGGTCCTGGGGCTGGACCTGCTCCAGGATGTTGAGCATGTCCTTGTCGGTCTTCTTCCGCACGTCGGCCTTGAAGCCCACCGACTTCTTCCCGGTGCGCTGCTCGATGATGGTCTCGAGCCCGACGAAGGCGCCCCCGCAGATGAAGAGGATGTTGGTGGTGTCCATGGGGATGAAGTCCTGGTGGGGGTGCTTCCGGCCTCCCTGCGGCGGCACGTTGGCGACCGTCCCTTCCAGGATCTTCAGGAGCGCCTGCTGCACGCCCTCCCCGGAGACGTCCCGGGTGATGGACGGGCTGTCGCTCTTCCGGCTGATCTTGTCCACCTCATCTATATAGATGATGCCCCGCTTGGCCTTCTCGATGTCGTTCCCCGCCGCCTGGAGCAGCCGCAGGAGGATGTTCTCCACGTCCTCGCCCACGTAGCCCGCCTCGGTGAGGGTCGTGGCGTCCACGATGGCGAAGGGGACGCTGAGCAGCTTGGCCAGGGTCTGCGCCAGGAGCGTCTTGCCGGTGCCGGTGGGGCCGATGAGGAGGATGTTGCTCTTCTGCACCTCGACGTCGCTCCGGCGCTTGCTCATCTCGTTGCGCTTGTATTGGTTGTAGACCGCGACAGCGAGCTTCTTCTTGGCCTTCTCCTGGCCCACCACGTACTCGTCCAGGAACTCCCGGATCTCGACGGGCTTGGGGAGTTTTAACCGGGTCTTGGGCTCGTCCAGCTCCCGCTCTTCCGCGATGATGTCCAGGCAGATGTCGACGCACTCGTCGCAGATGTAGACCGTGGGGCCCGCGATGAGCTTCTTGACGTCCCTCTGGTCTTTATTGCAGAAGGAGCATCGCAGCGACTCGCCTTCGCCTTTCTTGCCCGCCATCGGTCCTCTCCGTCCCCGCCGCGCTCAGTCCCGCCTCGAGATCACCTGGTCGATGATTCCGTACTCCAGGCTCTGGGCGGCGGTCATGATGAAATCGCGATCCGTGTCGCGTTCGATCTTCTCCTTCGTCTGGCCCGTGTGGATCCGGACGATGTCGTTCAACCGCTCCCGGATCCGCAATATTTCCTTCGCGTGAATGTCCACGTCGGTGGCCTGCCCCGAGAAATCGCCCATGGGCTGGTGGAGCAGGATCCTCGAGTTCGGTAGCGCGAACCGCTTCTTCGGGGCCCCCGCCGCCAGAATAACGGCGCCCATGCTCGCCGCCTGTCCGATGCAAATCGTCGACACGTCGGGCTTGATGAACTGCATCGTGTCGTAAACGGCGAGACCGGCCGTCACCGATCCGCCCGGGCTGTTGATGTAGAGGTGAATGTCTTTCTCGGGGTCTTCCGCTTCCAGGTACAGGAGCTGAGCAATCACCAGGTTCGAGAGGCTGTCGTCGATCGGGCTGCCGAGGAAAACGATGTTGTCTTTGAGCAACCGCGAGTAGATGTCGTAGGCTCTCTCACCCCTGTTGGTTTGCTCAACGACCATCGGAACCAGCGGCATTGAGCTAACCCTCCCGACTAATAGTAGCGTGATCCAACAGAAAGTCAAGCGCCTTTTCCCTCTGCAGTTGCCTTTCAAGCCCCTCCAGATGGCCTTTTCGCGCGAGTTGCTGCTTGAGATCCGCGACGCTGATCTGTTGACGCTTCGCCTCGTGCCGCAGGCGCTCGTTGACGTCGTCGGCGCCCGCCGTGAGAGACTCCTGGGCGGCGATGGTCTCGAGGATCAGCATGGCGCGGACCCGCCGGACGGCGCCGGGGCGCCCCTTCTCGCGCTCCTCCTTCCAGTTCACCTCGGCGTGCTGGGGATCGATCCCCTTCACGAGGAGCTCGCGGACGGCGTCTTCGATCTGACGGTCCAGCTGCGCTTCCACCAGGGAGTCGGGAACCTCAAATTCGTTCTTCTCCACCAGCGCCGTCAAGATTTTGTCCTTGGCCTCCGCGTCCGCCGCGGCATTCCCCCTGCGCAGCAGCTCCTGCCGGATGTGCTCCCGCAGATCCACCAGGGACTGGAACTCCCCCACTTCCTTCGCCAGCTCGTCGTCCAGAGGCGGGACCTCCCGGACCTTCACCTCCCGGGCGAGCAGCGAATACTCCACGAGCCGGCCGGCCAGAACGCCCGAGGGATAGTCTTCGGGATAGCGCACCTGAAACGTCCGCGTCTCCTCCACCGCGACGCCGGCGAGGGCGGCGTTGAAATCGGGGTGGTTGTCGTCGGACCCCACCCGCATGGTGATCGCCTCGCCGCTGAAGTCCTTCCCCTTCCCTTCCAGGAAGCGGCCCGACAGGGTCCCCACCACCACGTCACCGCTCTCGACCTTCCGATCCGCCCGGGTGGAGTACTTGGCCGCCCGCTCCCGCAGCGCCGCCAGGTTCTCCTCCACCATCTCCTCGGTGGCGCTCACATCCCGGCGCGTCACGGGGATTCCCTTGTAGTCTCGGATCTCCAGGACCGGCCGGATCTCGAAGGTGGTCCGGAAGACCAGCGGCTCCCCCTGCCGGTAGTCGTACTCGTCCAGCACGGGCCGGTGGACGGGCTCGAGCTTCTTCTCTTCCAGGGCGCGCCGCG
>Ga0315288_10011635_pt1 | contig 11076 bp, 8 predicted proteins | sample YL17G11_20_MG_FD_203454 | JGI IMG/M metagenome (GOLD analysis project Ga0315288, IMG submission 203454) | Sediment microbial communities from Yellowstone Lake, YNP, Wyoming, USA - YL17G11_20 | ecosystem: Environmental > Aquatic > Freshwater > Lake > Sediment | place: USA: Wyoming | collected...
GAGGAAGCGCAGGTTCAGCGCGGATCGCCGCAGCGGTGGGATCGGGGACTCGCCTCCCGCCGGGGTGGCGTCGGCGGACACCCACCCCCACGGCTCCAGGTAGGCCTCCACCCAGACGTGGGCGTCGGACTCTCGCATCTGGAAATTGGGTTCGGCCGGCCCCTTGGGGTTGTCAGGCCGCGGCCGCATGACCTGGGCTCCGCTCGTGTCATCGCCGTAGGCAAAGCCTGTGACCAGCCGCGTGGGTATGCCCACCGCCCGCGCCATGATGGCTAGCGAAGTGGCGAAGAGGTCGCAGTAGCCGCGCTTGCTCTTGAACAGGAAGAAGTCGGCCGCATCCCGGTTTGGCGGAGCAGCGGGAGGGTCGAGGGTGTAGACATAGTTCTGCTGGAGATGAGCGACGAGGGCCATCAGCTTGCGCTGAGGGCTCGACTCGCGGCCGGCGACCTCCCGGGCCAGGTCAGCCACACGCCTGGAGCCGAAAGGAATCTGCAGATAGGTCCTCGGCAGCAGCGCCGCAGAAGGCGCGGGAGGGTAGGGATTGCCCTGGACTTCCAGGGGGGACGAAGTCACCTGATAGTAGCTCCCGTCTACCCAGCTGCCTCCAGGAGCTTCTACACATCCGTAGGCGTCGATTCGCAAGGGGCCGTGACGCTTGAACCCGCGAACGGTCAGGATCTGGATCTGGCCCGGGCTGTAGAAGACGGCGGGCATGGAAGTGTCCACCCGCACCAGATGAGCCTCGATCTTGGCGCCTGGCCGGGGAGCGAACTCGTCGGAAATGCTCAGTACCCCGCGTCTCAGTGGACGCTCCATGGGAGCGGGAATGGCCTCAGAGGGGAAAGGGGTGGCGCCCTCTTCGGGGGCCTCGGTGCGGAGCCACGACTGACCGCTGAAGTGGTCGTATATCTGGCCGCGCCAGAGGGGCTCAAACGGGCCCCAGATAGTCAGTCGGGGGGCGTGGCCGGGAGCGATCGGTCCCCTTCCGACGGGCAGGACAGAGGAATTTCGAGTTCTTCCCGCCCCCATGCTCCCGAACTGCCGCAGCGGAGAGGGCACTACGGCGACACGGGTGAGGAGCTGCCATCGGTATTCGGCAACGTAGTAGGAGATGGGGAGAAACAGGACATAGGCGACGATGATGATCAGCGCGATGGTGATGACCAGAGCATACCAATGCTTCCTCCGCCAGTGCCCGAGTCGCCAGCGGGCATCGGTCCTGCCGCCCGCCCGGATCATCCCAGAGAGCAACATACCGTGGCCCATGGCGATCAGCGCGGAAGGGAGGAAGAGGGCGAAGCACACTCCCACCACGGGGGCCTCTCCCTGGCCGCCGGCGAGGCCGAAGATGGCGAGCGCGGGTACGAGCGAGAACGCCATGTAATCGTATCTGACGAGCACGTAGCTAAAGGCGATGGGGAGCATCGACATACGAAGGGCGATCATGAGCCCGACTTCGACCTGCGCCAGGAGCAGTGAGCTCTCGTCCATCGCCAGTTCGCGCTCCACCAGGAGGCTGAAGGCGGCGGCCGCGGCGAGCCCAAGTGGAGCGCCCGCCAGCACTGCCATCGTGCCCCGATCGCGCAGCCTCCAACTCACAACTCCTCCGGCACAGACCAGGGCGGCGCCGACGAGAGCGATCTGCACGCTGCCACTGGCTAAGCTCGCCACGATTGGCGCGGTGGCGAGAGCGACCGTGATGGAGACGTAGAGGACCGCCTCATCGAAGGTCGTTACCCGGTCGGACCTGGTTTTGGCCTTGATCTGCTGCATCGTCGGCGTGCCAGTTGCTAGCGATCGAGGAGGAAGGAACCGCTCAGGGCGTTCTGCAAGCTCTCGCCTCTCCGGATGACCGTCGTCATTGCGCCTGCTGCGTCAAGATCGGCCGCTGCGACATGTCTCGGGGCCCTGGGGTCGAAGCTGATCGGGTCGATCAGCGCGGCGGAGACGCGAATCCGCTGGGCCCCCAGGGAGCGGATGACCCCTGCCAGCATCGGGTCCGGCGCACACGTCACTACGCAGGCGGAACCCCCGGTCGGAATGCGCGCGCCGGCCCACTCCAGCACCTGCGATACTGGCATCGCGCCATCCGCCTTCAGTCGGGCTAAGTGCTCCAGCGCCTGGTACTCCTGGTCCAGCCGATCGAGCTCGATCCAGATCGGACCGGACGCAGAGGCAAAAGCAAGGGAGGCGCACCCGTGATGCCCCAAGGCCCAATGGATGAGGGACGCGGCGGCCCGGACTCCGACCTCGAGTGTGGTGTCGATGCCGGCGCCGAGTTCCGATCCGGCAACGGCGTCGAGGACCACAGTCAGACTCCTCGACGCCCCCCGCTCGAACTCGATGACGGTCAAGCGATTGTGGTGCGCGGTAGCAGGCCAATGGATGCGCCGCAGTTCATCGCCGGGCTGGTAATCGCGAATTCCGTAGAACTCCAGCCCTGACTCCGACGCCTGGGAACGCTCTCCCCCCACCTGCGCGGGATCAGAGACGTTGTCGGACACCTCCAGGTCACTCAGCAGCACGGGCCGAGGGTAGACTACGACCTCGCCCGTCGCCTGAGAGGTAGACGTCCGCTGGAAGACCCCGAACGGGTCTGACACCGACACCCGGAGGGGGCCGGTCTGGTAGACGCCACGCTTGACGGCGTAGGCTTCGTAGGTGAGCCGCACCTTCTCGCCGGGCCAGAGGGCTGGGAGCACGAACTCGAGGGGCTGGTCGGAGCGCATATGCTCAGGGAGCCGGTCGGATACGGTGAGCAGAAAGCGGGGCAGGCGCCCCTGATTCACCAGCTCCGCCGTAACCTGCATCGGCTCGTGCTCGAAGACGCGGTCGGCCGCTTCCCTCCGCCACGACAGGGACCGGGCGGAGAGGCGGGAGCTGGCATAGCTGATCACCAGCGTCCCCAAGAGGGCCCCGACCATGAAGTGGACCGCGAGCGCGTTGTAGACGAGGCCGACCAACGCCATGCCTGCGGCGCACGTCATCAGCGTCAGGAACTGGAAACTCATCAGCACCTCTGGGAAGGAGACGCGCCGCCCGAGACGGCCGCGGCCCCATCCGCGCTACCTGCTCACGCGACCTGTCGCGACGGAGCCGGACCTGGCCCTGCTAGGGCGTGCGCAGTCGCGCCGGCAGCCGATCGTGGCGCACGAGATCGGCGAGAGTCTCGCGGCGCACGATGAGATCGGCCCGTCCGCCCGAGACAGTGACCGCCGCGGGACGCGTGAGGCGATTATAGTTGCTCGCCATGGAGTAATTGTACGCCCCGGTGGTCTGCACTGCCAAGATGTCGCCCGGAGCTATCTCCGGCGTTCTCAATTCTGCTATCAGCGTGTCGGTCTCGCAATGCTTGCCGGAGACGGTAACGGTGCGGGCGATCGGCTGCTGGGCCTTGTTGGCGACGATCGCCTCGTACTTGGCGTCGTACAACGCCGGTCGGGGGTTGTCGGAGAGGCCGCCATCGACGGAGACGTAGGTGCGAATGCCCGGGATCTCTTTGACCACACCCACCGTATAGAGAGTCGTGCCAGCTTCGCCGACGATTCGACGGCCGGGCTCCTGGATCAGGCGAGGCAGGGGGAGATTGCGCAACTCGCATCGCTCCCTGACCGCGCTGGTGACGGCCTCGGCATATTCGTCGAGGGTTGGCGGCTGATCGCCGGTGCGGTAGCGCACGCCGATGCCGCCGCCGAGGTCGAGGTCATCCAGCACAACGCCGAGCGAGTCTCGCACCTGGGCGGCGAAGTCCACCATCATCGCCGCCGCCTCGCGGAAGGACTCGAGTTCGAGGATCTGGGAGCCGATGTGACAGTTCACGCCGTGCAGGCGCAGACTTGGGGCTTGCAGCGCTTTGGCTACGGCCTCCATCGCCGCGCCGCCGGCAAGCGAGAATCCGAACTTCGTGTCCACCTTGCCAGTTTGGATGTGAGTGTGGGTGTTCGCGGTGACGCCAGGCGCGACCCGGACCAGCACGTCGAGCTGCGTGCCATGCTGGGCGGCGATCTCCTGGAGAGAGTCGATCTCGTCGAGGTGGTCTATGCCGAGGCGGCCCACGCCGTTGGCGACGGCCATCTCCATCTCCGCGCGCGACTTATTGCTGCCGTGCATGAAGACGCGGTTGGGCGCGACCCCGGCATGAAGCGCGGTGTGCAGCTCCCCACCGGAAGACACATCGACACCCAGGCCTTCCTGATCGACGATGCGGCAGACGGCCGCGGTGGTAAACGCCTTGCTTGAGAAAGAGATGTGGACGTTGGGGTAGCGAGACTCGAAGGCGCGGCGGAACGCGCGGCAGTTCTCGCGCACCAGGTCCTCGTCCAGCACGTAGAGCGGCGTGCCGTACTTGCGCGCGAGCTTGACGGTGTCGCAGCCGCCGATCTCGAGATGGCCATGTCTGTTGACTCGCTGCGTCCCCAGCAACATCCTGTTTGCCTCCCACAAAGTCAGCGCCAGACACGCATATTGCGGTCTGGCGCTGTGGTTCTCGCTAGTTGGTCGGGCTCATCAACCTGGCGCGAACACACGAACGCCGTGCAGGCGCTTCATCTTGGTAGTGTTCATGTCCGTGACGAGGTTCATGGTCTCAGAGCCCTTAGGCCCCGATGATATCGGAGCGAATGGGAAAAGTCAACCGCGGAGGGATCGCCCCCAGGACCACCGCTCTAGGGAGGAGGTGGCCGTTGGTTGTCATTCTGAGCCGTCTGCCAAAGGCGGACAAGCGAAGAATCCGTTCAAGAGGTCAGCGTCCGCCGAGGCGGACGCCACTCCGATATGGATTCCTCGCGCTCGTAGCGGTCTGAACGCCCGCTTCCGAGGCTCGGAATGACAGCTTGGTGGCCATCCGGCCGAGAACGGTGCTCCTGGGATCGCCCCAACTCCCTCGCGCCCCGTCTGCTCCTGCTACGGCCCGAGCTTCTCCACTACCCCCGCGACCTTGGCGTAGTGCCGCTTGAGCGAGGGATAGAGGGCGCGGTAGACGGGATAGAACTTGTTGTAGATGGCGGAAGCCTGGCGATGAGGCTGGGTCGGTTCCTTGGTGCGAACCGCGGCGGCGCAAGCGGCGGGGACGTCGGGCCAGACGCCGGCCCCGACTCCCCCCAGGATCGCGGCGCCGAAAGCCGCGCCTTCGTCGATGGCCATGCGCACCAGGGGAGTCCGGAAGACATCGGACTGCATCTGCCGCCAGAAGGCGCTGCGGGATCCGCCGCCGGTGTTGCGCACCTCGGCGATGGGGAGTCTCATCTCGCGCAGGATTTCGAGGGAGTCGCGCATGGCGTAGCAGATCCCCTCCATGACGGCGCGGGCCATATAGGCCTTGGTGTGGCGCAGCCCCAGTCCCATGAACACACCACGAGCGTGCGGGTCGGGGTGCGGGGTGCGCTCGCCGGTGAGATAGGGCAGGAAGATCAGACCCTCGGCGCCAATGGGGGCGGTCGATGCCGCGGCGGTGATGATCTCGTAGGGATCGACGCCCTGGGCGGCGGCTTCCGCCTTCTCCTCGCCGCATAGGACGTCTCGGAACCAGCGCAGCGACCCGCCTGCGGAGAGCACGACTCCCATCGCGTGCCACTGACCCGGGACGGCGTGGCAGAAGGTGTGCACGCGCAGCTTGGGGTCGAGTTTGGGCTCGTTCATAGGAGAGAACACGGTGCCGGAGGTGCCAACGCTGACCTGCACGATCCCTTCGGCAATGACCCCGTTACCGACGGCGGAACAGGCGTTGTCTCCTCCTCCACCGGCGATGAGAAGGCCCACAGGCAGACCGGTTTCGGCCGCGGCAGACTGGCACACGGCCGTGGAAGCGACCGGTGACTCGTATACCCTGGGCAGCATGTCGGTAGTCAGACCGAGGCCGTGGAGCATGACATCGGACCATTGGCGCTTGCCGACGTTGAGGAGCGAGGTGCCGGCCGCGTCCGACACCTCGGTGGCGAACTCACCCGAGAGGCGGAAGCGGATGTAGTCCTTGGGCAGGAGGATCATGCGGAGGCGGGCGTAGAGGTCGGGCTCGTTGTCGCGCAGCCAGACGATCTTGGGGGCTTGGAAGCCGGTGAGGACGGGGTTCAGCGTTTCCCCGACGACCTTGTCGAAGCCGACGGTGTCATGGATCCAGGCGCACTGGGCGGCGGTGCGCTGATCGCACCAGAGGAGCGCCTCGCGGAGGACGTTGTGGTCCTTGTCCAGGAAGACGGAGCCGTGCTGCTGGCCCGAGAGGCCGAGGCCGCGAATCTCCTCGGGCCGCGCGCCGGAGGCGGAGATGACGCGCCGAATGGCGGCCACTGTCCCGCGCCACCAGTCCTGTGGATCCTGCTCCGCCCAGCCAGGTCGGGGCGTATGGAGCGGGTACTCCTCGGTGGCACTGGCGACGACTGCGCCGGTCGGGTCGATCAGTAGCGCTTTCGTTCCGGTGGTGCCGACATCGATGCCAAGGATGTAGTCAGCCATGGAGCGACCTCGCGTGTGTGATGCGCGTTTATTCGCCCGAGGGAGAGGCGCGCCCTGCTGGATAGACGCTACCGGCGGCGGCCGGGTAGGAGGCTCGTCGGCCAGGCGATGACCTGAAGCGCGAATAGCATGAGGATGGAATTGCGAGCGATCATAGGCCAGCCGACGCGGTCACCGAAGATGGGGAGGAAGCATCCGCACCCGATGTCGATGCCGCGCATCATCACCAGGGCAGCGGCGCCGATGAACACCGCGAGCAGGCCCCCGAGAAGGGCGGCGGCGCTGCGCGGGAGGATGCCGATCACAAGCAGGACGCCTGGGATGAACTCAATCCACGGGAAGACGACTCCGGCGAGGTTGATGAGGTCAGGATGGAGGATGCGGTAACCGTAGATGAGGCGAGCCACCTCATCGGGGCGGAGGAGCTTGGTCGTATTGGCGTAGACGAACGCGCCACCGAGAAGGAGGCGGCAGAGACGGCCGGTGAGCGGGTGGGAGAGCACGCGCTTCACGGCTGGTCTCCCTGCTTGCTCGGGTAGGCGGCGCGCCAGGTCTCCCAGCCGCGGTCGAACACGCCGATCGAATTGGGGATCAGCTCGCGCAGCTTCTCAGCCACCTCGACTGCGTCACTGCACTCCACGCTCCGGCAGTAGACGATGATGGACTTGGCGGATTCGATGCGGTCGGCTAAGGCGGGAAAGCGCGAGTCGAAATCCTTCGTGGGCAGATTGAGCGCGCCGGGGATGTGGCCCCGCGCGTATTCCTCTGGGCTGCGAGCATCGAGGAAAAGCGAAGACTGGGACTGGAAGGCTGCGTAAGCCTGGTCGGGGGAGATGGACCTGAGACCGGCCGGCAGCGGCGGAGCGGCCTGCTCCTGTGGCGGCGGGAAGAGCGGCACGCCCCGGGGCGAGAAGTGGTTGACGATTAGACCTAGCGCCGCACTAGCGGCGAGGAGGCACAGCGACCCCACGAGTACGCCGGCGATGGTCCTTTGACCAGCGTCAGCGAGAGGGTGGAGCGGGCTTAGATTCGGGCTGTCCGGCTTTACCATAGACGGTGATCCGCAGATCGCTGACGTGCTTGAGGTCGGTGCGGACTACGATGAAGCTGTAGACACGCTCGGGCTGCGAGAAAGGCCCGAAGTGAACCCGCAGGCGGTACCCGCCCTGCTTGTCTTTCAGCGCCTCCGGCGTGTCGACGCGCACCGCCTTGTGGTCCGACCTGACCTCGAGGATGCGGAAGCTCTTCACATCCACAGGCCGGATGGTCACGGTTCGTTCGACCGTTCGCCCCAGGCCCACGTTGCCGAACAGGACACTGCCAGGCGATATCTCCACCTCTTGCTTGACCACGCCGGTGATGGTAAGCGTCACCTTCGGCTGGGCGGGGTCGTTGGACTCGACGTAGATGCTCTTGCTGATGGGGCCCTTCATCCGCCCTGAGCGAAAGGTGACTCTGATGGGCGCGGTCGCTCCCGGCGCGATCTCCTTCTTTGGAGGAAGCACGGCGGTGCAGCCGCAAGAGCTCGTCACCTTGTCGATCTTGAGCGGCGCGTCCCCGATGTTTCGCACCACGAACTCATGATCGACTCGGTCCTCCTGAAATATGGTCCCGAAGTCGAAGGTGGGCTGGTCGAAATGAATGCCGGGGGCCGCCGAGGCCGCCGGGGCGAGCAGAGCAGAAGCTGCCATCAGAATGAGCAGGATAAGACTAGACAGCATGGTTCGAGAGGGTGCGTGCATCTCGTTCTCCCGACGAGCGGGGGCTATGCTATCCACGGGCGAAGTGGTCGAACCCAGAACTGGGCGCGATCGGCTGTCCGTCCGGGCCGATGAACGTCACGCCGGGTTGCTCCGTGATCTCACCCACTGCGGTTACCTGGGCGCCCGCAGCCTGTGACACCACAGCCGCGATCCTCGCCGCAGCCGACGGCGGGCAGGTGAAGAGCAGCTCGTAATCCTCTCCTCCCGCGGTTGCCATTTCCAGGGCTGACCTCCCAATCCTGCGGGCGAGCGCGGCGCAGGCTGGGTCGACTGGGAGGCGATCGCACCGGACCACCGCTCCCACGCCGCTCTCGGCGCACAGCCGCGGAAGATCAGCGGCGAGGCCGTCGCTCAGGTCCATCATGGCCGTTGCCAATCGGGTGTGAGCGATGGCGCGGGCCTCGGCGACGCGCGGCCTGGGCTCATGGTGAGCCTGGAGGGCGCGGGCGATCTCGGCGCTGCCATCCTGCGATATGCCCTGCTGCAACACGGCGAGACCGGCGGCAGAGGCGCCGAGGGCGCCGGTGACGAGAATGGCGTCGCCCGGACGCGCCCCGCGGCGGCGCAGCATCAGGTCTTCCTCGACCCAGCCGGTGAGCGAGACGTCGACCACGATCGGGCCCGGGGAGCCGACCAGATCGCCCCCGACGAGCGAGGCGCCATAGGCCGAGGCGGCCGCAACGAGGCCCTCGGCGATCTGCTCGGGGACGTCGGCGGGGAGATCGCCGGGGGCGGCAAGGGAGGCGACGGCCGCGGCGGGCTCTCCGCCCATAGCCGCGATATCGCTGATATTCTGGGCCATCGCCTTCCAACCGATCTGCCATGGGGTGGCCCACTCACGGCGGAAGTGCGTGCCCTCGGTCATCATGTCGCAGGTGAGCAGGAGCAGGCGGCCGCTTTCGGAGCGGATGGCAGCGGCATCGTCACCGGGGCCGACGACGACGGAGCTACTGAGAGCAGCGTCGGCAAGCTCGCGGAAGCGCGCGAGCAGGCGGTTCTCACCGGCCTTGCGCAGGGGCTCACCGGGCGTCAGCTTCATGGGCGACTCGCGGCCGGCTTGCCGAGCAGGGCGAAGACGCAGTAGGGGCCGCACATGGAGCAGGTGGCGCCCTCTTCGCCGCCGGGTTGGTGGCGCGACCGCGCCTTCTCGGGATCGAGGGCGAGGCGGAACTGGGACTCCCAATCGAGATCGGCGCGGGCGCGGGCCATCTCGTCATCGCGAGCACGAGCCTTCGACCCCAGGCGCACGATATCGGCAGCGTGCCCGGCGATCCGGGTGGCGATCACGCCCTCCCGGACCTCCTCAACGGTCGGCAAGCCCAGGTGCTCGGCCGGGGTGAGATAGCAGAGGAAGTCTGCGCCGGCCATGCCAGCGACCGCGCCACCAATCGCGCCGACGATGTGGTCATAGCCGGCCCCAATGTCGGTGACCAGCGGGCCCAGCACGTAGAATGGTGCGCCGTGGCAGAGGCGCTTCTGAAGCACGACGTTGGCGACCACTTGGTCGAGCGGAAGGTGACCCGGCCCCTCGACCATCGCCTGCACGCCCGCGGCGCGGGAGCGCAGCACAAGATCGCCCAGAATCGCGGTTTCAGCGATCTGAGCGCGGTCCGAGCCGTCAGCCAGGCAGCCGGGACGCAGGCCGTCGCCGAGGCTGAGGGTGACGTCGTGCCGGCGGCAGATCTCCAGCAGATCGTCGAAGCGATCGTAGAGCGGGTTCTCGCGGCCGTGGTCACGCATCCAGCAGATGGTGAAAGCGCCGCCGCGGCTGACCACGCCGGTGATGCGGCTGCCGTCGAGCGCGAGCTTCGAGGTCTCCTGCGTCACGCCGCAGTGCACGGTGATGAAGTCTACCCCGTCCTCCGCGTGGCGGCGGATCACTTCGAAGAGTTCGTCCTCGGTCATGGCGGTGACGCCGCCGCGCGCCTGCGCTTCCACTGATGCGCAGTAAATGGGAACGGTGCCGACGGGCAGCGGGGAGGCGGCGATGACCTCCCGCCTGATCGCGTCGAGGTCGCCGGCCGTGCTGAGGTCCATCACCGCGTCGGCCCCAGCTTCGAGGGCGGCGCGGAGGCGAGCGAGGGCCTGCTCTGGCGATGGGTCCGTCGCCGAGGTGCCGATGTTGGCATTCACCTTGATGCGGAGCCCGGCGCCAATCGCTAGTGGGCGTAGGGAGGTATGATTGCGATTGGCGGGCAGCACGATCGTGCCGTCGGCAAGGCCGCAGCGAATCTGCTCGACGGGGACGCTCTCGGCGGCCGCGGCGGCCTCCATCTCGGGGGAGACTCGTCCCTCGCGTGCTATCTCAAGCTGGGTCAAGTTGCACTCCTCACAGCTTCCGCGCGGCGCGGATAGCTTCTATCAGGCCGGCGGTCGCGCTCACCATGTCTTCGGCCTCGGAAACGGCGGAGATCACGGCTACTCCGTCTGCGCCGGCGCCGATGACGGCGCTCATATTGTCGCGGTTGATGCCGCCGATAGCAAGCACCGGGAGGCTGATATTGGCCTTGATATCGGAAATGGGAGACAGCCCAATGGCTGCCCCCGCGTTATCTTTGGAGGCCGTGGCATACACCGGCCCGACGCCGAGGTAGCTGGCGCCCTCGGCCTCGGCGCGCCGCGCCGCTTCCGCCGTGCTGGCCGAGGCGCCGACGATCGCCTTCGGCCCGAGAAGTCGGCGGGCCTCGGCGATGGGCAGGTCATCCTGGCCCAGGTGGACACCATCGGCCTCCGCCGCAAGGGCGATGTCCAGGCGGTCATTGACCACGAAGACGGCCTGGTACTCGCGGCAGAGCTGCCGCATCTGCCGGCCCAGGTCCAGCAGCGCCCGCGAACTCAGCTCCTTGTCGCGGAGTTGCAGGAAACG
>Ga0315288_10011636_pt1 | contig 11075 bp, 6 predicted proteins | sample YL17G11_20_MG_FD_203454 | JGI IMG/M metagenome (GOLD analysis project Ga0315288, IMG submission 203454) | Sediment microbial communities from Yellowstone Lake, YNP, Wyoming, USA - YL17G11_20 | ecosystem: Environmental > Aquatic > Freshwater > Lake > Sediment | place: USA: Wyoming | collected...
ATTTCCCTGATGCTTTGGCTCTGATGACCAATGAAGCGCGGGCGCTGGCGGCTCTGGGAAGGATCGAGGAGGTCAAGAAGGTCATTGACGAGAGCCTCCTCTCGAGATCTTCGATTGGAACCGCGGGACGGGTCATGCTCTCCGCCGCCCGCGAGCTGCGCCTCCGCGGCTATCGGGAGGCCTTCAAAGAGATGGCCGGGCGGGCGGTGGAATGGCACCGGGAGCGGCTGGCCGGCAAGGAGGCGTCGGAGGACCAACGATTTGAGCTCGCCGCGGTGCTTTATATTGCCGAGCAATGGGAAGAGGCGGGCGCACTGATCGGGAAGTTGAGGTCGGATAAACCCGACGATATCGATTACCTCGGCTACGCCGGATCGCTCGCCGCCAGGAGAGGCGATAGGGAAGAGGCCTTGAGGATTTCCGAAGAGCTGAAGAGGATCGACCGTCCCTACACATTCGGCGCGCAGACGTATTGGCGGGCGAGAATCGCCGCGCTCCTGGGAATGAAAGAGGAGGCCGTGGAACTTCTTCGCCAGTCGTTCGCCCAGGGACACTATTATTTTACAGGTGTTGCCATCATCCAGGAAGCGGACCTCGATCCGCTCCGTGATTATGCGCCGTTTAGAGAGCTGATGAAGCCGAAGGGTTAGAAATTGTACCTCACGCCGAGGCGGATGACCCTGGGGTTGAGGATTTTTTGGATCCGGTTGTAATAGGGCGAGTTGACCTGGGGAAAACGCTCGAGCTCGTGGCTGAAGTTGAAAATGTTAAAAGCGTCCGCCTGGAAGATCACTGAGCCATAGTTCTTGAGGGAAAAAGTCTTGGCCAGGCTCAAGTCCGCATTATAGAAATCCCGGTACCGTTTCTCACCGGGTTTCGCCGTATAGATTATGGTCTTGCTCCCAAGGCCGACTTTTGCTCTTTCCGGAGTAGTGACGAGAAGCCGCTCGGGAAAAATATAGCCCTGCCGGGCGTTGGCGAACCCGCTGAAGGAGAAGCCCCACGGGAGCTGGTAGAGGAAGCTCAGCTTGGCCATCCAGTCGCTCCCTCCGAGGGGATACCTGGCTCCGTCAAGTATCTTGATATTGGTCGGGTCATCGTAGCCGTTTTTCCCATAATGGACATTGTGGACCTGGTAGGTGAACGAGGCGTTCAGCATCCACCGGTGGCTCAGGCGTTTCACGGCTGTGACCTCAATCGAGGAATAATTCTCGTGGTAGTCGGGACGGTTTTCCCTGATCTGACCGACCGGCCGATAGCTCTTCAGGGTCCAGTATTCGTAAGCATAAGTCTGCCCCCCGTAAGCGAGGTTCCCGGTGATAGGGCCGATATAATCGGCCTGAGTGATCTTCGTATCGGTCGCCTTGTCATAATAAGGAGTCCACCAACAGCGATGGTTCCGGCGCAGCATCAGGCTGGCTCCCAGGGCAAAATCGGGGAACATCTCCCGTTCGATTCCTAAAAGCGCCTCGTCGATCAGCGGCATCTTGATATTTTCGTCGATCTCATTCGGAGTCTCGAGCGCTCCCGGATTCCAGGGGTCGAACCCACCCCACTCCAGGATCCCGTCGAGGGGGTAGCCTGTGAGCTCGTTCGCCGTGACCCGGTCGTCGCCGTCGAGGTCGTTCCAGGAGTAGTCCGCATAAGCCCCCTGAGCCGGGTTCAACAGAGCCGAAAAATGTGTCGCCATCTGGCCGCCGTACCGGGCGAGGCTACCGCGGAGCATGGTCTTCCCGTCGCCCGCCAGGTCGAAAATGACCCCGATTCGCGGGGAAAGGGTGACTGGGGCAATGCCGGGGTCGATGGCCGGAAAACTCAGGGCCGGCAGAAGATCCGGGGCCGACCGGCTGGCCTGGACCGGGCTTTCCTTAATCCAGGACTTCTCCCTGTCCACCCTCAACCCCAGGTTCAGGGTGAACCGGCCTCTCGTGTAAGCGTCGGTCAGGAAAAAGCTGTAGCGGTCCTCCCCAAAATCGACCCGCCCTTCGCGCTCGACGTAAGCCTCATACGGCTTGCCGCTCTCGTAGAACTTCCAGACATCCCCGGGATCGTACCAGAATTCAAGCGCCTCGTTGTAGCGGTATTCCAGGCCGAACTTGAATTCGTGGCTCCCGCCGAGAAACTTTTCGCGGAAATAGTTGCCGTCGAGCTTGAAATTGAAGTTTGGACGCTCGGACAGATCATATGTCGTCGTACCGGAGGACATCCCGGTGAAATTGTCTTCTCCGCCCTGCTTGTCGAACCCACCGTTCGGGATCATCTCATACGCCATATGGAGATAGGACACTTTCACAGAGATAAGGAAATCCGGCGAGAAGATGTGTTCGTCTTCTAACTTGACATAGTAAGTGTTTTTCGGTTTCTGATCGACTGTCGCCTCGGGGGGCACAGTGGCGCTGGCTCCGCGCCCATACGCGTATTTCAGGGGGACATAAAACGCCAGCTCGGCCCTGTTCCTCGCGCCGAGCTGGGCATTCAGCTTGCCGTTGAAATTGTAAAGTTTGTAGTCTTGCGGATAGCCGGCGATGGTGAACCTCCGAGTGTCCTGAACGCCGAACCCCAGCCAGAACCAGAGCCTGTCTTTGGAAATCGGCCCGCCGAGCTGAAACCCGTAGTCCGTGAGCTGGTTGATGCGGTCGCCGACGTAGGGAATGGCTTTTATCTCCTCGGTCCGGTTGTCCGCCTGGAGGTCATCGTTGGCGAAAAAGAATCGGGCCATCCCCTTGAACCTGTTGCCGCCCCGGCGGGTGATGAAGTTCAGGGAAACGCCGGCCGTCTGGATGGAAGCGTCCTGCCCGCCGGTGACGATTTGCATCTCGTCAAAGCTGTCAAAGTCGTAATAGATCGGCGATGCCAGGGCGGCCTGGTCGGTGATCGTAATCCCATCCATGCTCCACGTCGCGCCTTGGTAGGTTGTCCCCCTGGAGACATAAATCGATTGCGTGCCGGATGTGCTGCCGCCGACGTTCTCCTGGGCCACCTGGATTCCCGCCGTCTGCTGCAGGATGACCCAGGGGTCGCGGGCCGAGGGCACATCCTGAAGCATGACTTGGGTCACATTGGCCCCGAGGGATGTCTTTTTGGTGTCCACGATCGGCGACAGTGCCTTGACGGTGACTTCCTCCTCGATCGTCGCCATCTCCAGGACGATCTTCAGGTCGAAGTTCGTCCCGACCCGGATGTCCAGGTTCTTCTGGAGGAAAGTTTTGAACCCCCTCAACTCGCACTTCAAGCTATAGACGCCGGGAGAGACGTTGATCAGCCGGAAGAGACCGCCTTCGGTCGTGGTGACGGCGCGGGCAGCGAAGAGCGGCGACTCGAGCGTGACGGCGACCCCCGGAAGCGGCGTGCCGTCCCCGCCGTCGAGGACGACGCCGCGGATATTGCCGTATTGCCCTTGGGAGAATAGGGCGACCGACAGAGAGGCGACGGCAAGGAGCGAGAGAATCGAGACCGCAACCCTTTTTCTCATGGCGCCCTCCCTCCTGGAGATGATCTGAGTTCCTGATTAAAATCGTATAACATTCTTTTTTTCTAGTCAAGAGAACGGCCGTGACGCAGCCCGTCCTTACCGATCCGAAAGCTGGGGAGTTAAGTCCCCTCACTCACCCCCCCTTAATCCTTGGATATTCAATCACTTAGACCATTTATGGATAATGATTTGAATTGACAAGAATCAGGATCGTTATTACAATATCTTCATGATAAAGAAATTAACGGCGATTATCGAGCGCGAGGGAGATGGATTCGTCGCGCTCTGCCCTGAACTGGACATCGCCGGCCAAGGCGATACTATTGAAGAAGCCCGCGCCAACTTACAAGAAGCTTTAGAGTTGTTTTTTGAAATGGCCTCAACTGAAGAAATTGGTACGCGTCTTTAACCGTTCCAATCCCCGATCATAAAGAATTGCGGAGGGGCACGTTGCTTTCAATCATCAGGCAATCGGGGATTCCGAAAAGCGAATTCGAGAATCCGGGATCCTGATAGACTCACCCCGCTCGTTTCCCCTGGAAAACCAGCCATTCGCCCTTGTGATATAAAAATCGGCGAAAAAACGTAATGATTAGCGGTCTGGCACGCCTCGGATCGCTCCGGCCGGCTTGTCGTGTACCTCCGCATGAACGGGCTCGTGCCGCCGGGGAGTCAGCCCGCGCGTTCATGATAAAGAGGTCACATAGGGCTCATTTCGTTCTTCATTGACTTTACGATACGAGGTCTTCGTCCTTCATGGAAGGTACGGCAACCGTGACACGGCGGACCTCGTCGCGAACTGCGGGAAAAACGGCATACTCCAGATGACACAGGGGATAGCAGCCCGAATCGTGAGATCTTGGCGTGCCGCCTTGCCCGAGGAAAGCGTCGAGTTCCCAGACTTGAATTGACTACTCAAGAGCCTGGACTGGCGGTCGCGTCAAACCGAATATGCTAAATCGGCGGATCAGCTCCACGCAGGAGTCTCATATGATCGGGTTGATAGTGCCGCACTCCCGGATCTTGGAGAAAATCGTCGGCGGAGGGAGGGGGGTGGTTTACAGAGCCGAGGATATCATCGACGCCCTAACGCGAGTGCCGGGGCTGTGCGTTTGACGTCCTTGCCATCCATAGACTCCCGATCCTCAGGCTTGATGGTTCAACAGCGAAGAGAGGCGTCGTATTAAGATCGCCGCCCGGAGTTTTTCTTTTTCTTCCGGATCGGCTTTTTTCCGGGGATTTCTTCGGACGAAAGAAGGAAATTTGGGATTCGGGACAAGATGTGAGCGCCGATATCTAAACAGGCCTCCAGAGCAGTATAAAGATCATAGTAAGCGATTCTGAAAAAATCCGGATCGGCGCTGAATTCATCGAGAGATAGCCCCTTGAAGCGATGGAGGCTTTCGACGGACCTTTCAATGAACCTCAGCCGGTCTTCGACAAGCGCTCGGTTGAGGGCGGGATTTTTCACCCCAGTCTCTCCATGAGAGCGGCGGAAAATTGAGCCGCGATCGGTCGGAAATCGAGATACTGCTTGATGACGGATTCCTCATAATCGGCTCTCAAGCCGCTCTCCGATTCGAATAGGATACGGCCCTCTTCGACGACCTGGAATTGAAATTCCCATGAGGCATCTTGAAGATAAGCGATGTCGACGTCCCCGGTTTTCCTTGCGGGGAATTCGGCGGACAGAAGATCATATAGCCGAGGATGAATCTCGGCGATTCTCTCGGGCGTGGGGCGACGGGTGAACACCACGGCCAGGTCAAAATCGCTGTCCGATCGAGCCTTGGCGCCGGCCCGCGAACCGTAAAGATAGACCAATCCGACATCGAGGGCTCGAAGCCCTTGTCTCTTCTTGGCTTTGAATGTCATGGCTTGAATATAACACGAAAAATATGCCGCCGCCAATCATTCGAGTGCTCGGGAGTTCTTGACACCTGGCCGGGGCGGGGATATCCTTTAACCATGAAGGGAAGGGAAGATTCCGAGGCCGACGAGGAGGGATACATGATAGGGCAGACGGTGTCGCACTACCGGATCCTGGAGAAGCTCGGCAGCGGCGGCATGGGCGTGGTCTACAAGGCCGAGGACACCCGGCTCAAGCGACCGGTCGCCTTGAAGTTTTTGTCCGAAGGGATATCCCGGGACCTCCATGCGCTGGAGCGCTTCGAGCGGGAGGCCCAGGCGGCCTCGGCGTTGAATCATCCGCATATCTGCACCATTTACGACATCGACGAGCATGAAGGCCGGCATTTCATCGCGATGGAGTTGCTCGAGGGCCAGACGCTCAAGCAGCGAATCATGGGGAAGCGGCTGGGAGTGGACGAAATCCTCACGCTGGCGATCGAGGTGGCCGACGGTCTCGAGGCCGCCCACGCCAGAGGGATCATCCACCGGGACATCAAGCCGGCCAACATCTTCGTCACCCGGCGCGGCCAGGCCAAGATCCTCGATTTCGGGCTGGCCAAGCTGGCCCCGGAAAGATTTGCCGCTGGCGAGACCCTTACGGCCGCCGAGCCGCTGACCAGCCCCGGCACGGCCGCGGGGACGGTGGCGTACATGTCGCCGGAACAGGCGCTCGGGAAGGAGCTGGATGCGCGGACCGACTTGTTTTCGTTCGGCGTCGTGCTCTACGAGATGGCGACAGGCAATCTGCCCTTCCGGGGAGACACGTCGGTGGCGGTGTTCGACAGTATCCTCCATCAGGCTCCGACCTCTCCCATCCGCCTCAATCCCGATCTGCCCGGCGAGTTGGGGCGGATCATCGACAAGGCGCTCGAGAAGGACCGGGAATTGCGCTACCAGAGCGCGTCAGAGATGCGGGCGGACCTGCAGCGGTTGCGCAGGGACACGACGTCGGGGAGGCTGGCGGCGGCCGGCACGGCGCGCCGGCCGTCACGTCGGGGGAAATGGATCGGCGCGGGCGCCGCAGCCCTGGTCTTGGCGCTGTTGGGGGTCTTTCTATTAGTCCCGGGGCTATGGCGTGCCAAACCGCGGCCAGGGGCCTCAGGCGCTGCCGCGACGACCTCGATCGCGGTCCTTCCGTTCGTGAACATGAGCGGCGAGCCGGACAACGAGTCTTTCTCGGACGGCCTGACCGTGGAGCTCATCAACGCCTTGTCCAATATCCGCGATCTGAGGGTCGCCGCCCGGACCTCGGCTTTTGCCTTCAAAGGAAAGGAGATCGACATCCGCGAGGTCGGGAAAAAACTGAACGTGGGCGCGGTCCTGGAAGGGAGCGTGCGCAAATCCGGGCAGCGTTTGCGCATCACCGCCAAGCTCGTCAATGTCGAGGACAATAACGATCTCTGGTCCGGCCAATTCGAGAAGGAAATGAAGGATATCTTCGACATTCAGGATGAGATATCGCTGACCATCGTCGACAGTTTGAAGCTCAAAATGCTGAAAGGCGAGAAGGAAAAGATCCTCAAGCGGCATACGGAAGATCCCGAAGCCTACGAATTGTATCTGAAGGGCCTCTATTTCTGGAGACGCCGCTATGAGAGGGGCCTGCAAAAAAGCCTCCAGTATTTTCAGCTCGCCGTAAAGAAAGATCCTGGCTATGCCCTGCCGTACGTGGGAATAGCCGACGCGTATGGAATCCTCGGGGTCTACAGCTTCATGCCGCCCCACCAGGTCTATCCGCTGGCAAGGGCGGCGGCGAATAAAGCCTTGGAGATCGACCCCGAGCTGGGCGAGGCGTACGCCTCCCTGGCCTGGATCACTATGTGGTATGACCGGGACTGGACGGCGGCGGAAAATTATTTCTTGAAGGCCATCCGGATGAAGCCGGATTACCCCGAGGCCCATCTGTGGTATGGCAACTTATTGATAGTCACGGGGCGCGCCGACGAGTCCATCCGGGAAATGAGGAAGGGCACGGAGCTGGAGCCTCTCGAACCTGCCCCGCCTACTCACGTGAGCTGGGCTCTCTACTTTGCACGGCGGTACGACGAATCGATCGAAGAGCTCCGTCGCATCGTAGCTTCGGATCCGGAGTTTTCGCTCCCTTATATATGGCTGGCGTCGAATTTCATGGCCAAAAAGATGTGGGGCGAAGCGATCGCCGCGGCCCAAAAATTCGTCGAGCTCTCCGGGGGATCCGTCATTTCGGTGTCCCTATTGGGCACGGCCTATAGCTTGGCAGGCATGAAGGACGAGGCTTTTAAAACCCTCGAGCGGCTGGACGTGATGTCGAAAGATCACTATGTCGGGTCCCTTTGGAAGGCGCAAGTGTGGCAGGGACTCGGCGAGAAAAACAAGGCTTTAGAGAATCTGGAAAAGGCCTATGACGAGAGAGAATCCAACTTGGCCTATATAAAAGTTTGGCCCATTGCCGACAGCGTGCGCTCGGAGCCAAGGTTCAAAGATCTGCTCAAGAAAATGAATCTCGATAAATAAGAGAACATAGGCTATGAAATGTCCCGGCTGTCACTCCGAAATTAAGGATGATTCCCGGTTTTGCAACAATTGCGGGACTCCGATCGCTCCTTCGGAAAAAGCTTCCGTATCCTTGACCAAGACCCTGCAGACGCCTGCGCAAGAAATGATTCCGGGCAAGATTCTGGCCGGCAAATACAAAATCCACGGGGAAATAGGCCGCGGCGGTATGGGTGTCGTTTATGAAGCCGAGGATACGACTCTTAACCGCCGGGTCGCGATCAAGGTTCTCCCCGACGCGTTCACCGGCGATCCGGAAAGACCGGCCCGGTTTGAGCGAGAGGCCAAGGTCCTGGCTTCTCTTAATCATCCAAATATTGCCGCCATCCACGGACTCGATAAAACCGATGAGAGGCGCTTTATTGTCATGGAGATGGTCGAAGGCGAGAGTTTAGCCAAGAGGCTGGACAGGGGGGCTCTCTCCCTCGAAGTAACTATAGAGGTCTGCCGCCAGATCGCCGAAGGGCTTGAAGGCGCCCATGAGAAAGGAATTATTCACCGCGACCTGAAACCGGCCAATATCAAGATTACTCCCGAAGGTAAAGCGAAGATTCTGGACTTCGGGCTGGCGAAAGCGTTTCGAGACGAGCCGGCCGGCGTCGATCCCTCCCAATCTCCGACGATCACCGATCAAATGACCCGTCCGGGCGTGATCATGGGGACTGCCGCCTATATGAGCCCCGAGCAGGCCAGGGGAAAGCCGGCGGACAAGAGAGCGGATATCTGGGCCTTCGGCTGCATCCTCTACGAATGCTTGACGGGAAAGCGAGCCTTCGAGGGCGAGACCGTCACCGAGATCGTAGCCGCGATTCTAAAGGGGGAGCCGAACTGGCAGGCGCTTCCGGCCGCTACGCCGTGGAGGATCAAGGAGCTGTTGCGCCGCTGCCTCCAGAAAGATCCCAGGGAACGTCTGCGCGACATCGGTGATGCCCGCATCGATATTGAGGCGCCGATGGCCTATCCCTCCGAAACGGCGCCTGCTCGCCGGCGATTCTCACTTCTGTGGGTGGCCGCGATTTCCGCCGTCACGCTTATTGCGGGGATCATCGTCGGCCGATTGTCAACCGGGCATTCCGAGCCCGTTTCTTCCGCTCCGGTCATCACGTCAACCATCAAGGTCGAGCCGAGTCACAGGCTCCAAGGCACGCTCAGCGAAGAAGAAATGGAGCGCCCGACCTGTACGGCTATGACTATTTCGAGCGACGGCAGGTTCGTCGTCTACAGCGCCATCGAGGAGAATCCAGGCCCTCAGGCAAAGCCTCGATTGTACCTGCGGAGAATGGACCAATCGGTGGCAAAACCCATCGCCGGAACGGAAGGGGGGGACAATCCCTTCCTCTCGCCCGACAACCGGTGGGTGGGGTTCTCAGCGGACGGGAAGTTGAAGAAGGCGCCTGTCGAAGGTGGTGTCTCGAGCACGTTGTGCGCGCTTTCTTCCAGGTTCTTGGGTGCGACTTGGGGTCGTGATGACGGCATCGTGTTTGCAGACGGATGGACCGCGGGGCTCTCAAGGGTTTCGGCTGAGGGCGGGAAACTCGAGACACTAACTAAGCCTGACCGGAAGCGAGAAGAGTATGGCCACCGTCTGCCGTCCTGGCTTCCCAACGGGAAGGCTGTGCTCTTCACAATAACGAGACACGGCTGGGACTGGCAACCCCGTCTTGCTCTCCTCAGACTGGATAAGGGCGAGTGGCGTCCTCTGCTCGAGGACGCGGCAGATGCCAGGTACGTTCCCACGGGACACCTTGTTTTTCTGAGACAGGGAATGCTCATGGCCGTCCGATTCGATCTGGCCAGGATGGAGGTCGTTGGGCAACCGGTCGCGCTGGTGGAAAACGTCATGCAGGCGTTTACCAGCAACAGTTTTGGTGGACACACTGGCGCCGGTCAGTTCGACATCTCTGACACAGGGGCGCTCATCTATGCCGCAGGCGGCATCGTCCCGGCCACAAAAATTTCGCTTGTGTGGGTGGATCAGAGAGGATCAGAGCAGCCGGTCACGGCCTCGCAGTTTCCTTATTGGGCTCCGCGTCTCTCGCCTGATGGCCAGAGAATCGCCTATATAGCTTGGGGACGAGAGTGCCTGGTCTCTGTGTTTGACTTAGGCAGAGGCACGAACAGCCGGCTCACTGGCGAGGGAAAGGCTTATAATGTGATCTGGAGCCTCGACGGCAAACGGCTTCTTTTCGGTTGGCAGAAATTCCCGCCGGCGAACCTGTACTGGCAGCCTTCGGATGGCAGCTCACCGATGGAGCGCTTGATAAAAAGCGAAATAGATCAATGGCCGGCATCCTGGTCTTCGGACGGGAAAACGGTAGCTCTCGTGGAAGGGTCTCCGGTTAGCGGCTTCGACATCGCCATGATGGACGTCCCGTCAGGACGCGTAACCCCGTTCCTGAATTCGCCATTCAATGAGGAATATCCGGAATTCTCGCCCGACGGCCACTGGATAGCGTACACATCCGATGAGTCGAATCGAAAAGAGGTCTACGTCAGGCCGTTCCCGGGACCGGGCCTGAAATACCTTGTCTCGAGCGAAGGTGGCCGCGAACCGATTTGGGCAAGAAACGACAACCAGCTCTTCTACCGGAATGAGAATCAAATGTGGGTCGTGAATGTTCGGACGAACGGCGGGTTCGCGGCCACAAAGCCGCGCCGGCTTTTTGATAAACCGGGATACACGGCCGCGTTCCCTATACGCACCTATGACCTGTCCCTCGACGGGCAGCGATTTCTGATGGTCAAGGAAGAGCAGGAAAAACCCACCCCTGTCACCGAAATGATTCTCGTCCAGAACTGGTTCGAAGAGCTCAAGCGCCTCGTCCCGGCCGGGAAAAAGTGAGGGCGCCACTCAGACCATGAAATGCTCCAAGTGCCGGACCGAGAATCCCGAGGATAGCAGCTTCTGCGCGAAGTGCGGAACGCAAATCCGGCCATTGTCGGCGGATTTGTCAGGCAGCCCGACCGAAACGCTTCAAACCCCTATCAAGGAACTCACCACCGGCTCGACCTTCGCCGGCCGCTATCAGGTCATCGAAGAACTGGGAAAAGGGGGGATGGGGAAAGTCTATAAGGCCTTTGATACGCGGATCAAAGAGAAGATCGCCCTCAAGCTTATCAAGCCCGAAATCGCGACCGACCGGGACATGATCGATCGGTT
>Ga0315288_10011637_pt1 | contig 11074 bp, 7 predicted proteins | sample YL17G11_20_MG_FD_203454 | JGI IMG/M metagenome (GOLD analysis project Ga0315288, IMG submission 203454) | Sediment microbial communities from Yellowstone Lake, YNP, Wyoming, USA - YL17G11_20 | ecosystem: Environmental > Aquatic > Freshwater > Lake > Sediment | place: USA: Wyoming | collected...
AAGGTGTACCACGGCCGGGACTTCATGTTCGAAACCGGCGGCATCTACCACAATGAGGCCCTGACGGCCGTTTATCTGCCGGATGAAGGGCTGCCTTTCGTCACGGTTACGGCCCCTGGCTTTGTCGGCCAGACTACCGGCCTCAACAGCAGGGGGCTTTCCATGGGCATGGATGTGGTCTTCGGCGGCGCAACGCGCAGCACGCCGGGGACAGGATGCCTGTTCGTCTTGCGGGATATCGTCCAGCACTGCGGCAATCTTCAGGATGCCGTCGAGCGGATGAAAGTCTTGAACCGGGGCGTTGCATGGCTCTATGTTGTGGCGGACGACGAGTGGAGCAATACATACACGAACGGTATCGTCGTGGAAGAGGGGATGAAGGCTGACGAGCAAGGCACAGTCTTCACCTCGGGCCCGGACCTGCTCAGTCCCTGGCAGCATATACAATACGCAGGACTGATCATGAAATACAATGCACTGGATCAATCGGACCGGGAGGCTGACCGGGGAGTCATGTACCGCAGCCAGTCCTGGGGATATCCCGCGGCATTTATGGGTGAGCAGGGATTCCCCGGCCAACGGGAGGTATGGGATGATGTCGTGCTCACGGCCAACCACTACATCATTCCCAACATGATCTTCACCAACATGACCCCCTGGATGTCGCTGATCGGCCCTTATTTCACGAGCAGCTCCTATAGCGAGGATCGGTACGAGGATCTCTATCGCCGCATCGACAAAGTGTATGGGAAGATAGATTTCGCCACCGCCCGCGACCTCATCGACTTCTTGAACCCGAATCGAAGGGAATGGAATTACTATTTTATCAATGGTCCAGTGGAGGGTCATCACGATATCTACGCCAATCAGGAGTTGATTGCCGAGTTTCTTTACGGCTATTACCATCCGGACGAGCCCTGGGTCAGGATCGATCTGAAGCCTTTCGTCGAGCTTGGTAGGTAATCGGGAGCGCTGCCGTATATATGCGCATTCACGCCCATTACCATGAGCAGGAGAGGATTGTTTCAAGAGCTGCATGTGGGGAGGATCGCATGACAAGGATCAAAGGTATCATCTATTGTTTGGGGTGCATCTGCATCATAGCCATAGCCGGTTGCTCATCATCCAGCAGCGATGGAGGACAAGATGCGTCTCAGGGGGAAACTGCCGCTTCCAGCACCATAGAAGAGGCATTGTCCGCCCAGGGTTTCGATGTCGTCAGGTCGATCACCAAGGATGGTGATGCGGGATATCTGGCGGTCAACAGGGACGGAAAGAAATGTCTCGTCCTCCAGGGAAGCAGCTACAACATGGGCTATGAGATGGGTCAGCTCCTGCCCGAGGGCACCTCCCGGATGACGAAGGACTATACGGCCGAGGTTATGCGAGAGTTCACCGGAATCGAGAAGGGCACCCCGCTCTACGATCTGCTCCTGGGTATGGTCCTGAACCTGTGCACGGGGTCGCTCGAAGAAAAGGATGCCATTCCTCAATATCTGCGGGACGAAATGCAGGGCATTGCCGATGGCGCCAGCCAGGCGGGCCGCAAGGTGGCCTTTGCCGATGTCCTGATCCTGAACGAGGGATTCGATGCCCTCTTCGCCATGCTTTTCTCCGGGCAGTTGCCCCATTCTGACAAGGCCAACCACGATCTGTTCGGCTGCAACGGTTTCGTCGTATCCGGAAAGGCCACGGCCGGAGGGAAGGTCTATCACGGCCGGGACTTCATGTTCGCCACCGGCGGGATATTCCAGGACGAGGCCCTGATGGCCGTATATCTGCCGGATGAAGGGTTCCCTTTCGTAACGGTGACCGCACCGGGATTCGTCGGGCAGACGACCGGACTCAACAGCCGGGGACTGTCCATGGGAGTCGATGTGGTTTACGGTGGAGCCACGCGTGGGACACCCGGTATGGGGTGTCTCCTCGTCTTGCGGGACATCGTCCAGCACTGCGGCAACCTCGAGGATGCTGTTGCGAGGATGAAGGCGCAAAACCGCGGGGTCTCTTGGCTCTATGTCCTGGCTGATGACGAATGGAGCGCGGCATACACGCACGGCATCGTGGTGGAAGAGGGCATGAGCTGTGACGAAAGCGGGAAGGAATTCACGGGCCCGGACATCCTGCCCATCTGGGAGCAGCTCGTATTGAAACCCGACATCGATAATTTGGATGATACCCTACCGGAAAGAGGCGTCATGATGCGTACCCAGGATTGGGTGTATCCCGAGGCGTTCAAGAACGACGCACGCTTCCCCGACCAGATCGAGGAGTGGGACGATGTGGTCGCGGCGACGAACAATTACATTATCCCGAGGATGGTGTTCACGACCTTTTCGCCGTGGATTTCGCGGCTGCAGGACGGTTATTGGAGCCATTCCCAGACGCTGGAGCGGTATGCGGATCTGCTCGATCACATCGCGCAAAAGTATGGGAGCATCGACTTCGCAAGCGCGCGCGACCTCATTGACTTCATGAATCCGAACAGAATGGACTGGCAGCGCTACCAGGTCAACGGTCCGGTGGAGGGCCATCACGATATCTTCGACAATCGGGAATTGGTCACGGAGGCCCTGTACGGGTATTATCACCCGGATGAACCCTGGGTCAGGATCGACCTGAAACCATTTGTCGCACTTCAGCGCTAGCGCCAGCCGCAATACTGCATATATAATGCGATTATGCCTTGGTCTTCAGGAGGGCTTGGATCATGGGCAGGGCCTCGAGCGCCTTGTTTCTCCCCTCCGCGATGGTCTCTTTGGCCCGCATGAAATCGAGCGATCCGATACCTGTGACATCCGGTTCTATGAGGACGTCAGGGTTTTCATGCGCCAGCATGAGCTTGTTCTTCTGGTACTGCTGGATATTGGTCGCGGTGGACATGATGTCGAAGATGTTCATGAACTGGGCGTTATCCTTCTTCGCGAAGCTGTTCTCGAACAGCACGGAGATCTTGTCCTTGCTGAGGTTCAACTGATCGTGGAGCATGGCAACGAGATCCATGTCCATGATGTTCTCCGTGCCGAATTTCTTGAGGATGCTTTGGGCAAACGGCCTCACCTCGTCAAGGATGCGCTGGGCGCGCATGATCTTTACCATGCGGTCGATGATCCAGGAGGTGAGGTCTTCATCCTTTCCGATCTGCTTCTTTTGCTCGCGGATGATGGCCTTTTTCTGGATGGGATCGAACCTGTCAGGCATCCTGGGATGGAGGTTGACGGCGATCGTGATGTCAGGGGAATACCGTTTCAGCACATCCAGGGGCAGCGGATCGGTCACGCCGCCGTCGGTGAGCAACCGCTGCATATGGACGACCGGTTTGAAGATCCCGGGCATAGAGATGCTTGCCATGATGGCATCCACCAGGGAACCCCGGTCGATGGCTATGGTTTCCCCGCTGAGGAGATCCGTGGCCACGGCAATGAATTTGATGGGCAGGTCCTCGATGAGGATATCCCCCATGATATCCTGAATGAACGACTTGGCGCGTTTGCCTGCCAGAAGACCGGATGTGGGGAAGACCGGATCCACATAGTAGCTCAAGGACTCCCGCCAGGTGATATCCTGGACGATGTCCTTGATCTTGTCGACCGTGCCCGTGGCAAACAATGCCCCTGCAAAGGCGCCGGCACTCGTCCCGACGATGATGTCGATGGGGATGCCATTCTCCTGGAGCACATCCATGACGCCGATATGCGCTCCCCCTTTAGCACCGCCGCTGTCCAGCGCAATCCCGATCCGTGGCCGCCTCTTCTTCATGCTCCGACTATAGAAGAAAAGCGCCGGCGATTCAAGTTACAAGGCACATGCGGGCAAACAAGGGGAGATTATTCGCATGTGCAACGGCGGACCCTCTTATCCCGGCGACCAGGTAATGCTTTTTACCCACTTCTGGAAATTCTGCGCGGGCGAAGCGTAAAATATTGCCCTGCCAGAGAAATTTATTATCCACAGTGTTCGCATAACGAAAGGCTCATAAGGCAGTTTTTTACGGGGTGATTCCGATCGATTGCAGCGGATGGCTGCAGCGGATGGCTTGAAAATTGAATGCTTGCCATTACTGTAGGGAATAGATCTAGCATGCTTTCTGTCTGGTATGGGGCTTGCTTCAAGGAAGGGAAGAATGCATATGAGGGGGTTTTTATGAGGAAATGGACTTTTCTTGCATGCAGCATCTTATTGCTCTGCGAGCAGGCGGCGGCGCATGATCCGAACAACTACGCGGGATATCTCCCCCATGACCCCAAGTTCATGCAAGCCGAACCGTATATCCCCTATACGGATGATAGAGAACAGAACGAACACTATGTGCCGGGGAGCTGGTTGTGGGAGGAGCAACTCGCCTATTTCGGTTTTGCCCCGTACCTGACGAAGAGTCGGGTGAGATACAGGGATATGGACCGTTATGGCCAGCCCCAGATCGCAGGGTCCTTTATCGACAAGGCCTGGAAGATCGAAAAAGGGGACCCCGCGGTGATTATCGCGATCATCGATACGGGCTATGCCTTCGATCCCCCCCTAAACGTCCTCGATTACCCGCGAGACAAAGATGTGGCAAACAGGATCTTCCTCAACAAGGACGAGCTTTCACCGCCGGATTGGGACCCTCTTGCCGGTCCGGTATGGGACAAGTACGGAAGCGCGCTCAACCCCAACGATCCCCATGACGGACCCGATGGCCGCTTCAGCGCCATCGACTATAAAGACTGGTTCAACGATGGCAGGATCGCAGATTTCAACCAGAACGGCTACCTGGACCCGCAGGACATCGTCAAGACCCTTTCGAACGGGGTCGATGATGACAGCAATGGTTTCGTAGATGACATCTGCGGTTGGGACTTCTTCGAGGACGATAATGACCCCTTCGATGCCTCCAGCTATGCGCTCGCCAACCACCATAGCCGGGGCCAGCTCGAGCTTGCCGGAGCACAGCGGGACAACAGCCTCGAAGGCAGCGGGGTGTGTCCCGATTGCACCCTGCTTCCCATAAAGAACTGGGATTCCTTCGCGGTAGACACCGCCTTTTACGGGGCGGGCGTGCTGTACGCCACCAGGATTGGCGCCAGCGTGATCGAGGGGGCCATCGGCGGCCTCAACAATACCGGTGTATGCCAGCAGGCCTTCAGAGAGGCCTATGAGGCAGGGCTGCCGATCTTCATCGCTTCTTCCGATCTCAACACCGCCAACCACAATGTTCCCACCTACCTCAATGAAGCGATCTACTGTGCCGGTATCATACCCGACACCTACCCGATTCCCAACCTGATGCCAACCACCTATTTCAGGAACTCCAACGTATCCCAGTTCGGAGCCAAGAATCAGATATCCTTCGAGGTCATGTCAGGATCCGAGTCGACGGCCATGTCCTCGGGGGCGGGGGGACTCCTGCAGTCCCTGGCAAGGAAGAAGGGGGTAAGGCTTCATCCCGATCAGGTGAAACAACTCCTCACCCAGACCGCAGAGGATGTGTTGCCTGAAAACCTTGGCATTCTCGGCACCCCAGACCCGGCCCAGGTCGGCTGGGATCAGCACTTCGGCTACGGCAGGGTGGACCTCTACAAAGCCCTGCAATGGCTGCAGGCGGGCAAAATACCGCCAGTGGCGAGAATCACGGCTCCGAACTGGTCCACTGTGCTCAACCCACGCACGGACACCCTTATCCTGTATGGCGAGATCAAACCTTCCGGGACGAGCGGCGTCTCATGGGTCATCGAGGCGGGATACGGGATAGAGCCCACTCAGTTCACCGAGGTTGCACATGGCACGGGCACAGGCAAGGATTTCCTCCTCGCAAAAATAGACCTCGACATGATCAAGGCGGTCTTCCCGAGGAATGTCGATCTTGCATGGATGCCCCAGGAACCCGATCCCAAGAACCCCTGGGAGGCCGATATCCAGCCCAATCGGCACCTGTTCACCATACGGATAACGGTCATGGATGAGGAGCTGAAGACTAAGGGCGATGACCGGAGGACCTTTTTCCTGCACGAGGACAAGGCTCTGCATGCGGGCTGGCCCCAGTACATTGGTGCGGGTGGCGAGGGTGCGGTCCGTTTCGCCGACCTCGACGGCGACAACCTTAAGGAAGTCATCGTCCCGACCTCAGACGGCAGGATCCTTGTCTATACCCACAACGGACGATTGGTGCGTGAATTCTCCGCCAGGCCGTTCGAACTCGTTACAAAACATAACCTCGGCGGAGAGAACCTGCGACCCGGCTTCTTCTCTATCGCCGTTGGCGATATTGACACTGACGGAATCAAGGAGATCGCGGGTGCGGCCGGGTCCTGGCTCTACTGCTTCAAGGCCACGGGCTTACCCCAGCGCGGATACCCGGTGCCATTCGGCGATAACTTCATGCGCGATATACGGGAGCAGAAACTGACCCCAGACAATCATATCGAGCCCGGAACCATGGCGGCGCCGGTTATGCATGATCTGAACGGCGACGGCATGAAGGAGATCATCCTCGGTGCCGGCGACCAGAGGGTCTATGCCTGGGATTACCAAGGGAATACGATAAAAGGCTGGCCGGTCTATGCCCGCCGATATGCCACCGGGGCTGGCATAATTCATCCCCCCTGCCTGGCCGATCTCGACGGCGATGGCCGCATGGAGGTCGTGGTGACCACCAATGAGGCCCTGAAACAGGATGAAGCCACACCCAGAATGCTCTCTCCGCGTGGGAACCAGACCCTGCTGACCAACATTTCAGAAGCGATCCTGCCCTTTGCCCTGGGCGTCATTACCAATGCAACCGGCAAAGACAGCCTGGTCTACGCCATCAAGGCGAGCGGCACCGGGAAGAACAGCGACGGCAGGACGATCGAACCATCCGCATTTGTCGACGGTTGGCCGGTACGGGTCCGAGGCCTGTTGCCCGACCTCCTACCGCAGCTGGGTCCGTCCACAAAACCCTGCGCCTACGATTACAATGGCGACGGCAGGGACGAGGTCGTGGCAGGCTTCACCTCGGCAAAGATGAGCATCATGGACGGGAAGGGCACCATCATCAAGGCCATGGACCAGGGCCCGATGGGAAAGCATGCGGTCGGCATACGCGATCGTTCCCTTGCGATGAACCTTTTCGACCCTGCCGCCATTGGGGACATCAACGGCGACGGCCGGCCGGAGATCGTCAATGGCGGCATGACTTTTATGGGCGCGTTGAATCTCGCCATCGCCGGGCAGAACTTCCCGTTCAATCACATCATCCAGGCCTGGGATACCGCCACCGGACATTTCCTGGACGCCTACCCCCGAACCATCGACGACCATGTCGCCTTGTCGGAGCCAGCGCTGGCTGACGTTTCTGGTGACGGGATTCCCGACGTGATCTCCGGCTCGGGTCTATACCTCATCCACGCCTTCGGCCAGGACGGTTTTGAAAAGAATGGATTCCCGAAGCTGTGCGGAGGATGGGTCTTCACCACCCCCGCGGTGGATGATATCGACAACGACGGCCGCAACGAGCTGGCGGTCGTCACCCGCGAGGGCGCGATATTCGTCTGGGATACGCCGGGGATTGCCAGCCAGGTCTCTGGTTGGCCCACCTATGGCCATGACAACCACAATACCTCCAACCTCGCCACCGATGCCATACCTCCGGCAGCCGTCATATCCTATGCCTGGACCGACGACGGCTTTTCTTTCACCTGCCCCGGTGACGACGGCTTTATCGGCCAGGCCCAACTTCTCAAGATCTTCGGTGCGAACAGACCCATCGACGTGACGACCATTAGCGCCGCCGCCCTCGTCAAACAGGTCTACCCCACCACCGGTGGCACCACCGTGTACGTGCAGATGCCGAACGATTATACCTACTACACCGTCATCGCCTATGACGGGGCGGGCAACGCTTCCCAGCTCCCGCTCTCGGCCTCAGCCAAACCCGAAGAAGGGGGCGATGAGACTCCCGCCTCCGAAGGCGGAGACGGCGGCTGGTGCTTCGTCAAGACCACTCTTCGATAAGATTTCCGGGGGAACCGTTTTGATAAAATGGTTTCCCCCAGTTGCTTTCCGAAAATTTCAAAGGCTTCGGAGGGTGACTGCCCCACATCCTCATACTTCAACGGTCGACGGCTATCCCACGAAGCTCATGAGCCGTTACATGCATTCGTGAGAGGATCCATGGTCGAGGATTGACATTTGATCTCTGAAGGGTATTTTTATAACACATTAAGAGGGGGGTATGGAGGCAGAACTGATCATCGAGGGCATATACATGGTAGGAGGACCGGATATATCTTATCCTGAAGATGCCACAGTCTTCATCGTGGATTGCAGGGGCAAACTGTTGATGATCGATTGCGGTGCAGGCAACAGCGCGAGCCTCCTAATAGATAATATCAAGGAAACCGGTCTTGACCCGCGGTCCATCTCAACCCTCATCCTCACTCATAGCCACGTGGATCATATCGGAGCGGTGCAGTATTTCCGGGAGAAATATCACTGCAAGGTTGTAGCGCATGACAGGGATGCGGACGCCATCGAGAAGGGCGATCCGAAGCGCACCGCGGCGGGCTGGTATGGGGTAAAGCTGCCGCAGACCACGGTGGACCTCCGGCTGAAGGCCGAACATGAAATGCTCACCATCGGCAATCAGGAGGTGCATTGCCTGCATACGCCGGGCCACACCCCCGGCTCCATTGCCGTCTATCTCGACCGGGCCGGGCAGCGGGTGCTCTTCGGCCAGGACATTCACGGTCCGTTCCACCCCGAGTTCGGCTCCGATATTGGAGATTGGCGGGAGTCCATGGAAATGCTCATTGCTCTTAAGGCCGATATCCTCTGCGAAGGCCATTTTGGGATCTATTCCCCCCAGGCCAAGGTGGAGAGGTATATCAGAGGGTACATCGACCGGCATGCTGCACAATGAGAAAAGACGCTGGAGGGGTCTCCGAGGGGCTTGTGATCGCCCTCGATAAAAAATTATGGAGGTTTAGCATGGTAAAGGCAGGTGAAAAGCTCAAGAAGTTCAAGCTCAGGGATCAGCACGGCGTCGAATTCGATTCATCCAAGGCTGTTGGCAAGAAGATCCTGCTCTCCTTCCATCCGCTCGCCTGGACGCGGGTATGCTCGCGTCAGATGAAGTCGTTGGAGCGCAACCGGGCGGCATTGGAGAAGCTGAACACGGTGGCGCTGGGCGTCAGCGTGGACAGCGTGCCCAGCAAGTATGCCTGGGCCAAGAAGCTCAAGATTGAGGATACCCAGCTCCTCGCCGACTTCTGGCCGCACGGCGGGCTGGCCGCCGCGCTGGGTATATTCCGGGAGAAGGACGGCTACTCGGAACGGGCAAACATCATCGTGAACGAGAAGGGCAAGATTGTCTTTGTCAAAGTCTACCCCATCAAGGAGTTGCCCGATATAAAGGAGCTCTTGAAATTGCTAGGCAAGAAGTGAGGTCCGGTAACGTTCTTTAAGCATAAAGGCAGCTGCGCTTCGACCCCCTTAATTTGATCCTCTCCGAGGGGAGAGTGAATCGATGTCTGAACGAGGCAAGGAAGACTGAATATAGGTTCCCCCTCTCATCAATGGGAGGGTGGCCTCCGCAGGTTCCCTGGGGAACGAGAAGGGTCGGGGAGTCAGGATGGAACTGCTTCCGGCTTGACTTTGGCAGGGGACTAGGCTAGCAACGTGCCATCGAAAATCTTATAACTGGGGTAGGTGGATATGGCGAAGTCGTACGATATCACGGTGATTCCCGGAGAGGGAACAGGTCCGGAGGTCGTTGCGGAAGGGATCAAAGTGCTTGATGCCGTAGCCGCACTCGAAAGAGTAAAGCCTAATTTCGCTTGCTTTGATTTCGGTGGTGCCAGGTATCTGAGAACAGGCGAGATCCTGCCGGAGGGGGCGATCACTCAAGGCGGAATGGGTATCGCCGCAGGCGGGAACATCAATCCGCAGGGAGTATCCATGTTCGAGCCTATCGGAGGGTCGGCCCCGAAGTATACAGGCAAGAACATCATCAACCCCCTGGCGGCGATTTGCGCTGCATACATGATGCTCAAAACGCTCGGCGAGGACAATGCGGCCGCTCGAATAGAGAAAGGGATCGTTACGGCGTTGCAGAATGACATAAAGTCGCTCGCGGCAGGAAGTATGGGTCTTTCGACCACCCAGGTGGGCGACAAGGTCGCCTCGTACGCCGTTATGTAATGGGTGGACACGACATGTCGTGCCTTTTAGAGGGCAACCAAGAGGGATGCGATGAGCTCGCGGAGCTCTTCTTTTCCGAGGTCGATTATGGCCTTGCCACCGCCCGGATGTGCAATCTGGAGCTGATATCCCTGCGGCGTCTTCTCCACGCGAAAGCGTGATCCTTCAGGCATGCGCACGCATTGAGCGAGCCAGTCATCGGCCCTGAATTCCGCGATCTGGATGAGCACGCCGAAGGCGTCCTTGGGATGGATGAAGAGCTCTTTCCATACACCGTCCGGGTATTCCTTATACCCGAAATAGGGAATACCGTGTGCTTCCAGAATCTCCATAGCCTTGGCGATATCAGGTGTCTGCAGAGTGATGTGGTGCACGCCACCCTCCCGGTTATGGAGGAAGTTGTCAAGGAAGCTGCCCGCATCGGTCGGCGTGAGGATCTCGATCCTGCTCAGGTCGCCGAGGGAGAAATTCTGCCAGAAGTACCGCTTTGCATCGTCGCGGGCATTGCTGCCGGGGATGGCTCCGAAGATCCGCGTGAAGAAATCCAATGCCTTCGCATAGTCCTTGACGGCTATGGCGACGTGATCGATTCTGTCAATCATGAAAGATCTGCTATAGGAAGCGCACGAAAGCGTCAACAATTTTCAGAGGATATCTGCAAGATATGCGGAACGCTTATCTAAATCAAGTTATAAAACATAATTATCTAACCAGTTGACAGAAAGGCTTTGCCAGCGTATATTCAGATGGAGAGGGGCGCAGAGATGAACGGTTACATGGGCGGTATTCTCAAGGTGAACCTGAGCACAGGCGCTATCGATAATAATTCGTTCACCGAAGATTTCGCCCGGATGTTCCTCGGCGGCAACGGCTTTGCGGTTAAGCTCATCTATGATCATGTTCCGGCCAGTGCCGA
>Ga0315288_10011638_pt1 | contig 11074 bp, 7 predicted proteins | sample YL17G11_20_MG_FD_203454 | JGI IMG/M metagenome (GOLD analysis project Ga0315288, IMG submission 203454) | Sediment microbial communities from Yellowstone Lake, YNP, Wyoming, USA - YL17G11_20 | ecosystem: Environmental > Aquatic > Freshwater > Lake > Sediment | place: USA: Wyoming | collected...
CAAGACCGACAAGGTTGATGCCCGGATCCTCGCACACCTACTCCGGGGCGACCTGGTGGCCGAGTGCTATGTCCCTCCGAGGGACCTCAGGGAGATCCGAGCCCTCGTCAGGCACCGGGCGTCCCTGGTCCGGGCGAGGACCACGGTGAAGAACAGGGTCCACGCCATCGTGGACCAGAACGGCCTCCGGTGCGAGTACTCGGACCTCTTCGGGAAGCGGAGCCTGGAGTGGCTCAGAGGGCTGGAGCTCGGAGCTCTGGACAGGCTGATGCTTGACAACCACCTAGGCCACGTGGAGAGCCTGAACCGGCAGGTCGATGAGACGGATGAGATGATCCGCGGGAGGGCGTCTGTGGACGAGGATGTCCGGCTTCTGCTCAGCCTGACGGGGGTCGACGTCTACACGGCGCTGCTCATCAGGTCCGAGATAGGGGGCATAAGCCGGTTTCCCGACTACAAGAGGCTGGTGTCCTGGGCGGGGCTGGCTCCCTCTCTCCACCAGTCGGGTTCCGTGGAGTACAGCGGGAGGATTACGAAGCAGGGTTCCAAGATGCTGAGGTGGGCTATGGTGGAGTCTGCGAGGGTGGCGGTGAGGCATGATGAGCGGATGAAGGTGTTCTACAAGAGGGTTAAGCGCAGGAGGGGTGACGGGAAGGCTGTCGTGGCTGTGGCGTGCAAGATGCTGAAGATAATATGGTTCATGTTAACGAGGAGGGAGGCTTACCAGTCTAGGAATGAGGGGCGTTACGGGGTAAAGCTTAAGTCGCTTAGAACATGATTCTTGGTTGCTGGCTTCGGGTAGGCTCAGGGTCACCAGCCAAGAGAATATCTTTCATGAGTGTTTAGCTCGCTACGCGTATGTGTTTATGTAGACTCTAAACTGTGCTTGTTTTGACCTTTCCATGATAAATACTGTAAAATCCACATAGAAATAAGTTGGAATAAAGCCTCTTTTCAGATGAGCTAAACACGTACCATCGCTGACACCCTGATCAAAAAACTCATGAGTGACTTCACAGAGGAGACAAGACACGCAGTGAAGATGCTAGGATTGTAAAACCAGCCCTCTAAGACTTCACCAATCCCTTACTTCTCGTGCCTCGCCTCGCGCGCGACCATTCAAGTTGAGAATCATCTTTAAGATTGAATATTTGTGACTATCAGGAAAAACTTATAGATAATACGGGGCATGTTTCTAAACAATGGACAAGAAGCCCATAAATCTTAAGCGTCACCTCAATGTGGCTATGTCTCACCTCAGTGAGGCTTAGAAGATACTGAAGGCTCTTCTCGATGAAATAAACCAAATACAGGAGGCCCACGTCGCCTAAGTTCTCAGGGACCCTAGGCGCCCGTGGGGGTTCTACTGTATCGCGCGCGTTCTAGGTCACCGGGCGCTCTAGGCACCTAGGACTTTAAAAATCGTTGCGCTCTATTGTCGCGCAAGGACCCCCGCACCGAGGCGTTCACGGGGACCTCATTGGACTATGCGCCCAGCGCGGGCCCCCGGCTAGATATAGAATTGGGGCGGTGAGTCGAATCTGAGCGTTTGGTCTGGTATGAGTCGCCCAGACTCGACTCAGGTTTTTATGCACCGCCGCGCGCGCCGTTGAGGGGGGGCTTCTACTATTGAGATATGTGGAGGATGGACGAATCGCAGTATCGCTGAATGTAGAATCTCCTGATACCTACCTATCCGTCTCTCACAATATTACATCTCATGAATTTTAGGACAAGCCAGACGGTATGGGAAACGTTTTCAAGATAGGCTATGAGGGTGTCCCGAGTGGTCTAGGCCCGCCGCGCGCTTGGTCCACGTGAGACCCTCAGCCAGACTGGGCCAGATCCCGAGCGGCTACCCGACTGGTCCGTGAAGAGACCCGATAGGAGCGTGCCGCCCGCAGGCCACCCGAGAGGTGACACCCGTGAAGTACGTGGGAATAGACGTCCATAAAAAGATGTGCCAGGCCGCCGTCCTGGATGAGGATGGAGCTCTACTCGATGAGATCCGCTTCCCCAACGACCCAAAAGGGATCGAGGAGTTCGCGGATAAGCTAACCACATTCCACGACGAGGCGAAAGCCGCGGTCGAGTCGACTGGAAACCTCTGGATACAGATCCACGACAGGCTCGAAGAACACGGATTCGACGTAGCCCTATCCAACCCAGGCAAAACCCGCCTCATCGCCGAGGCCAAGGTCAAGACGGACAGGGTCGACGCCAGAACCCTCGCAGCTCTTCTACGAGCGGACATGATACCCGTCTGCTACGTGCCCGGAGAGGAGCTGAGGAGCAAGAGGGAACTCATACGACACCGCCTGAACCTGGTCAAGAACAGGACCATGGTGAAGAACCGGATCCACGGCCTCCTGGACAAGCACGGGCTCCATATGCCTGAGGCGACTTCCTTCAGCAAGGGGAACCTCGCCTGGCTGAGAGGGCTCAGCCTCGGCTTCATGGACGATGCGATACTGCGAAGCGACCTGGCGCTTCTGGAGACGGTGTGCGAGCAGGTGGATGCCATTGAGGAGAAGATCGCTGTCATCGCCACTGAGGAGAGACCGGCTCGGCTGCTGATGACGATGACGGGCGTCGGCTACTTCACCGCGATGCTGATCCTATCCGAGGTCGGCGACGTCAGTCGTTTCCGCGGTGAAAAGGAGTTCGCGTCTTGGATGGGTTTGGCGCCGTCGGTGCACCAGTCCCGGGAGAGGACGAGGATAGGTGGAGTCTCCGGTCCGGGTAATAAGAGGTTGAGGTGGGCGTTGGTGGAGTGTGCTCAGGCCGCTGTTCGGTATGATTCTAGGCTCGGTGGGCTCCATGAAAGGGTGTCGAGGCGTAGAGGCGCCGGGTGCGCCACCGTGGCTGTGGCTCACGAGATGGCCCGGATCATGTACTTCATGCTTAGTAGGAATGAGCCCTATCGGGGTGCGGATGGGGGGTTGGTTGAGAGAAAACTTAAGAGTATGAGTAGGAAAGCAATGAATGGTCTGCGGAACTAAGTGGGTGCTACCCGGGCATCTGGACTCCTGAAAACGTTTAACATAGGAGCGCGCGGAGAGAAAGTTTAAGAGCTTGGAGAGGAGAGCGTTAAGCGGTTTGCGAAACTGATGTGGAAGCCGCCATTACCTTTGTGGCTACTTAAACGTTTTCCATATGAGCATGCGATATAACTAGAAAATTTTAATCTTTCTTTGATTTGTCACTTCCAAGACAGATTTTTTGCTACTTAATAGCGAAAATCTTCTATGTGATACCATCAGTCTACGACCTTTGCGAACACCCTTAGAATGTTGCCTCCCAGTATCTTCTTAATTTCTTCGTCCGAGTAGCCCCTAGCCACTAGCCCCCTCGTCACATTTGGGAGATCAGCCCACATGTTCTCCGTCCCTTCAGGAGGAGGAGTTATCGTCACTCTCTGATAGTCTTCTGGTCTTATTTTATTAAAATGTCTAAGCATTGCCAAGTGCTGTTCGCGTCTGTGACCTCGAAGTTTGATGCGAGCACACGACCCTGGGAAGTCGGTTCCTATGGCGATATGGTCTATCCCAGCCACTTTGACAAAATAATCTATGTGGTCTAATATGTCGTTTATGGTCATAGGCAAATCTTTCTTGACGAGTAATGGGCTGAAAACTGTGCCTATAACCCCGCCATTCTCAGCAACGGCCTTAATCATATTGTCAGTTAGGTTTTGCTTGACATTCCGAATGGTGCGGGATCCGACATGCGATACTATAACAGGGTCATTTGTCAACTCCAATACGTCTAAAAAACCAGGCTCCGCCAAATGCATCAGGTCTATTAACATTCCAAGTTTGTTCATCTCTCTTACTACATCCACACCAAAGTTCGTCAGTCCAGCCGCATTTCGTTCCACGCATCCATCTGAGAGCTGGTTTCTATAGTTATGGTTGAATTGTATGAGTCTGAAGCCAAGCCTGTAATAGGTCCTAAGCAGGTATAGGGTTCCTTCCAAGGACTTAGCGCCCTCAAAGGCAAGGATCATTGCGATCTTTCCCCGCTTCTTAGCCTCCTTAATATCATCAGCCTTTAAAGCCAATACCATATCAACACAGCCTTTCTCAAACTCCGAGAATAAGGCATCCAAGTCTTTTAAAGCGCGCTTTGCGAAGCCATCATACCTATAGATCGACGACTCATACTCCTCAACGGAGCCCCCTGAATATTCCTCGTAACTTTGACAGTTGAATACTGCGGTAACTCCTCCCTTCCTTAGTATAGGGATTCGTTCCGCTGTTACATTATGACTATGCAAATCGATCACGATAGCTTCGCGATGCAGCGCTATCGCCCTCTCTTCCTCTTCTTTACTGAGATTAATCATTTTTTTTTCATAATATAATCATTGTGTGTATTTAGCTGACTAGTTTTTGTCCTTTTTAACTGTGGTGGAAGAATAAAGTTTATATACCACATTGCAATAATATTGCAATCATGGTGAGGCCTAAAAACGTAGCAGAGGAGCCCCTAGAGCTCAAGATGACAGGATACGAGGTGGTCGAGAAAATAGCGAAACCCTGCGCCACCTCAGCAAGAATACTGGTACCCAGACACTGGGTGGGCAAACGCATCAGAGCCGTCAGAATAGACCCCTAGGGAGACCCCCACGGTTGACCTGCCAGAGCTGCGCCCGGCTCCAAGAAGAGAACACCCGGCTCCAAGAGACCCTCAACAAGCTGGAGCAGGAGAACAAGGAGCTACGGCGCAGACTGGCAGCATACGAGAACCCCCACACACCACCCTCAAGAAGACTCATCTACCCCAAGCCCAGGCCCCGGAGAAAAGGCCCCCGGTTCCCCGGAAGGCCCCGAGGCCACGTGGGCTCCACCAGGCCCACGCCGAGCCCCGACACCGTGGTGGAGCCGCCCCGGAAAAACCGGTGCGAGGACTGCGGCTCACCCCTCGGAGAGCCCTGCCTCGTCGGCCACCGCGTCGTGGAGGAGATCAGCAACCCAGCCCCCAGACACGTAGTAGACTACCTGGAGCACGGGTACACGTGCACACTGTGCGGATCCTACACCACCTCCAGGCACCCAGACTGCCCACCCCTGGGCAGACTCGGCAAAAACGCCCTGGTCCAGGCCACCCTCCTCAAGTTCCAGGACAGACTGCCCCACCTGAAGGCATGCGAGACCCTGGAGCGCACATACGGCTTAACGGTGACCCCGGCCACCCTCCTTGACATCACCCACAGGGTAGCAGGCTGGCTCAGGCCCGAGTACACGGCCATCAGGGACCGGATCAGGGCCTCACCGGTGGTATACACCGACGAGACCGGGGAGAAGATGGACGGGGTGAAGCACTGGCTCTGGTGCTTCACCACCGAGACAGACACCCTGGCAGCCATCAGGAAGAGCAGAGGAAAAGGGGTCCTTGAGGAGATCCTGGGTGAGGACTTCGACGGCTTCATCGTATGCGACGGGTGGGGAAGCTATCCCAGCTTCACTGACCGCATCCAGCGGGACTGGGCCCACCTCCTAAGGGAGGCGCGGTACCTGGCGGAGCACGTGGATGAGGCGAGGCCCATGACCCGGGCCCTCCATAGGCTCTACAGGGACCTGAACACAGCCCTCTTGGAGGATCCTCCTCCCGAGGTGCGGGCGAGGATCGCCGGGAACGCGAAGAGGAGGCTGAGGCGGTGGCTGGGTAAGGAGTACGGGGACGTGGAGGTTAAGAGGTTCGTCCAGAAGGTGCGCAACGGCTTCCACCACTGGTTCACCTTCGTGACGGTGCCGGGTGTGGAGCCTACGAATAACAGGGCCGAGAGGGCGTTGAAGGAGCACGTGGTGCAGAGGAAGATCATTGGCACCTTCAGGAACGGGTATGTATTTAGCTCATGATCTTAATTTTCCTATATTTGGTGCTCTTTCAGCGAAATAGGCTTGAATATAGAAGTTTTCTGTACCCTAATTGAATACTTAATTTGAACATTAAAAAGGCCCCTTTTAACGTTTTAAGCCTGTTTTTAAGTTATTGATGACTATGAGCTAAATACATACAGGAACGGTAAGGGCACATGGATCTACGAGACCCTCATGACGCTGCTGGCCACCTGGAAGCAGCGGGGCCTAAACCCCTCCAAGGCGATGGCAGAGAGCCTAAGCAAAGCATGGAAAAAAAGCTAAATACACACAAAACTTATATATATAAATTTATGGGGGTATATAGGTAATAAAATTGAAAAATCTCAGTAAAAATGAGGAAGATAGGGCAGCTGCTATTCATCAAGAAGCCATAGTGATCGATTTACATGGCCATTACCTAACAGCAGATAAGCTACATAAACCGAAGAAATGGGAAGTAAATGCTATATTCCACGACTTGTCAGGCCGCGAGGACCCTTCCGTTGAGGAGCATAAGGCAGGGATCTACCATTATGAAGGCCGAGCGCTGCTATCTCTCAAAGACATAGATGATGCGTATTCAGAGCTTGAGAAGAGTCATGGCGAGATGATCTTGGCTCTCAAGGCTGATGATATTAGGGAGGCGAAGAGGCAGGGTAAGATCGCGACAGTTCTTGGGTTCGAGGGCGCGAAGCCTTTGGAAGGAAGGCTTTACATGCTTAGGATCTACCACAGGCTGGGTTTCAGAAAAGTCCAATTCAACCACAACTGGAGGAACCAGCTCTCAGACGGAAAAGAGGAATTTAATCCGGGTGGGCTGACACAATTCGGCGTTGACGTGGTTAGGGAGATGAACAGGCTCGGAATGGTGGTAGACCTGGCGCACACTGCGTATAAAGGTTACTTTGACGCGCTGGAGGTATCGAAGGACCCTATCGTGGCGGGGCACGTCGGCGTACGCAGCATCAGGAATCACAAACAGAATCTGACCGATGAGGTGATGAAGGCTATGGCCGAGAAGGGTTGTGTCATAGGCATCGCTTTGGTCCCGCGCCTCATGTCAAATAAATTGGTTTCGACGGTGGATGACTATCTGGATCACGTGGAAGCCGCTGTAAAGGTAGCGGGGGTAGACCATGTCGGCTTAGGATCTGACTTCACTCCGGTGCGCTATGCGCCACTCACAGGCGAACGGTTAGAAAAGCGCTTGGATACGATCAAGTACTGGAATAAGGTAAGGGAATTCGGGTACGACCAATTGGAGGAATATCCTCCGCCCGTAGGGATGGCGAACTGGTCCGACTTGATGAATATAACAAGGGGGCTCGTGGCTAGGGGGTATTCTGATCAGGAGATTAAGAAGATTCTCGGAGGCAATATACTGAGGGTATTCGAAAATGTCGCAGGTTAACAGCGTATTCGGGAACTCCCAATACCAATACCCATTTTTTACAATCAAAATAAGAGAATTTTTTAAACCTGTTGTTATTCATGTGCGCATGTATTCTCCTATTTTCATATCTCACGTAATTATTTTTAAGTATGTATTTAGCTCATGATCTTAATTTTCCTATATTTGGTGCTCTTTCAGCGAAATAGGCTTGAATATAGAAGTTTTCTGTACCCTAATTGAATACTTAATTTGAACATTAAAAAGGCCCCTTTTAACGTTTTAAGCCTGTTTTTAAGTTATTGATGACTATGAGCTAAATACATACTAATCATTATTGTAATTATATAAAGTTACCGCGCACGAGAAATGAGTTAGTTTCGCAAACCACTTAACGCTCTCCTCTCCAAGCTCTTAAACTTTCTCTCCGCGCAAACGGAGGTTACCCCTAAGAAATATCTCATGACTTGCATTGTAAGAAAAAAAATTAATAAATATTTTCATATCAACCGCAAAGGCGGGTGGCACTTATGGCGAAGACTTTGGCACAATTGACGATGTCATCAATTAAGATACGTTCGTCTTTGTCTGTTCTAGGATACTTCTCTTCTAAATAAACGTCACGTGGACCTCCGCTTGGCCCTAATAATATTGTTGGTATGCCGACACCGAAGGTGTGGGAGCCGTCTGCAGCGCTACCTAATCGTCCTTTGGCGCTGACGTCAAGAGGTGGATCGTCTATAAGATCTTTATGCGCGGATGCAAAGGTCTTTACTAGTGGCGAGTCATATGGAGTGTTGACCGCAGGACGAGTAGGCCATCTAGGCCAATCAATTTCAGCCTCGAAGTGGGGGTCTTCCATCTGCAGTTTCTTCACTAGGCGTTTTAGGTCAGCTTTGATAGTTTCGGCTGTTTGCCCGGGTACGGTGCGTACCTGGAAACCGAGCTCTATATGACTCGGGAGCGCTGAGCCCCCGTGGAGCCACTCGACGCCCTTGGCGGTGAAGAGTCCGTACCCCGTCGGTGGCTTTATTCCCTCGTATGCGAGGACGTCCCGGATCTTGACCTTGAGCTTCGTCACCTGCCTGACGAGGAAGGCCCTGCGGCGTACCCTCTCACGGGTCTCCGCGATCTCCCTGGGCGGTACGTAGCTCTCCGGCAAGGAGTCCAGCCTCAGCAGCTCCGCTAACGCCCTTGAGTCCACCCTGTCGCTTTTGATTCTTGCCTCCGCGATGTACCTTGTCTTCTTGGGGTGGCTGACTGTCACGTTGTACCCTTGTTCTGTGAGCTTTCTGTACAGGGGGATGATGTATGTTGATGCCTCCATCGCCAGCTTCTCCGGTTTAATGGGTTCGAGGAAGCTGGGTATGTCCTCGTTGGGTATCTTCCTCTGTATGAATACCTGGCCGTCCCGGTCAAGTACCGTCGCGTATGTTGATTTCTTGTGGATGTCGAGTCCACAGACGACGGCGCTCATGGTGTGATCTGAGCGCCGCGACGATATATTCTTCATACATCATCGCGCGCGTGCAGCTACGCTGGGCTTGTCCCTTCGGTCAGGAGGAGCGGTGGGAGCACGGTATATGGCCACATCACGAAGGAGGGGAGCAGGTGGATGAGGTGGGGTCTCACTGAGGCGGTTCACTCCCATCTGCGCTACGACACGGAGCTCTCGAGGTTTCATAAGCGACTCGCCTTGAGGAAGCCTGGGCAGGTCGCGACTACTGCTACGGCGAGGAAGATGCTGAAGACGATATACTGGATGCTGAAGGCTGGGGAGTCGTTCCAGCCATAGGAGGCATACGCGACCCCGACACTTGGCTGCGGCTTGACCGCGTTAAACAGATTGGGGCGCCCTAAGCGTAACACCATGGTGCGGCGCTGGACCGCGGATAGGAGAATGCCACTTAGAGAGCCCCGGGGAGTACGTTGGAGGGAAGGAGATAAAAAGGCGGTGATGGATGGGTAGGTTGGAAGGGTAAATCAACATAGGAGCCAAGCGCGCGAACTGATATGCTTCTTTTTAAATTATAGAGAATTTCGCTTCAATAACTGAGCTCGCGTAATTTCTTTAGAATTTGAAAGAGTTCAAGCCGCTGAGAAATTCGCACGCTAAGTTCCAACCTGTATCGGCTCAACTATTTTTTTGAGCACTCTAATTGCTGATAGGGCTGCGATGTAACTAGTCTTTGGATTTTGGGGGTGAACGAAATTGTTAACAACTGTATAGAGATCGCCGAACTCCCCCACCACCGTTATCTCATGTTTGGTTCTCGTTGAACTGGGGTCTGCAACTATCTTGACGCGTGTACCTTCCACGCCTATGCCTGCGAGACTCAAAGCAACCGCCACGTTGATGTTCTGGGGGAACCCCTTCGCGGCCTCTCGCGCATTCCCTTCGAAGATTACATTAGGCTCCCTTAAGCCCTGTAAACTTATTTTCTGGTCAACGATGTAAGGTGCCCCAGCCAGGCTCTTAGGGTTCTTTGTAGTGGTGAGTTCGACTTTGCTGATGTTTCCTATCGAAGCCGCCTTTACACCGTCGAGTCCACAGATCGCTCCAGAGGGCAGATAGATCTTAACATTCTTCTTTCTCGCCCTATCCTCTAATCGGGCGAGCAATTTCTCGTCGGTAAGAGCGCCCACACTCATAATCAACATGCTTTTTCCAACATCTATTACCTTCTCTGAGATTTTCCGAACAACTAACTGGTTAGCAGCCTCAACAATCAATTCTATTCTCTTATTCTGTATCAACTCATCAGGTTCAGTTGTTACCTGTAAACCAGGTAATGCAAGTGTTTTATTTAATATATTTAAACTCGCCTTATTTACATCGCATATTCCAATAAGCTTGTTGTCACCTGCTTTCCCATCCTTTATGTAATTTGCTAAGGTACTTCCAATAGCCCCGCATCCGACTAGACCCAGTTTCAACTTGACCAGAGCTCCCTCAACATATTCTCTCGTTCACAGATATAACTTACACTGCATAAGTAAATAGCCAGTCTAAACTCTGGAAATTAAATAACTATTATAATAAGAAAAATATGCTTAAAATAATCAGCATAACCCCAACCAATAAATTCAATCACTTCCCTTTTTTTAGATATAAATTGTTTAACTTCAGATGTATCAAAAATCACTTTATGGATAAAGAAAGTTCGCTCTTCTCCCTCATGTTACTGATGTCGTGTAGAGCATTGTGCGCAGGAGCTCCGTGAACCGGTCCATCGGGTTCAGGTCTCTATGGTTGTAGTTGAACTGGAACATGGAGACGAAGAGCTGCAGGCTTCTCTTGCAGACGCCCTTGAAGGTGTCGAGCCAGTGTCTGAGGCCCTGGAACAGGCCCTCCACGGTGTTGACATGGTCCCCGCCCCTGGCGTACTCTCCCAGGCTGTGGTTGACGACCCGGTGGTCCCAGCCATCCTCCCCCAGGTGGATGTACGCTGGGAAGTCGTCTGTGTTGACGACGGAGCCGGCGCCGACCAGATCCATCAGCTCGTCCACCGCCCTCTTCGTCATGTTCTTCGCCACCGTGAGGATGGCCCTGCCGCCCCGCTCCAGGAGGCCTACGACGGGGGGCTTATCCTTCTTCCAGGTACCTCTCCCCCTCAGCTTCAATCCCCGCTTCCTCGGCCACCTTGAGACGCATCTGGTACCCTTCTGGCCCGCCGGTATGTACATCTCGTCCATCTCCACCACTCCGGACAGACGCTCCAGGAGCCTCCTGGTCTCGACGCGCTCCATCACCCTGTGGGCCGCCCTCATGACGTGCTTGTATCTGCGGCCCAGCTCCTTCGAGATCCTGTTGATG
>Ga0315288_10011639_pt1 | contig 11074 bp, 10 predicted proteins | sample YL17G11_20_MG_FD_203454 | JGI IMG/M metagenome (GOLD analysis project Ga0315288, IMG submission 203454) | Sediment microbial communities from Yellowstone Lake, YNP, Wyoming, USA - YL17G11_20 | ecosystem: Environmental > Aquatic > Freshwater > Lake > Sediment | place: USA: Wyoming | collected...
GAGATCCTGTCCCAGCGCGAGGGGCTGGAGAACCTGTGGCGGATGGTCGATAGCACGGGCGGCATCGCTGACGACCTGGTCCGCGCGGATGCCCGTGTTCCGGTCGAGTTGTCCAAGATCACGATGAGCCCATCGGGCCAATACAGCGGCGGGAAGATCCTGCTTCCTGGCGACATCCTTGAGACAGTGGTAGGGCGACCCGACCGCGTCGAGTTACTCAGGGGAACCATCGCCCATGAGGTCGGGCACGCCTTCGGAGAGTCATTCGGGAACGACGCAAGCGGGCTTCCGTTGCGCGATCTCCCTGACTCCTACTCAAAGCAAGGCGGCCTAGAGCGCGGGACGTACCACCCCGAGAACGGGGGCGTGAGGCAGCAAGAGCAAGAGTCGATTGCGATGGTGTTCAACGACTACGTGAACCGTCCCTCCACGCTCGACCCGGTGACCTTGGCCTGGGTCGAGTCCAAGATGACGCCTCGATGGGAGAGCATGGTCCGCGCACTTCGCGCCGAACCTGACCCGACCAACTTCATCAGGTCCGGGTCTGTGACCGGCATCGCTGACGACCTAGCCCGCGCGGAGGGTCAGGTCCCGGTCGGAACCGTGTCCATAGTCCCGGCCGGCACGACGGGGACTTGGGTTCACTACACCAACCGCGCCAGTGCCGACTCGATCTTGTCTGGTGGGTTCCGAACGGGAGAGTCGTCCCTCGGGGGAGCGGTTGGGTTCCCGGAGGGCACGGTATTCGTCGGCCGGGAGGGCCTGCCGTTCATGGAGTACATGGCGAGCGAGTTCCGTCTCAAGTTCCCGGACGCCGAGATGGTCAAGGTCGGCGTCGAAATCCCGACGGGAACGCGCCTCCTCCAGGTTGGGGAACAGGCCGGGGTGAGAGACGTGTGGGAGGCTCTCCACGACGAGGCCGCCTTGGCGCGGTACAAGGCGTTGGTCGAGGAGAACCCCGGCTGGTTCAAGGACAAGGCGGCTGCCGCACAACTGGCGAAGGAACTTGGGTACGACGGCATCCAGTTCGCGGACGAGGAGATCGCCCTGTTCCCGCGGGCGGCCATCGAGGGCATCGTCCCTGACGACCTGCTCCGCGCGGACACCAACAACGCCATCGGCCTCGCGCTCTCTGCCCTCCCGCCCAAGACGTTCACGAAACTGTGGGAGGGCGGGTATACGAGCGACCTGCCCGTCGCGGAGAAGATCGCCAAGATCAAGGAGATCCTGTTCCCCGACGGGGCGCCCCAGACGACGATGCACGGCCCCGAGACGGCTCTCGATGACCTGATCGACGCCCACGACGCCGCAGGGGTCGCCGCGAAGTCAGAGCAGTACATGGCCTCCGCCGACAAGGTGAGCGAGCCCGTCAGGACGACGGTCGAGAAGGCCAAGTTGGGCACCGGCCAGCGACCGTCGAACACCTGGCGCGAGACGTTCCGAGAGTGGAAGGCAAGCACCCTCGACGCGCCGGACCCGGAGATCATGGGCTCGCCCGAGAACAAGGCCGGGATGGAAGTCCTCTCGATCCTCAACCAGGGGATCATCGGCACCACGCCCAAGACCATCCGCCGCGTCATCGACCTCCTGCACCTGCTGGAGTCGGGCGCCGCGACCAAGATCGGCATTGGCATCCCGTACCAGGCGCAGGCGCAGCGGGTGGCCGAGAGGCTCCTCCAGTCCCACCTCAACGTCGTCAAGCGTGAGCCGTTCCGGCCCGGCGTGTTCGAGGGCGGGCTGGACGAGGCGATCCTGGCGATGGACGAGTGGAAAGCGGCGCGCGCGCTCAACGTCGTGGAGCGTGGCGGCAAGGCCGTCGGACGCGCCGCCGACGGGGTGGAGATCCGGTACGACCTCTCTGACCCGCTGGGGACGCTCCAGTACGGGTTCAAGCGCCGCCCCAAGGACGCCGTCGTCATCGAGTGGGACCTCGTGCCGGACCTGTCCACGGAGTTCATGGCGGGCCACTACGCGTCGTGGAGCGAGCGGGTCTGGACCGCCAAGAGCCGGCAGGTGTTCAACTACGTGTTCGGCCCACTCCACAACACCGCCCTCGGCGGGGCGATGCGGGAGCGGTTTGCCGAACGGCTGGCACAGAAGGGCGTGGACGGCGAGGTGGCCGGGTCCATCTGGGACAACTGGCAGAAGATCGCGAACGAGAGCCGGGGCGTCGAGGCGAGGATCAACCCGCTCACGAAGGCGTATGAGTTCCTCCACGGCGACAACCCGCGGTACGCGGGCGTGCGGAACATCCCCAACGGCGAGATGAACAAGTGGGCGCACGAGGCCGTGGAGACGGTCCTCGGCCAGCGGGGGCAGGGGATGACCGATCCCGCCTACCAGGCGATGCTCAGGACGATCAACTACAGCGATGTCATGCGCGAGGCCGACTCGCTCGTCCGGCGGACGCTGTACGACCTCCCCGGCGAGTCGCTGGGCCGGTCCCTCGCCAAGGGCTACGGGCTGGCCGTCCACAACCGGGCGGTCACGACGCTGTACTACATCTTCCGGTTCGGGCTCGACATCCGGTTCCACGCCATGAACTTCTTTGAGGGCCAGATCCTCTACTACGGCCGGGCCGGGCTCAAGAAGGGCGAGATCGACAGCGGCTACATGGGCAACAACGAGGCGTTCCTGCGGAACGCGGACATGGACGGGATGGACAACACCGGCTACGCCGTCGGTCGCAGCCGGTTCTCGTGGGCCTACCGGGCGTTCCTCAAGGAGCAGCCCGACGCGCTGCGGGCGACGATCAAGGGGCTCGACGCCGGGGACGACAAGTTGATGAAGGCGGCCCACGACGAGTTGCTCAAACTGGCGGAGAGCGACCCGCAACTGGACGATATGCTCAAGCAGTTCGGGGACACGCCTGACGCCTGGGTCCGGGAGATGGATCTCTGGCACAGCAAGATGCTCAACAGCGTCGATGACCTCGATGCCGGCGCGATCATCGACGCTGACATCGCTGAACACATCGCGGAGACGCCTGCGTTGCAGGAGGTCTACTCCCACCTGGCGCAGAAGAACAAGGAACTCTGGACTGACATCCGGGGGACGTTCTTTGGCAACCCCGCCCGCTCGCGCGCGGAGCGGATGCTCAACTCGTACCTCCTCTACTGGCCGCTCTCGTACCAGATCAAATCGACCAAGTGGCTCATGGGCGTCATGTACAACCGGATGGGCGGGCTCCCGACCAATGCCGGCGGCGCGGTCATGCTGTCCAAGTTGACCGACTCCCACCGGCAACTGATGGCGACCGACCCCGAGTACGCCGACTGGTTCGACAAGCACCCGACGCTTATCTTCGTGGCGAAGATGATGATGCCGATTACGCCCGACTCGCTCGGCGTCAGCCTCAACCCGATCATGCGAAACCTGTTCTTTGGCCGGACCAAGGCGTTCTGGGAGACAGGTCCCGTGTTCACCGAGAAACTGGTCCGGCAGGGCACGCCCGAGATCGGTGCCGACCTGTACCCCATCCTCAAGGACGTGCCGTTCGCGGACGCCATCTTCGGGGCGCTCTCCGGCCGGAGTCTCGATGACTTCGCGCCTTGACCCCGCCTGACCACTCTGTATGCTAGATAGCAGATGCCGATACGCCCGTCAGGGCGGATCGGTAACCGCCTACACATAGAAAGGGCGAACGTGCCGACGGACCCGACCGCCACCCTCGACCCCGAACAGGACCCGGAAACGGACACCCTGCCCCCGGAGACAGAGGACACGGCAGAGGACACCCAGGGGACCACGGTCGATTGGGAGACTCGCTACAAGCAACTCCAGCAGTTGAAGGACCGCCAACTTGCGGAAGTGAACCGCAAACTGGCAGACCTGCAAGCCTCGCCCGACGAGGACGAGGACGAGGACGAGGACGAGGAGCCTGCCACGTCGGGCTCCGAACGCCTCGAAGCCGACTCCTGGAGGCTGGTCGAGAGGGAGTACGGACGAGAGTCGATCACCGCCTATACGAAGGCGGCCCGCCTGCTCGACCGGGCATCCACGCCCAGCGACTATGTAGCGGCCTTTGAGGCGTACCACGAGGCTCGGCTTGAAGCCGACCTCAAGAAGTACGCGAAGGAGGCCGAAGGAGCGGCGCCGGGCACACGTCCGACGCAGCCGCCGATCGAGTCGAACCGGCCTGACGTTAGCCCTCGCAACAACCTCGACCGTGAAGCCGAGGCGGCGCTTGCGAAGGGTGACTCCCGTGGGTTCCTGCTGGCGCAGGTCCGCAAGATCAGGGGTGACTAGAGCAAGGGTCGTCTCCTACTAGGAGACACCTACCGTGGCAGTCGTCACCGGGACCCGGTACACCTATACCGATACCGCCAACAACGCCATCGACATGAGCAACACGTTGGCGATGATCTCGCCGTGGGACGTGCCGCTGCTCTCCCTCGTCGGCAAGGACAGCCTGTCCAACTCCTGCACCTCGGTCAAGCACGAGTGGCTGGAGGACACCCTTCGCCCGCTCGACACGACGCTCGACACGCAAGGCGAGTTCACGGGCACCGGCGCCATCTCGACCTCGACCGTCGCGTCCGGGACCGGCGTGTACCTGTACGCAGGCGACATCATCCAGATCGAGTCGGAACTCTGCCTCATCGGCAGCGTGTCCACCGACACCCTGACCATCGCGTCCGGTGGCCGCGGGTACGGCGGGTCGTCCGCCGCCAGCCATGCCTCGGGCAAGGCCATCGCCGTCGTCGGCACGGTCGCCGTGCAGGGCGCCGCGATCGGTCCCGCGCGGACCACGACCAAGTCGGGTCTGTTCAACTACACCCAGATCTACAACTCCAGCGTCACGATCACCTCGACCCAGCGCAGCACCGACAAGTACACGGGTCCGTCGAACGAACTGGCCCGGCTGCTCGACAACGAGATGAAGGTCGCCTGGCAGATCTGGGAGCGCGGGCTGCTTGCCGGCCGCAAGGTCGCCGCATCCGCAGCCGTCGCAGGGGCGATGGACGGCATCCTCGTCCGCCTGACCTCGAACGCCTACGCCAAGGCCGGCGCCGCACTCACCGAGGATTTCATCCTCCAGGGGATGCAGGACTCGTGGACCGCTGGTGGCCGGATCGACACCCTCGTCTGTGGCGCGTTCCAGAAGCGGGCCATGAACAAGTTTCTCGACTCGATGCGCGAGACGACCCGGACTGACCGGATCGCGGGCTCGGTCGTGGACACCTACACGTCGGACTTCGGGGTCGCGGACATCGTCCTCGACCGCAACATGCCGACCGACACGGTCCTGCTCCTCGACAAGGCCAAGGTCGGGTTCGGACCCCTCCAGGGGAACGGCCTCAGGGCCGTGAGGATCGCTGACACCACCGCCCTTGCCGAGACGTGGCAGGTGGTCGGTGAGTACACCAGCGAAACCCGCAACCAGGCGGCCCACGGCAAGATCACGGGCCTCGCGATCACCTAGTCCTGAGCGGGGAGGGTCGGTGCCCCGGCCCTCCCCGTCTCCCAACAGGAGACGCTCATGCCGCGCAAGGCACCCTATGGGTTCTCTCGCGGGAACCTTGTCCTCTCCCTCCCCCTGGCTTCCGGGTTCAGCATCACGACGGCGGCCAACGTCATGCTGTCGTACCTCCCCGGTTTCTCGTTCGTGATCGAGAAGGTCACGGTCGTCAACACCGTGGCGTCTGCCGGGTCCGGGGCGTCCCGGACACTCAACATCCGCAAGGGCAGCGCCTCTGGCACGGTCGTCGCGACCAAGGCGATCGTCCTCGCGGACTGCGGCCTCGCGACCGTGGTCGATGTCCCGGTCACGGCGGCGAACGCGACCTACGGCGATGCCGACACGATCACCGTCGATCTCGGCGGAGCGGGCACCGCGTTCTCGACCTTTGAGGCCAACCTCGTCATCCAGTACCGGGCGCTGCCGCAGCGCGATCGGTAGTCACTCATGGGGTCGCCGGACGGTAGGCGGCTGGCGACCCCACCCCCTCGCCTACCGAGAGGAGATCGTCATGGCGCAAATCATCCTGTTCTGCCCGGAGACGGCAGGGCTCAAGTTGGGTCCCAGTCACAAGCCGGGGGAGTACATCGCCTTCCGTGACGGCTGGGCGAGGTTCGACCCCAAGGACTTCCCGGAGTGGGAGACGTGGGTCAACCATCCCGGCACCCCGCGCATCGAAGTCCTGCCCTCCGACACCGAACAGGTCCCCGAGGGCACGGCCAACGCGTTCGTCTGTCCGATCTGCGACAAGGCGTTCGGCTCCAACTTCGCCCTCACCGGGCACCTTCGGAAGCACGCCCCAAAGGGGTAAGACATGGCAACGCTGGGAGTTCTCCGCGCCAAACTGAACGCCGAGATCGGGGTGGTCACGGACGCGGAGACATCGCCGTGGACGACCGCCCAGCGCAACGCGGCCATCGCTGAGGGATACGGCGAGTTGTGGCGGGCCGGCGTGTACAAGGACGCAAAGCAGGACTTTGCCACGGTGTCGGACACCTGGCAGTACGCGCTCACGTCGATCCGCCGCCTGCACCGTCTGGAGTTGCTCGACTCCGCGTCCCGCATCCTCGAAACCCCCAAGGGCGTCATCGAGCCCGACGGGTCGGGCACCAACAAGTTCCAGGTCCGCCTCCGCAGTCCGATCTCGGGCGGGTTCAACCTGCGCGTCCGGGGGTGGTCGCCCTACATCTCGACGTTTGCGAACGACGCGGCGGCCGACGACCTGCCGGCCGAGTACAACCGCCTGCCGCTGCTCAAGGCGCGGGCCATCCTGTACCGCCAGCAACTCGCGAAGTTCGCCCGGTGGGGTGAGAACCAGGTGATTACCCCGCCGATGAACGTGTCGGTCGATGCGCTCCTCGGCCTCATCGCCGTCGCGGAGCGGGAGTTCGAGGAGATGGCCCGCGACCTCCGCGCGCAGCGCACGCGGTCGAGCATCCCCGGACGCCTCTGATGCTCACCTATCCTGCCTCGTTTGCCCACGGGTCGTTCGCCTTCAACGCCCACCGCAACGCGGACGGCACGCCGAACGCGGCGTCCCTCTCGGACACGGTGACGATCGACAACCGCACGATCGACCCGTCGTTCCGGGACGGCAGGGACGCGTACCACCTCGGCACGGGCGGGTCGCTGGGGCGCGTCCACAAGGGCATGAAACTCATCCGCCTCGACGGGCGGATCATCGGCCCGCTTGCCACGCAGGAAGCGTCGGTGGCGGACAGGGAGCGGGCGATGCTCGCGGCCTTCGACCCCGAGTTGTGCTACCGCGACTCGCCATCGACGGACGGGGCCTACGCCTTCGATTTCAGCGAGCCGACGACCGACACGGCGACCTACTCAACGGGCCGCATCCCGTTGCGGTACTACGTCCGCCCGATGGGCAGTCCCCAGATGTCCGAACGCATCGGGGACGGCGGGGTCAGGCGCTACGCGATGGGCCTCATCGCCGCCGACCCGCGCTGCTACGAGCAGACGGAGCAGACGGACGTGATGACGCCCGGTGATCCGTGGGGGTCCACCCTCAACCGGGGGACCGTCCCCGCTCCGCTCAAGGTCACGATCCTCATGGCCGGGGCGGGGTCGAACGACTTCCAGCTCGACAACGGCATGGGGACCACGCTCCACTTGAATCTCACGACCACGTCGGCTGGGCAGACGATCGTCCTGGTCATGGAGACGTGCGGACCCTACGGTCGCGGCAGGTACATCACGAAGGCCGGCGTCGAAGCGTTCAGCCTCAAGACATCCGCGGCGACAACCTGGCTGTACGTGCCGGTTGGATCGAAGGTGTGGGTGATCTCCAACCACACCAACGTCACCTCCTGCACGCTCTCCTGGTACTCGGCGCGAGCATGAGCGTCGAGTACGTCATCGAGGTGTTCGCCTCCGACGGCTCGTTCGGCCCAGGGACGAAGATCGGTGAACTGTGGGGGGCGCGAAACCTCGGGTGGGCTGCCTACGACCGGCGCCCCGGCAAGGCGTTCGCCACGCTCTCCCAACTCGACCCGCTCCTGTCGCTGATGACCGCCCTGACGACGCACGTCAAGGTGTGGCGGATTGCCCCTTCGGGCAACGTCAACGTGTTCTCGGGCGCGTTCATCGACTACGACGCGGCCGGCGACGACGTGATCCTTGAGTTCTACGACTACCTCGCGCTGCTCTCGACCTCCCGATCGGGGTTCAAGACGATGTACCCGACCAAGGCGGTCGGGACGGAGATCGTCAGCCCGGAGTGGGCGCTCGCCAAGAACGCGACGTACTCGCCGCTGGCGTTCGTGACGACGGGGACGATCGAGGACCCGGTCGGGACGAACGGCTCCACGGTCATCAAGTCCTCGGCCCAGTTCGGGCTCATGGATCAGACCCGGCTCCAGTTGTTCTTTGACATCTCCGAGATGGGCCGCGCGAACACGATCAACCAGGTCACGTTCGGGATCAGCAGAACCAGTCCGCACACGTTCACGTTCCTCAAGAACGCGGGTACGGCGCGGGATATCGGGCTCGTCCTCAACGGGACGGTGAGCGACTACCGCTACCTCCCCAGGTGGAAGGCGTACCGCAACGACCTCGCCACGGTCGGCCTGTCGAGCGCGGGCGGGCCGGCCGAGATCCGCAAGACGGACGAGACGGAGGCAGCGGCGAAGGGCAGGCGGCAGGACGTGTTCACGATCTCGACGCTGCTCGGGATCTCCGGGGCCGCGACCGAGGCGGACCAGCAGGTCGCGGTGACGGCACGCGCGCTGAGAACGGCCGCCACGCTCCAGCCGACGCTCCTCGTGCAACTCATGGACGGGTACATCGAGCCATTCACGGGCTGGGACATCGGGGACACCGTCCAGGTCGAGGTGAGCAACGGCATCGACGCGATCAGCGGCGTCCGGCGGATCGTCGGCGTGCAGGCACTCTTTACCGAGGCAGGGGAGGCCCTGTCCCTCATCACGGAGCCAGTGCTGACATGACCGATCCCTCCCGGCGCACCATCGACGACATCGCCCAGGAACAGCAGTCGCAGGCCAACTACCTCGACACGATCGCCCGGAGGCTCGCGAACCTCCAGCAGTCGCAGGAACAGCAGGCCCTCATGGCCCGCCTGTCCGAGGGCACGCCGATGCGGGTGGGCGCCTACCCTTCCGGCGCGGACATCGCCCCGGCCGGGTCCACGAGTCCGGGCGCCTCAAACATCTTCGCCCCGGACTCCATCACGGGGTCGGACATCGCGGCCCGTTCCATCTCGGCCGCCGAGATCGTCGTTGGCACGATCACCGCAGACGAGATCGCAGGCAGCACGATCACGGGCGACGAGATCGCGAACTACGCGATCACGGGCGGGAAGATCGCAAACACGACGATCACGGCTGGCAACATCGCCACCGGGACGATCACGGCGAACGAGATCGCGGCGGACACGATCACCGCGGACCAGATCAACTCGGGCACGATCTCTACCATCGAACTCAATGCTGCTTCGATTGCGGTTGACACGATCACGGCGGGCGACATCTTCGGCACGACCATCACTGGCCTCAACTTTGTCGCCGGTGGCGGCGATGGGACGCAAATCAGCGTCTTGGACTCCGGGTCGAGTGAGATTGGCTACTGGGATGGCGACGGTCTGCACGTCGTAGACGGCAAGTTCTTCATGGCCAACGTGGCGGTGCGGATCTCCACGTCCAACAGCAACTCGTTCTGGGATTTCACCGGGCGGGCGGTGCGCGGCACGCACGGGCTGGTGACGTTCGTGTCCTCCGGGGCGTCCTCCGACGGGGACATGAGCAACATGACCATCAACGGGTCGATCGGCGTGAGCGACAGCGGTCGCATCTACTACCGCTACGGTGGGGGGTGGCACTACTCGTCACAGACCGCCGGCTTCGAGATCCCCGTCCATGAGGTGATCTGCCCGGTCTGCGAACTGCCGCTCCTGCCGGGGCAGGACTTCATCGGGCGGGGGGATCGGGTCCGTACGGATGGATCGCTCCATGCTCTCTACATCCACTTCGGCTGCGCCGGAACCCCGATGAACATGACGATCGCGGACGAATACGACGCCGTCGGCAACCACGCCGACCTCGACGCCGACCCGGTGGGGAAGGACAAGCACCAGAAACTCGTTGACAGGTTGACCCGCAAGGCCCGCAAGGCCCTGGGGCTGGACGAGGCCCCCGCGCCGTGACCGACGACCAGCCGCCCGTCGTCAACGGCAACCCGGTTGTCGAGGCATCCAGCCTGATCGCCGCTGTGGCCGCGCTGATCTCGGGCAGCACCGCCACGATCATGGCGCGGCTGGACGCGCTGGAGCGCAGCGAGACGACGCGCTGGCGGCTCCACGACGAGGAGTTGGAGCGCAACCGGGCGACGATCACGGCCAAGTTCGAGAAGATCGAGACGGAACTGGCAGCCGAGATCGTCCGGGTCGAGAAGGCATTGGAAGCGCACCTCGTCCTTGCCAATATTCATTTCGCCCGCGAACACGACGACGACCTTGTGATGCAGGGGCGCGTCAGGCCGCTGAAGGCCGGGATCGCGTGGATCGGCGCCAACTACAAGAACGCCCTCATCGCGTTGTTCGCAGTTCTCGGCTTCCTGCTCGGCTTCGCCGCCATCGTGGCTGACTTGGCGTCCCGGTATCTCGGAGGTTCGACATGATCGAGGCGGAACTGTTCTACGTCCGCGTGGGTCGGAGGCGAACGATCCACAGGGGCGTGACGGTTGATGGCGTCGATCACGTTGCCACCGAGCGGTGCAACGTGGATGACGCGAAGAACCCGGCGTACCGGGTCCAAGACCCTGCACAAGGCGGGCGGGTGTGCCGCTGGTGCTTCCCGGGAGGTTCGACATGACCACGGTCCTGCTCGCAGGGAGACGCCTGCCCCACCAGGATTGGGAGGGTGACGATTTCACCCCCGGCGCGGGGGGCGAGTTCGTCACCTGCACGGACACCGCAGCCGGGCGTGCCCTCGCCTACGCGACCAACGGTCCCGGTCTGGACGGGCGCACCATCCGGGCTGCCGTCCACCCGCACGACCCCAACGGCATCAACCTGTCACAGGCCAAGCGGGCCATCGAGAGCCTGACATCGACCACCATCATCCTCCCGCAGCACTGGCAGTGGGC
>Ga0315288_10011640_pt1 | contig 11074 bp, 7 predicted proteins | sample YL17G11_20_MG_FD_203454 | JGI IMG/M metagenome (GOLD analysis project Ga0315288, IMG submission 203454) | Sediment microbial communities from Yellowstone Lake, YNP, Wyoming, USA - YL17G11_20 | ecosystem: Environmental > Aquatic > Freshwater > Lake > Sediment | place: USA: Wyoming | collected...
CAGTCTTGGTTGACCCCTTCAGTAGTTCCATTCGTGCTGGAGATTGCTTCGTCGCTTCGCTCCTCGCAATGACAAAAGGGTGTGTCATTGCGAGCCCCGACGTGTCGGGGCGTGGCAATCTCATTGACTAAATTCCAAAATCCTGATTTCTAAGCTCTAAATAAATCCAAATATCGAAACTCAAAGGTCTAGACTGTTTTGGTCATTTGTATTTTGTGTTTTGAATTTGTTTAGGATTTGCTGCCAGTACCATTTAGCCTGCAACCTTTTTCAATTAGAAGCATTCTATCTATAGAGTGAAAAATTCCTCTCCTTAGTACTTTTAGGCTACAGCCAGAAGATTTTGGTGTCCAGGTGTAGGACTTTTTGGTCATAGACAGGCTATAGAACTTCTATTAAGATTTGAATAGTGCAAGGTGATAACCAATCGAGGGAGCAGGAAATTGGAGATGGAAGTAAAATATCTACATGATGATGTCATGACCCTTAAAAGGGCAATCGAGGAGGCCATAATAAAGGGGCAAAAATCCGTAGCCGTTCTTAGTGATATTCCAGAGTCAGACCTGGTTTCCAATGAGGACTTTGCCTTCACCTGCATGAATGCAGGTTCGGGGGTTGTCGGCTGGATCGACGATTTTTGAGCTTACGCCTCGGCATTCCTCACTTACGCTCGGAACAGGCCACCTATGTTTGTCATTGCGAGGCTCTTTCCCTTTGTCATTGCGAGCACCTGAAAGGTGCGTGGCAATCTCGACTGGGGCTGGCACAAACAGGCCACTTCTGTTTGTCATTGCGAGGAGCCGCAGGCGACGTGGCAATCTCGCCCAATCTCAAGACTCTCTAAAGGTGATTAGCGAGCCGCAGAGGTAGGAGTAACCGGTGGAAGTGTTTTCATCTACTGCCCCTCGCCCTTATTTAACGTGTCTCACCTAGAGGATTATTAAGCGCAGCAATCTAAAAGAATATGGTAGATAGCGATGGGACGACTTAGGTTACCTCTTTTATGCTCACTGACCCATTCAAGAGGGAAAACGTCTATTACTGTTTTATCATACTGTGGGGATTCTAAGCACAATTGTTCTGCATTCTCATCAATAGCCTTCTTTACTTGATCTTTCCAGTGAGTTAATGAATCGCTCTGGACGTAGCCGAGCATAGACGCCTCATCATATCTTGAAGCATACAGGCCGCTTACAAAACGTCCCATACCACCTGAATCGACATATTTGCTTGCTTCGAACCCATTTATTCTTAGCCGCTTTGCTTCAAATACGTACTCAGGACGCCCTCTTAAGTATGTTTCAATAATAATATCAGGCCTAGGTCTAGACCGACCGGAACGATCGCTCGCCTCTATTGGCGAGTCCTCACGAACAGAGTAATACTGACACCATAGTGGTCTATTAGTTATTAAACGAGCTCTAATGGCCTCAGTAATGTAACCGGTAATATTTGGCTCCTCTTCATTATTCGATTGTATTCTATGGCGAGCACTGCTATGTCCCCAGGCAATCAATCGATGTACTTGCCATCTAAATTGACTGCGGTAAATTCCGAAATATATTTCGCTAGGCTTGATTGTAATTGTATGATCAGCCTTCATACGCTTGTTATTACCTGTCCGATGATGTCGGCAGCATCGTCCATTGCTTGGGTTCGCGTCCAATCGACTAAACGTGGAGCCTTATAAATATAGACTTTAGGACCATCATATAGACGCAATCCACGCTGTACATATACCCATTGGCTAACTCGCTCTCGCAAGCTCTGACTGAGTTTTTCTAACAGCCTGGCAGTAGTTAGCTCTCCACTCTTAATGCTATCCTCATTTACTACGAAAGGAGCGTTTTCTTTGGTGATTTCAACTACACATTGGATCAAATCGTTAGAATACGTGATATTTACTCGATGATAGGCTGTGCCCGTGGTAAAACTATCAAGCTCCTTTTGGAGTTGTCTAGCATAAGCTAATAAGAATTCTTTGGTAGGCTTTCTGGTTATTCTTTCTCTCACCGATGGTTTGTCTAGAAATAAACGAGTTTGAACAAACTCACTTGCTAAAAGCTTAATGTCTTCAGGGATACCTAGAAGATTGTGCACCTTATCATCGATATCTCTCTGCAGCTCCTCGTCCTTTTCCAAAATAAAACGATTGATGTCCTGTTTTTCCTTACCTGTTAAGGTCTTAATAGCCTTTGATAATGAAGAGGTTCCTTCAGCAGTATTAAATTGTACGAAGTTCTTTCGTCTCTGTAACAAATCTGAGACGAAGCGAGTTTTATCATAACGTTCTCTCTCAACTAACTTCCTATGGAAATCTGCGAACTCTTTTGCTTGTTTCGTGGTAAAAGGCGGTGTGGGTATTTTTCGAACCTCCTTAGTTATCACACTTCCACGCTGGCTAAAAATCCCCCACTGAGGGACTTGGAAGAATAGATAATAGGCAACTAGACTCGAGCTGAGATAGACAGTCAGTGCTCGCAGGTAGTCTTCATTCTCTTTGGGGGCTCTCGGTGCCGAGATGACCATCTGGCGCGGAGGAATAACAAAATCATAATCGCTGTATATAGCAAAGTTCTGCCAACTAGCAGACAAAATGACATGAGGTGCTGGTGTAGTTAAGTACAGTGTATCTTTACCCGTCCGTATATAAACGTCATCGATAATTTCTTGAAGAACACTGCCATCTGGAATTGAGAAGCGAAGGCGTGGTTTTATCGCATCATAGGTTTTTGTATCAAACTTCTTTTGTCCCTTTATATTAGCTTTGAACCATCGTGGACTTTCGCGTTCACCGCGGAGCTGTGCACCCTCCCTTGGCAAGCTTTCGCCCCATTCATTCTGTTTACAGAAATCCTCAAGCGTATTTGGGAAAAGATGCCTTATGCGCTCTAAAGCTCGTTTATCACGATATGTTCCCCACAATGCCAATTTCCAAGTTAACATTTCTCCCTGTTCGGCTTCATAAGGCGGAATCGACTTTATCTCGCTTTCGTTGATTGTAATAACCCACGGTTTATCTCTCCCCGTAGTAATTTGATTAACAAAGAATGGCCCATAATGTATGATGTGTGATTTGTGATATGAATCTACTGATGGGCGATAAACCATGGTCATGGCAGGTAATACGCCGCTCTTTTCTCTACCGAAGAGAATGTCTCTAATGTTTGCGAAATTTGTAACTTGTAGAACTTCGTGCCTCGTGAAGAAAGATTGTCTAAATCTTCCAGATTCCCGATTAAAAAGACTTGTAGCTGGTAGTACGAGTCCAACAAGTCCATCCCGGTTTAGTAAGTCTGTGACAAGCCAGCTAAATGCTTCAGCCACTCGGTTACCACCAATAGGACGATCCTGCTTGTTATCGGGATTTTCAATCCAAGCTCTGACACACTCCACTTCCTTTGTGTCTGGCTTTAGTTCAGTCCATGGAGGATTACCGGTGATCCAATCAAACTTTAGTCCCCTTTGCCAAAACTTAGCCCCATTTTTTTTACCTTCGATATCGAAGAAATCGCATTCGAATATTTGTTTGTTGTGTAATGGAGGGAATTTGAACTTTAAATTATTCAAATCGCGCGGCTCTGTATAATGTAGCAAGGTTAGGATTAAACTGAATTCAGCTACATAACAGGCATCACGTTCCCGTTCGATTCCATAGATGCTTTTTAATAAAATATCACGTAGCATTTCAGGTTTTAGCTTTTCAGTTAGACCTGAACGGCGTATCTCTTTTTCAATAAGACGTCGATAAGCTAGCACTAGAAACACACCCGAACCACACGCAGGATCTAGCACTTTCATATCTCGTTCAAGAGGCTTAACCCACTCCATTTCTGAAAGTACATAGTCAGCTAAGACCTCAGGTGTGTAAATTGCGCCCTTCTCTTTCCTATCATGGATGAACTGCTCATAAATAGCTGAAAGAGTCTCGACAGGGATATAACTGAAATCATAGGCTCGGAATTGAAAACATAACTGATAAACTGATTCAGGGACACCTTTTTTGACTTCAGATCCACTGAATACCGAGGCTACCCAAGAAACATGTTTATCCTCAAGAGTCTTTTCCCTTCGAAAATCTATAGGAAAGATCCTGCCATTGAAGCGTTCTTCTAAAGCTGCTGCTAGCTTTTTCAAGCTGGCCACGTTTGCATCAGGCGAAAACACGTCTTGGGGCGTTATTTGTTGCTGCCTAATCCATTCGTCTGTCAGAATTCCCTGACTTTTCAGGTAGCTCAAGTAAACATATTTACCGATTAGGGCGTGAGCCAATTCGTCCGAAAGACCGGAATCCTCCAAGGCCTTGCCCAATTGCTCTAGGTTGCTAAGTAGACGTCTATCTACCCGCTGATCGTGATCTATTTCTTTATAGTATTTAGATTCCCAGATGAGTCCGGTATCAATCGAGTGAGCCTTAAAATCAGACAATAGATCGGCAAGATGCTCCAGATTATTAGCTACATCCAATAGACCTTGTTCTTCAGATTCTTCTGAATAATCAAAGCCTGTATAAATCCTAACTTGATGCGGTAGTAAAATAAGTAAGAATGGAGCATATCCGAGATTCCACAGACTGCGGTGAATTTGTCTTGCTTCATCTTCAGTATTTGCTTGAGCAATGTAAACAACTGGCCTGGGGCTCAGTAGTTTATACTTGTCAATTGGACTTGCTTCAAACACATAGATGCCGCTAACTCCTGCACCACGGGCGGCACGGAATAGATGCGCTGTTTCAAGGTCCGCCTGTCCGCCTGTCCGTCTGTAATGTGAGGACGTATCATAATTTAGTCTATTCAGAAGGTCATTTAGTTCTATCATGGTCATCTATATCTGTTGGGTTTACGTGAAGTGCCTTCGCCAGCTTATGTATTGTCAGAGGTTGTGGTGTGTGTTGGTTGTTCTCGATCGCCACAATTGTGGTTCTACTAACACCAGATAGTTTGGCTAACTTAGCTTGACTCCACAGTTTCTTTAACCTTAATTCTCTGATCGTTGTCATCTCGCCTAATGTACCATATGCTACTAAATTATACAATATTAAACAAAGTCCTACTCATATGGACATATATGGTCTAATTCACGAAAAGCGAAGGTATCTTTGTGTTCAGGTTCCTCCGGCGCACTCTGTCCACAATACTTATGCTTTTACCGGCTCTTGCGTATAATCCATGTTGAGCGCATAAATATTGATCAATGTGACGAACTATGTGATGTATCGAATTATCATTGAACATTTCTGACTTCTGTTATCTCGTTCCTTACTCTAGCGAAGAGTGCGAGGCATGTGATGGCAAAGTGCGCCCAAATAGTGATATCATTACACCACAAACACTAGTGGCTGAGTGAGGCATGGGGGATGCGTACGAGAATTCACTCACTGAAGGGTCTTAAGGCTTCTCTCCAGGGGTCTGCCTTGATGAAAGGGCCGGTGTTGTCTCACGCAGGGCAGCATACCGAAGCCGTTATCCATAACTGGCTTCAAACCGAGGTTTTCTCAAGGTGCTTCGCCATGTCTTTTCATAAGTGAAGATATGGGCGATATCCTTGGCCTTGTTGAAGCTTATAATGGTCTCTTGCTCGTAGCTCGTTAGTCTTCGTGATATAGTAACCTCCTTCAAATCAGACTTCAGTGCTAATAGGCATGCTAAAAGGAATATTTGCGTTAATACTGTGTCGTGACAATGGCAGTCCGGTGACAAACATGCGAGTGCCTGGTCAGTTATGAACGCTTGCTAAGTAGGCCATGGTTCGTTCATACGTCGGCTGGCTTATTTTTGCCGATTCCAGGTATATTCTCAGCAAGTGGCTCAGTTTGAATGCTACATGACAAGTGTAGCCCCTCTTCTCCAACTCCTGCACTCCACCTTGTTCACGGTCAATCAGCACTACTACATCCTTAATGCTCAGACCATTCCCCTCGAGGGTAGCAATCGCTTCCAATTTGCTATCTGCTGTTGTGACAAGATCGTCAATTACTACCGTTATCTGGCCTTTTCTAAAGACTCCATCAACATTACCTATCAATCCGTGCTCTTTCTTTTCTGGTCGAGGTGAAACCATCGGCGTCTTTGTCTTGTGAGACAGAATAGCTACTATTGGAGTTGCTGCTGTCGGGACATCAGCGTATAAGTTGAACTTGAGTCCGGCTATTAACTCTTCATAGACCTCAACGGCTGAGTCCATAACTAATGGGAACGATCTCAATACACGTAAGTCTATATAGATAGGCGATAGAGGAGCATCAGGCTTCTTTTCATGCAGTTTTAATTTGAATGCTCCAAATCTGACAGCCCCTATATCAAATAACTCTAAGGCCAACTTATTCCTTGCTTGCGTAAGCATGTTAGAATCTACCCTCAACCCACCGTGGATATTTCTTCTACAATACGTTTAACGGCATCAGCCGGTGTACCAATCTCAGTTGGCGGCTGCGTAATAGGTCGTCCGATAACCAAGTATGAGGCACCTTTCGAGATTGCTTCACTAGGACTCATTACTCTCCTCTGATCCTGTGAAGCTGCCCAGTGTGGACGTACGCCAGGTGTAATAATCAGCATCGGTTTTGATAGGTTATTACGAATAGCTTCGATTTCTTGTGGAGAAGCGATGACTCCATCAAGCCCAGCTTTTTCAGCAAGCTTAGCTAGGTGAACAACTTGTGTCTCGACGTCTCCCAAGATTCCTAGTTGTTGATTCATGGTTGCTTTGTCTATGCTTGTGAGTATAGTCACTCCGAGAACCATCGGACGCTCAATCTGCAGCTTAGTAGATTCCTCTTGACACGCATTGACAGCAGCCATCATCATCTCAAGTCCGCCCATTGTGTGGACATTAAACATATTCACTGCTAATCTGGTTACAGCTCTAGATGCCCCTGCGATTGTATTGGGGATATCATTAAACTTGCCGTCTAAAAATATTTTTCCGCCAAGCTCAGTGATACGTCGCACTATGTTTGTTCCTGTCGAAGTGAATAGTTCTAAGCCTATTTTGAAGAAGCCCACTTGGTCCCGGAGCTTACGAACAAGTTCAATGGCCTCCTTCTCCGTAGCCACATCTAGCGCGACGATGATACGCTGGTTCGGTGACAGCTTCATTTTAAGATTGCCTTCTGATCGACCAAATTCCAGTGCACACTTAAAACTTTTTGCCCCAATACCGCAAAGGCGTCTGGGACAGTATGCTCTCTGTAGGGGATACCTAGTTCATTGATGCTGTTTAGCATATCTTCGGTAACATAGAGTCCAGGTGGGTCAAGGCTCGCTAATTTCTTGGCCCAGTTTATCTTTGAGCCCAGTTCGTTTCGACTTGGCGCTCCGCTATCCATATCAAGATAGGAGCCTCCTAGGATTCCAATACACATTGGAAGCAAACCGACCCTTTCTACCAATTGGTTAATTTGTTTAAGAATTATAACTGAAGCAGTGAGGGCACTCTTTTTGTCTTTGAATATTATGAAATTACCGTCGCCCTCTGCCTTGCGTATTTCACCTTCAAATTGGGTAATAACGTTCTTCATTGACTGGTTATACCATTGAATCGTCTTTGCTATGGCCACCGGGTCGAGATCCGAGAACCCAATGGTTGATCGGTCTAAGTCTGTAAACATAAATACGCCTTCTTTGACAGCATATTTTCTTAGCCACTGCTCGGCAAAGTTGATCTGGGCTAGCAACCTTGCCGCATCTTCTTCAGGGCCAAGTTCAGGCATAGGGCAGTTATGGTGGAAAGATAGGCGTACTTCTTGATATAACAAGTCAATCGAATCTATCAAATGAGGCATCATACGCATAGTAACGTTACTATCTATGCTATCTAAGGGAGCAAAACGTTCCTGTACCTTTATGAGTCCTCTAGCTTTTTCTTTCGCCTCGTCCAGATAATGATTGAGCTTGTTCCTTTTCTCATCTGAAGAACGTGTATCAGGGATCTGAAACCCTTCGACACGGGAGAAAATATACTTGGCCAAGGTACTGATGGCTTTCATCATTTCGCCCATTTGTCTTAGAACAATCAGTCGTGTTGGCAACGTCTCGGCTCTCTCTATTCTCCCTAGAATTTCACGTCCCAACTTTAGGAGCACTAAGCTGTCTTGCTTTTCTATCATTCGTTTCACTGTTGTCTCAGTGTCCTGTACATTGTCGTATCGGGATATCTTATCCGTGGCTGAGACTGCCGTGCGTTCGCAATCGGTTATCGCTTGTGCTATATCACCAGATATTGTGCCGCATATCACCTTTTCACGACATAGGTCAATAAAATGGCCAAAACGAGCTATCCAAAGCGATAGATTCTTGTGTGCATATTTGTAGGTAGTCTCCTCATTGAAGCAAGCCGATAAAGTCAATAAAGTATCCACTGCGGATCCTCCTACTGACGAGCCATCCAACCTGTTATATACCATTGCATAGAATTTTAAATATGCATCGATATTGGAGAGATCCTCTCCTTCATAATACTGCTGGATCACATCACGCCAACCTTCCACTGGCACGAAGCAATTTCTAGTACGTATTGCCCCCGTCTTGGTATGTGTTTGCACTGGCTTGAATTCAAAGAATGAACCTCCAGCCTGCGCTAGTTGATACGGATTACCTCCGTCTTCCACAAAGCCAGTTGAACGTGGGATCTCTGGCAAGGGGCCAAATGCAGCCGGAGTTGCCTCCCAAAATGTCCAGTTACGTCTCGTCTCCTGAGTAAGCCAATCCCGCCTTAAACATGCCAATACTTTGAAAAGAAGGAATGGCTCCACTCCGTTCTTTTGAGAAGGGCAATACTTCATCAAGCTATCAATAACAAATGGTAGTAAGAATTTGTCACGTCTAAAACGAAACACAGCGGGATCTAAGGCCTTGGAATCCCCGTGTCCAACTTCGGGCGGCTTACCAGGAGCAGATTCGCCGGGGCGATAGGCTTTCCTAAGTTCCCATTCTCCACTGCTTAGCCTTCGCATGAGATGAACAGGTGCAATTACTGTGCGGTCTAGGCCAAGGTCCAAGGCAAGACTAACTCCTGTGCTTTCTATCTGCCCTTCTAGACGCTCGCATATCTCTGAAAAGGTAAGTCCATGGTCTGTCAAACGTTCCTCTCGATCATGGACCTTTGTTTTTAGTTCGTCATACCAATGCGTTAGGAGCTCTATGACAGGCGTGATCTCAAACAGAGCTCGTAGCTGCCTTTCTGCTACGCGGTCAGACCGAAGCGATGATGAAGCAAATTGGCTTTTCTCCTCAAGCAACGCGCCCTGGTAGGGTCTGCCAACTCTGACTTTGGTGCTTCTTCTCAGGTGTTGTACAATTTGCTCCGAAAGCTTGTCTCCCAACTCTTTCCCGTAACAGCGCTCAAGATCCTCGCTGTTAATAGGTGGTTCCCCTAGTGAAATCCGGAAGGGACTGTCTTTGCTGGTCAGTCGCTTTAGGAACTGTTGAGCCAACCCTAAACTGATATTAATTGATATGTCATGGTAACACATTTGTGCCTTTTGTTTCTCTGACAATAAACTATATTGGAGCCCCAGATCTTTTAGGTTGATTGGTAATCCTTCACCTTTTTTCTGCGTGTCGAAATAAGTTTGAGGATTAATCGTTACCTTCGGCATAGCTATGGGGAGGCAAAGGCACGTGTTTGTTCTTCTATTAAAATAAAACCTGATCTTTACGACGCCGTCCTCAAAGTCTGTCAAAACAGGGACTCCACACGCGTCAAATTGAAAGAAGACTGGACGATCAAGAGTTATTGTGATAACGTCGTTTTCCTCTGCCGGGGAAGAGACAATGAAAACATTCCCTAGATCATTCAGGAAGTCGAGGAATTGCTCTAAAGTCGCTGGGTGTCTTTTCCCTTGAATAAGTAAGAGTAATGCAAAGTGATCTGTGTCTTGTGTTTTCCCCTGTTCCAGTAAATACTCGGTAACTTCTGCACACGCTCTAGTAAATTGACTATCGGTGAGTCTCAAGCAAACTTGAACTTCAGGGTCCTCCAATTCTTTCCTTCCAGACAAGAATGTATCGCAGCCAAGGAAAGCAAAAGTACGTACCATAGCCTTGCGCTTTTCCAAGTCTTTCAGTTTATGGTGAAGGGTGGCTCCGTGCTGAACGCAATCGTCTAGAAGTGCTATGTATTTACCATTTATGTCTGCTTCTGGTATACAGTCAAGAGCATGATAACAGGTGACCACACCTTGGTAGTCAGGCGGTATTTCTCCCCATTCTGAAAAGAGCCTAGTACCTCGGCGGTCTACTAGAGCCAAAATGTCTGGTCCCGTATCCACAATATCGCGGACGAACTGGTGGAAGGGTGGTCTGTACTTCTTCTCCCAAGTTGTTCGCTCCTCTGGTAAGAAATTAGGAGGAGCTAACTTCCTTGAAGGCATACTATCAGTGAACCACTGCTCTACTTCCTCTCTTGAAAATCGCCACTGGTTCGCAATCTTCATGGCTCTCAGTTCACCTCTTTCAATCATACGGTAAATAGTCATGCGCGATAGCCTTAGATACCATGCTACCTCGTCTAGCGTCAACAAACGATCTTCCATAACTAAGTTCCTCCCTCACTGCTTGAAACAATTGTTAATTATAGTTAATCATTGATAAAATGTCAATTACTGAGTTTATTTGCCCAAAAGTGAGCAAGACTTCAGGCTAGGCTTATCCTTATTCAATTGTCAAAGTTCAATTATTCAGTATCCATTATCAAACAAAAGGACATTTTGTTGTCTCAACCCTTGCGTGGTATTTAACAAGGTAGCGTAGTGTTCAGCGGCAGGGAGTGGGTGCAGAGCGCCGCCATTATCGTCTGTCCACTCATCAGAATTCCAGGGACACCATACCAATTAAGCCTACTACAAATTAGGTATCATGTCCCCAGATTACCACCAAATTAACAATCACTCTAGACTTTTTCATATTCTAACATTATGAAGGAATACCGGTCAACAAAGTCAGCACATTCCAAATTCCAGGGACACCATACCAATCAGGCCTGCTATGAATCGGGTACTATGTCCTCGGAATACCACAATGACGTAGCTCCCAAATGTGCATTGCACTTTCTGGACGATTGTGCAAGGCAGAGA
>Ga0315288_10011643_pt1 | contig 11073 bp, 9 predicted proteins | sample YL17G11_20_MG_FD_203454 | JGI IMG/M metagenome (GOLD analysis project Ga0315288, IMG submission 203454) | Sediment microbial communities from Yellowstone Lake, YNP, Wyoming, USA - YL17G11_20 | ecosystem: Environmental > Aquatic > Freshwater > Lake > Sediment | place: USA: Wyoming | collected...
TGCCAGCCTTCGACGATTCGCCGCGAGCGCACCGCGCCGATGCCGGAGACCCTGGTGAGGCGTTCGGGATGATGTTCTATGATATCGAGCACGTCGAGGCCGAAGGCCTTTACCAGCCTCTTAGCCAGCTCTTTCCCGACGCCCTGGATCAAACCCGAACCAAGGTATTTTTCGATTCCAAATAGCGTACCCGGCATGACCGAGAGGTAGGAATCGACATGGAACTCGTAGCCGTACTCCTTGTTATGCACCCATGTCCCCTTCATCCGCAAAGATTCCCCCGGCTGGACTCCGAAGATGTTGCCTACAGCCGTGATCAGCTGGGATTTCTTCTGGAGTGAAATCTTCACTACACTCCAGCCGGTTTCGTCGTTGTGGAAGACGAAACGCTCGAGGATACCTTCGATCTCATGGGGCAGGGAGGTCTCGCGCAGCATGATCAGAAAACAACCCTCTTGTCTCCGGTTGCAGTCAGGAAATGGACCTGGATCACCCCCTCCTTTTCCTTCAGCACCTTCGCCACGGATAGGTAGGTCAATTCGTCCACCGGCTCCACCAGGGATATTAGCTGACCCCGGTCATTGCTCAGACCTACATGCAAGGCGATGACATAGCCCGGCACCAGGGCGTAAATACACCCGCCGAAGCCGCAGCAGGAGGAGTCCACGGCTCCAAAGCCGATTAGATAGAGGATCTCCCTGTCGGCATGCGTGATCTTGTCCTCCTTTGTGAAGGAGTAGTGTCCGCCTATGGCTGTTATGATTTCGTTCAGGACTGGATGGACAAACTCCATTACCTTCCCCTTTTTAAGACAATATCAAGATCATACATGCACGTTCGGCATGCGGTTTGTCAAGGATGGATGCTTCCCGGAATGCAATCCTAAAAGAGATGGATTGGACCATACAATCTGAATCCTTAGGCCTCGACGGCCTGCCGGTATGACCCGTGCATATCTGGCCCCCTGCAAACCCAGCGGGAGGTGAGATTTAAGGAACCATGCATGACTGCAACATCGCTCGCTCCCCACATCACCCAGTGCATGCATGCACGGGATTTTATGATCCGCTTTGGATCATCTGTAGGGTATACATTTTGCTTATGAATAGTATTAAAGTTTGCATCTGAGATCACCGATTATCTCTTGTACATGAGATGTGGATAGAGGAATGAAAGGTAGCTAGAAGATGAGCCTGTTTGGCTATCTCTTTGGAAAGAAAAAGCTTTCCAAAGAAATACGAGAATGCGAAGCGGCACTCGCAAGGCGTCCCAATGATCCCGCTCTCCTCAAGAGGATGGGGGACCTGTATCTGAGATCGAGTGAGATCCAGAGCGCCGCAGAAATATACCTGAGACTGGGCGACATCTATACGGAGAAGGGTTTCTATCCCAAGGCCATCGCTTTGTACAAACAGGCCCAAAAGATAAATCCCACCTGGGAAATGCCGCTTGAGAAACTGGCCGAGCTGTACCAGGTGCAAGGGTTTGTGAGGGAGGCGGCCGCACAGTATACAAAGCTTTCCGAACTCATCGAGAAGAGTGGCGACAGCGAAAGGGCCATGGTGGTCATGCAGAAGGCTGCCGACTTGGCGCCTGCTCATAGGCAGCTGCACAAGAAGGTGCATGCCTTTGATGTCCGGGAAAGGGCCATGCAGGAGACGACGCCCGCGGCTTTTTCGCAAACGCAGGTACAGAAAACTGACTTCTTTGACCTTAACAAGGCGTTGGATAAGGAGCTCGAGGAACTTAAACTCGACGAAAGTTCCGTGAGCGCTGAGGATGAGACCGGTGTCGATTCCATATTCAAGGCCATGGAGAAGGGTGTGGCGCAGGAGCGAGGCGAAGACCCGATCTTCCTCTATAACATGGGCTTGGCGTACCGGGAAACTGGCCTCATCGATGAGGCCACCGATGCCTTCGAGCGGGTGATTTCCACCGGGGCCGGGGAAAGGCTCTTCGATTCCTATATCATGCTCGGCATATGCTTCAGGGAGGCAAGTAGAATCAAGGAATCCCTCCAGGCTCTCAATGCCGGAGCATCGCTAAAAGACCTCTCTGGCGAGATGAAGGTGGGCATCCTCTATGAGATTGCACAGACCTATAAGGCCATGGGTGATACGCAACAGGCCCTCAACATATTCAGGGAGATCCAAAAGGAGCGCAAGGATTTCAAGGATGTTGATCTCGAGATAGTGAGACTCGCGGGCGGAGGATGAAATGGCGGTAATCAATTATTCGAAAAAAGAGATCTCAGCAAAGATCGTCTATTATGGACCTTCCCTATGCGGCAAGACGACGAATATCCAGGCCATTTATCAGAGCATCAAGCCGGACCAGAAGGGCAAGCTCGTCTCCTTGGCCACCGAGGCGGATCGAACCCTGTTTTTTGACTTTCTCCCCATCGAAATCGCCAATGTACGGGGATTCAAGACGCGGTTGCATTTCTATACCGTGCCCGGACAGGTCTTCTACAACTCCACACGGAGGGCGGTGCTGACCGGCGTCGATGGAATCGTCTTCGTGGCGGATTCCCAGAGAGACAAAATGGAGGAAAACGTCGAGAGTCTCGCTAATTTGGAGGAAAACCTCAACTATTACGGGAAGAGTATGAAGACCATCCCGCTCGTAATCCAATACAACAAGCGTGATCTTCCGGATGTCATACCGGTGGCCGAGATGAACCAGGTCCTCAACCCCGAAGGCTATCCCTATGTTGAGGCGGTGGCCACCACCGGGGAAGGGGTTCTCGAGACGCTTACCAAAGTCACGAAGATGGTGCTCCAACATATCGAAAAGGGTACGAGCGGCAAACAGCCGAGCATGGCGCCTCCAAGGCCGACTCCTATGGCTCCTCCAGCCCCGGAGCGGCCATCAGAAGCAGCCCCCCCCGCGCGCGAATCCGTGCAACCTCACCAGCCGGTATATGCAGAGATGACGCATGAAATGCAGAGGCTGGAGCACACGTCTGAGATAGCGGGCGGGCGCATCCAGATCATTGGCATAGGCAATGCGGAAATTGTCTCCGTAAACGCGATCAGCATTCCCTTACGCTTGAAGATCGAGGGAGACAACCGGATATTTAAGATGGATGTGGCAATCAAACTAGATAAGATCAAACCAGAGGAATGAGATTGTGCAGAACCTATCTATCCTTTCGAGCGCGCAGCTGTTAACATCGTTGGAGGGGTGGCATGCCGACTGGCCGCATCTTTCCGCTCTCCTGGGGAATAGTTACCTTTTTGTACTTGCAACTACCATCTTGGCGTATTTCATCATCAGTATGTGCCTCGTCTTCAAATATGTACCCTATCTGCTCAATGACTTCAGGAACCGCACCAACAACGAGATCCCCGATATAGTGCTCAAGCTTTGGCTGGGATTCATCCTGATCATCCCTGGTTTTTTCGATGCCGGCCCCGCATGGTTCATCCTCTGGTGGTTCAGCATCTTCTGGGGATATGCCAACCGACCGGAAAAGCGGCTGGCCGTGGTCTTTGTCTTCCTGATCCTCATGTCCGGCTGGATTGCCCATGTCGGGGGAGGGCTGATCACCTATACCAGGACGCAGGTCAACAAGGAGATCTTCCTCGTGGAGCGCGCGAGCGACTCCTCTCAGGATGTCCTTGAGCTCACGACCTGGGTGCGGGGGCATTCAGCCGACGCCGAACCGATGAATACCCAGGCCATCACTGAGATCAGGAAGGGCAACTATGCCGTAGCGGTCTCCCTCCTGACCTACAGCCTCAATCTCGAGCCGGACAATCCTCGGTACTATAATCACCTTGGCATTGCGCTGGCCGGTATGGAGAAGTACAAGGAGGCCATCAAGGCCTTCTCAAACGCCTCGACACTGGACCCAAAGAACATCCTCTATCACTATAATATCAGCAAGGTATACCTGGCGACTTACAACCTGTATGAGGCGGAACAGGCCATAGACCGGGCGAGCAAAATCGATCCGAAACACACGAGTGAACTTCTCTCCCGGGAAGCCAATACCAAAAAGGCCAAGTTTATCATGGAAAATGTCCCGGCCCTACGGCTGCTTGCACGGCAGATGAAACCCTCCGATGAACTAAGGGCCGCAGCCGATGCACTCTGGTATGTTGCCCTCGGAATACTCAGCAGAGACAAGGCACTCTGGCTTGGCCTAGCCATCCTCATCATACTCTTCTTCATCGGCTATATACCGGAAGAGATGTTCACCAAGCTCTGCAGCCGGTGCGGGAAATCGTTCTACGTGGGAACCACATCCAAACAGGGACACCCCATGTGTCTGCAATGCAATTGGCTGGAAACCAAGACCAAGAAACAGGTGACTTCCATCCTTCAGCACAAGATAGAGGAGATCAAGAAGTACCGGATTGCCAGCAGGACCCGTACGGCACGGATGGAGATGATCATCCCCGGCCTCGGTTCCCTGATCGGAAACAGGACGACCAGGGGGGCGACCTGGCTGTTCATCTTGAGCGGGAGTATGATTATGATGGCCACCGGCGGGCAATTCATGTATTCCTTTATCCCCTCGGATGTTGATCTCAGTATCTATATACGCATACTGGGTGCAATCTTTGCCGGCCTCCTTTACTGGAGGGCCTACAAATCACCGCCGATACGACTGGGGGCGTAAAAGGTATGGCCTTGCTTGGAACATTGAAAGGATTTGGTGTTACGGAGATATTCCAGCTCATCTCCCAGCAGATGAAAACGGGCTCCCTCGTTCTCACTTCCCCTCAGGCAAAGGTTACCATTGCCTTCCGGGATGGGGTTATCCAAGGGGTCACCTCGGATCAGTGGGTGATGGACCCTCGGGCGGATATCCTCCTGAATGGCGGCTTCATCTCCGAGAAGGAGCTCAAGGCCGCGATCGAAAACGAGAAGAAAAACCAGCTCAAGTGGTGCGATACCCTCATCTCTAAAGGCAAGCTCCAGCAGACCTTCTTGGACAAGGCTTCCAATGTCATCATCAGGACAACGCTGCTGGATGTCTTCCAGTGGGGGGAGGGCGGCTACCGGTTCGAGGACTGGGATCTCAATACCGAGGGGATGCTGACCTGTAATCTCCCGACCGAAGGCATTATCCTTGACACCTTGCGCATCATCGATGAGTGGCCGCTCATAAAACCGAAGATCCCACCCGTAGATTATTGCCCCGTCACCATCACCCCCCTTACCGAGGAGCATGTCAAGAACGGCGACCTCTCAAACGCCGCTATCCATATCTTTGATCTGATTGATGGTGAAAAGACGGTCGAGGCCGTTGTTCGGGAGTCCATGGAGACACCCTTTGATGCCCTCAACGCTTTTGTAAAGCTGATAGATGCAGGGCTGGTCGAGGTTTTCCCGAAGGGCTCCAAGGAGGAGCGGGACAGCACCCTGGCAAGAAAGTCCTTCTTCAGGCTGATCAAGATCGCAATGATTTACATCTCGTTGATCGCCTGCATCATCGCACTTATCCTGATCGGGAAACCGAGGATCTTCGGTCCTGTATTAACAAACCCTGTGATCAGGGAACAGATACAGGACCAGCTCTCCCTCTCAGAGAAATTCGCTAAACAGGAAATAGGTCCTTCAACGCTAAATAGAGATACTTATAGCCGCTAGCACGCCGTATCACCGGGGTGAAGGCGATATCGACATATCTCGGCAAGCTTGAGAGGGCTCCATTGAGGGAAAAGCCCAGGGTGTGAAAGAGTCTTCCTGACTGCTTCAGGATGAACTTCGTCTGGGAATTATCCATTCTCTTCGCGCTGATTACCTCCATGGAGGGCATCATGAAGATCGGCTCGGGATTCCCATCACCGAAGGGTGAGAGCATATCGAGTTCCCGGATGAGCTCCGGGGTCAGGTCGAGTGAGGAGATCCTGAGATCCACCTCAAGGAGCGGCTCATGGGGCTGCATCTTGGCTACGAGACCCTCGAGCAGACCAGCGAAGGGCAGGATCTTGTCGGCGTCGATCGTGAATCCTACGGCCATCTTGTGCCCGCCGAAGCCTTTGAGGAGATGGGAGCAGCTCAGTAGCGCAGCATGCAGATCGATTCCTTCCACCGATCTCCCCGAACCCTTTCCCACACCGTCAACGATGGATATGACCATGGCAGGCCGGGAAAAACGTTCGGCAAGCCGGGATGCCACGATGCCTATCACTCCCATGTGCCAATTTGTCCCCGCTGCAACGATAACCGGGGGGAGGTGGGCCTCCGCCTCTATCATCGCAATGGCTTCCTTCGCGACCTTCTGCTCCTCGGCCTGTCGCTGACGGTTCAGGATATGGAGCTCGTTCGCGATCCGGTTAGCCGTGGCCTCGTCCTCGGTAATCAGGAGATCGAAGGCTTTCATCGCGTCCGATACCCTCCCTGCGGCATTGATCCTGGGGCCAAGAATATACCCAAGGTCATGGGCAAAGACCTCTTTCGTGATACCGGATACCCGTACGAGGGCAGCGATCCCTATACGGTTCCCGGAGTTGAGGACATTGAGCCCCTCCTTTACCAGAATCCTGTTCATCCCTGAGAGGGAAACGACGTCGGCCACCGTGGCCATGGCCACGAGGTCGAGGTCTTCCCTGAGATTGGGGAGCTGTGTATGGCCTCTGTTTCTCAGGCAAGCCCGTAAGGCCACAATCAGGTGAAAGATGACACCTGCCCCGCACAGGTCCTCGCCGAAGAAAGGACAACCATGTTGCTTGGGATTGATTATGCTGTATGCATCCGGTAAGATCCCCTCGGGCTCATGGTGGTCCGTAATGATAACATCCATGCCAAGGGCCTTGGCATATTCCACCTCGCACACGGAGGTGATCCCGCAGTCTGCTGTAATGAGAAGGGAAACTCCTAAAGCGTGCAGCTCATCAATGCCGCGTTCATTGAGCCCGTAGCCGTCCAGGGCCCTGTCGGGGATGAAGACGACCGGGGGTTGGGAGCTGAGCTTGACGAGAAAGCGGTGGAAAAGGGCCGCACTGCATACCCCATCCACATCGTAGTCCGTGAATAATCCTATCTTCTCGCCGCTCTCGATGGCATCCGCAATTCGTGCACAGGCCTTTTCCACACCCAGCATCCTACTCGGATCCTTCATATCTATAAGACGCGGCAAGATGAAGCGCATGGCCTCTTCGGGCGTGCTCAGGCCACGCAGGCGCATGAGTGACCTGAACACCGGGGAGAAGTTCAATCCCGGCAGGGCATCTTTGTCAATCTGCCCCCGAATTATCCATGCGGATGAATTCACTATGCTGACCATGTAATCCCCTGCATTCATGAAGTCAAGGATAACAAACACTCCCGGCAATGTCTCGGTTGCGGATGGTTCTGTAAAATTTCCACCCACCTCTCTCCCGAGGCCAGGAAGGGTGAGACCGATTCCATGCCCGCACCCATCGTTACGGCATTGCCGCTCGGGTGACGTCCCGGTTGCCGCTGCCCCTGAGATACCCCGGCTGGGCGCACTAATCGAAATACTGCCGTATGGCATCCCGGGTCCTGGGCATCTCCGGGGGTTGTATCTCCATGGTGATCGTGGAACGGTAGCCCTTTTCTCGCAACAGGGTAAAGATCCGGGGAAAGTCGATGATGCCTTCTCCCAGCGGAAGGTGCAGGTCATCATCGACCGATGTCCCGCCTCGGTTATCGTGGACATGGATATGATCGATCCGGGGAAAGCAGTGTTCGATGAAACCGAACGCGGTATTCTCCCGGGAGAGGAGCTGAGCGTGACCGATGTCCAAGGTCATCCTTAGCGCCGGGATGGCCTCGAGCACGGGAACAAAGCTGTCATGGCGCTCGCTCAAGTTCTCGATGCACAGGACCACGCCCAATCGAGTGGCATATTCCACCAACTCAAAGAGGAGGCCGATCTTCTGGGAGACCAGTCCGGGCGAGACCCACCGCCTGTCCATCCAGAAGTGTATGGTGCCCTTGCGTATCCCGAGGGCTTCAGAGAGCTCGAAAAGCCGCTGCATCCGTGGGACAAACCGCTCCTGGAGCATCTTGGCGTCAAACGGATTATCCTCGTTCGGATAGTGGGCCAGGTAGGAGATCCCATAGGCGGACTTTAGCTCCAAAAGCTCGTCGAGCTGCGGAGCAATTTCACCCGGATCCTTCACGGAGATCTCCGCAAACGGGTATCCCATTCTGCCGACCGCGTGAATCTGTTCGATGGTATGGGCGCGTCCACCGATGATCGCCATCAGACCGCTTCGGATTGCTCCTGGAGAGCCTTTTCAAGCTCCTTGACGAGTGGACCGTTCGCTCGCCATACCCAACAGGTGTCGATGAGGAACCGCGGATCCATCTTCCTCGCCTCCTGGATGGATAGGGGCTTCCCCGCCCGGTTCGTCCAGAAGCCCTGGACCGCGGCGGAAGCCATGGCTAGGAGCAGGGCATTCTGATGCGCACAACCCCGTGCACCCCCGAAAGTCTTCTTGATCAGCTCGGTAAACCCCGGGGCTATTCTCTGACCGATCAAAGGCTTGAGAGCCTCCAGGGTCTCCCGGCAAGCCTCGCGTGGCACATGGGTGATCTCCACTTCCACATCATCGATGATCATCCCGGCCCCCCTGATAAGGAGACGAATGGTGATGGCATGCACCACCCCGGGGTCTATTACGGTGCCCTTCGCTATGGAATAGGACTGGATAAGCCGGTCATCATCGAGCACCCCTTCCATCATGATGGTTTCGTCATCCACCCGATAGGTTGTCGTGGTGATGGTCCTGATATGTACGGGCTCTTTCCTCAATTGCCTGAGATCTCCCATAGTTTCCCCCTCTCTACGACGATATCCATTCATCTCAGAAGGGTCAAGTAAAATCCCCAGGCTCATTCCCCCGCCCTTGGAGCCTGTGCCATAATTCGAAAAACAGGCCCAAAAATTTATTTTCCGGAGTAGTTGCGCCCTCAAATTCAAAAAAATTTCGCCGTAAGCCATTTTATGAGGCCTTATTTTTCGACAAAATATTTGCGCCACAGTCGCCTGGTTTCAAAGGGGGCCAAGGATGAGCTTTTTTAAGTGCAACTTTGTATGAGAGGACCTGTATGGGTTATGCCCAGTCCACTATTCCGGATCGTTAAGACCGAACAGATTCTTAGCATTGAGGCCCAGGATCTTATCCTGATCTTCCTCCGTCAGCCCCAGGTCGTTGCAGATAATATCGATGTGTTCCTTGGGACTGATCGGGACAGGCCCATAGTCCGTGCCCAGGAGGACATGTTCAAGGCCGAATACGGCGATGGCGTGCTTAATCCCGGCCGGGTCGAAACCCATGGTATCGACCCAGATGTTCTCTTTCGCGTATTCCATCGGGATCTTCATGTTTTTAGGTTTCTGATAAGCAAGGAATCCGTCGTATCCCAGGCGATGACCGAACTGCAACCGCGGTAGGCACATGGTAAAAGCGCCGCCCATATGCGCCAGAATGATCTTGAGATGGGGGAAGCGGTCGAAGAGACCGGACATGATCATCAAGGAAACGCACAGCGCCGTGTCAGCGGGGCGGCTCACCGTCTCTTCGAACTTGTAGCGGTCCATCCATTCCCAGCCGTAACCGAGAAACGGGGGATGGATGAAGACCGGAATCTGTTTAGCATTCACGTATTCCCAGAACTCAAAAGTCTCGGGGGTGTGATTGAACACCCGGTCTGTCGTCCCATAGCTGGTATCGATGGACAGGGCCCTGAACCCGAGATTGTTTATACAGCGTTCGGCCTCGAGCACGGCCATGCGCCCGTCATGGGGCTTCACCGTCCCATAGGGGAAGACCATATCGGGATACTGGTCGCGGATCTGGGCCATGCAATCATTGTGGATTTTGGCCACCTCGATGGTCGGCATTGCCACGATCTCGTTCAGCATGGTCAGTACCATGGCCTGATTCAGCATCACGTGGGTAAGACCTGCATCCCGGCACACCTGCATATGCAAGGGGACATCCAGATAATCCGCCTCGCTCCGAAATGAGAAACCGCGCCATCTGATGACCGGCGAGCTCAGGCTGAAATCCAGGATCCCCGATTCGGCAATGGGCCCCATGGCAGACAGCGGAATAACATGATTCTGTACATCGACGATCATCCTTCTCCCCATCTCTCCCTCCCTGTTTATTATTTTCTTGGCGATTCCCCCGTCAAAGATAGAAATGCGCTGAATTCCATACGCGCTCCTCTTCGAGAAGATAAGGGGGGCTTTAGGCAGCCCCCTGTGCACGAGGGGATCTTTCTGCTCCGGTCGAAGCACGTGGACCTTTCCTGGATGTGCTCGATCAACGTTATCTGTTGGGTTTTATCAATGATGTTAAAGAATTCCACGAAATAATCCAAGTGTTTCACTCGCGGGTCACCCTCTTCAGTAAAGCGCTTTTTCAGCTCGGATGCAAGGGCATTTACATCCGGCGGCTGACGGGAAAGCCCACGCTCGATCTCTCATCCAGCTACCAACTCAGGGATAAAACTTCACCCCTCGACCCCCGGAGACTATGGGCCCTCTGAAGTCGTAAGAAAGGCGGGGGAGGAGATCTCTCTGCGACCGGCATAGTTCAGAAGCTGGGGGGACAATGGCTTGACTTTTGGGGACAACTCAAGTACAAGCTATGGACATGTTGTGGACTTTGACATGTGGCCTGGGGACGGCTCTGTACATCATCATCATGATCATCCCCCACACCCTCGCATCCCTAATCACCCGCTCGGGTGATCTGTCGCACATCGATGCGCGCTACTGGGCCCGCTGGTCGTTGTTCTGCGCCAACGTAAAGGTAAGGGTCGAGGAGGAAGAGAACCTGCCTCAGGGGCCTGCCATCTACATGCCAAATCATGTGAGCCACTTCGATGTGCTGGCCATTCTCGGGTACTTGAATGTCCAGTTCCGGTGGACGGTGAAGAAGGAGCTCTTCCGGATCCCGTTATTCGGGCTGGCCATGAAGCGGGCAGGCTATATCAGGATCGACAGGTCCGATCATCAGAAGGCGGTTCAGAGTATGGAAGAGGCGGCGGAAAAGATCAAGAGCGGCAGTTCCATCGTCATCTTCCCGGAAGGCACACGGTCCAGGGACGGCAATCTCCAGTACCCCTTCAAAA
>Ga0315288_10011644_pt1 | contig 11073 bp, 9 predicted proteins | sample YL17G11_20_MG_FD_203454 | JGI IMG/M metagenome (GOLD analysis project Ga0315288, IMG submission 203454) | Sediment microbial communities from Yellowstone Lake, YNP, Wyoming, USA - YL17G11_20 | ecosystem: Environmental > Aquatic > Freshwater > Lake > Sediment | place: USA: Wyoming | collected...
CTTGCTTGCTGGGGCTAGCCCCAGCAAGCAAGGATCCTAAGTCCTTATAACCTGTTACCTATGTTCCCGGTTTAAAGTGTTACCCATGTACCAGCTGACACATATTTAGCCCCGCAATTTATTGCGGGGTCCGCGAGGACGAAAATGCCTGATAAATTTATGTCGGAAGATTTCCTTTTGCAGAATAAACCCGCTCGGCTTCTTTACCACGAGCACGCTGAGAAAATGCCAATCTATGACTACCACTGTCACCTGCCGGCTAAACAAATAGCTGACGACCACCGCTTCGACAACCTTACCCAGGCCTGGCTTTATGGCGACCACTACAAGTGGCGGGCGATGCGAACAAACGGCGTACCTGAACGATACATAACCGGCTGTGCCGGCGATTACGAAAAGTTCGAGAAATGGGCGCAGACCGTCCCCTATTGTCTGCGTAATCCGCTCTATCACTGGACACATTTAGAGCTAAAAAGATACTTCGGCATAAAAGATAAACTGCTCGGCCCCGATACCGCCAAAGAAATCTACAAGGCGTGCAGCGAAATGCTCAGAACGCCTGACTTTAGCGTCCGCAATATTCTTGGCAAAATGAATGTTAAGCTAATCTGTACGACCGAGGACCCGCTCGACAGTCTGGAGCATCATAAAAAGCTCAGGCAGGACGGCTTCCAGATAAAAGTTCACACGGCCTGGCGTCCGGATAGAGCGATGGGCGTCGAGGAGGTTGGCGCTCTGAACAAATGGATTGATGCACTGGAAAAAGTCTGCGATATGCAAATCCAAGATTACGGCTCTTATCTTGAAGCCCTGAGAAAACGCCACGCTTATTTTCACGAGAATGGCTGCCGGCTTTCCGACCATGGCCTGGAGACCGCATACGCCGAAGATTACACTGAGAAAGAAGTCGAAAGAATCTTCAGCAAAATCAGAGCCGGGCAAGCATTGGATGCTGCGGAACGGGTCAAATTTAAGTCAGTGATGATGATCGAATTTGCCGAGATGGACTACGAATCCGGCTGGGTTCAGCAGCTTCATCTTGGCGCATTGAGGAATAACAACACGCGACTGTTTGAGGCCCTTGGCCCGGATATAGGATGTGATTCGATCGGCGATTTTGAAATAGCCAGACCCCTTTCAAGATTCCTTGACCGGCTGGATTGCAAGGGTAAATTGCCCAAGACCATCCTTTACAACCTGAATCCGAGGGACAGCGATCTGGTTGCTGCGATGATCGGCAATTTTCAAGATGGCGTGGCAGCCGGCAAAATGCAGTATGGCTCGGCCTGGTGGTTCCTCGATCAAAAAGATGGGATTGAAGAGCAGATTAGGGTTCTTTCCAATATGGGCCTATTGAGCCGGTTCGTGGGTATGCTGACGGATTCGCGGAGTTTTCTTTCGTATCCGAGGCACGAATATTTCCGCCGGATAGTCTGCAACATACTTGGAATTGATGTCGAAGCGGGGCTTTTGCCCAACGACTTGGACCTGCTGGGCAAAATGGTTGAAGATATCTGCTTCAATAACGCCAAAAACTATTTCACAATGGCGATGGATGATTGATAATTGACGATTGAGTATTGACAATTGGCCACCGCCATTGCACAAATAGTAAATAGTCAATAGCAGATAGTCAATCTGATTGGGTCGGTGCCCGAGTGGTCAAAGGGGATGGGCTGTAAACCCATTGGCGTAAGCCTACGTTGGTTCGACTCCAACCCGGCCCATTGGTTGCGAAAAACCAGCTAATTCTGTTCTGCAAATAGCACCGCCCGAGCAGCTTCTGCAAACTTACTTTCTCGTTCAGAGAAAAAATAAATCCCTTTAGCTTCGCTGGTAAAAAGCTACAATAGTGCTCTGGTTGCTCTGCTGCAGAGGTGCACAGATGAAGCGGGAAGTCGGATTGAGCAAGGCAAAATGGCTGGTTGAGCCAGGCTGCGTGGTGCTGGTGACGTCCGGCACAATGCAAAAGCCGAACGTTATGACCTTTAGCTGGCAAACGCCGGTCAATAGCGCTGAGCCCTGCCTGATACTTCTGGCTATAAGCCACCTGCGATACAGCTACGATTTGATAAGGCAGAACCGTCAGCTCGTTATAAACGTGCCCGGCCAAGAGCTGCTGGAACAAGTCCATTTTGTTGGGCGGGTGTCAGGCAGAAATAGCGATAAGTTCAAAGAAATTGGGCTGACGCCGACCCCTGCCAAAACGGTCGAGCCGCCCTTGATAAAAGAGTGTGCCGGGCATCTGGAATGTCGAGTGGTCGACATATTTAAGATGCAGACGCATGATTTGCTTATTTGCCAGGTCGTCCGAGCAGAAGCTGATACAGACTTTTTTGACGGCAGATGGATCCCGGAAAAGTTTCACACATTGCACTATCTTGGTGGAAACAAATATGGCCTGATGGAGCGCGCAGTCGCTGCTCAAGGCAGCACGTAGATGCGTGTGTGCGCGGCAATTATATTGCCAGCGCGGTGAAGTTTTATCAACGGTTCGACCGTCCTGAGCGGCTCGCCGTCGAAGGAACGTCCTTAAAGGTGTTTGTAGACAAATATAGTCAGCCCTTCGGCAGTAAGCTCAGGGCCGAACTGCAAAAGTAAAGGAGTGGAAGATTATGGCAGCATTATCACATCAATTAACGGAATCGCCCAAGCAGTACGCAAAGCCCGCGGACGAACATATTTCGCTGGGCCGCGCTCTGCGGGGCGTGCTATTCGCTGTGCCCTTGGCTCTTTTTGCGCTGCTGATGTACTGGGCGGCGTTCGCCAAAGCACGGGATGAGAAAACGGCTATAGTTATTGTTGTCATTGTAGCCATTGTAGGGGTTCTCTGGGGCATCTTCGTTAGCGGCGTGCGAGTTGCCGCTCAGTGGGAGCGCGGTGTCGTGCTGCGGCTGGGGAATTTCCAGACCGTGCGCGGCCCAGGGCTTCTCTACGTTGTCCCTATCATTGAGTATGTGCGATTCATCGATACCCGCACACTGGTAATGAACATCCCGCACCAGAAGGTAATCACGCGCGACAACGTGCCCGCTGAAATCGACGGGGCACTATTTTTCATGGTTAAAGACTCGGAAAAAGCGGTGATTCGCATTCAGGACTTTCGTTTCGCTATTGCGCAGTATTCTCAGGCGGCGCTGCGAGATGTAGTAGGCGGGCTGACTCTGGATGAGCTGCTCTCCGAGCGCCAGCAAACCCAGGCACGCATAGGAGAGATTGTTGAAGAACGAATTAAAGACTGGGGATTGCACGTCGATTCGATCCGTTTGCAGGATATCGAGCTGCCGGAGGACCTTAAGCGCGTAATGTCCCGCCAGGCTTCTGCCGAGCGAGAGAAACGCGCGACGATAACCAAGGCAGAAGGCGACAAGCTGGCCGCAGTAAATCTGGCAGCAGCCGCTGCCATTATGAAAGAAAACGCATTAGCGATACAATTGCGAACGCTCCAGACTATTGACGGACTTGGAGCCAGCCCCTCGAACACGGTTGTGCTTTTCCCGGTCGAGGTTGGAAGTCTTATGAAGCTGCTTATCCCACCGGCAGAAAGCAGATAACCCGGCAAAGACCCGCCGTGGTGAGCCGGCAGCAGAGGATAATTTTGTACCGCAGCACGCAAAATACGCTGATATTTGAAAGGGACTAAAATGGAACCCGTAGCGATGAAACCCGAGAAAGAGTTGAAAACTCTGTGGCTTACTTGCTGGTCGGTATGGTTTGTGGTCGATATTGTAGCGTGGCTGCTGCTTATGCTCGCCCAGCCGATTGTGTTCGGCCTTTTGCTGGTGGGTTCGGTAATGGTCGCAGTGCTTATCCTTATATGGATACCGGCCTTCTACGCGACTTTGGAGTACGTCATAAACAACGACTGTATTAAAGGGAAAAGCGGCGTATTCTGGAGAAAGTATATCACTATTCCATTCACCAAAGTCACGAATCTTGATATTACCCAAGGGCCGCTCCAGCGGATTTTCGACATCGGGACAATTCACATCCAAACGGCAGGCTCCAGCGGGCAGCAAACCGCAAAGGCGGAGCTCAGCTTGCTGGGACTGAGAAAGCTCGAAGAGGTTAAGGAAAGTATCGTGGCAAAAATTAGAGCCTACACGTTTTCCGGCCTCACCCAGCCCAGACAACCGACCACCGACCAGGATAAAACGCAGGTGTTCGATCTCATATTGAACGAGCTTGTGGCTATCCGCAAGGCGTTGGAAAGCAAAAACCCTTGATCGAAGCGAGGCACGTTATGTCCGCAGATTTGAACCGCAGAAGTTTCTTAGGGCGTTCCCTTCTCGGCTCAGGAGCGGGCCTATTGGGTCTGAGCCTGGAGGAAAAGACGTTATTGGCCCGCCGGGGCGGGGGGGAAAAACCGGCTGCGCCGACGCCGACAGAGTCTGCTTTATCCGCCGGACGTATGGCGGATGAAGGTCTGCCAATGGGCAGAATCGGCAAGGTCAAGATTAGCCGGCTTATCTGTGGCGGCAATCTGATAAGCGGCTTTGCCCACAGCAGAGATTTGATTTATGTATCCTCGCTTCTAACGCGATATTTCACCGACCAGAAAGTCATCGAAACTCTTGCTATGTGCGAAGAGACCGGCATCAATACCGCTATATTAAGGCTTGACGACCATTGCGTTAGAATTCTGGACAAATACTGGAATGAAAGGGGCGGCCAAATACAATGGATCGCGCAAATCAAGCCGGGCAAAGAAGACCTCCAACACTTTAAAGATGACATAAAAAGAGCCGCTGATAATGGAGCTGTTGGCGCGTACATACAGGGCGGCGTCGGAGATACTCTGGTCGAAAAGGGGCGTGTTGATCTGCTGGCTGAATCGCTTCAGTGTATTAAAGAAAATGGCGTGCTTGCAGGTGTGGGGGGACATAATTTAGCTGTGCCCATTGCGTGCGAGAAGGCAGGTTTAGAGCCTGATTTTTATATGAAGACCTTGCATAGCCACAATTATTGGTCGGCTCAGAGGCAGCCGGAGCACGACAATATCTGGTGCACAAACCCCGAGCAAACCATTGAGTTTATGAAAAGCGTAAAAAGGCCCTGGATTGCCTTTAAGGTTTTAGCTGCGGGAGCCGTCCAGCCGCAGGACGGCTTCAAGTTTGCCTACGAAAACGGCGCTGATTTTATTTGCGCCGGAATGTTTGATTTTCAGGTTAGAGAGGACGTGATAATCGCCCGGAACATATTATCCGGCAAGGTCGAGAGGCAGCGTCCCTGGATGGGATGAAGAGAGTCTTTGCTTGCACGCTGCTTGTCGAGCAAAGAAAGCTGCTAAACACTTTCCCTGGTGATTTTTGCTCCGAGCGGATTGAGCCGCTGCTCAATTTTTTCATAACCCCGGTCGATGTGATAGACCCTGTTGACGGTAGTGGTTCCTTCGGCGGCCAGGCCGGCCAAAACCAGCGCAGCCGATGCCCGTAAGTCCGACGCCATAACCGGGGCAGCTATCAACTTTTTTACGCCCGCGACGACGACGGCGGGGCCTTCCTTGCGAAGGTCGGCGGCCATCCGATTCAGCTCGGCAACGTGCATAAATCTATCCGGAAAGATTTTTTCAACAATAATGCTATTGCCCTCGGCAAGAGCCAAAAGGGCCATGAATTGAGCCTGCAGGTCGGTTGGAAAACCCGGATACGGCTGGGTGGTAACGTCGGCAGGCTTAACCGGCCCGTTGCCGGCAATGACACAACCATTGGTTGTCGGCTCGACGGTTACGCCGATATCTCTCAACCTGTCAACGACCGCCATCAGATGATCGAGCCTGCAATGCCGCAGTCGCAGCTCGCCTTGCGTTATGGCGGCGGCAACCATAAAGGTTCCGGCCTCAATTCTATCGGGGATTATCTGGAATTCAGCCGGGTGCAGCTGCTTGACGCCTTCAATACTGAGCCGAGGTGAGCCGATGCCGCGTATTTTGGCGCCCATTTTGTTAAGGCAGTCTGCCAGATTGACTATCTCCGGCTCGCAGGCAGCGGATTCGATGGTAGTTCGGCCCTTCGCCAGGGTGGCGGCCATGAGCACGTTAGCCGTTCCCAGGACGGTCGAGCCGAACGGGCCGCCGAGAAAAATGTCCTTGCCCACCAAGCCGTTTGGCGCCTCGGCGATGATGTAGCCGTTTTTAAGCTGGATCTGCGCACCGAGCTCCCGCAGACCCCGTAAATGGATATTAATTGGTCTATCGCCGATGGCGCAGCCGCCTGGCATCGAAACCTCTGCTCGTCCGCACCGGGCAAGCAGCGGGCCCAGTATGCAGATACTCGCCCGCATCGTGCGGACTATTTCGTACTCGCCCACCTGATTATCAATCACGGTGGAGTCAACGCTCAACAGGCCATCCGGGCTTCGGCTTACTTTGCAGCCCAATTGTTCGAGCAACTGACTGAAAACCGAGATGTCCGAGAGATTGGGCACGGGAGCCAGACTAGATTTCCCGCCGCCTAAAATGGCGGCAGCCATTATCGGCAGACAGGCGTTTTTTGCGCCCTTTACGCTGACTTCGCCGGAAAGCCGAACCGGGCCTTCGATGCGAAATACGTCCATAAGGAATCGACCATTGACTATTTTCTATTGACTATTTACTATTTTTCAAGGAAGACCCCGCAATGAATTGCGGGGCTAAATATCTCTCGACCCGGCTCGAGACGGGTTTAGCCGCCAAATCTATTTGGCGGTTTTCCTGCTAATTGTTAATCGCGGATAGCCAATCGTCAATGCTGAACGACTACATAACAGTAGAAAATCTTGCCTGCGTGGCTGGTATATTGCTGTTCGGCGCCTGGCTGCTGCGAACATCTTTGGGCAGAAATGCTTTAAGCGATTGTCCGTCCCGTCGCAATAATATGCCTTTTTATCTTCCCTTTGTGCCGCTATTTGTCTGGTTTGTGGGGGTCTCGCTGGCGGTATCGCTCACGAGAAAGCTGCTGGGCAATCTGCAGGGCTGGCAAGGCGCTTTTGTGGATAATTTGGTCCTCGGCATCGGAGCGGTAGTAACAATAGTAGTGATTGTCTTTTTGGCCAGGGCAAGTTTTGCCCGCGGATTGAAGGGCTTCGGCCTGAACCTAAGAAGAATCCACAGGGATTTTTTCGCCGCACTTGTATTGCTGTTGGCTGTTTGGCCGCTGCTGCTGGCGGCGATAATACTCACTACGTATCTTGGGCGACTTATCTGGGGGCCGCAATACCAAATCGAACAGCATACACAGCTTGAGCTGATAACGAGCCACTCACAGTTGCCGCTGCGGATTCTGGTTATTGTCGTTGCGACGGTCTGTGCGCCGCTGCTTGAAGAAATGTTGTTTCGAGGGCTGTTTCAAACAATGGTGCGCTCGTACCTGGCCGGCAGATTAATCCGCCAGACAGACGGCGGATTAACCGCAGAGCACGCTGGGAACGCAGAGCGGAAAACTCCAAGTCAAACCACAGATTTCATAGATTCCACAGATTTGCTTTCCAGCAGTGTCAATCCGTGTAAATCCGTGTCAAAAAAGAGCTCCGCGACCCCTGCCTCCGCAGGGGCAAGCCTGTCCCCGCGAAAGCGGGGAGCGCTAGAGAATACTTGGCAGGCGATCGCGATAAGCTCTATCGTATTTGCGACCGCGCACCAAAATCCCGCACATTGGCCGGCACTACTATTATTGGGAGCATGTTTGGGCTATGCGTATGAAAAGACCGGCTCTTTGTTCAGAGCGATTTTCATCCACGCACTTTTCAACGCCCTTACCATAACGGCAGTTCTGTACGGATGACTGACGGCACAAGACACCCCGATTTATCGGGGCTGCCGCCAGCGCCGCTATTTTGCCTTCTCCGGGACGGTAATTTTGCGCATTTCTTCCTCGGTGAATCGGCTGTTGGCAATCGGGCCGGGCTCCCAACACGGTTCGAGCTTACTTGGACGAATCTGAGCAATCGGGATAACGATAATTTCCTGGCCAGCGGCGTCTTTTTCTATCCGGCCGCCAGCTCGCTTGAGAGCCTCGCGGACAAGTTTTTCGCAGACTTTCACCAGCGTCGGGAAGTTGTACGGCGTATGGCTGAATTTGCCCTCCGGGTTCAGGGCGGATTTGAATTTATCCGGCAGCTTCTCAAAACCGATGGTCGTAAAAAGTATGCCGCCTGAGTTCGCCGGGTTGCAGTCGGAGTCCTGACCGCAGCGGGTCGAGATGATGATAGTCTTGTCCGGATCGCCCTTGCCGTAGAGCAGGCCCAGCACAATATATGCGCCGTTGAGCTTGGCGTCGATACTGCCGGCGTCCTTTCCGCCCGGGCCGCTGCACAAGCCGTGCGTGTACTTGGGGTCCTGGTGGTATTTCTGTTCTACGAGGTTCCAGGTTTTTTGCCAGTCGTCAGGATTCTGTTTGTACCAGGCCAGCAGGTCGCGGATACATTCGGCGTACTGGCTTCCTTGCGGGATGCACTGAAGTCCGGCACGGACAATTTCTTCCATGTCATCAGTAAAGAAGGCCTGCGCGTACATTCCGCCCACGAACTGGCCGCCATAGAGGCCGTCGCCGTAGTTCATCAGGCGGCCGAATTTTTCGCCCAGCTCTATGGCGATATTGGGCAGGCCCGGAGCGATCAAGCCTGCGTAATCCGCCTCGATTTGGTAATCGATGTCGTCGGCGTGTTTGTTAAATTCAGGATGGCCTGAATCGGGCGGAGCGATGCCGTTTCGCAGGTTTGTTCGGCCTGCATTGTTGGCGTGCCAGAGCGGATAGCCGCTGTTGGCAAAATCTATGCCCGCTTGGCGGATCGAGCAATCAAGGCCGTATTGTTCCAGCGTGTGCAAAAACGTCATCTCCACGTAGATATCATCCTGGTTGAACTGGTTGATCATTTCGGGACGCCATTTCGGCATGTTTGGTTCTGGTATGATTTGACCCGTCCAGCGGAATTCAGTTGGCCCTCCCCAGCCGACGCCGGCCATTTGTCCGATCCAGCCGGCCTTCATCTTATTAACGTACTCTTTCACCGGCAGCCGGCGATACTCAGGCGCAGCCTGTGCCGCTGAAACGTGCACTGCAAAAGCAAAACCCACCACCATCAGCAGAACTAACTTACGCATGAGAATACTCCTTTCCGAGCCAGTTAATTGTCGATTGTCAATCTTCAATTTTCAATTCTGCCGCTCACCGGTTCCATTGCTCAATCATCTGTTGAATTTTTTCTCGATTCCAATTATCCGGCCTCGGATAATCCTGGTTTGCTTCGAGCTCTTCCAGAGACGGCGTTCTTGAGGGCACACCGTTAGGCGGCACCTCGGCCCCGCTGACCCATACCAGGCCGTTAAGCACAAGTTTGCGGAAGTCGTTGTGCGCCCAGCTCCAGTGCCAGTGTCCGCCGGTGAAGCCAAAACCCCGCCCACCACCTGGTCTTTCATACGCCCATGCCACGTGCTCCGGCATGCCCATCCTGGCACGGACATAAGGATTGCCGCTGTGAGGATCGTCTTTTCCCTTACGCGTGCTGTCGGGCGGCACAGCGGTAAGAATCGGGCTGACATTTTTCATATCTTCCACGAAACGCATGTGGTAGTACCACTCGTCATCTATCGCGAAAGGCTTGACGCCGCGAGTGATTGGATGATCCGGCAATTCCTTGAACTCGGCTTTCCAAATTGGATTGACCGACCAGAACGTCTCGTAGTAGCCGCCGGTCCAGTCAAGTAGATAATTGCCCGGCTCACCTTTGGGCAGCTCTACCGCATAGTGAAGACAGGCGATGCCTACGTCTTTTTTTGCCAGCTCGTCTATCTCTTGGAGGTGCGGCATAGCCACGTGCCCGCCGCCCCCGTCGCAGAAAAATACGATCGCGTCTGCGTTGTCAAAGGCGGTCGGGTCTTTGGGCCAGCCGTTCGTGGACACCGTCGCGTACATATTCGGCACGCTTTCGTTGAGCAGCTTTGCCAGCAGCAAACAGCCGGCGTTGTGCTCGTGGCTGCCGTAACCGTGGCTGGCAGGGCCGGCGACGAGGACTACTTTTTTTCTATTTTCCATTTTCAGCCGCTTGAGCTGGATGTCCTTAAATTGAACCTTCATAGGCGGTCCGGCGTGCAACTGCAGAGCCAGCACGCCCGACAGATCCTGGTTGGCCTTGTCATCGTCAATGACCTCGGCGGTGATTTTGCCGTTGATCTTCAGGATAATGTGTGGCCCGCGGGCGATTATGTGATAATCGTTCCAGCCGTCCTGTTTGATGTTTGCAAATAGCTGCGAAGAGTCGCCGAGCGGAGTGCTGCTCTTTTTGCCGTCGGCGCCTATGATGGATATCTCTCCGCGCTCGGCGAGCATTCCTCGGCCGCCCTCGTCATAGAGTGCGCCCGTGTATGTGCCGCCCCTGTCGATATCCGCCTGGTAGCCGGCGACATGGCCGTCGGGCGGAACGCGGCTGCGAATCTGGATGCCGGAGTTTGCCGCGGGCGTTCCGTCGATACGGTACTTGAGCTTCAGCTCGAAGTCGTCCAGCTCGCCCACCTGCCAGACCAGGAACTGATTCGCTTTTACGGGATTTTCCTGTGTGGATTGAGCTGTGATTGCGCCGTCTTCGACCGACCAGTAGCTCATCTCCGGCGCCTTCCAGCCGCTGAGTGTTTTGCCATCGAAGATGGACTTAAAATCCGATTCCTCTGCCAGGCAAAGACTTGTGACAAAACATAAAAGGGCCGACAAAATCGAAAATCGAAAATTGAAAATTGAAAATTTTAGCATTGGTTCGCCGCTTTCCACTGATTCTTTACAAATTTTAGCCCTTGTTTGTAGACGTCTTCTTGGCTGGCGAAGAAGTCCCGCCAAACCTTGGTGGCGGCGGCCAAATCCGGCAGCGCCCGCCCGAAGGCTTCGATCACCAGCCAATCATCGTAACCGTTGCAGCGCAACGCCTTGAATGTACGCGGCCAGTCAATATGACCTTTGCCCGGCGTGCCACGGTCGTTCTCGCTGATGTGCACGTGCTTGATTGCCTTAATGTGCTTGCTGATGCAGCCGACCGGGTCCTTCTCTTCGATGTTGGCGTGAAAGGTATCGAACAGAACGCCCACGTTCGGATGATTGACGCGCCTGA
>Ga0315288_10011645_pt1 | contig 11073 bp, 7 predicted proteins | sample YL17G11_20_MG_FD_203454 | JGI IMG/M metagenome (GOLD analysis project Ga0315288, IMG submission 203454) | Sediment microbial communities from Yellowstone Lake, YNP, Wyoming, USA - YL17G11_20 | ecosystem: Environmental > Aquatic > Freshwater > Lake > Sediment | place: USA: Wyoming | collected...
GCGCACCTCGTCCTTGAACAGGTCGCGCAGCGGCTCGAGCAGCTTCAGGCCCAGGGTTTCGGGCAGGCCGCCGACGTTGTGGTGGCTCTTGATCGTGGTGGCCTTCTTTGTCTTGGCGCCACCGCTCTCGATCACATCCGGGTAGATCGTGCCCTGGGCCAGCCACTTCGCGTTGGCGAGCTTCTTCGCTTCGCGCTGGAAGACCTCGACGAACTCGCGACCGATGATCTTGCGCTTGGCCTCGGGGTCGGCGACGCCCTTGAGGTGGCCGAGGAACTGCTCGGCGGCGTCTACATGGACTACCTTGGCGTGCAACCGGCCGACGAACATTTCCATCACCAGTTCGGCCTCGTTCAGACGCAGCAGGCCGTGGTCGACGAAGACGCAGGTGAGTTGGTCGCCAATGGCGCGGTGGATCAGCGCCGCGGCCACACTCGAATCGACGCCGCCCGACAGACCGAGGATCACCTCGTCGTTGCCGACCTGCGCGCGGATGGCCGCAACGGCTTCGGCGACATGGTCGCGCATCACCCAGTCCGGCTCGGCGCCGCAGATGTCGAGAACGAATCGCTCCAGCATCGCCCGGCCTTGCACGGTGTGCGTGACCTCAGGGTGGAACTGAACTGCGTAATAGGCACGGGCCTCGTCGGCCATGCCGGCAATCGGGCAGCTGGGCGTGCTGGCCATCCGCTTGAAGCCCGGCGGCAGCGCAGTGACCTTGTCACCATGGCTCATCCAGACCTTGAGCATGCCGTGGCCTTCGGCCGTGGCGAAGTCCTGGATGCCCTCGAACAACCGGGTGTGGCCATGCGCCCTGACCTCGGCGTAGCCGAATTCGCGGTGTGTCGAGGCCTCGACCTGGCCGCCGAGCTGAACCGTCATCGTGAACATGCCGTAGCAGATGCCGAGCACCGGCACGCCGAGCTCCCACACTGCTTGGGGCGCGCGCAGGTCCTGCGCCTCGTAGGTGCTGGCGTGGCTGCCAGACAGGATGATGCCCTTGGGCGCGAAGGCGCGGATGAAGGCGTCGCTGACGTCGTTGGGATGGATCTCGCAGTAGACATGCGCTTCGCGCACACGGCGCGCGATCAGCTGCGTGACCTGCGAGCCGAAATCGAGGATCAGGATCTTGTCGTGGCTCATGTCTGGGCGGGTTGCAGGGATTTCATGGCCCGTTCGCGGGCAAAGTGGCGCAGGGCGATCAGCATCGCTGCGGCTTGCAGCACGGCGCAAAAGTAGTACGGCACACCGATGCGCCAGTCGCCCTTGGGCAGGTGCGACACGAAGCCGAGCAGCGAGGCGCCGATCACCGGCGCCACGACGGCCATCAAGCTGTTCAGCGACGACACGGCGCCCAGCGTGCGGCCCTGCGTCGATTCGTCGGCGGCGTTGGAGACGATGCTTTGCATCGAAGCGGTGACCGCAAAGCCGAGCAGGTTGAAGCCGATCACCACGAACATCATCCAGCCCGCCGGTGCCAGGCCCCAGGCCAGGTAGCACAACGACGACGAGACCAATCCCATCACGGCAAGGCGCTGCGCCGAGAAGCGCCGCAGCAGGTGCTTGAGCAGGAAGCCCTGCACCAATGCCGACATCACGCCGACGGCAAACAGCGACCAGCCATTGGCCAGCGGGCCCCAACCGAACTTGAAGGTGGTGTAGAGGACCCAGGTCGCGTGCAACACGAACTGCGCCAGGCCGGACAAGGCCAGCACGATCACCAGCGGGCCGATGCCCTTCAACTCGGCCAGGCCCTTCAGTGCCGCCACCGGGTTGGCCTTGCGCCATTCGAAAGCGGTGCGTCGCTCCATGACCAAGGACTCGGGCAGCACGAAGTAGCCGTAGGCCAGGTTCAGCAGGGCCATCCCGCCGGCAACGTAGAACGGCAGGTGCAGGTCGATGTTGCCGAGCAGGCCACCCAACACCGGGCCGAGGATGAACCCCAGGCCGAACATCGCGCCGAGCAGGCCGAATCGCCGCGCCCGTTCCGCCGGCAGCGTGATGTCGGCCACATAGGCGTTGGCCACCGCCGCATTGGCCATCATCGCGCCGCTGAACAGGCGCACCAGGATAAGCATCCATAGCGCGGTGGCCATCGCGGTGACGAAGAAGCTCAGCGCCAGCCCGCTGAAACCGACCAGCAGGATCGGCCGGCGGCCGTAGCGATCCGACAGCGCACCGAGAATCGGCGAGCCGAAGAAGTTGGCAATGCCGTAGGCAAACGACACCGCGCCGAACCAGAACGCCTGCTCGGCCTGGTTGGTCGTGAAGGTGCCCACCAGCGGCGGCAGCACCGGGATGATCAGGCCGATCGACACCATGTCGATCAGCACCGTGATCAGGATGAACGGCATCGCCGCCCGCGAGGGCACTGACCCGGCGGCGTCAGGCACGAGGGTCAAGCGCCAGGCCAGCGCCGGGCCGCTCCCAAGCGGCCTGGGCGCCCAAGGGCCACGCAGGGGCCCATACCGGGCCCCGGGGCTGCGAGCGGAGCGAGCTGGGGGCCGTCATCTATTCCATCCGGTAGTTCGGCGCTTCCTTGGTGATCTGCACGTCGTGGACGTGACTCTCGCGCACGCCAGCGGAGGTGATCTCGACGAACTCGGCCTTGGTCTGCAACTCGGCGATCGAGGTGCAGCCGCAGTAATGCATCGATGCGCGCAACCCGCCCGCCATCTGGTACAGGATGCTGACCACCGAGCCCTTGTACGGCACCTGGCCTTCGATGCCTTCGGGTACCAGCTTGGTCGTGTTCGGGTTGTTGCCGCCGTTGTCCTGGAAGTAGCGGTCGGCCGAACCTTGTTGCATCGCGCCGAGCGAACCCATGCCCCGGTAGCTCTTGTAGCTGCGGCCCTGGTACAGGATCACCTCGCCCGGCGCCTCCTCGGTGCCGGCGATGGCACTGCCCATCATCACGCAGTCGGCACCGGCGACGATGGCCTTGGCCACGTCGCCCGAGTAGCGAACCCCGCCGTCGGCGATCACCGGCACGCCGCTGCCCCTGAGGGCACGGGCAACGCTGTCGATGGCCATGATCTGCGGCACGCCGACCCCGGTGACGATGCGCGTGGTGCAGATCGACCCCGGCCCGATCCCGACCTTGACCGCGTCGGCGCCGGCCTTGGCCAGTGCCAGCGCCGCCTCGCCGGTGGCGATGTTGCCACCGATGACGTCGATGTGCGGGTAATGCTTCTTGACCCAGCGCACGCGTTCGATCACGCCGGCGCTGTGGCCGTGCGCGGTATCGACCACCAGTGCGTCGACGCCGGCCACGGCCAGCAGCTCGACCCGCTCTTCGGTGCCTTCACCGACGCCGACGGCCGCACCGACACGCAGCTTGCCGAGGCGGTCGCGCGCGGCGCTGGGGAAGTTGGTCTGCTTGGTGATGTCCTTCACGGTCATCAGCCCCCGCAGTTCGAACGCCTCGTTGACGACCAGCACGCGCTCGAGCCTGTGCTTGTGCATCAAGGCCTTGCCGTCGTCGATGGTGGCGCCTTCGCGCACCGTGACCAGCCGTTCTCGCGGGGTCATGATCTCGCGCACGGGGATGTCCATGCGTGTCTCGAAGCGCAGGTCGCGGTTGGTGACGATCCCCACGACCCGCGCGCCGTCGAGCACCGGAAAGCCCGAAATGCCGTGCTGCTGCGCCAGCGCCACGACTTCGCGCACGGGGGTGTCGGGGCCGATCGTGATCGGGTCGCGCAACACCCCGGACTCGTAACGCTTGACCCGTGCCACCTCGGCCGCCTGCTGGCGTGGTGTGAGGTTCTTGTGCACGATGCCGATGCCGCCCTCCTGGGCGATGGCGATCGCCAGGCGGGCCTCGGTGACGGTGTCCATCGCAGCCGAGACCAAGGGCAGATTCAGCGCGATATTGCGCGACAGGCGCGTCGACAGGCTGGTGTCTCGGGGCAGAACCTGGGAATAGGCTGGGACCAGCAACACATCGTCGAAGGTCAGCGCTTTGCCGAGTAGGCGCATGGGAAAAGGCTCCAGACGCAAAAGTGGATTATAGAGAGCGTGACTTTCGCCTCGCTGGCGGTGATGTCGTCGGACTACACTTGCCCCGCAGGGGCGCCGTGCCCCATTGACATGAACTGCCGATGCGCCAGCTATCCGTCCTCGTTGCCCTGACCGCCGCCCTTGCGGGCGGCATCGTCGCTGCCCAAACCGCCCCGCTGCCGCCGGCCTGGAAATGGCGCGACGCCAGCGGCCAGGTGCACATCAGCGACCTGCCGCCGCCGTTGTCCGTGCCGGCCAAGGACATCCTCGAACGTCCGCCGCTGCAGCGCAAGGTCGCCGCCGCTGCCGAGGCTGCGGCGTCGGCCGCATCGGCGCCGGTGGTCAGCACCGCTGCGAAGACCGACCCGGAACTCGACGCCCGGCGCAAGCGCGCCGTTGACGAGCAGTTGGCGCAGCAGCGCCAGCAGCAGGAGCGCGATGCAGCCTCGCGCGCGGAAAACTGTGGACGCGCTCGCGCACGCATGACCGCGCTCTCCGAAGGCCTGCGGATGACACGCCCGAATGCTCAGGGCGAGCTCGAAGTGCTCGACGACAAAGCGCGCGCCGAAGAAATCCAGCGCGCCCGCGCCATCGTCGCCAGCGACTGCCGCTGATCAGCTGCCCGCGCGCGCCTTCAGCGCCGCCGCACGCAAGGCAGCGAGCGTCGTGCGGGGTGTGCTGACGTCGCTGTCGAGCTTGAGGTGGATCAGCGTCGGCCCGTCGGCGGCCAGCGCGGCCGCGAAGGCCGACTCGAACTGATCGGTCACCGCCACCTGTGCCGCATGCCAGCCATAGGCCCGCGCCAGAGCCGCGAAATCAGGGTTGGCACGCAGCTCACTGCCGCTGACCCGCCCCGGGTACTCGCGCTCCTGGTGCATGCGGATGGTGCCCAAGGTGCCGTTGTCGACCACGATGCTGATCAGCTTGCCGGCGCCCGCCCCGGCGCCATGCGCACGCGCGGTGGCCAGTTCCTGCCCGGTCATCAGGAAGTCGCCGTCGCCCGCGATGTTGACTACCGTGCGCTCGGGATACAGCAGTGCCGCGGCCACCGCCGCCGGCACGCCGTAGCCCATGGCGCCGGAAGTCGGCGCCAATTGCGTGCGCCCATGGTGTTGCAGGCCGAAGTAGCGTGTATAGCGGTGCAGCCAGGCGCTGAAGTTGCCCGCGCCGTTGGTATAGACGGTGTCGGCGGGCGCCAACCGCTGCACGGTCTTGATGACCTGGGCCATGTCCAGCGGCGCAACTGCCGGTGCCAGGTGGTTGGCTTCGTAGTCGGCATGCGCGCTGGCCGTCCAGTCGACCCAACGGGGGGCGGCGGGCGGCGGCTCGAGTGCCGCCAGGGCCTGACCGGCCCCCTGCACAGAGCACTCGATCAGCAGGTCGGCAGCGTAGACGCGGCCGAGTTCTTCGGCACTGGCATGCAGGTGAACGAGTTTTTGCACCGGCCGCGGCACGGCCAGCAGGCTGTAGCCGGCGGTCGTCATCTCGCCCAGACGCACGCCGATGGCCACGATCAGATCGGCATCGCGAACCCGTGCCGCGAGTTTGGGGTTGATGCCGATGCCGACATCGCCGGCGTAAAGGGCGTGTCGGTTGTCGAAGGTGTCCTGGAAGCGAAAGCCGCAGCCGATCGGCAACTGCCAGGCTTCGGCAAACCGCTGCAAGGCGCGCGCGCTTTCAGCGCTCCAGCCCGAACCGCCAACAATGGCCAGCGGGCGCTCGGCCTGCACCAGCATCGCGCGCAGTTGGCGCAGCGCACCCGGCGCCGGCCAGGCGCGCGACGGCACGACACGCGGCAGCACCGGCGCAGCGGTCCGGCTGGTGAGCATGTCTTCGGGCAACACCAGCACCACCGGTCCGGGGCGACCCTGCAGCGCGGTGTGAAAGGCGCGCGCCACATACTCGGGCAGACGGTCGGCATGCTGCACCTCGGCCACCCACTTGGCCATGCCCAGCGTACCCGGGCCGAACACTTGCCGGTAGTCGAGTTCCTGAAAGGACTCGCGGTCGCGCTGGTCGCTGGCCACCTGGCCGATGAACAGAACCATCGGGGTCGAATCCTGGAACGCGGTGTGCAGGCCGATCGCGGCATTGCTGGCCCCCGGACCGCGGGTGACGAGACACACGCCCGGCCAGCCCGTCAGCTTGCCCTGCGCTTCGGCCATGAACGACGCGCCGCCTTCGTGGCGGCAGGCGATGAAGCGAATCCGATCGGCGTGCTCGTGAAACCCATCGAGTACCGCGAGGTAGCTTTCGCCGGGCACTCCGAAGACGGTATCGATGCCCTGGGCGATCAGGGTTTCGACCAGCGCATGGCCGGCCAGTCTGGGTTGGTTCATGCCGCCACCGATCGCGTCGTCGCCACGCGCAGCCCGATCATCGACGCGCACAACACGCCCAATGCCAAAGCCAGTGCGGCGCCGAAGAACACGGCGCCCGGGTTGCCGCCGTCGAGCACCGCACCGAACACCGGTGCGGCCACTGCGAAGCCGAGATCCAGGCCCGAGTACACGGTGCCATAGACGCGGCCTGTCGCTCCGGGCGGTGAGGCGCGCTTGATCAGCATGTCGCGCGAAGGTCCCGCCAGCCCTGTGCCCAACCCGGCCAGTGCGGCCACCGCGATCGCCAGCCAACCCGGCAGCCAACCGCTGCCCACCAGCATCAGCAGGGCGGCCGAACCGGCCAGGCAGACACCGATCAGGCGCTCCAGTCGGTCCGCGCGAGCGGCGAGGAACCCGCCCAGCAACAGGCCCGCGACACCGCACACCATGTAGCCGGTGACGACCAACGAGGCGGTCGCCAGCGGCAACGCATACATCCTTTGCAATGCCGGCCCGGCAAAACTCAGGATCGCCGTCAGCGCGCAAGTCGAGAAGAAGAAGAACGAGAAGCACAGCCACACCGACGGCAAGCGCAAGAAGGCCAGTGACGGCTCCCCGGTGGCGGCGCTCGGCCGGGCCGATCCGCGCGTGATTGCGCGGTCATCGACAGCGTCGCGCTGCCACAGCATCAGCGCCAGCACGGCCAGGGCCCACAGCGCACAAGCGGCCAGCGCCCAGCGCCAGGAGCCGGAGAGCGCGCTGACGGCGAGCAGGACCATCGGAGCGATCGCCCATCCGAGGTTGCCAGTGACCCCATGGACCGCAAAGGCATGACCCAGCCGCGGTTGCGACACGCGGTGGTTGAGGATCGTGAAATCGACCGGATGGAACGGCGAGTTACCCAGACCGGCCAGCGCTGCCGCCAGCATCAGGCCGCCGTAGCCCTGAGCCAGCGCGCCGCTGACCGCAGCGGCCACGAAGCAACCCAGCGCTGCGAACAACACCGGACGCGCGCCAATGCGGTCGACGAGGAAGCCGGCCAGCGCCTGTCCGATGCCCGAGATGGCAAAGAACAGCGTCAGCAGCAGCCCGAGCTCCGCATAGCTGAGGCCGAACGCTTCCTTGAACACCGGAAACAGCGGCGGCAACAGCATGTGAAAGAAATGCGATGTCCCATGTGCCAGGCCGACCAGCGAAATGGTCCGCAGGTCATGGCGGCGGGTGGCTCGCTCGCCGGCCTGGAGGGCATCGGTGCTCATGCGTGATGGTAACGAGGGCGGCGAAGCCCTGCTGTTGTGTGTTCGGATGTCACCCGGGTAACCAGCTGCATTGGGCCCGCAGGCGCCGTTGCGTGTGGGTACCCCGGTACCGCGCATTCGCGCTAGGCTGGCGATCGAGTTCGACAGCACAGGGAGAACCGGCAATGTTGAAGTCCCTCTTCGGCGAATTGACCGCAACGCCGATCAAGCCCGGCAGTCCGGTGCCGTCCTTCGCCGCCACGGCGGTGCTCGAAAGCACTGACACCCACCTGTCGGACGACGGACGCATGGTGGATCGCCACCAGCAGGACCTGTTCGTCACTGGTTCGCCGGCGCAGGCGATGCGCGAGCATCTGGCCAAGGCCCACGCAGGCGCCGACGTTCGCACCATCACGCTGCTCGATCCGTCGCGGCTGTGGGCGCCGGGGGTGATCAAGGCGCTGTCCGACGCCACGGGCCAGCCGGTCGAGCGACTGCACCTGCGCGAGCAAGCCACGCTGCGCATCCTGGCCACGCTCGAGCGCACGGTGGTGCCGCGACGCGGCGAGGCCACGCTGAAGATCTACCACGCCGACCTGCGTGCGGCGCAGGGTGAGAGCCTTCGCGTTCCCTTCGTGCTGATGGAGCGCAGCCAGATGGCCGCCGTCATCGTCGGCCCGATGCAGGCACCCGAGGTCGAGGCGATGCTGTCGGCCTTGCACGTTGCCGTGAGCGAGCCGAGTTGGCATTGCGAGATTCTGCTGTTCCTGCTGCCGCCCGGCGGCGCCTGGATCGCCGACAGGATCGCCGGGCTCGACTGGCCACGGCCGCTACACGTCGAAGTCATCGACGAGCCGCTGGTGGGTACCTCGTCGGTCTGGAACGCGCTGCTGGCCGCTTGGGACCGCCGGCACGGCCCCACCGAACCGCCGGCCGACCCGGCGGCGCTCGAAGCCCGTGCCGTGGCCCGCCAGCTGCGTGCGCTGATGCACACCGACGGCGTGCTCGGTTGCGCGCTGGTCGATGCCACCGACGGCGACCTTCTGGCCGGCGAATCGCGCGACGCCGGCACCGACCTGGCGCGCGCCGCCGCCGCATTGGCCCCGGTGCTGCGAGCGCACCGGCTGGCCAGCCATGCAATGGGCTTGCCGGAGTCGCTGGACGAGGTCTCGGTGGTCAACGGCGGCGTCTGCCACCTGATGCGCCCGCTGCAACATCGGCCCAACCAGTTCCTGTTCGCCCGCATCGACCGCTCGCACGCCAACCTGGCGCTGCTGAAGTTCAAGCTCGCCGAGGCCGAACGCAACCTCGGGTAAGCGACGGCGCCGCGAGCTCGACCCGCGAGCTCGACCCGCGGCTGCGGGGCTAACATCGGCGGCATGGGCCAAGTACTGTTCGATTACACCCGGCAAGACGCGACAGGCGCCAGCCGCACGGCGCAGGCCTGGGCCCGCGTGCCCTTGGCAACCGCACCGGCCGAGCGCAGGGCCGCGAGGGCGCGGGCTTCGGCGCTGCTGAAGCAGCACAACGCCGTGTTGGTGGCGCATTACTACGTCGACGGCGAGCTGCAGGACCTGGCGCTCGAGACCGGTGGCTGCGTGGCCGACTCGCTCGAGATGGCGCGTTTCGGACGTGACCATGCGGCGCGCACGCTGGTGGTGGCGGGCGTGCGTTTCATGGGCGAGACCTCGAAGATCCTGTCGCCCGACAAGCGGGTGCTGATGCCCGACCTCGAAGCCACCTGCTCGCTCGACCTCGGCTGCCCGCCCGACGAATTCGCGCGTTTTTGCGATGCCCATCGCGACCGCAAGGTCGTGGTCTACGCCAACACCAGCGCCGCAGTGAAGGCGCGAGCCGACTGGATGGTGACGAGTTCCTGCGCGCTGGCGATCGTGCAGCACCTCAAGGACCAGGGTCAGAAGATCCTCTGGGCCCCCGACCGGCACCTGGGCCGCTACATCCGCGACGAGACCGGTGCCGACATGTTGCTGTGGAACGGCGAGTGCATCGTCCACGATGAGTTCAAGGCCCTCGAGCTCGAGTTGTTGAAGCGCGAGCACCCCGGCGCACCGGTGCTGGTCCATCCCGAGTCGCCGGCCGGCGTGGTGGCACTGGCCGACGTCGTCGGCTCGACATCGCAGTTGATCAAGGCGGTGGTCGACGGTACCGCCAGCACCTACATCGTGGCCACCGACAACGGCATCCTTCATCGCATGAGGCAACTCGCGCCTGGAAAGACGCTGCTCGAAGCGCCAACGGCGGGCCGGAGCGCGACGTGCAAGAGCTGTGCACATTGCCCCTGGATGGCGATGAATGCGATGCAGGGTGTGATCGATTGCCTCGAGCACGGCCGCGGCGAGATCCGGGTGCCGGAACCGACGCGTTCCCAGGCCCTTGGTTGCATCGACCGCATGCTGGCGTTCGTGGCCGCCAACCCGGCCAGCATTGCTCAACCACGGCGCGGCTTCGTGCCCGGGCTGGGTAGCGCCTGAGTGACGGGTCGGGGTGCTACGCGCCCCGCATGCCGCGCATCAACACCGTCGGGAAACTCACCGGCAGCGTCTGCGGGTAGTCGCGACTGAAGTGCAGGCCGCGGCTCTCATGGCGCATCAACGCCGACCGCACGATCAGCTCGGCGCAATCGACCAGATTGCGCAATTCGAGCAGGTCGCGGCTGACGCGGAAGTTGGCGTAGTACTCGTCGATCTCGCTGCGCAGCAGGTCGATGCGGTGCAGCGCGCGCTCCAGCCGCTTGGTCGTGCGCACGATGCCGACGTAGTTCCACATCAGCAGGCGCAACTCGTCCCAGTTGTGCGCGATCACCACCTGCTCGTCGGCGTTCTCGACCTGGCTCTCGTCCCACGCCGGCAGCACCGGCTCGGCGCATGCAGCGGCGGCGCCGATGGCGATCGCGCAAGTGCGCCCGATCACGACGCATTCGAGCAGTGAATTGCTGGCCAACCGGTTGGCACCGTGCAGGCCGGTGTAGGTGGTTTCGCCGACCGCATACAGACCGGGCAGGTCACTGTGGCCGTCGAGATCGGTGACGACGCCGCCGCAGGTGTAGTGCGCCGCCGGCACCACCGGGATCGGCGCCGCTGCGATGTCGATGCCCAGCTTCAGGCAGCGCGCGTGGATGGCCGGAAAACGCTCCTTGAGGAAGGCCTCGCCGAGGTGCCGCGCGTCGAGCCAGACATGGTCGACGCCATGCTTCTTCATCTCGAAGTCGATCGCACGGGCCACGATGTCGCGGGGCGCCAGCTCGCCGCGCGGGTCATGCTGGTGCATGAAGCGCTCGCCGATGCCATTGCCGTCCTTGATCGGCAGCACCAGATGCGCGCCTTCGCCGCGCAGGGCCTCGGTGATCAGGAAACTGCGTTCCTGTGGGTGGTACAGGCAGGTCGGATGGAACTGGATGAACTCCATGTTGCCGACGCGGCAGCCGGCGCGCCAGGCCATCGCGATGCCGTCGCCCGTGGCAGTGTCCGGGTTGCTGGTGTAGCGATAGACCT
>Ga0315288_10011646_pt1 | contig 11072 bp, 7 predicted proteins | sample YL17G11_20_MG_FD_203454 | JGI IMG/M metagenome (GOLD analysis project Ga0315288, IMG submission 203454) | Sediment microbial communities from Yellowstone Lake, YNP, Wyoming, USA - YL17G11_20 | ecosystem: Environmental > Aquatic > Freshwater > Lake > Sediment | place: USA: Wyoming | collected...
CCTGATGGAAGATTAGATTGCGTAATCTTAGGCAAGATCGGAGAATCTGGACGTACTAGCGTAAGCCCGCGCAATTTTCTCGCTGAGGCGCAATTCTTCAACCCCACCGACTCTTCCACCCACGCGTGGGATATCGGTTTCTTCTTCCGTCATACGGGCGGCAATAATCAGTATCGCCTGGTTGTTGTCTCGGACAAGCAATGGTCGCTCTCGAATGCTGTTGGCTCGACGGCGGATGGTCATGCGGATTTAAAGACCGTGACACAAGGGACGGTCACGAATCTAAATGTGTCAAAGGACGGCACAAATCAGATAGAGCTTGTGGTCAACGACCGGGTTGCCTACTTTTTCCTCAACGGTATGTACGTCTCGACGCTGGATGTATCGGGGAGAAACACCGCTGGACCTATCTATGTCGGCTCTGGATTTACCGATAGAGCCCTGTTTCCGGGCTGCTCCACGCCTTACAAGAACTTCATCGTGCGGGCTTTGCCCTAATCTGGCGCGGCACAAACTCGGGCGCGGGGGGCAATATGCCGCGTGCCGCTGTACGCCTTGAAAGGAGGTCGACATGGACTCCAAGACCGGCTTGATCGAAATTGCGCGTTGCGCGTCAAGACGCGCAACGCGCGAAAGCCGCGAAAAAGAAACCGCGCAAATGATCGTTTCGGGGCGGGGTTACCCGCCCTTGACGTTGTCGCATCGTCGTATTATAATGGTCTCAGTCAAGACAACGAGTACTCACAGACACGCGCGCCGTCATAAATCCTTCACTGCCCCCGAGTACGTCTTAGTATGGGGTAATGTCCACGCCCGCGTTGACAGTATCAACGCGGGCGTGCGTTTTGTCTGTGGGAAACGGCACGCCCAGGACTGGGAGTTTCTGCGGAGACACAGGAGTTCGCGATGAGTAACCAGCGAGGGTTCTGCTCAAACTGCGGCGCGCAAGTTGCGGCTGGCGCGTCGTTTTGCGAAGCATGTGGCAAGCCGGTTGCACAAGTTGCTGAGCCCCCAACCCCACCTCTGCAACCCGCTCAGATTACCGCCCCGCCGCCCGGCGCGACCTCTGCGCCGATGATGTGGGTGATTGCCGGCTGCGCCGTTGTGGGTGTTGCCATTGCCATCCTTGCCGCACTCGCTTTGTCCGGATATGTCTTGTCGCAGCAAGGTAACGTGTCCCAGGCACGTGGTACGATGACGCGTACCGTCATGCCTTCAGTCCCGCTGCCAATTGTCACCACACCAGTACCAGCCGTCACAACCAGCATCGCGGACGTTCCATTGGCAACGCCGTCGTTGACTCAACCAGCCGCTCAGATGCCACCCATGGATAAGACACCTGCCGATTCGGTGGTCAGCGGAAATATTCTGATCGAAGACGGTAGGGGTGCCATGGGTGGATACGAAGGCGATACCATTCAGGCTTCGGTTACTTATACGGCTACCAGTCGGGTCGCGTCGGTAGCCGAAATGCGCACAGTTAGAGGATGCTGGGAAAGTACCCTTCAGGATGCCGCTTGGGAACCTTTCGTACGCCAAAAGACGTTCCCGGTACGCGTGATACTTAATTGGAGCGGTTTTTCGGTCAGCGTACAGTATCGAGATGCACAGGGGAACTTGTCGCCAGCCTACTGCGCCGACATCAATGTGGAGGGTATGCCTCGGCCCCCAACTACAGCGCCTGCCGCCGCCGCGCCAACGACACCCACGGCGACGCCGTCCCTGACTCAACCGGCGGCTCAGGTATCTCCCTCGCCAGCGGGCGCCGCTTATGACCTATACGTGAGGCGCATCGACTACCAACCAACCGGCGCCAACCTGGTCGCCGGTCAACCGATTCGATTTAACATTATGATCGCGACAGACATCTATCCTCCCGCCGGTCCACTATTTCCCACCTCACGATTCCGTTGGCGACCTGGCTCCACCTACAACTGGACTGAGGCATTCTGTCCGGCGGACACGCACTATGCCAAGTGCGACTCGACGTTCGAATTCACTTATGGCCAGCCAGGCACGTACGAGTTCGAGGTCGAGGCAGACCAGCGCGGCGAGATTGCCGAGACAAACAAAGCGAACAATCGCGGAAGCGTGACAATTCAGGTTCGTCAAGCGGCTGCGACGGCGCCGCCCACTGCCGTTCCCAGCACCCCAGTCGGCGGACCCGTGCCTGGCGCGATCAGCGTCTTTTTCACGATTCGAGACGGCAGCCCGACCGGTTGGGTCTACGACAAGCAAGGGATCAAACATACTCCTGCGTACAATACAATCAGTGGTATCTCTGTAAGCCCTGGTGACCGCATCGTGCTCCAAACGGACACGGCTCGCTTTAGTCTTTTGTTCGACTGCAGCACCACGCCCGGGACATTCAACCCTTGTGATTTCTCCGCGGATTCTTCTGCGAATCTGCCACGCGAGATCCGCGCGGTGAAAAATGGGATGTCTGCCTTTCTCAATATCTCGCGTGCCGACAACTGGGCTGGAGCCCGTCCCGGTTTTGCGCCGCAGCGCTATCCGGCAGACCCGATACTGCGTATCGGGTTCTCGTGGTGAGTTGCCCGAACGGATCGGGTTTCTATCGCAGCGCGATGCGCTGAAACGTCAGTTTTCGCAGTCAGGTCAATATTCAGAAGGAGGAGACATGTCACAAAATCAAGTGTTCTGCCCATCGTGCGGCGCGGCGGTAACGCCCGGCGCGCAATTCTGTCGCACCTGCGGCAAACCGATTCCAGCCGAGGGGGCGCGTCCACCGGGCACACCGGTACCGTCTGGCACGCCCCCGGCTGTATTACCGGCGGTTCCATTGCCCGCACCGGTTCCTGGCGCGGCTGCTGTTCCTTCGCGCAAGGGAAGCCCTACGCTGCTATTCGTGATCGGCGGGCTGGCACTCGTTTGCATCTGCATGGTCTGCGGCATTGGCGGTATGTGGATTATTGCCCCGGGCCCGGGAGGAACGAGGACCCCTGAAGCAGTTCTCGCAACCCTTTCTCGTTCCGATGCCGTGCAAATAGGCATTGAGGGGGGCAAGGTTTCGCTGGAAGGCGGGGCAGAGATCGAGGTTCCGGCGGGTGCGGTGCAGCCGAACGCAGATGGGAGTGTTAAGAAGGTCCCTGTCACCATCACGAAAGACCCTCCACAGTCCGTGTCACTCCGGAGCGATCTAGCGTCTGTGGGACCCGTCTATCAACTGGGACCGGATGGGGTCACTTTTGCTGTACCGGTGCGCATTGCCCTACCGATACCGGAAGGGGTAGACCCGGCGCGGGTGAGGGGTTTGACGACCTTGGATCGTGCCACCGGGAAGTGGGTTGGCGTTCCTGGGGCGGTAGATGCGGAAGCCCGGAAGGTGTCGGCAGAGACAGCCCATTTCTCGTCGTGGTCCGTTCTCCAGGCGGTGGGTCCCGAGGACTTGCTGTTTCAGATTTGGAATTATAAAGCAGCGTACAATCGTCCTACTGCACCGACCACCTTTGTAATCGCCGCGTCCTATAACGTGACAGAAATAACCACCTACCACTGGAACGTCATGAAGGGCGCGCCGCCAGGGACCATCTGGCTCCAGGCGGAAGATGGCACCACCTATGGGCCGTGGAAAGCCATTGGGCTACCAGGCCAAGATCCAGTGATGAGCCCCTATTCGGGGGTTGCGTACGAACCTGGGATCACACCCCAAGGAGTGGCGAACGCGTATTGGGTGGTCAAGCCGAATGTGCTCATCCCGGCGGGGACCTATACTGTGCTTGACTCCGATCCGGAAACCTGGTCTCAGAACATCGAGACCCGTGGCAAAGGCATGGCTTGGGGTAAGGGTATCCGCCGTCCCACAGAGACACCAACGCGTGCGACCGCGTCCGCCGTGGCGACGACGACACGTCCATCTACACCCGCCGTGGCGACGACGACACGTCCATCTACACCCCTCCTGCGCACAGAGACACCGGCAGGTACGATCACACCTCAGGGGGCGGGTTCGGAGGAAACGCTGTTTGAAGTTAAGAGTAGTGGCGGCGCGGATACTGGGGCTTCACCAACCATCTTTACAATCCGGGAGTCCTGGAAGGTGACGGAGATAACCACCTACCACTGGAACAATGGGAGGGGCGCGAAGCCTGGGACCATCGGATTGCGGGCGCAAGATGGCACCGCTTATGGGCCGTGGAGTGCGTCTGGGCTGCCAGGCCAAGGCGGAGTGGCCAACGCCTATTGGGTCGTCAAGCCGAATGTGATCATCCCGCCGGGGACCTATTCTGTGCTTGACTCCGATCCGGGAACCTGGGCACAGAACAGCGAGACGCTTGGCAAAGGCATGGCTTGGGGCAAGGGTATCCGCATCAGGTAGAAGGAAATACAAATCGTTTTCACGTGCCCCTAATCTTCGCAAGAATGGAGGAAAAATGAAAAAGTATATTTTGCTCGTCGTTGCATTGATCGTCGTGCTCGCGACGATCGCGGCGTGTGCGCCCGCGCCAACTGCTGCGCCACTTATGTATGCCTTGGGCACAGAGACACCGGCAGGTACGACCACACCTCAGCGGGCAGGTCCAGAGGAAGCGCTGTTTCAGGTCAAGAGTGATGGTCGAGCAGACAATGGTCCGACTGCACCAACCACTTTTGGAATCATCGAGCCCTGGAACGTCACAGAAATAACCACCTACCACTGGAACAGCGGGAGGGGCGCAATGCCAGGGACCATCGGACTGCGGGCGCAAGATGGCACCGCCTATGGGCCGTGGAGTGCGTCTGGGCTGCCAGGCCAAGGCGGAGTGGCCAACGCCTATTGGGTGGTCAAGCCGAATGTAATCATCCCGCCGGGGACCTATACTTTGCTTGACTCCGATCCGGGAACCTGGGCTCAGAACAGCGAGACCCTTGGCAAAGGCATGGCTTGGGGCAAGGGTATCCGCCCGCGCACAGAGACACCGGCAGGTACGATCATACCTCAGGGGGCGGGTCCGGAGGAAGCGCTGTTTCAGGTTAAGAGTGATGGTCGAGCGGACAGCGGTCCGACTGCACTAACCACTTTTGGAATCATAGAGCCCTGGAACGTGACAGAAATAACCACCTACCACTGGAACAGCGGGAGGGGCGCAATGCCAGGGACCATCGGACTGCGGGCGCAGGATGGCACCGCCTATGGGCCGTGGAGTGCGTCTGGGCTGCCAGGCCAAGGTGGAGTGGCCAATGCCTATTGGGTGGTCAAGCCGAATGTGGTCATCCCGCCGGGGACCTATACTGTGGTTGACTCCGATCCGGGAACCTGGGCTCAGAACAGCGAGACGCTTGGCAAAGGCATGGCTTGGGGCAAGGGTATCCGCATCAGGTAGAAGGGAGATGCGACGAACGCCGCTAAACCGCGTGATCAGCAGACCCGGTGCTGCGTATCGTGTTCGCGTGGTGAGTTGCCCGGACGGATCGGGTTTCTATCGCAGCGCAATCCGCTGAAACGTCAGTTTTCGCAGACCGATCAGAATTAAAACGGAGGAAACCGATGTCACAAAATCAAGCGTTCTGCCCATCGTGCGGCGCGGCGGTATCGTCCGGCGCGCAGTTCTGCCAGACCTGCGGCAAACCGATTTCAACGGGACTGCGGTGTCCCCAGTGCGGCAGCGCACACTCTCCCAGCGCGCGCTTTTGCCGCGTGTGCGGTACTCCAATTGGTGCCGCCGGCGTGCCGCCGGGGGGTGTGCCCCAACCGGCAGCCCCGCCGCGCGGGTTACCACTTGCGACGCCGCCGGCTGTTCCGCCCCCCATGCCGCGCCCAGGCGCGGCTCCTATTCCGGCGCGCAAGGGAAGCCCTACGCTGCCATTCGTCTTCGGTGGGCTGGCACTCGTGTGCATCTGCCTTGTCTGCGGCATTGGTGGTTTGGCAATTATGATTCCCCCTGGAAGTGGGGGAGGGACCGGACAAGACCTGAAGTTGACTCCCTTGGTCAGCCAACCCCTCAAGCCGTCAAGCGAAGCGCAGACCGTGAGTTATGAGGATAAGGTGCGCGTGACGGTGCCAGGTGGGTTGCTCAAGAGCGAGCAGACCTTGACGATCTCGGCGGTCGGGAATCCGCCGCCAATGAAAATTCCCGCTTTCGAAGTTGGAACCATCTATGACATCGCGCTCGGCAATCAGCATGAGTTCGACCAACCGATCACCATCGAAATGGCATACGATGCCAAGAGACTGTCCCCCGATATGACAGCCGCCGACCAAGTGCGGCTGGCCCATTGGGCTCCGGAAACCCAAATGTGGACGCTCTTGCCGACTGCGGTTGATGCGACGCGGAATGTAGCAATCATTCGAACGAGTCGTTTGTGCGGAATTGGCGATGCATACAAAGCACGGGGGTACCATATATGGGTGTCTGAGGACGGCCTTGATCGCTTCCCTCATTTCCGGATTATCTACAATCCGAACCTTAATGTCGCGTTGGAATTCCCAGAGCATAGGCCGGGGACTTTTGATTATCAGAACAAAATGGTGAAGGTTCTGAATATAGAAAAGTATGCTGAGTACGTGGGCAACGAGATCGAGCGCGCCTATAAGGCGTACAATGACTTGGGCATGATTCAGTTTAAGCAAGACGAGAAGATTGATGTCATCATTGACAACGTCACCACGATTTGGGGCTACCAGGGGGCTGACCAAGCGCATCCATTCTATGGAGCCATCTTCATCCGCCACGACCACGGAAAAATCAGCGATCTACAGTTTGTTGCAGCGCATGAACTCTTCCACATAAAACAACTCCGTGACGTCGGACCTGGCACCCTTAGTCCGCCAAAGCTAACCAATAGCGACGACCCGATGACCTGGTTCACAGACGCATCGGCTGATTACGCTGCCGGCAGGATCGTCTGGGACCGTGATAAGGAGACCGGCCGCACGATGGGAATAGACATCAATGCGCGGTTCCTTCAGGCATCGCTCCGCTACAATGTGGCGGGTAACGACAACGATCCCCACAGTGGTCACATGTACAGCGCGTCTCACTTTCTCGACTACCTCATCAACGGCAGACCCACGTTGGGCAGTCCCAAGCCGGCTAATCCTACACAAAGGGATATCAATCAGAGATTTGTCCAAATCTGGGGCGAAATGATGTCATGGAAAACAAAAAAAGGAAGCATTGACGCTTTGGGTGTCCTGCGCCAGTGGGCAGGTGGTTCTTTTGACTTCGATTCGGCTTTTGAGGATTTCGCGGCGTACTTTCTCTTCAACGTGAACAGTCCGATGCCTGGCAAACCTAAAAAGGTCCCCGACAAAGCCAGATCAGGTAATGTATGTGGATTATTGCTGAAAGACTCTCAGTCCACGTGTGACTCCATCAAAATCAAGGGCTGGTACTCGGCTGGTCTCTGGGATGTCGCGGTCGAGGTGGATCCGACGAAGCAACCACGCACTGTGACTGTCGAACCGGTGGAGGATGTGTCAGATGTCATTGTCAAGGTGTACGTGCTGCCCAAGAATGAACGACAGAACTTTGGTTTGTGGGTGAACCCAAAGCCAAAATGTCCTCAAGCAACAAAGAACGCTCCCTGCATGGTATCCGTGACATACGACGACAACGTTCTCTATGTGGTCGCCACGAACAGCGGTTCGCAAGATCGGGAAGTTACCGTGAAAGTAAGTACTGTTGACCTAAACGTTGACCCTCCCAAGATTGAATCTGGCGCGGTGGGCGTGGATTACAACTTCGCAGCCACAGCGAAAGGAATCCCATCCTCGGTCAAGACGATCAGGTGGTATTGGGACCTGGATGAGATGGAGAAGGAGGAGATACAGAAAGAGCCGTTCCCTCAAAGTGTGCAGTCGCGAGCCCGTCGCCAATTCATGGCACCTGGAGATTTCGAACTAACAGTCTCCCTCTACGACACGACGAGGGACGGCAGAGGCGTACTCCTGGCAGAGGCAACGGTGCCAGTCAGCATCAAGAAAGATACCCTTGCCGCCCCCAAGACGACAACACCCCTTGGTTCGTGTAAATGTCCCTGTGCGTGGGGACCGTTGGCGCCGAGTGACATTGACTTGAATTATGCCCTACATGGCATGGTCCAGGACCTGAAGTGGCAGGAGTGCGCCAACATGTGGGCGAAAAAATGCGGCTGTCCGAATCTCGGAGACATGAGGGATACCTCTTGTATGATCAAGTGCTGTTTCCCTTGAGATGCTGTCATTGTGCGAGACTAGCGACCAGCAAGGCGCTCTACAACATTGGAGGTGACGCATGGGCTCGAAGATCAACTGGATAGAGATCGTGCGACGCGTGCTCGCGTGTGTCTGTCTCGCAGGCGCGGTCGTCACCTTTCTGACGCCCGTATCGGCGTTGATCAGAGTGGTGCCGGTGGATTTCGCGGACCGGCAAAAGCGAGAACTCTTTGCCGATAATCGGCGTTTGCCCCTGGCGGATTATATCGCCAAAGAGACGAAAGAGCGTCTCGTCTCCGTCCAGGGTTCCGAGTGGCAGACTCTTTTCGAGGCGGTGAGTGCGACCACCTCCGGGCAGCCCCCGAATGCCAGCTGGAATGCGCGCCTTATCCAAAATCGTTTTACTGTAGACAGCGTCTTTTTCCGTCCCGACGAAGCGCCGCTGAACCGCGTGACGGGCGGGTTGAACGACAGTTATTCATTCACGTACCTGGCACTGGCAGACAGCACGCCGACGCGGTACCTGGGTGTGACGTACTTGCGTCCATTTGAGATGCTCGACAACGCGCCGCCAAGTTTGGCGTATCCGTGGCGTCCGTTCAGTTTGTGGCTCGCGCTGCTTGGTTTGGCGATCTATGTGTTGCTGCCCCGCGCCAAGCATCCACCCGAAGCGTTAACCTATTCGCGATTAAGCGCGGTTCTCCTGCCTGACCTGCTCGGGTTCTTTTTGTTCGGCGCGTTCTTTGCGCTGCCGCTTCTCGTCATCCCGCACGCGTCGAGCGACGCGAATCTGTTCGATGTTGAACGCGGCTGGATCTTCCTCACGTTCTTCGGCTGGCTGTTCGCGCTCTTTGGGATTGTCCTGCTCGCCATCGCAACCTGGTATGCCGCGTATGAGATACTCGTGCTGGCGGATCGTCTGCGCGTGACTGACCTGTTTCGCCAGCGGGAATGTCTGTACCGCGATATGGCGCGCGTGAGTATCTATACCATCGAACCGCCGCGCTGGTTGATGGTCGGGGGGTTGCTCGTCAGTTTCTTCAACTGGCGCGCGCTGGCACCCACCTTGATTGCGTCACGCGCCGCGCATGGCATCGAGATCGCGCGCAAAGAGGGTCGCCCGCTGCGAATTCTGATGAACGCGCTGCCGGGAACGGAACGATTGTTACAAGCGTTTCGGCAGCAGGGCGTACCGCTCACACCGGAGGTAGAGGCGCTGCTGGAATTGGGAGAGGAGTAAGGGAGGGTGTGACTCTGCCTGTGGCGAACAAGAAGACCCATCCGCCGAGATTTGACTGCGCTGGAACGCCCATGATGATCGCCTGGCAGCTTATGACGGCACACCAGGGACTTGAACCGCATGGCTCTCTGAAATCTCCACGGATATTGGCAATGCAGCGCCTTGCAACAAAATGCTTCAAGAAGGTGAAGACCCAGCCACTGGCAGCCGCGTTCTAGATTATTTTCTCGAAAACACGACGCCGTGGCCCAGCGGGGCATATCGCGTGGAAATCTCCGTTAACGGCAAATTGGATCAGGTGGTAAATTCCAACATGAAAGAGTAGGGCGCGACTTGTGCTCGCCCATATCAGGCGTGGACAAGCCACCATCGGTACAAGAGGAGGATCTATGACTATTCAATCCGGCAACACTGGAACCGCCCCTGGGGCTGCTCCGCGCCAGGGCAAGTCGCGCGTAGGTTTGATCCTGGGTTGTGGGGCGCTCTTTTTCCTAGGCTTCATTGGGTTTTGCGTGGTCAGCACTTGCGGCTTGGCAATCTTGGGCGGGTCAATAACCCGCACCCCGACCGTTGCGGCTCAAGCCATCGCAACAACACCTATTGTTCAGAAATCTTTTACGCCCGCCATTGTCCAAGCCGTCGCAACGACACCCAGTATCAGGGTGACGGCAACTACCACTAGTATTCGCGCGATGGCAACTGTGACCAGTGCCAGCGCCTCCACGTCCACCCCTTTGCAGACCGCCCTCCTCGGTTCCGTCTTTGTGCTAACGCTCGACGATAGCGGCAAGCCAATCAAGTCCGGATCCGGGACGATCATCACGTCTCAGGGACACATCCTCACCAACTTCCACGTCATCGGCGACAAAGACACCGGCAAGTACACGAACAGGCAAGGATTGGTCTACATCGGCATCAATCCGCCCGGACTGAACGCCAAGCCCAACATCCTCTACCTTGCTCAGGCAATCAAGGGCGACAACAAGTTGGACTTGGCGCTCCTGCGGATCGTCGCGACCCGAGATGGCGGACGACTCCCCGCTAATCTGAAACTGACCCCAGTGCCGGTGGGCGATTCGGACAAGGTCCAGATTGGCGATGAGATCACCGTCATCGGGTTCCCCGACCTAGGTGATGGGACTGTCACCCTGACCCGAGGTTCGGTCTCCGGTTTTCTCGACGACACGGAAGGTGCCGGCACCTGGATCAAGACGGACGCCGGGATCAATCCCGGCAACTCCGGCGGCATGGCGATCAACCACGCGGGCGAAGTCGTCGGAGTCCCTTCGCAAGTTCGGTTCGATACCAAGGTGAGCGGCCAAAGCGGAAGGATTCGACCGATCAACTTTGCCAAGCCGTTCACTCAATTGGCGCAGCGCGATGCCCAATCGCCTGTATCCTTCACCTTCACGCCATGGAGCAGCAGCCCAACGGTTGCACCTACCACCCTAGCGGGGGCGGCTTCCTTTGCACCGATCGTCGTGTGCGATGAAGTTAAGGATGGCAAGCCGGTAAATCCACGCACGACTTTTCCTGCCGGCACCAAGAAGGTTACGGGCTACTGGACATTCAAGGGTATGGCACGGGGGCAGGAATGGGGACGGCGCTGGCTGCGCGATGGGCAGGTCATCGTGGACAAGATGAACCAGCAGTGGAATGATGAAGAGAGTGGTTGGACCTCCCTCGCCATTACGG
>Ga0315288_10011647_pt1 | contig 11071 bp, 13 predicted proteins | sample YL17G11_20_MG_FD_203454 | JGI IMG/M metagenome (GOLD analysis project Ga0315288, IMG submission 203454) | Sediment microbial communities from Yellowstone Lake, YNP, Wyoming, USA - YL17G11_20 | ecosystem: Environmental > Aquatic > Freshwater > Lake > Sediment | place: USA: Wyoming | collected...
CCACCTTTGCCTTGAAGGCCGCGTCGTACGTCTTCCTCATACTCGAAAGCATACCATACCTCCTTTTGAGATATGGCAGGCTCAAAATCCACTTATACCCCCTGTCCAGTTTTTGGGGAGTAGCTCACTTCAGTATCTGAACAGTGTTGGGATTGTATGCTTGGCCCCGTATTGTGTGACCCTGCTCAGATTTGTCATTCACTTCCGCATAATTACGGATCATCTCTTTCGGGCCAGCAAAAAATATGATGAGGCGATTACAGCTGACTGGGGATATCTGTTCAGCAAAACATCAATGAATTTGATCGGAACCAGTAGCCACCCAAACACAAAGCCTAAGATTTGATATATCATTTGACTGCCAAATGAAAACAAGAGGCTTAACCATTCTTTCAATATCCACGCCAAAGCGCTACTCGCACCGCCAGAAATCCCAATTCGTTCGATTTCAAAGTCAGCGAAAAGCACTCTTAGCCCCGGCATTGTGAATCTTTGGTAGTCCCATGGACTAGCGTGAAAACCTTGCATGAACGGAATCTCTATGAAGGCATAACCTGATGGCTTGAGAACTCTTCTTATCTCGGCAACCACTTTATATGGGTCTGAAACATGCTCCAGCACTGCTTGGGCTATCACAGCTTCAAAACGATCAGATAAGAATGGCAGACTCTCGCCTACACCCAGAATATCTACCAATGGAAGACGGCGTACATCCAAGTTGATCACCTGAGGGGCAAGTCGGCGCGATCCAGAACCAAGTTCCAGGATCACTGCCGAAGGGCCCAAACGTTGGATTAACTCTGGAATTTGTTGTTTACTTCGATTAAGCACGGGATCAGGTAAAAGCAAGAATTTCAGAAGACTGTAAAGTCGGCGGTGACCACGCACCCGAGACTTGAGACCCCCAACCCCCTGAAACATGCCATCCGTGAGGGGCACCGTTGGACGCTTCCCGGCCTCAAACATCTCAGGGACGCCCTCTATAATAGGATAGGCCTCACCACATTGGGAACAGATTATTGTCTGTTTCTCGGCCTCGAACTGGACTTTTGTCTTACATAGGGGGCAGGCTACCAGTTCCAGAAGATCGTTATTCATTATCAAACACCTTTCTCATCTAACACAATCTAAACTTTGTTTAGCATCCGAAGGGTGCGGCCGTAGGCCTTGCGTTTTAAGCTAACTTCTTGGTTATCTTTCTGTATGGCAACTTGAATCGAAGTCCATGCCCAACCACCCCCCATCATGCACGCCACAATCAGCTTGTACGTCACGAAGGAAAGTCGGCAAGCATGCTTGCGCACAAAGAGGAGTTTGCCTCGTTCATTGTGGTAGATCGTTAGGTCGAAGTACTGCTCCCTATCGCGCTTTACGATGGCCGAACCCATATGAATAATCTGAGCTTCCGGGGTGTAGTAGATTAGCCAGCCGGCCCGTCGAATACGAAAGCACCAATCAGTTTCTTCAAGAAACATAAAAAAGTCCTCATCCAGCATTCCCGCCTCAAGGATAACATCTTTCCGCACCATCATACACGCACCCGTCACCTGCCCCACCGCTCTGGTCTTCCTGTGTTCAGATGCTGGGAGGAGCAATTGGCCAGGATATTCTCGATCAGAAAAGTAGCGTGCAGCAAGTCGGTCGAATCCGCTGAGCTTTATCGCCGCCCGCAACAAAAGCCTACTCAGAGACGGAAAACTATTTCCACAGGATAATTGTATGCTCATGTCAGGGTTTAAGAGTTGGCAGTTCAACAAACCAACACGTGGGTGCTCTTCTAAAAACTTCACCATTTTGTCAGGCGTTCCAGGGAGGACAATCGTATCGGGATTCAATAAGAGTATGTATTTCCCTGTACTGTCCTGCAGACCTTGATTGTTAGCCGCAGCAAAACCACGGTTTGTGCTATTAGTTACTAGACGAACGCCTGGAAACCTGTGTTGCAAATGGTCAATCGTCTGATCGCTAGAATGGTTGTCCACCACAATAACTTCAAATGGGGTTGATATTGCCGTGTCGAAAATCGAGGTCAGACACTGACACAATAGCTCAGCCGCATTAAATGTGACAATCACAATAGATAAAAGTACCATGTCACTAGGCTCCAGACTTCGCGCCCAATGGCATTGTCTCTGCATGATCAGTAGTATTCATTTTCTCGGTCTCTGGCTTTCTCGCTAGGAAAAACATACAATTCCGAAGCCTCGGGAATAGAAGAGTGATGATGGTGTAAATTCGTCGCTTGACAAATGCGCGTACCAAGCCCTTCGTATTGAGATTCGCGTCAAAATATCTGCTAGCCATAACTTTAAATCCCGACAGTCGCAGGAGCCGTTGTACTTCGCTCATCGTATACTCCCGCCAATGTATCGAGAAACAGGGCCCTTCCAAAAAGTGCTCCAAGTTAGTGTATATATTCTTGTGTCCTAACAGCATGCGAAGCCGATTGCCGCTGCTGAATACATTTGGAGTTGTAAGTAGTAAAATTCCTCCCGGTTTTAAGACTCGCCTTATTTCTGCCAAAGCAGGCATGGGAGAGAATGCGAGATGTTCAAGAACCTCAGAGAACAGGATAGTAGCAAACGAATGATTTTCAAAAGGTATCCGGTGATCTGACAAGTCAAAACATCCCAACTTGATCCCATATTCCATAGCCCGCTTGACAAGCATATCGTCGCGCGCAAAATATGAAAGATCGAGACCATAGCAATTGAACCCCAAAAGACTGGCAGCCATTGTCATATGCATCCAGTGGGAACCAATGTCTAGAAGTATTTGGCTTTGATCTGGGACGCCCGAATTTACTAATTGCATCAAGACGTATGTATACCTCAACTGACTTTTAAGGAAATACTCCTGTTCATTCTCTCCTATTTCAAGATACACCCTTCTGAGCACCTCTGGAACAATCGCTTTCATACCAAGTCACCCCCTCTTGACTTTTGATTCATCACCACTCGCATCCCCAAGGCGACAAGCGCCCAAAACAAGCCTAGAATATGTGGGTAGGCATTCACAGTAAGCAGCGCAACAAATAAACCCAGCGAACTCGCGATAAGCGCCATTAGCAGGTCTTTGTCCTCGTCAGTGCTCTGTAATCGCCTGAATACTCTCCACATGTTCGCCACTATGGCTATATACAACAAAGTCTGTGAGATAAATAAAAGCAGCCCTCCATCAAGAAGAAGCGCCAAGTAGTAATTCTCCATGGCATAAAGCGCTGACGGGTTAAAAAAAGAGCTATCCGTGCCAAGCCCCTTGCGTGATGCATTGAAACCGTAGCCGACTAATGGACTTTTTATGAACTCTTGAATACCCGCTTCCGCCATTTCCAGCCTCGCAACCAGAGAAACATTCGCACTTGTTGATGGCCCTCCAGTGTCAAATGATGTAAGCAGAAGATCTCCAAGAGAGCTCAAATAATCGGGGGCGAAGAAACCCGCCACAAGTATAACAAGCAAGAGAATAGCAAAAATTACAAAAACCCGACGAGCTCTGGACTGCAACACCAATAACGAAGTAAGAAAGCCTACCATGGCTCCCCGCGCTATTGTCGCCACTAGATTGCTTAGCAAGAGAACCAAATTCAGCAATCCCCCATACCTTTTCCATCGCGTCGATGCGTTGTTGAATGTTACGAGAGCGATTGGAAACAACAGAATGATATAGTGACCAAATTCGATGGGGTGAGCGAAGACGCCCTGACCTCGGTGAAAAATCTGACCCGTAGGCAGCGCAAACGCATAAGTCGCAAGCCAGTCCCAGTCGGCATTGGGAAGGAGGACATCGCGAAAGAAATTTACGCCAGTTAGGGCTTCTGCTGCCCCGAAACTTCCAGCCACAAAGCTCCCAAGCAACAAGGTTGTGACAACCTTTCTTATATCTTCTTTGCTCCTGATCATGTCCACCACGATATAATATAAGGCAAAATATTCAATGATATCGCCAAAGAGACGGAATGAACTTGCGCTGATATTGAAAGAAACAATAACTGCCAAGCCTTCAGCGATGACAAGAAACACAATGAACCTATCCAAAGGAGTACGTGGGATCGGTTGCCTTGTGCTAGCTTTTTTCATCAACCAGGTTATCAAGATGCAGAGCAACAGAACCCTCTGGAGGGTGACAACAGGTAAGGCACCTATACCAACCTCCACCACCCCAGGTATAAGCGGGAGTATGAAGAGATACACCATCAGAGCAGCTTTAATCAGCGACAATTATATCTCCCGGCCGCATTGACAAGGCCCGTTCTACAATGTTCACTTTCTTGCAACGAATATAAGTTCCTCTCCGGCGCTGCTATCGAATACCAATAATAACCGTTCCCAATAAGAAAGCAGGATCGAATGTATGTTTCTCCCCGTTAGTGGCCTGTTGGGTGATTGTTCAGAGTTCCCGTCCTTGCTTATCCCTAGACTAATGGCAAGCATATCGGTGACCCTGGTTAATAGCCGAGATCTATTTATATCGAATCCGGACGCTTCCGCAATTATTCTGATATTTTTCGTGTTAAAGATATAAAGGTGTCTAGGCGGTTCAAGCCCCCGCCAGCTTTCTTTGAAATGCCTGTGCCCGAAACTCAACGCGTTGGGCGTTACGATGACCATCCTTCCGCTGGACTTCAATATTCTATGACATTCTTTGATCAGGCGAATGGGATCACTCGTGTGTTCCAGGACATGGTTCAAGATAATGACATCGAATAGATCGTCCGCATATTTGCGTCCTGCAAGTTCGCTTAAATATACTTTGCTGCGTTTTGCGCCCGCTAATTTGTATGCCACAGGGTCGGTTTCAATCCCTTCAACGTCCCAACCTAGCCTTTCCATTCTGTCAAGCATAGCGCCATTTCCACAGCCAACGTCGAGCAATCTGTTATTCGGCGCAGGCGATTCCAAGAACAGAACAGTAGCTTGTGCATGGCGTACGCCCAACGGATGAAGAAAAACCATAAAGGACAACAACCGATACCATATTGATCCGGCTCCGTGTCGGTAGGCGTATTTGACCTGCAGATAGCCTTGTCGCGCGACGTCGTAGACAAGCTTAAGAGCGTGAGGTTGTCCAGCCTGATTATCGTGTGTATAGTAATTAAAGTAGAGAGATCCCATATCTTCTGGGGTTGGCTTCGGAACCAGCCAAATAAGGCTGCAACGGATATTTGGACAATAATAAAAGCTCCATTTCCCGGGAGAATGAAAAAGGTGATCGCTCAAGCTTCGGTACAGTTGGCGACCTTGGCTCTGGCAAAGCAAACAACGGCCTTGAATGGGGGCGTTAATATTGTTGTTCAACGAGTCCTTCCTGACGCGGTATTAGCCCGTGGCCCGCAATACGTGCTGAGCCATATATTTCTTTTCTTCGGCCGTCATGATCAATTTCCAGCATAAAAAGAAAAAGGCAAAAAGGATGATTAACAAATAGAAACCCCTGTAAAACGGGTTAGCGATCAGGGAACCCATGGCTGAAATCGCTGACACACTAAATATGGCCGCAACTAGCCTAACTATCAGTCCATTTATGGGAAAAAGGACCCGAGTCCGAAGAATAAGCAGAAATAAGTCGATCAGAACCCGGACCACCCAGGCTACGGCGGCACCATCTATTCCGTAATGGGATACTAAAACCCAAAACAATAACAGATAGAGCGGAAATTCTATCATGTGCAGTTTTGCTGTTATATCCGGCCTGCCTATTCCCTGCAATAATGCAAATGGAATTTGGGCCAAGCTGTTAATCATGATCCCAAAAGCCAATAACTGCATGACATGGGTGCTTTGCGAAGCAAAATCCGAATTTAGCCAAAGGGTTATTGCTTCTTTTGCAAATAATATCAACGTAAGAACAATGGGAAACATAATTATAAAGAGGCATTTCAAACCTTGAATGAACAACAGCCGTACTCGCTTTTCGTCGCCTCCCGAAAACGACGTCGCAAAGGCGGGAAAGAGAGCGCAGGCAAGGGAGGTCGGAATGATCAACAATTTTGTGACAACTTCATATGGTGTTGCATAATAAGCAACCAAGGCAACTGAAAGAAGGGCCCCAATAAAGAAACGATCCAAGTAAGTCATGAGAGGGCCGAGAATATTTGATATGGTCATCCATGTTCCAAACCGAAATAAGTGGGAAATATTTGAACGAGCGAACTTTTTGTGATCCAGAAGGCCCGGCATTTCTCTAAAACAAATTATCACATGCGCGATCAATCCGATTGTGCGAACGACAACTAGGATCCCGATTAGATAGGATAACTTCCTCGTGAATGGAAGAATCATCAAGGGACCTATAAAAATCATCACCCCCATGGGAATTCGCATTTTGTTTACCAGGTCAAATCGCTGCAAAGCTTCCAAAAACCCTCTCAAACCAGCCGTGATGATCACAATAGGCAAAGAGATCGCCAATAAATAAAAGGCGCTTAATGATTCAGAGCGCAATTCCTGGGGAATCCTCAACACCGAATTGACGATAAAAGGGCAAGCCAGGATGGAACCGATGGCTGCGACAAGTCCAAAACCAAATAAAAAATAGATTGAAGCCCAAAAAAAAGAAGGGATTTTCCATGCTTGTTCCGACCCTTTTATTTCTGCAACAACTTGAGTTAGAGCCCTGCCAATTCCAAAATCGAATAAGCTGACATACCCGATAAGCGCCCAACCAAGTGTTAAAATGCCAAAACGGCTCGTTCCCAAATGGCGAATTAAAAGTGGAATGGCAAAAATCGCAACTATCAGAGGTACGGCTTGGCCGACCAGATTCCAGATTGTGTTGCGAATAAAAAAACTTCCCTTGCTATTAAGTTTTTCCAATTGGGATGATTTCATGAGATCAGTCGGTTGTATGCGTAATGCTTTTGTTATCCCGGAAAATAATTGCGGGCCATCCGGTTTTATATCGTTGATTCTATCAAAGCGGGTTCTTCCTCGGTCATCCCCTCGGCCTCCTCTCCAGCTTCCTGAATAGCAGCGCCTCAAGTTGTCTCACGAATTCCAGGGGCCGCACAGCTTGCCGGTCTTCATGTTCTTTCTCAGCGACTCGATCGCGGCCATGTCGTAAGGGCTTTGCAGGTAAGCGGCCCAGTCTCCGATTCGCTCCTTTAGAGGACAGCCGTCCTGGCCGGTGATTCCCGTGGTGAGGGCTTTGTTCATATAAAATCTACTCTATCGCCAATGTTTAGGTTAGCGAGGGAAGTCGCATGGACGTCCTTTTACTACAGCTTCGAGATGCCTTCCTTGATCGTGTACCGGATCAGGTCGGCTTGCTTGTGGATATTAAGTTTATGCATCAGATTCCGCCGGTGGACCTGGACGGTGTTCAGGTAAAGATTGAGTTTTTGGGCGATCTCCTTGTTCGTGGAGCCTTCGCCGATGAGCTGGAGGACTTCCCGCTCCCGTTTCGTCAGGCCGTCCCCGGCGATCTTATCCTTGCCGGCGCCTATCTTGCCCAGGAAGCCGTCCACGATATAGCTGGAGATGCCCGGGCTTAAAAAGAAACGGCCCTTATAAACTTCCTGAATAGCCTTGGTTACTTCCTCGATCGCGCTTTCCTTCAGGATATAGCCCTTGACCCCGCAGCGGAGGGCCCGGTTGACGAAAATCCGGGAGTCGTGGATGCTGAGGATGATGATCTTGGCTTTAGGGTCCTTCTTGAGGAGCCGTTCGGCTGTTTCGATGCCGTTGAGATGGGGCATTTCGACATCCAGGAGATAGACATCGACCGCGTTTTTATCGGCGATGGCGAGGACCTCTTTGCCGTTGACGGCTTCGTCGACGATCGAGATATCTTCCTTGCTCTTCTCGATGACCGCCCGGAGGCCGGCCCTGACGACGGGGTGATCATCCGCCAAGACGACCCTGATGCTCATGACAGGCTACCGCCGATGGACCGAAAACCCCTCAAGAACGGTCGCCTCATCGGCTCAAATTGCCGCCCCGGCGGAATAGGAATAAAGAGAGTTTCAACCCCGGGCCCTAACCATAAAATCAAGCGCTATGGCTGTAAATACCAACTAGTAGGTAGATTCGGGAGTAATTAAGGGTAATTCGCCTGATTTCAGTAGGAGAGGTGCCCGTCGCTTTGGACGGTTGTTATCGGGCCTGGAGGCCTGAGCCCTCGGCGGCGAAAAGCGGACGACCGGGAATCAAATCCTTAAAAAAAGCTTCGCAGGGTAGACCTAAGACGCCGTGTCGAGATAATCTTTCCCGCCCCCGATAAAGCAGAAGGGAGCGGGCCTCCGGATAATCGGCTTGGAACGAGCGCAATCCCCGAAGGTCCGATTTGCGACTCATTATGGATTTATTATACCCAGAATACGGAGGGTCGTCAAGGGACTATATCCACGGGCGAGTACGGCGGAAGTGGACCCCCGGGTAAAGCCCGGGGCCGGGCTTCCCAGTCCCGGTCCTGGCAAGGCCGGGGCCCCGGATTTAACCGCGAAATCGGCCTCAGCCCTTGGCGATGCCTTCCTTGATGGCGTAGCGGATGAGGTCGGCCTGCTTGTAGATGGCCAGCTTCGACTTTATTCGACCTGGATGGATTACTATGGTATGATTAAAGTAGGAGCGCAATAATGAGAAATTCAGTCAAATTCACCGTCAGTATTCCTTGGAAGGAGTACGACGAAATGGAAGCCGTCCGCAAGAAAGCCGGGGTGACGAGGAGCGCCTTTTTTCTCGAGACCCTCTTGGCCTGGAAAAACGCCCGCCGTCGGGAAAACGCCATTAGAGCATATGTCGCCGGGTATCGCGAAACGCCCGAGGACCCGGCTCTCGCCGAAGCCCTGGCCCTGGCCGCGGCCGAAATCCTTCCGGCCGAGGACTGGACATGAGAAGAGGCGAGATCTGGTGGGCGGATCTCGGCCCCCCTTCCGGAAAGCGCCCCGTCGTTCTTCTCAGCCGTGAAGAGGCTTATGCTGTTCGCACCGCCGTCACCGTCGCTCCCCTGACGAGAACGGTCCGCGGTATCCCGGTCGAAGTCCCCCTCGACGAGAAAGACGGGCTCCCAAAACCGTGTGTCGTCAACCTCGATTCCATCGTCACGATCCCCAGGCGCCTATTGGTGTCGAGAATCACGAGCCTATCCGCCGATAACCTGCGTTTGATCCGGGAAGCGATCCGGTTCGCCCTGGATCTTTAAGCCAGGCAGGGAGGAGGTCAGGCCTTTTTATTCGACCTGGATGGATTACTAGGGGGGCCGACGTCGTCAGGACCCCTCCAAGAGTGCGGCAATATATTGCATTTTCTTAACACATGTGTTAAGTTATTTACATGAAGTGGGAAAACCTCCTGAAAGAATTCTCGGACCGGCCGCTTTTCCATTCCTCAATGCTCCGGATTTTCGACGATGCCCCGGTCCACACCGAGGTCCAGCTTTCGCGCTGGTCTCGGGCCGGCAAGCTCTGCCGGATCTGCCGGGGCTGGTACCTCATCGAGGAGCCCTACCGGGCTTGGGACGTCTCCGAGGCCGTGATCGCGAACACGGTCGTCCAGCCCTCTTACCTCTCGCTCGAGTGGGCGCTTGGATTCTATGGACTGATCCCGGAGGCGGTCTTCAATCCGACCTCGATTACGACCGTCCGCGGCGTCGAATTCACGGCCAAGGACAGGCGCTATTTCTACCACCACGTCCAACCGGCTTTTTTTACGGGATATGAGAAAGTCGAACGCGGCGGCGACGTCTTTATCATCGCAGGGCCGGAGAAAGCCCTGCTCGATAAAATGTACATCGCCATGCGCATCGGCCAATTTTCAACCGACTGGCTGAAAGGCCTGCGCCTTCAGAATCTGAATATTCTGGACGAGGACAAGCTCAGAGGCTGGGCGGCTCTCGTGAGCAAGCCGGGTTTCGCGGCGGCCGTGGACGCCGCGGCGGCCTACATCCGGGAGAACAGGGAGGGATAAACATGAAAGACATCGCTCTCCAGGTCGCCCGTGAACGTCCCTCTCTCGGGCTTCACGCGTTGCGGGAGTATATCCAGAATTACGTCCTCTGGCTCATGCAAAGGGAAGGCCTCAACACGCGGCTCTTCTTCATGGGGGGCACAGCTCTCCGGTTTCTTTGGCATATCGGCCGGTTTTCGGAGGACTTGGACTTCTCCGCCGGCACGGACTGGGAACCCGAGGAGTTCACGGGCGCCATGCGGAAAATCAAAAGCGGCCTGGCCGCGGCCGGCTACGATGTCTATCTGCATCTCGGTAAGGAAAAGACCGTCCAACGGGCCGTTTTCAGGTTCGCGGAGCTCCTAGCGGAGCTGGGGCTTGTCGGGCGGAGAGAACAGAAATTATCCGTCGCCCTCGAGATCGACACCCAACCGCCCGGCGGAGCGACCGGCACGAAAACACTCGTCAACGTGCACATCCCGGTCCTTATTCAGCACCATGACCTCCCGTCGCTCCTGGCAGGGAAAGCGGCGGCCATTCTGACGCGCGAATATATCAAGGGACGGGATTATTTCGACCTCTTCTGGTTTCTGTCTAAGTGGCCGGAGCTCGAGCCCAATCCGCCGATGTTCAGGAATGCCCTGGCCCAGAAACGGAACAGGGAGGGAACCGGAGAAGGTGCGCCAAGGGACAGAGGGGCGGCTGATGGGGCAAACGAGAGCAAGATTGGTCAGGAGATGAATTGGCGGGTCCTGCTGAGCCTGGCTGTCAGCGAGGCCCGATGGAACGTTATCGAAACGGATGTTCGGGCGTTCATCGAAGACCCGGACAGTCTTTTAGCCTTCACCCAGGAGAATCTTCTCCGGCTGCTCGGATAGTGGATTATGTCCAGGCGCTCCAGGCCGAGATTTGAATAGGTCCGGCACCGAAATCGAAAAATATTTCTTGACAAACCATACTATTGTAGCTATATTTGAGTTGCAATTGTAGTCACAGAGGAATTTAACATGCGCTTCGTCAATGTCCGGGAACTTAAAAGCAAAACCTCGGAAATACTCCGGGCGGCGGCGGGAGAGGACATCATCGTCACCAATCACGGAAAACCCGTTGCCGTCGTTGCTGGAATAGATGGGGGAGATTTTGAAAAAATCGGTTTTCGCGGAGGCGCGAGTCAAGGGACGAGCCTT
>Ga0315288_10011650_pt1 | contig 11070 bp, 8 predicted proteins | sample YL17G11_20_MG_FD_203454 | JGI IMG/M metagenome (GOLD analysis project Ga0315288, IMG submission 203454) | Sediment microbial communities from Yellowstone Lake, YNP, Wyoming, USA - YL17G11_20 | ecosystem: Environmental > Aquatic > Freshwater > Lake > Sediment | place: USA: Wyoming | collected...
CTATGGCCACAATCAAGAAGGTCCAAGCAAAAGAAATCCTAGACTCACGCGGCAATCCCACCCTTGAGGCAGAAGTTGAGCTTTCCGACGGCTCCAGAGGACTGGCTGCCGTGCCCTCCGGAGCCAGCACCGGCACCTACGAAGCCCTGGAGCTCCGCGATAAGGACCCCGCCCGCTACAAGGGCCTGGGCGTCCTCGAGGCAGTCGATAACGTTAATAAAATCATCGGCTCGGCAATTTCGGGTATGACGGCGACCGACCAGTCGGCTATCGACCAGAAGATGATTGAGCTTGACGGCACGGAGAATAAAGCCAGGCTTGGCGCCAATGCCATCCTGGGGGTGTCCCTCGCCGTCGCCCACGCCGCCGCCAGCTCCGCCGACAAACCGCTGTACGCCTACCTGGGGGGCGTCGATACCTACACCCTGCCCATCCCGATGATGAATATCCTCAACGGCGGCAAGCACGCCGCCAATTCCACCGACTTCCAGGAGTTTATGGTCCTGCCGGTCGGCGCTAAGACCTTCAGTAAGGCTCTGCAGATGGGTGCCGAAGTCTACCACGCCTTGAAGAAAGTGCTCAAAGACAAAGGCCTGAACACTAACGTCGGTGATGAGGGCGGCTTTGCCCCTGCGCTACCCTCCAACAAAGACGCCGTCGAGGCAATCCTGTTAGCTATCGAGAAGGCCAGCTACAAACCCGGCAAGGACTGCTTCATCGCCCTCGACCCGGCCGCCAGCGAGTTCTACAAGGACGGCAAATACGTTCTGGAAAAAGAAGGCGCCTCGCTCACCTCGCAGGAAATGGTTAAGTATTATGTCAAGTGGACGACCGACTACCCCATTATCAGCATCGAGGACGGGATGGCGGAAGACGACTGGGAAGGCTGGCAGCTATTGACAAAGAAAATCGGCAGTAAAGTCCAGACTGTCGGCGACGACCTTTACACCACCAATGTCAAACGGCTGAGCAAAGGCATCAGCCAGAAGGCTTCCAACTCTATCCTCATTAAGCTGAACCAGATTGGCACGCTCACCGAGACGATTGCCGCTGTCAGGATGGCGCAGAAGGTCGGCTGGACGGCAATTATCAGTCACCGCAGCGGCGAGACCGAGGACACCACCATCGCCGACCTGTCTGTCGCAATGGCCGCCGGATTGATTAAGACCGGCGCCCCGTGCCGCTCCGAGCGCACCGCCAAGTACAACCGGCTCCTTCGAATCGAGGAGCAGTTGGGCAAGAAAAGCAGCTATGCCGGGACGTGCGCCTTCTACAACCTTAAGGACTGGGCAAAAAGGTGATTCGGCCAGTCTCTCTTCGCCCTTACCCTAAAACCTGCTATAATATAGGCGAACCAGGAGGTGCTCAAGTATGAGGACGAAAATCGGCATCAATGGTTTCGGACGCATCGGCCGTCTCACCTTCCGAACCATTAGCCAATACCACAAAGATACATTGCAAATCGTGGCCATTAACGACTTGACTGATACCAAGACAAATGCTCATCTGCTTAAGTGGGACAGCAGTTACGGACGCTACCCCGGCACCGTGGAAGCCGGTGAGGGCGCCATCATTGTCGATGGCCAAAAAACTAAGGTCTTCGCCGAGCGCGACCCGGGCAACATCCCCTGGAAGGACTACGACATCGATATCGTCATCGAGTCGACCGGTCTTTTCACTGACGCCAACAAAGCCGCCGCCCACCTGAAGAATGGTGTCAAGAAAGTCATCATCTCCGCTCCCGCCAAGAATGAGGATATCACCATCGTCCTTGGCGTCAACGATGACAAGTACGACCCCAGGAAGCACAAAATAATCTCTAATGCTTCTTGCACCACCAACGGTATCGCGCCGTTGGTCCGGGTCCTGCACCAGAACTTCGGCTTTGTCAAAGGCTTGATGACTACCATTCACGCCTACACCAATGACCAGCGCATCCAGGATATGGTGCACCAGGACTTGCGCCGGGCCAGAGCCGCCGCCTTGAACATTATCCCCACCACCACCGGTGCCGCCCACGCGGTCACGGTCGTCATGCCGGAGCTTAAAGGCAAACTTCACGGCATCGCCTTCCGAGTGCCGGTGGCAACAGTCTCGGTGATCGACCTCGTTGCCGATCTGGGCCGGGATGTCACGGTGGAGCAGGTAAATCAAGCCTTCAAGGAGGCTTCCCAAACCTACGGCAAAGGCGTTCTGGAGTACACCCAGGAGCCGCTGGTCAGCACGGACTTCAAGGGCAATCCGGCCAGCTCCATCGTTGACGGCCTCAGCACAATGGTCATCGCCGGCAACATGGTCAAAGTCCTCGCCTGGTACGATAACGAGTGGGGTTACAGTTGCCGGTTGGCTGACCTGGCCGAGTTCATTGCCAAGCGAGGTCTCTAGCAGCCCCGGTCTTCAGCATACGGTCGAAGCTCGGACTCGCGGGTTTCGCCCCTCTTTCTGTGGCTCCCCATCCCATTGACATTGCTGAGTCGAGACGGCTAAAATAGCAACATCAATCCAGTAGGGTGAGAGATGAAATTAATTGTTATCGGTTTCGGACAGTGCGGCGGCCGGATTGCTGACGAGTTTGCCCGGCTGAACTGGAAAGCCCACGTCCAGCGCGGCATCGATATTATCCCGGCGGCTTATGCCGTCAACACCGATGTTGCCGACCTCAGTGGCCTGACCGCCATCAAGGCCGATTACCAGCACCGCGTCCTGATTGGCAGCCGGAAGACCGGCGGGCACGGAGTGGGCAAAATCAACGAGCTGGCTTCGGAAATCGCGCGGGAGGACGGCGACAAAGCTCTCGAGACCATCCGGACCAGCCGCCGCTTCACGGAGGGCGATGCCTTCCTGCTGATAGCGGGGGCGGGCGGAGGCACCGGCTCAGGCTCGGTCGCCGTCATGACCCAGCACATCAAAGAGCGCTTCATCGATAAGCCGGTCTATAACCTCATCGTCCTGCCCTTCGAGCACGAAGAGACGACCGAGGAGAGGACCATCTACAACGTCGCCACCTGCCTCAAGTCGGCTTACCTGGTCGCTGACGCCGTTTTTCTCGTCGATAACCAGAGGTACATCCGCAAGCACTCGCCGCTAAGAAGCAACCTGATTCGCATCAACCAGATGATAGTCTCGCCCTTCTACAATCTGCTCTGCGCTGGCGAGGAGAAAAAATCGAAATACATCGGCGCCAAGATTCTGGACGCCGGTGATATCATTCAAACGGTGACCGGCTGGACGGCCATCGGCTACGGGAAATCGCGCCTTCCTCTCTTGAAGAAGCTGATAGGACAGGCAAAGGACTTCCGCGACAAGGCATCGCAAGCTCAGAAGGGCACCCAGGCGATGGACGAGGCAATCGCCAATCTCTCACTGCGCTGCAATCCTATCGATTCCAAGCGCGCGCTCTACCTCGTTTCGGCGCCGGCCAAAGAGATGAATATCGACCTGATTAAGGAGCTGGGCACTTACCTGAAGGGTCTTGCCCCCGAGGCAATCATCAGGAGCGGCGATTATCCTCGGGAGCGGGGGACGCTGGACGTAACCGTAGTCCTCTCCGAGCTTTCAGACGTCGAAAAGATACGGAACTACTTCACCAAAGCCCTCGACCTGATTTCCTCTCTGAAAAAGAGGCAGGAAGGGATTGACAGCAAGTACAAAAGCATCGAAGTTAGTCTCAAAGACATCCCTTCCCTCCTCTAAACAGACCGCCCGTCCCCGTGATTGAGAAGTCCGTCCTAGCGGGATAGCTTCGAGTAGATGTTCCAGGCCTGCTCAATAGTCTCGTCGCGGAGCTGCCAGGCCTGTCCGACGCTGTCCTCGCGCTTCTTCCAGGCGCTATCAACGGCATCCTGACACTCTCTCTCCGCATCAGCCTTAGCCCTCTGCAGGGCTTTCCCGGCCTCGCCGATGGCGTCAGTATGCGCCTTCAACGCCTGGGCGATAGCCGCATCGCGGGCTTTGAGCGCTTCTTTGACTTCCCCGTCGGCGGCGGCCTTGGCATTTTCCTCGGCTTTCCGGTACGCCTTGGCAATCAACCTCTCGTTCTCGCGATAGGCGTTTGCCACCTGCTTCTGGGCATCCATGTAAGCAAGGTAGGCGCGTTCCGCCTGGCCCAGCATTTCATCCAGGGGTTTCGCACTCTCTTCTTCCGCCGCCTCCGCCTTTCCTTCGATGTTCTGCATCGCCTTGGCCGCCTCTGACGCGATTTCGCTGATTTTCTTCGCCCGTTCCTTTGGACTTGGCATTGAGGACCTCCTATTAAGTATTTTTATCTGCATACCCGCAGGTGCTAACTAATCATCCCCCGGCTCTTCATCCGCTTCCGCCTCCGCCGCCGGTTCTTCTTCACCTTGTTTGCCTTTCTTAGCTTCATACATCCGGGCCAGGAAATCAAGCCGTGATTCAATACGGTCCTTGTCCTTTTCTTTTTCCTTCGTCTCCTTGCCCGGTTTCTCCACCTTCGTGTCAGTCTTCCTGGACCGGCCGACGGCTTCTTCATAAGCCTTCAGTCTTGATTCTAACGGCTCCTCTTCCACCCCGGACTCTTCCTCAACCGCCTCTGGAGCCTCTTCTTTCTCAACTTTCTCCGGTTCCACTGTCTTGCCTACCCGCCCGATGGCTTTTTCGAATGCCTTCAGCGAGGCTTCCGCTGTCTCCCGCGCCAGCCGGCCCGTCGCCTCCGAACGGTTAATGGCTTCCTCAAAAGCTTTGATTGATGTCTCGGCGGCCTGCCTGGCGATGCGCGATGAGGCTTCGGTTGCCTCAATGGCCGCCTTGATAGTGGATTCGGCCGACTCGCGGGCGCTCTTCGACGCCGCTTCCGCCACCTCCTTCGCCGCCTTGCCCACCGCCTCTACCCGGGTGATGGCGTCTTCATAAGCACGTGCCGATGTCTCGGCGGCTTCCCGCGCGGCCCTGGTGGCGATGTTAGCCGCCTCGCGGACCGCCCTCACCGAAGACTCCGCCGTTTCTTTACTCGTCCTGCTTATCGCCTCAGCGCGGGCGATGGCTTCCTGGCTGGCGCGGACGGTGGCTTCACTGGCGTCCCGGGACGTCTTGATTACCATATCGGTAGCGTCCTGCGCCGATTTCGCCGATGCCGCAGTGGCTTCCACAGTTTCTTTCCTGATTGCCTCAGCGCGCGCCATTGCCTCCTCCGAGGCTCTCTTTGACTCCTCGGCCGTCTCGCGCGAGGTCTTTATGGCCAACTCCACGGCTTCCTGAGCGGCTCTGGCCGAAGACTCGGCCGCTTCTTTGGCTTCGCGGCTGGCCGCCTCGGTCCGCGCCATGGCTTCCTCGAAAGACCTGGTCATAGATTCAATCACTGCCTTTATTTCGCTGCCGATTGCCTCCGCTCGGGCAGTGGCTTCCTGAGAAGCCAGGGTCGCCGCTTCGGCGGATTCTTTCGAAGTGCGGATGGCAAGGTCGACGGCTTCCTGCGCGGCCTGCGCCGACGATGTCGCCGCCTCGCTCGATAGACGGGCTGATTCCGCCGCCACCGCCTTCGCCTCGCGACCTATCCCCTCAACACGCTCGATAGTCTCCTTGTAAGCCCGGCTTGAGGCGAAAGTCGATTCCTTAATATCTTTACTGATAGCCTCGGTCTTAAGCACTGTTTCCTGGGCCAGCCGGAGTGAAGCCTCCGCGGCTTCCTTTGCCTCCCGGCTCGTCGTCGCAGCCCGCCCGGCTACTTCCTGCGTTGTTTTCATTGAGCTCTCGGCGGCTTCCTTGACTGCTTTGCTCACCTTGTCAGCCTTGAGCGCCGCTTCCTGGGCCACCCGGTTGGAGGTGTCCGCCGCATCCTTCGCTTCCCGGCCCAAACGGTCGGACCGCGCTGCCGCTTCCCGGGCTGATTTCACCGCCGCTTCCACCGCCTCCTTAGCTTCTCTGCTGATAGCTTCAGCGCGGCTCACCGCTTCACGGGACGCCCGGGCAGAGCCCTCCACTATCTCTTTAGCTTCACTGCTGATTTTGTTGACCCGCGCCAACCCCTCCTGTGAGGCCGACAGCGATACCGCCACCGACTCCCCGGCTTCTTTGCTGATAGCCTCAGCGCGCACAATCGCCTCCTCGAATTCCCTGGCGACGACGCGGGTGTTGTAGCTGGGAGCTTTGGCCGCTTCTTCCGCCATCCGGATGGCTTCCTGGGCCGCTTTGATGGAAGCTTCCGCGGCTGATGTGGCCTCGCGGCTGATTGCCTCGGCACGGCTCACGGCTTCCTGGGACGCCTTGGCCGCCGCCTCCGCCGCCTGACGAGCCTCTTTACTGATTGCCTCAGCGCGGCTGAGGGCTTCCTGGGACGCTTTGATAGAATACTCCGCCGCCTGCCGGGCGGCCTTGTTCAGCAGCTCGGCGCGGGCGACGGCTTTCTCAAAAGCGCCAATATTCTGTTCCGTGCTTACGATTTCAGGGGGATTCTCTCCAGCCATCCTAATTCCTCTCGATGACGTCATTCTAATATAGCCCGCCTCCTTTTTCAATAGGTCAACGCAATTCCTCACAGTCCCCCCGACCTTGTTACTACGGACGTTAGAGCTACCTTATGTCAAAACATTGACATCTGTAAGCAAATATGGTTAAAATATCTCAAATCAAATGTTGGCTCTGGAGTGTGAGAAATGAAACTATTGGTCGTCGGTTTTGGCCAATGTGGTGGTCGGATTGTCGATGAGTTTACCAAGCTCAACAAGAAAGCCCGCAGCCAGCGTGGTATCGAAATAATTACCGGTGTCTTTGCCGTCAACACGGACGCCGCCGATTTGAGCGGCCTGAGCGAAATCCCCAAGAGCTACCAGAACCGTATCCTGATTGGCAGCCGCAAGACGGGCGGTCACGGCGTCGGTAAAATCAATGAACTGGGCGCCGAGATTGCCAAGGAAGATGCCGATAAAATCGTGGACGCCATCAGGACCACCAAACGATTCTTTGAATCGGACGCCTTTTTGTTCATTGCCGGCGGGGCGGGTGGGACCGGCTCGGGCTCAATTGCCGTCATCGCCCAGAGCATCAAGGAACGCTACGTCGATAAGCCCGTGTACGCAATGGTCGTTCTCCCCTTCGAGCATGAGGAATCTACTGAAGACCGCACCATCTACAATACCGCCACCTGCCTCAAGTCCACCTACTCGGTGGCCGATGCCGTATTTCTCGTCGATAACCAGAGGTACGTCCGCAAAGATGCCTCTATCAGCGGCAACCTCGCCAAAATCAACAGCATGATAGTTGAGCCGTTCTACGACCTGCTCTGCGCCGGCGAGGAAAAGAAGCAGAAATACATTGGCGCCAAGCTCCTCGATGCCGGCGATATTATCCAGACGCTGGTGGGCTGGACCGTTCTCGGGCACGGCCGCTCTGAGATTCCCATCTTCCGGCTCCCTAAAGGTAAAGGCCAGGACTTCCGCAAGAAGGGCGATGAGACGATGAAAGGCATCCGGGCGATGGATGAAGCCATCAGCGAGCTATCGCTCAAGTGCAATCCGGTTGACTCCAAGCGCGCCCTCTATCTCCTCTCGGCTCCAGCCAAAGAGATGAATATGGACCTGGCTAAAGCCCTCGGCGACTATATGAGAGACATTGCCCCGGAGTCAATCATCCGCAACGGCGATTACCCGCGTGAGAGGGGTGTTATCGATGTGACCGTCGTCCTGTCCGAGATGAGTGATGTCGAAAAAGTCCGCAACTATTACATCAAGTCGACCAGCCTCATTCCGGAGTTCAAGCGCCGCGCTGACGAGACCGAGACCAAACTGAAAGCCGTCGAGGATGCGGCCAAAGACATACCCTCCCTGCTCTAGCCGGCAAAGAATATTTTCGGCCCTTACCATCCCCCTCTCCAAGCGAGAGGGGGAATTTGGTTTTAGGGGGCAAAACTGGCTTAACATCGGAGCGCAGATACGGTATAATCTCAAGGTAAGATGACTTCACAGGTGTTTTATCGTAAATGGCGCCCCCAGCTCCTCGCCGATGTGGTTGGTCAGGAACAGGTCACCCAGACGCTCCAGAACGCCCTCAGCGCCGGTCGCATCGCCCACGCCTATCTCTTCTGCGGACCGAGGGGCACGGGCAAGACCAGCACCGGCCGCATCCTGTCGAAGGCGGTCAACTGCCTGACCAATGACGGCAAAGGCGAGCCGTGCAACACCTGCGCCATGTGCCAGGCAATCACCGAAGGTAGAGCGTTGGACGTCATCGAAGTTGACGCCGCCAGCAACCGCGGCATCAATGAAATCCGCGACCTGCGGCAAAAGGTGAACTATTCCCCCAGCCAGGCGCGCCGTAAGGTCTACATCATCGATGAAGTCCACATGCTTACGCCTGAAGCCGCCAACGCCCTGCTCAAGACGCTGGAGGAGCCGCCGCCCTATGTCATCTTCATCCTGGCGACCACAGAAATCCACAAAGTCCTGCCGACGATAATGTCGCGCTGTCAGCGCTTCGATTTCCGGAGGCTATCGCAGTCGGATGTCGTCAACAAGCTGGCGCAGATAGCGAAGCAGGAGAATATTAAGATTCAGCCGGAAGCCCTGCGACTCATCGCCCGGGCGGCCACCGGCAGCCTGCGCGACGCCGAGAACATTCTCGAACAGATGGTCACCTTCTACGGCGACAACGTCAGCCTCAAGCAGGTGCAATCGATTCTCGGCATCACCGGCGACAAGCGCATTAAAGAGCTGGTCCGGAATATGATTAACCGGGATGTCTCGGCGGGCGTTGCCACCATCAATAGCGTCAATAGCGATGGACTTGACCTGCGCCAATTCAACCGCGAGCTGGTGGAGTACCTGAGATGCTTGTTGCTGGACAAGACCGGCGCCGAAGGCACCCTGGATTTGACGGCGGAAGACCTGGCGGAACTCAAGGAGATGGCGGAGAAAGCCGCCCTGCCCCAGGTGCTGAAAGCGATTAGACTCTTCAGCCGCCTGGAGCTCAGCCTTGACACTTACTCCAGCCTCCCCCTCGAGCTGGCGCTGGTGGACGCCACCCTCCCGGCGACGGAAGACAAACCTGCCGTCAGAGCGGCTGAACCAGAGCTTCACTCCCCGGCAGCCAGGACGCCCATGGCTGGCCCGACGGCTTTCACTCCATCCAGACCGGTATCGAGACCGCCGGTGCCCAGGCCAACCACCCCCAGGGCGCCCGTGACGAAACCCCCGGCGTCTCACGCGCCGCTCCCGCCACAGGCAGCGGAGACTACTCCCCCACCCCCACTGGAGGCCGGTAATGAACTCGAACAGCTGAAGCGGGGCTGGTGGCAGTTCATCCGGGGCGCACCGCCCGAGATGAGCCGCACCCCGGCGGCGGCCTTGCTCCGCAGCGCCCGGCCCAAAGCTATTGAAGCCGACATAATCGTGCTGTCCTTCCGATACCCGCTTCACAAAGAGCAGATGGAAAAACCGGAGAACCAGCAAATCGCCGAGAAGATAGTCAGCCACTTCCTGAAACGTGCCTGCCACGTGCGCTGTGTCTACGAGCCGGAGGACAACCATCTGGTCGAGGAAGCGCTGAGAATCGGCGCCCAGATAATCCAACCGGAGGAGAAATGAACAAGTTTTTCATGCAGCAGGCCCAGCAGCTTCAAGCAAAGTTAGCTAAAGCCCAGGAAGAGCTGGCGAACATAACCGTGGAAGCCACGGCGGGCGGCGGCGCCGTCAAAGTGACGATGACCGGCCAGCAGAAAATCACATCGGTCAAGATTGCGCCGGAGGTGGTCAACCCGCAGGACATCCAGATGCTGGAGGACCTGGTTCTTGCCGCCGTCACCGAAGCCATCGCCAAGTCGCAGGAAGCCGCCGCCAAGCACCTGAGCAGCATTACCGGTGGTCTGAAAATCCCCGGACTGGGCTAAATTATTTTTGAAGGGAAACAACTCGAGCGTGGTTACCTTTGAGTTGTTTTTAGAGTTATGTTAAGTCTCATTAAGTTATGTTAAGGAAGAGGATTTCGACGACTGAGCGTTACGTAAGGAGAACTTTGAGCCAGAACACCATTCCCGCCACAGAAGCTATTAATCGCCTGATTCAGGAGCTTAACCATCTGCCCGGCATCGGGCCCAAGAGCGCCCAGCGCATCGCCTATTACCTCCTGCGCGCTAATGAAGAGCAAATCCGGCAACTTACCGAGGCTTTGCTCTCGCTGAGGCAGAAGACCATCCTGTGCTCGGCTTGCTTCAACGTTACCGAGTCCGACCCCTGCGCCATCTGCCGTAGCGACCGGCGGGACAGGTCGAAGATTTGCATCGTGGAACAGCCGCAGGACATCATCGCCATCGAGCACACGAACATCTACAATGGGCTGTATCACGTCCTGCACGGGGCGATTTCGCCCACCGAAGGCATCGGCACGGATAATATCCGCATCAAGGAGATGATGAAGCGCCTGGACGGCACAGTGAGCGAGGTCATCCTGGCCACCAACACCAACCTGGAGGGTGAGCAGACGGCTTTATACCTCAGCCGGCTGATGGCGCCGTTGGGGATTAAAGTAACGCGCCTTGCCCGCGGCCTCCCTTTTGGGACTGAGCTGGAATACGCCGACGATGTTACGCTGACCCGAGCCTTTGAAGGCCGGCAGGAGTTTTAGACTAAGGCTCTCAGACAGGAGGTTGTCAGATGTTAGAAAGCACACCAAGAAACGTAATGATCGACCCATCATTGATAGTGTCAGACCCGACATTTCACACCACCTTCAGCCTTGTCAATGAGTTACAGGATTCACGACTGAAATTCTACCTCCCCGAATCTGTGCGGGGCCCTCTTCTGGCAAACGAACTAGACGAGACAAGCCCGGTATTTCGCTTTTTCTTACTGAGCGCACGTCCCTCAGCTATTCAGGAACTAAGTTCTCTTGTGAAAGACTATTCGAATCAGGTTATCGGATTTGAGGTGTCTGAACAGTATGCGAGAAAACATAAGGCAATGTATTCAGCTTTAAGAGAGACAGCGTATCGCAACGAAGATTTTTTTGACAGTAATGTCTTAGATGCACTATTTGAAGAATGGGTCTTCTTAAATGAATACTCGTGGATAGTCTCAAGAATAAAGAAGTCATTCAACAAATTCATAGACGCCGGCGCTGTAT
>Ga0315288_10011656_pt1 | contig 11066 bp, 23 predicted proteins | sample YL17G11_20_MG_FD_203454 | JGI IMG/M metagenome (GOLD analysis project Ga0315288, IMG submission 203454) | Sediment microbial communities from Yellowstone Lake, YNP, Wyoming, USA - YL17G11_20 | ecosystem: Environmental > Aquatic > Freshwater > Lake > Sediment | place: USA: Wyoming | collected...
TGGCGGCCGGCTCTGGCGGCCGGCTCTGGCGGCCCCGGATCGGCGGCCCCGGATCGGCGGCCCCGGATCGGCGGCCCCGGATCGGCGGCCCCGGATCGGCGGCCCCGGATCGGCGGCCCCGGATCGGGCGGCCCCGGATCGGCGACCCCGGATCGGCGACCCCGCAGTCTAAGGGCGTCGGATCAGCGGCCCCCGGATCAGCGGCCCCGGATCGGCGGTCCCGGATCGGCGGTCCCGCTATCCAGAGCATCGGGTGTGAAACTGATAAGCGCCAAAGCGTCAAGCGCTCCCAAGCGCCGCGCGTCAAGCGCTCCAGACTTTGACCCTTTGGCGCTTTGACCCTTCTTGACCCGGGCGCTTTGACCCTCGGGCGCATAGATTAGCGCATGAAAAGACCCGGCGGATTGGGCCGGGTCTTTTGCTCCTTATGCTGGAGGTGTCAATTCATCAAGCTGGCGTGGTTCTGAGTCATGGTGCAACAGCGTGGTTGTTGGTAGTGTCGGGCAGCCTCCCTTCGTTGTCTAGGGTCAGAGCAAGGTTTCTTCCACGCGCCGCATGGCGGCTTGCGCGGTGTCCCAAGCGTAGTTGCAACTTGTCGGCCCAATGCAATCGTGTTCGGGTCGGCTGCCGAAGCGCTCGCCACAAGCCGGCGGGCGAGTGATTTCTTGGAATCGGAGTTTGGCGTGGGACGGGTACGGGTTCGGAATCATGCGGGCACTGCCGCCGCGTAGGTCATAGATAACCCACTGGCTTTCGGGGAGATTCCGTACCACTTGAATCTTCCGGTTGCCGGCGGGGTGGTAATACTCTTGGCAATCGTTGCGGCCTTGTGTCCAGCATATTTTCATGGTTCACTCACAACGCCCATTTGCCAAGTCTTCTTTGGCGGCTCTGCCGGTGAGGCGCTTGATGATTTCCCGCGCCTCTTCTTTCGTCATGCCGCCCATGATCTTTGCGCCCACATTCGACATGCGAAGCGTCTTGCGGGCGATGTTTAGCTGATGCTTGTCGAATACTGAGAGTTCGCGGCTCATTGTGTTGCTCCCGTTTCTACAAGCATACTACAAAGTTAGCGAAAGTCAAATGCCGGCGAGGATTTCTTTTCAGATTGCTAGTGTATCATTGTGTCCTCAGAAGAATTGCGTCGGCTCGCTTCTGGTCAGCTTCAGTCAACACTACCGGGTAGCACTCGTCAACAGTGCCGACCCACAAGCCGTCAGCGTTGCGGCCGAAGTCGATTTCGTCAACTGTGAAACTGGTTTCGTCGGCAACGACTTCATCATCTCTTTCCGCACGCTCCAAAGCTATCTCAACCTCTTTCGCCGCGAATTCGGCGCTGTTTCGGCCATGCAGTGCCTCCCAAGCGTCAAGCGCAGCGTCGGCCGCAGCGTCGGCAGCCTCAAGTGCCGCCTGCAATTCCGGGCAATCGTCCTCCGGGCGATAGGCCATGATTCCAACCCCGTGAAAGAATTGATCGAATCGGCCGCCGTGCCAATTAGCAAAGAAGCTGTCCTCTGTTACGTCGATTCCGTCCAACAGTTCTAGGAGTACATCGGTGGCAGCCGCCACGGCTGCGCCCGTCGCCTCCTCTGCCCACGGGCCGACTTCGCGGCCGTCGCAGACTGTTTCGGCATTTCGGCATAGATAGATCATGCAGCCGCGCCAGGTCCGGCGCTCTTCTACTGTGCCGCCGCTGAATTCGGCGGCTGCCTCTTCTGCCTCTTCGCGTGTATCGTACTCAGCTTCGGTCTTGTCTGGCCAAATGGCCGTGTAAACGGTGCGCATGGTGGGCTCCTTTCAAGAGGCAGTATACTCGGTTGCCACTTCGCGGTCAAGTGCGTCACTACACAACTATACCATAAAATCGGCGAAAGTCAAACTGAAAATATGCCGCCCGTGTCAACTAGCCGACGCAGCCAGCGGTAGAAGTCAATGTCGTTGCGGTGCTCCACAAGGTAGCGGTCATAGTCTGGAGCTACGTCTGGATTCGCAACCACGGCTTGACAGCGGGTGTCTTGCAACTCGGCTATCCGCCGGTGCGCCTCTTCAATTTGCGCGTCAAGGTTGACTGTCGTTACCGGGTCGCGTTTCAACCACGAATTGCTGAGGGCATGAGTGACACGTTCGGCGGCCGGAGTGTTCGGCTGCGCAAACCGTTCCGGGATTTCGACAAAGAGGGCCGGGTACTCGCGGCGGACAGCCGGCGGTACGTCTAGGCCAGCAGTGACGGCAGCAGCCACGATGTTCTCATGCGTGATTCCAGTTAGCGCCTGTAGATCGGCGTCCAATTCGATAAAGGTTCCGGCGTAGTCCCCTTTGTAGATGCGACGAGGTTCCCCACTATTCACGCTGGCAATCGCTTGCGTCCGCTTTGGCGTCACTTCGCCAATGGCCAGCATTTTCACGGTGTCTCCGTAAGACGGCTTGTAGCAATAGCTCTTCCCTGGCTCCAGGCCGGCGAAGTCACACGTCGGCCGCGCGTCAAGCAGGGCGCGTCCCTCGCGGCCCGTGTCGCTGGCGGTCATTGTGTGAAAGCCCTTGCGCAAGGCGACATTGATTCCGGTAGTCATGGTTGCTCCATTTGCAGCGTTATGATTGGCGTGGGTAACTCATACACTTCTACGGCTTGCGCCAAACCATAGTAGGCGAAGTTGGCAAGAAACAAGCCGATTTCTTCTACCGTTGTCCGCTTGACGTTGCTGCTACTGCAATTGTTGCCGGCTATCGGCATACTCCAATAGCGGCGGCCATTGGCAACGGCACACGCGACGTAGAATTTGGTACAGTCAATTTGCATGGTGGTTTGGGAAGCGCCCCGCCGGGCAAGAGGGGACTGCCCGGCGGGGCTAGGTGGTCAGAACGGGTTGAGCCATGCGAACGGTCCAAACAGTTCACTTGCTCGCTTGTTGTAGGCTTTCGCGGCGGCTTTGGCGGTTAGAAAATATCCAATGGATTGCCTTCTTCTTTTGCACCTAATATAGGCGTGCCACGGTTTAGTGCGTTTACTGTAACGCCCCATGTCAATGACGCCTTTGTATCCCGACGTGTTATCACGGCGCAGGGATGTATTTGCACGCTGTTGGGTGCAGGTGGCCACCCGTAGGTTGCGGCGGCGGTTGTCAAGTCTCACACGATTTACATGGTCTATTTCCTTACGTGCATTTAGTCCTTTGCGGCGCGCTACTATTTTATGCAGGTATACGTGCCGACGCTTTTCGCCGCGGATGGCGTACCCTTCACTGTTGACACACCACGTCCACTGGCGAAGATAATCATAGTCTTGGGTGTCAACAATGGCGACCTTACCGCGTGTCAAGGGGATTCTTTTCATGCTAGAAAGGATGGTTCGCGGAAAGATGTTCGCGGATGTGCTCTAGCTCGGCATCGTGCCGCGCGTCAAGGTCGTCAAGGTCGTCAAGATCGTCTTCCAACCGGGCGGTGTCGCCGTAGTGGCAAACGTAGGCCGGACCCATCTTTTCGATGATGCGGTTGACCACGCGGCAATGAATGTAGCAATCGTCCGAAGATTCCATTTCGTAACGGTCATACAGGTCGCCACGGGCATCGTCGTCAAGCGCCAACCCGGCGTCGGTCAGTTCTACACTGGTAAACAGGTAGATCAGCCAATAGCTAGGGGTCAGTTCGCAGCAGTGGGTCGGCTGGTTGCGGTCGAAAACGTAGCCCTCCAGGATGCGCGCGATGTAGCGTCGGTCTTCCGGTTCGATGTTGTAGTCGCTGGTTCGGTTCAACGCCACGGCGTAGGCGTCAATCACTTTGCGGTCAGTCGTTGCGATACTCATAGCTGGCTCCGGTGTTGTGTTCTCTCACTACACAAGCATACTACAAAATACGGGAAAGTCAAGCGGAAATAAAGCGCCTTGCCACGGGGAAGTTGACCAGTTGCCGCACAAGCCGGTATGCTTCTTGCGGCGTGGTGACGCTCCAATAGCCGAACCAATCCCCCGGCTTTTGTTCGCCAAGGTTGCCGGGGTCGCGCAGATATTGCGGGTAGATCAGCACATCGTAAGACAGCGGCGTGCTTTCGGTCCAACAATCCTCCCATTCCAAGGCCGGCAGACTGGCCCCTTCCCTTTTGTTCCAAGCCCGATTGTGCCGCCGTTGCACGCTCGCGGGCGTGATAAGCCGCGCGCCCAGCCCGATTTCCGGCGTGTCGAAAGTGATTCGGGCATCGGGGGCGGCGTCGGGATAGACAAAGGCCCCGCCGCTAAGACGGTGCGAGTTGAAGCGCACTTGCACGGGGCCGGCAATCCGCCGGTGCAACCACTCGGCAAAGCGCTGGACGGCGCGGTCAAGGCGCTTGGTTTTGCCCTCATAACCCCCGCCGGGCAGCGGGCCGCCCCACGGTAAGCCGGGGCTGATTCCGATAGAACGTGTAATCATGTTGTTTGCTCCAATGTCAGGTAAGTCAAAATAAAGCACCGGGCGGCCCGATGAGGGGCGGGCCGCCCGGCAGGGAGCAACACAACGCAAGGGTGTTCGGGGGCCGGGGCCGCCGTGAGGGCGACGGCCCCGGCGGGGCAACGCAACACAACGCAACACAACGCAACACAACGCAACGTCAGTCGGCCAATGCGTCGCGCATTTCCTGCCGCTGTTCGGTTAGGTGCTGCACGGTGCCCATCAGTACGATATGCTCCCCCGCTGCCTCTGCGTCGAGGCTGTTTGCCATTGTCTCGATTTCGTCGTTGGTGGTCTCGGCGGCCAAATCGTTGGGGGCATCCGTGAGCCAGACATCGGCACACCAACCGCTGACCGTGTTGGATTCGTCAACAGACAGGTTCGCAACGGCTGCCTCAATTGCCTCCTCTGCGGCAGTCGCATCGTCTGTCAGGTCGGCTACGATATTGTTGCCGTTCCAGCGGGCAGCGTAGCCGTCTAATACGCGCTGCGCGAGTGGCGCGATTTCATTCAGCAACTCGTTGGCGGCGGCGGCCGTTAGACAGGGAACACCGTAGCGGCGGTCGTGCCCGTGGTAGACGCTAAACGGGATGGCGTTGCCAATCTCTGAGTTGTATGTCGCGTGAAGCACGCCGGTTTTGCAATCCAATTCCAGGTAGCATCCCTGTTGCGCTGTTTGTTGCGGATAGTGGCGGAATAGAGAGTCCCACGCTGTCAGTTTTCGGATTTCCAGTTTTGTTGTGTTCATTGTCGTACCTCTGGTTGGTGGCGGGAGGAGCGTATTCTCATTGTAACAGAGTCAGAGCAACGCAACTAGCTCAGGTAGATGTTCTCATTGTCGCCTACGGTGACGTAGCACTCGCCCATCTTCTTGGCGGCTTCCGTCAAGCGTTCTCCGGCGGCTTCCGGCAGGCAATCGTTGCAGTCCCAAAATCCGCAACCGTGGCCGTTGCGGGTGAGCCAGAAATCGTGACCACCCAATTCAGCGGCCGTCCAATGCGGATGATCGTACAAGGCCAGGTCGGCGGCGTTTTCGGCTTGAAAGCGCCGGCAATCAGCGGTGGCCCGTTCCACGGCTTCGGGGGCGAAGTCGTCAAAGTTGTAGTTGCGGTCAAGCGGTTCTCCGCCGGCCGGGGTCGATTCGTCGTTTTCCGCCCAAAGGATACATTCCAAGTAGGCGAGGGTGAAGTCGTCAAGTTTTTCGATGGTGGCGTTGTACGGCATGGTTGCTCCGGTGTTGTGTTAGGCGGCCCAATTCTGCGTAGCCAGGTTGCGAATCAAACGCTCTTGCTTATCGGTGCGGACCCAACCGCGGCGCGATTCCGGCTTGTCGGTCACGGTGAAACCGGCGGCTTCCAATTGCCCGGCCACTTCTAAGGCCATTTCTTCTCTGAGAGTTTCGGCATAGTCGGCATCGTCGATACCCCAAAGCGAAGCCTCATATTCGTTGCCTAGCACGGTGAAGCGGCAGCGCACGCCGTACCATTGCCAACCGTCCTCATACCATTCGACGAGTTGGCGGATGGTCTGCCGGCGGGCGGCGGCCAGCGCTTCGGCGGCCACTTGGCGGGAAGCGCCGCGCTCGCGGGCGTACTTGTAGACCCCATCGGTATCCCCGGCGGGCAAGGTAATAACGTAGCGCTCACCCCGCCCCGATGTGCAGCAGTAGCCTTGCATGGCCCGCACATCGGCATCGGGAAAGGCATGGGCCGGCTTGGCGGTGTGCTCCCAGCCGTCCCAATTTTCCCAAGGCGCTTCGCCGTTGTCGGTATCGTCGATAACGCGGGTGGCGGCCAGCAGATCGGCGAAGGCAATTGTTGCCGGTTGGCTTTCGACGGCAATCATTGTGTTGCCGTGGCGGAATGTGTTTCTCATGGTTGCTCCCCGGTGTTGCGTTCTCTCACTACACAAGCATACTACAAAATTGGCGAAAGTCAAATCAATCTGAATTATTCTGCCCAGTTTGGCAGGAGGCGCGTTGTCGCTGGAATCATCTGCCGGGCGAATCCCCGAAACGCCCACTCCGCTATTTCGGGATCGGCAATTTGTCGCCAGACGGCTTGCCATTTCTGCTCTTGCTTCTTCAGGACGGCAGCTACGGCCGAATTGCATTTGCAGTTCCGTTGTGTAGCTATGGTGCCAACCTCCTTCAGCAGCTTGTGGCAGATAGCGATTATGGTGTCTAGCTTGTCTTGCCTTTCGTCAGGCGTCGGGCACCCCTCATAGAGTTCCCCTAGTGGCTTCGGGGTTTCTAACAGACTCTTGTAGAGTGCTACGTATTCTTTGGCTTTCATGCGCAGACTCGTTTGATTCGCGCGTCACGGCCCGTGGTGATAATCATTTTCAGTTCGGCGTGGTAGTCGCAAAGGTTACGTGAATTGATATTGATGGTTGCTGGCCGCTCAATAAGGGCGACCCCACTGTAGCAATCTTGGCAAACGCCCGACGCCTTGCCGATGGTGATAGAAGTGTCTTGCATTAGATGTAAGCCTCTTCTAGGCCAGCTTGCACGGCGGCCCGCTCTTCCGTGTCCAAAGGGCGAATCAGATTCGCGTCGGTGTCGCCCCAGAAACAAGAGACACAGTCTTGCCCGTGAAAGTTTGGCGTGTTGAATCCCACGGCGCAGGGGCCGTTAGTCCAGTCCGTCACTTCCCCGACGCCCAACTCGTTGAGATAGGCCACGGCCTCTTCAAGACCGTCGAAAGATTCGTACTCTCCGGTGTCGCCAATGCGAATCCAGATTAGCATGGTGTTGCTCCTTGTTGCTTCACTACACAAGCATACGTCAAAACGGGTGAAAGTCAAGCGACGGCGGGGATTTTCTTTGGCGGCTTCGGATAGGCCAACCAACGCGGCAACTTGGCAACCCGCGCCTTGCGTCGATCCTTCGGGCGGCGGTCGATTGCGCGATAGTATTCCGTGTGCTCCATGTCAAGCTCGAATTCGTGGCAAAACATCGTGCTGCCGTCGCTGTGCTTCAGGGTTCGGCAATCGACGTATTCATAATCGAATCCGTCGCCCACGGGGCAAATACGCTCGACTACGCGCACGAGATTCTCCGCCGCGAAGCGATTGCTGAGGACGATTAGCACGTCGCCCGGTTTCACTTGGGCGCTCGCGGTGATACGCTCGCCGCGCTCCCAGCCGTTTGTTGGACGGCCCTGGACGTACTTACGTGTTTCTTGCGTCTTACTCATGGTCGCGTGCTCCGGTGTTGCGTTGTGTTCTCTCACACTACAAGCATACTACAAAACTGGCGAAAGTCAAGTTGATCCGAAGGATTTTCGGCGTTCGCAATACTCGCCGCGCGAAAGCGCTTTGTCGGGTGCGTTGTGGAGAAGATCGGGAAGACGCGCAGCAACATACTGCCAGTGGGCCGGCGGCCATTCTCCGGCGTCAAAAGTGCCGTCAGCGTTGCACAATTCGCCGCACGCCACGTAAAGCGCGGCGGCAAGATGGCTACCATTTTCGCGCAGTAAAGCAGCCCGCGCGTGCCATTTGTCATGTGTCACGGGGGAGCGGTTCCGCCAAGCCCGTAGCATCTTGTCGCAAGTGAAGCCCGCAAAGGCGGCTTGTAATTCGGTAGCGGTCATGGGGCACCTAGCGTATGCGTGATTGCGCGTATCTCACAACGTACCTCCTCCGCAAGTCGTTGCAATTCCCGTGCTTCCCCTTCGGTCAACTCTTCGGGTTCGCGGTCGGCTAGTTCCCGGAATCGGTCTGCGTTTTCTGGCAGCATATTGTTGCTCCTTGTTGTCCTTTACTCTAAGCACACTACAAAAGCGGTGAAAGTCAAGCCAAAGGCGGCGAATTTCAGGCGTCGGGTTTCTGGCCCCAGTAGGCTTGTGCAAATTGTTCCGGCGTCGGCTGGTAATCCGGGTAATAGCGGCGGATCAAATGCACTCCGGCGTGGTAGTCGGCATGAGTCAGCGGGTCAACCTTGTCGGTAATCGTCAAGTGGCTCGCGTTCCAATCCATTTCCACGTCTGGCGTGAAGTTGTAACAGCCCTGGAAGTAGCCTAGCACTTGCCGAATCCAGTCTTGCACTCCGGGTGATTCCAAAGTCGGCTTCTGCCCTTCCCATGTCCGCAAGATTCGATCCGCGGCGGCCCGTGTCCCCGGCTCAAGCCACTCGCAATTGACGGCCGATTCCAAACACATGGCGCTTCGGTTTTCGACTCGGCGGCACAGGTCGGTTTGCACACTTTGTGTGTGCGTCGGGTGGCCTGGCGGGCAGAGAAAACCGCCCATGCCGTTCGGTATGATTTTGCCCTTCTCTTGCTTGCTCATGTTTCTCTTGCGGTGCTGAGGATTGTTCGCTGGACGGCCAGCAGTTTCACAAGTGCGCTGCCGGGTTTATCTTCGCCGTATGTTCGGGTGGCCGGGTTGTAGTCCCTAAACAGCTTATCACCCGGGCGGTCCCAATCCGTCAACGCGCCGATTTTCGGCAAGGCGGTGTGGGCCTTTGCTTTCGACGGTAGGGTCGCAATTCGCAAGCCAGAGGGCACATGCGTTATGTCCCATCCTCTTGGCTGTAGTACGGTCTTGTGAATCGCAAGGCCGGGCCATTGTGGGTCGATCCACGCCTCCACGGTGACGGCGTGCCCATCCGGCTTAACTAGCACGCTGATAGTGGCCAGCATTGTTAGACCCCGGTCGGCAAGAGGCGAATCAGGCTTCCGCTATCGTCTACTTCCACGTCACGCCAAACGTCGGTTGTTTCGCCGTTGGTGTGGCAGAGGGTTTCTTCGGCGTCGGCAAGTTCCGCCACGTCGGCTGGAACCCCTACGGTTCCGCCCGCCCATCGGTTGCTCACTTTGCCGTTGCGGTAGACGATGATGCCCAGTTCCAAGCGTTCGCCGGTTTCCGGGTCGCGTGCGTCGGCAATCAATTCGTCATAGGAATTGAGTGCGAACGGCAGCGCGCTCTCCTCTTCGCTCATGGCCCATCGTTCTTTTCGCATGGTTTGCTCCTGTTGCTTCTACACAAGCATACTACAAAACGGGTGAAAGTCAAGGCGCAATGACTAGATTTCGCCGGGGCCGGTCACTTCGGCATTGTTCCAACCGTCGCCATGCCGACATTTGTTCCAAAGCGCCAAGTCGGTAGGGTCGGAAAGATCAAAGTCGATTATGGCCCGTGTTTCCTCGTAGAGGGTTTCGCCCCGCGGCGTCTTACCGCCTTTGATGGCCTCCTCCAGGTAAAAGACCCCCTTACGGTCAGCGCGGTCGAATCGAATCCGGCCGGTGATATGTAGACCCCGGCGGTAGGCATCGTACAAACTGATGGCGCTTGCCAGGGCCTTGCGGTAGGCGCGAATGTAGGCTTCCGGTTTCGTCACGCGGCCGTGTAGTTTCGTCATGCCGCCGGAACACCCGGCGGCGAATCGGCAGCAATCGCCAATCACTTGGTACTCCGGCCCGATGCACGTCGCGCCCCAGCTTCGGGCGCGGCGGTCCCGCATGTCGGTGACGTTAGAGTCCCCGCCCAATTCCACTACAAGAAACACGTCCCGCTCATAGTCGAGTTTCGGAAAGCGGATGGCCTCAATTCGATCAACAATGTGCGTACTCATGGTTCCCTCAGTTGATGGTTAAGCCGTCTTCCGACATTCCCGCTAGCACGGCGTCGGCCAATCGGTAATCGACGTGCAGGGTCAGCCCCAGCCATTGCCACGGTTCGGCTTGGCAGTTTTCGTCGATCCACTTGCGGGCGGCTGGGGTCATTGGGGTAATCCCCACGATGCTGCCATAATCGTCAACAATCACGTCGGGTTCGGTCACGTCGGGTTCGGTCACGATACACATGGTTGCTCCGGTGTCGAATAGGGTCCAAGGCAGACTACAATCCCGCAATTCGTTTGCTGGTTGTGATAGCTCTCCGGTAGGTTCGGGTAGCGGCGCATGCGCCATTGCAAGGTAAGGCCGTTGTCGCCGATCAATCGGCGATTCGCAAAGTCGAATTTTCCTTTGCCGAATAGTCGGCTCACTTCAGCGGTCAAGCAAGCGCGGGCTTTCTGCAATCGCTTGCGCAGTGCTTTGCGGTCGTTGCCGATGATGCGGGCAGCGTGTTCAATATCCGCGGTGGCGTTAGTCATGGTGTTGCTCCGGTGTTGCAAAGGTCCAAAGGCAGGGGCTTGCGGAAAGCCATTGCCTTTGGGCCTTTGGCGGCAGGTGCCGGCAAGTGACAGTGGCTTGACGGGGCAGAGGCCACTGGGTCCAAGGGGCCGGCGGTTAGGCTGGCGGGGAAACATGGCTGCCTCCTCATGCTAGCGGTGTGTGTGTCTCAGCAAACTTGCCTCAATAACACAAGTACACCACAAAATACGCGAAAGTCAAGCGGCCGGCGGCAAGAATCTTGACAACTCCTCTTGAAAGTAGGTCAGTGTAGCGGCGGCCGCGCTGGCTATGTCCGGGTTGAAATGGAAATTCCACTTGCCGGAGTACGGATTACAGGTGAGTCCGGCGGCCCGCGCCATATCGACGTTCTCCCAGCGGCAAGCAATCCAGTTATCGTAGGCTGTAATCCACAACTCCCCGATGATTGTGTCTAGGACGTAGGCATAGAAGTTGCTAGGCCGCGCCCCGATGCTTGTCAAGTAGGTTTCGGTGTCGGTCTTGAAAGTGGTGGGCTTGCTCTTGCTTTTC
>Ga0315288_10011659_pt1 | contig 11065 bp, 11 predicted proteins | sample YL17G11_20_MG_FD_203454 | JGI IMG/M metagenome (GOLD analysis project Ga0315288, IMG submission 203454) | Sediment microbial communities from Yellowstone Lake, YNP, Wyoming, USA - YL17G11_20 | ecosystem: Environmental > Aquatic > Freshwater > Lake > Sediment | place: USA: Wyoming | collected...
GATCCCGTTGTCGCGCATGGGATTGTGCGACGCGGAGATCACGATCCCCGCGTCGGCGTGCATCAGGCGGCTCAGGAGCGAGACCGCGGGCGTGGGCACTACTCCGGCGAGATAGACATCCACGCCGAGCGAGCAGATTCCCGCCGCCATCGCGCTTTCGAGAATATCGCTGGAAATGCGCGGGTCGCGGCCGATGAGCATCTTCGCGCCGTCGTGCTTGTGCCGAAGTACATACGCCGCCGCCGAGCCGAGCCTGAGCGCCAAGTCCGCGCTCAACTCCGTATTGGCGATTCCTCTCACTCCGTCAGTGCCGAACAGCTTTCCCATGTGACGCATACTCCGACAAGCTCCTGGTGCTGTAAATATGAGGTTGCAACACTCTACAATGTCCGGGCCGCTTTGTCAACCGCCGGGACATAGGAGATTCGCGGGCGAATGTGTAACCATCCATCGGTATTGTTCCATGCAATTCAGGCTTTGGAGGAATGACGAATGCAGACTTTCGGCGTCGGCATGGTGGGATACGGCTTCATGGGCAGGATGCACACCTATGCGTACCAGAGCCTGCCGATGATCTACGAGCCGCCTCCCGCGAAGATCAAGCTCGTCGGAGTGGCCACGACGACCGAGCAGAGCGGGAGGAAGGCAATCGAACAGGCGGGCTATGAGTTCGCCACGCGCGATTATCGTGAACTTTTGGGCCGGAATGACGTCCACATCATAAATGTGTGCGTGCCGAACCATCTTCATCGGGACGTGGCGATTGACGCGCTCAAGGCCGGGAAGCACGTCTACTGCGACAAGCCGCTCGCGGTGAACCTGCGGGAGGCACGGGAGATATGGGAAGTCGCCCGAACCGCGAAGACGATTCATCAGATGACGTTCAACTATCGCTTCATCCCCGCGCTCCTTCGGGCGAAGCAGCTTGTGGACGCGGACTTCCTGGGGAGGGTTCTCCAGTTCCGCATGTGCTATCTGCATTCCAGCTACATTGACCCGGAGAAGCCGGCGACCTGGCGCACGGATGCGGCGAAGAGCGGAGGAGGCGCGTCGGCGGACCTCGGCTCGCACGTGATTGATCTCGTCCGGCATCTGCTCGGCGACTTCGAGGCGGTCCGCGCGACGATGAAGACCTTCGTGACGGAAAGGCCGACGCATGCCGGCTGTTCGGACCGCGTGCCAATCGAGGTTGATGACGCGATCTGGATTCAGGCGCGCATGGAATCCGGGGCGCTCGGAACGATCGAGGCTTCGCGGATGTCCACCGGCGCGTGCGACGAGATTCGGCTGGAGATTCACGGCGACAGGGGCGCGATCCGGTTCAACTCGATGGATCCGAACTGGCTCGATATCTACAACGCCCGGCTGCCGGGTGGTGACTACGGAGGCGACAGGGGCTTCAAGCGAATCGAGTGCGTCCAGCAGTATCCGAAGCCGGCATCTCTACCAGGGCCGAGGAACTCGGTCGGCTGGATGCGCTATCACATCGCGAGCATTCACGACTTCGTGGACAACGTCGTTCACGGCCGGCAGTCGAGCCCCAGCGTTTACGACGGGCTGAAGGTCCAGGAGGTGCTGGAGGCCGCGTATCTTTCAGCGAGTCTAGATGGCTGGAAAGTTGTCAGCAGCTTGGAAGGAGGATAATCGCGACTTGGGGTGAAACGTAAATGGCAGGGGTTGCCCTGGTTTTCCCCGGTTTTCGAACATAAATGCAAAAGTGTGTGAACTTATCTGGTGAATTGTGGGAAAAGCCTTGACAACTTGGCGGGCGCTACTGTAGTATATAGTCGTCCGCTCGTTCAAGCGCTGGGCTAGACCTAAGTACACAAGCCTGGGGTATTCGAAAGGAGAAGTAGTAAATGGACTCTAAGGATGGCGCTAGGGATTACGTAGGAATCCGGAAAGGATTGGGGGGCCAGTCTCTAGGTGAGCTGGAAGCTCAGATACTGGATATCATCTGGGATCTCCAGCCGCCGGTGAGCACCACGCAGGTGTTCAAGATCATGTATCCACGCCGCGAGCTCTCGTATTCCACGATCATGCTCACAATGGCGAAGCTGGCGAGGAAGGGCATTCTGAACCAGCAGCGGACCGGCGATAAGAAGACGGACCCGTTCATCTACAAGCCCATCATCAGTCGAGCGGAGATGGCTGTGGCGCTGATGAACTCCGTCTCTCGGCAGGTCCTCCGGAAGCCCGTGTATGAGGCTCTCGGCGAGCTGATCGGCACTGATGCCAAGTCAATGGCGAAGCTCAAGGATCTGGCAAAGCCGGGCGAGGCTATGGAGAAGAAGCAGCAGAAGTAGCATGCCTCAGCAGTCTAACCGCTAATCTGCAATCAAAAGGCAGGACCTCGTCCTGCCTTTTTCCTTCGTCAGCTTCGGTCGTTCGGCTCTACCCGCCCCCGGGGATGAACCTGCTGAAGAATCGGCTCAGACCCTGAAGGCTGTTCGTGAAGACGAGCACCCCGACCGCGATCATGAGCACGCCGCTCGCGATCTCGATCTTGCGGAAGTGCGTCCTGAACCGCCCCAGGGCGCTCAAGACCGTTCCCGTCGCGAATCCCGTGATCAGGAACGGTATGCCGAGCCCCATGGAGTAGACGGCCAGCAGAACCACTCCCTTGGTGATAGTCTTGCTGTTCGCCGCCAGACTCAAGATCGCCGCCAGCACCGGTCCGATGCAAGGCGTCCAGCCGAATGCGAACATGATGCCGATCAGGAACGCGCCCAGAAATCCCACGTTCTGCAGGCGAGTGTGAAAACGCTTCTCCGCGTACAGCGCCTTGATCTTGAAGACGCCCGCCATGTGCAGGCCGAATATCACGATCACTACGCCCGCCGCCTTCATCAGGAAGTCGGCTTTCTCCGCGAGCAATTGACCTATCGAGGCCGCGGACGCGCCCATCGCGACGAACACCGTCGAGAAGCCGAGAACGAAAAAGACCGACTTCAGCCCGGTTCGCCTCAGCGCCTCCGAGCCGCGCGCTTCGAGAAGCTCCTCCACCGATGCGCCCGAGATGTAGGAAAGGTACGCGGGCACCAGCGGAAGAACGCACGGCGAAAGGAAAGATAGTATCCCGGCGACGAACGCGGCCGGCATCGTTACGGAAACGGCATCAGTCATGTGCAATTCTCCGACCGGCTTCACTTCAGAAGCGGCTTGATGTCATGCTCCAACTGCGCGCCGACTTCCGGCGTATAGCCGATGTGCACGGCGCGAATGAAACCTTTCTTGTCAATGATGAATGTTGTCGGCAGGAAACGGACGCGGTACGCGCTCTTCACTGTCCCCTTCGGATCCACGAGCATCGTATACGTGAGCTTCCTCTGCTTCACAAACGGCTTCACGTCACGAATGCCGCCCCGGTCCACAGAGAGACCGACGACCACCAGGCCCTTCTTGCCGTATTTCTGATGCAGCTTCTGGAAGATCGGCAGCTCTTCCTTGCACGGATCGCACCAGGTCGCCCAGAAGTCGAGGATGACGACGCGATTCGCGCCGGGTCTCGCCGGGTCCTTGCGGATCTGCGCCAGCGTCAGCATCTTCCCGTCAAGGGACTGCAGTCTGAAATCCGGTGACTTGGTGCCCTCGCCGAGCTGAGCCCACGCAACGGCGAGCAGCAAGATGGAGGAGGCGGCTGCGATAAGCAGTGACGATCTGACTCGAAGTATGCCTCTGATCATGACCTTCCTCTACGCTTGGCCGCGCGGCAACGGGGATCGCCGTCGCGAGCCGCATCATACCACACAATTGCCGGCGCGGGAAATGAACGCGGCGCCGGTCTCTTGGGTATTCTATCGTAAAAGGCAGTCGCGAGGTTCCGCGAATTCGCGTCTGCGGTTGAAATATCCCGAAACTCGTGTTATTCTTATGCCCACACGGGATGCCGGCGGAAAACGCGGGGTTGATGCCTTCCGCCGACTGGAGGCGCACGATGGATCGAGGCGGTCGAGTTCTCGGCATGATCGTATTCCTGCTCGGAATCGCGTTTCTGATCGTGGTCTTCGCAATCGCACATCGCATGTTCGCCGCTCCGATATCCAGCCTTGTCTGCGAGGCCGCCGGGGGAAAGCCTTCGGTCGGGGCGTCCGATCTCGCGAGCGCCGCGGTGGCAACCATCGTGAGAATCGGCCTCCTCTTTGTGATGACACTGGCCGGATCGCTCATCGCCGCGCGAGGAATGCATCTTTACCTCGGGAGCGCTCAGCCCCACGGCGAAGAGCAGAGCAAGCCGTCGGACGACGATTAGTCTACTCTTTAGACGCCGCCGATCCCCCCTTACGTTGCGGACGCGCCGGTTTTTGTGCTACAATTCGTAAATTCAGCGCACAGGTTACGCGCATATAGGCCGAGTTTCATGGAAAACGCACTTCCAATGGTCATAAAGCTCGTGCTGGCCGCGCTCTTCGGCGGTCTGGTCGGCTACGAGCGCGAGGTCCACGAGCATCCGGCGGGCCTTCGCACGCATATCCTCGTGTGCATGGGCTCCGCGCTCATAACACTGGTTTCCATGTCATTTGCGCCGCCGAAGAGCGATCCGAGTCGGATAGCCGCCCAGATCGTCAGCGGAATCGGCTTCCTCGGCGCGGGAACAATCCTCCGCCAGGGGAGCATCGTCCGGGGGCTCACAACCGCTGCCAGCCTGTGGACGGTGGCGGGGATCGGGATGGCGGTCGCGGTCGGCGGGACAGTCTTCTATCTCCTCGCGGCCGTCTCGACGCTCATCGTCTTCCTCACGCTTTCGACGATGCGAAGCTTCGAGCCGGGACGGGGGAAACGGACGGTGCGGCAGATAAAGCTCCAGATCCCCGCCGGCCAGGACCAGATCCTCGCGGGCGTGCTTCAGGAGCTGATCGAGATGAGAATCGGCGTCGAGTCCGTCCACTGCGCGGACTCGCACGAGGAAGGGAAGAGGGCGTTCACCCTGGGAATCGCACTGCCGCGCAGAGTCACTTCGGAGATGGTGGTGCAGACGCTTGCGGGCTATCCGGGGGTCGAGCGATTCGACTGGTCTTAGCGAGGGATTGACGAAGCCGACTGTCTTGCCGACATAACGAGCAGGCAAAAATGGTTGCACTGTTGTCCGCGGTTGTGTTATAATGACGGTGCGTCGGGCCTGTTACCTCGTTGGAAGAGTGGGTTTTCTGCCCACTCTTTTTATTGCAGCGATCTCGCCGCACCAGGAAGGTGTGCCATGAACGGTGATTTCATCGAAGCGCTTCGCGCGATCGAAAAAGAAAAGGAAATACCTCTCGAAATCCTGCTCGAGACCGTCGAGTCGGCGCTCGTCACCGCGTACAAGAAGAATTTCTCGGCTACCGGCGACGTGAAGGTGCGCGTGCAGTCGGGGAAGACCGGTTTCAGGGTTTTCTGCGAGAAAGCGGTAGTTGACCAGCTCGAGAATGAGCACGCCGAGATCTCGCTCGAGGAGGCCCGGGAGATAGATGCCGAGGTTTCCGTCGGCGACATTATAGAGGTTGAGGTCACGCCGGAGGACTTCGGCCGCATAGCCGCGCAGACCGCGAAGCAGGTTGTCATGCAGCGCATCCGCGAGGCCGAGCGGGATCACATCTTCGATGAATACAGCGAGAAGGCCGGCGAGGTCGTCACCGGCATCGTGCAGAGGCGCGAGCATGGGAACGTCTTCATAAACATCGGCAAGGTCGAGGCGCTCCTCCCCGCGAGCGAGCAGGTGCCCACCGAGCCGTATAGGTTCAACGATCGGATAAAGGTATACATTCTTGAGGTGAGGCGCACTCCGAAGGGTCCCCAGGTTATCGTATCGCGAACGCATCCGAGCCTCATCAGGAGGCTGTTCGAGCTCGAGGTCCCGGAGATTCACGACGGCATCGTCACCATCAAGTCCGTCGCCCGGGAGGCCGGCTCGCGGTCGAAGATCGGCGTCTCGTCGTCCGATGACAAGGTTGACCCCGTGGGCGCGTGCGTCGGCCATCGCGGAAGCCGGGTTCAGGCGGTCGTGATGGAGCTCTACGACGAGAAGATTGACATCATCCGCTGGCGCGAGGAGCCGAACCGCTTCGTCGCGGAATCGCTCAGCCCGGCGAAGGTGCTTTCCGTCACCGTGGACCCGAATACGAAGAGCGCTTTCGTGATCGTGCCGGATAATCAGCTTTCCCTCGCAATCGGCAAGGCCGGGCAGAATGTGCGACTCGCGGCCCGGCTGACCGGCTGGCGCATAGATATCAGGAGCGAGGCTCAGATCGCCAGAGTGGCTTTGGGCGGCGAGCCCGTGCAGGAGGCCCCGGCGCCCGCGGAAGAGGTTTCGGCGCCGGTCGAAGTTGCGGTCGAGGAGCTACCCGCCGAGGAAGCCGCAGCGGCCGTTCCTGTTGCGGAGGCTCCCGCGAAGCCGGCGAAGAAGTCGCGGAAGAAGGTCGCGGTTGAGGCCGCTCCCGTTGCGGAGGAACCCGCACCAGAGCCAGTCGCCGAGGCGGAGGCTCCCGCGAAGCCGGCGAAGAAGTCGCGGAAGAAGGCCGCGGTTGAGGCTGCTCCCGTTGTGGAGGAACCCGCACCAGAGCCTGCCGCCGAGGCGGAGGCTCCCGCGAAGCCGGCGAGGAAGTCGCGGAAGAAGGTCGCGGTTGAGGCCGCTCCGGCGGCCGAGGAGACGCCCGGCGAGACCGATGAAACCGCGTAAGACGCCCATCAGATCCTGCGTCGCGTGCAGGACCAGCGGGGACAAGAGAGGTTTGGTGCGGATCGTCCGCACTCCATCGGGCGAGGTGCTCGTGGACGCCACGGGTAAGTCGCCCGGAAGAGGCGCGTATCTGTGCCCGTCGCGCGATTGTCTGCGTCGGGCATTGAAGGATAAGCGGCTGTCGAGGGCCCTGAAGGTCGAGATTCCAGAGGAGACCATTCGGCAGCTCGAAAAGACAATGGAACAAGGGTCGGAACATATGTGAGCATAGGGTGACATTTCGGCCGGAGCGTGGATCGCACGCGGAAGTCACGATCGCCGTTGGGCATTTATGCCGGGAATCAGGCACACCGACCGCCTGATTCCGCGCCTTGGGCGGAACGGCGCGTCCCTGTGTTCACCAGGTAGAGGTGATCGCTAGTGGCACACGTGCGAGTATACGATTTAGCGAAAGAACTGGGTGTGAGCAATCATGATCTGATTGCCGCTCTGGCCGATATCGGAGTCGAAGTCAAGAGCCACGCCAGCACGGTGGAAGAGGACGCGGCCGAGAAGGTGAAACAGCGTCTTCAGGAAACCGGGGCTATTAAGCCGAAGGAAAAGCCTACCGTCACCATCCCACCTCGGGCGTCCGTGCGACAGCTCGCCGAGATACTGAACGTTCCCACCGCCGAAGTGCAGAAAGCGCTCGTCAAGCATGGGGCGCTCGTGGCGGTGAACCAGGTAGTCTCCCCCGATCTCGCGCAGAAGGTGGTCGAAAGCCTCGGGTTCACGATGGCGGTTCCCGAGCCGTCTAAGGTCGAAGAGCCGACGCCCGCCCCCGAGACCGCGGCCCCCGAGCCGGAGCTCGGCGGTCCGACACCTCGCGGGAAGGGCAAGGAACCCGTCGAAGCTCCGGAACCCCCGCCCAGGCCCGCGCCCGCCCCGAGGCCGGCGCGCGTCATCCGACCCGAGGACCTGGTTCCTCGCCCGCCGGTCGTCACGATCCTCGGCCACGTTGACCACGGGAAGACCACCCTCCTCGACGCGATCCGAAACGCGAACGTCGTTGACCGCGAGTTCGGCGGCATCACGCAGCACATCGGCGCGTATCAGGTGGACGTCAAGGGCAAGCGGATCACATTCGTTGACACGCCGGGCCACGAGGCGTTTACCGCCATGCGGGCCAGGGGCGCTCAGGTGACGGATATCGCCGTGCTGGTGGTCGCCGCGGATGATGGCGTCATGCCTCAAACGATCGAGGCGCTCGACCACGCGCGTGCGGCGGGAGTTCACATCATCGTCGCAATCAACAAGATAGACAAGGCGGATGCGGACCTGGAGAGAACGAAGCAGCAGCTCGCCGAACACAACCTCGTCGTCGAGGAATGGGGCGGCGACACCGTGAGCGTGAACGTCTCGGCGAAAACCAAAGAGCATATCGAGGACCTGCTCGACATGATACTGCTCGTCGCCGAGATGGCCGAGCTGAAGGCGGATCCCACCGGCCTGGCTGAGGCCGTCGTGGTGGAAGCCCAGCTCGACAGGGGAAAGGGTCCCATCGCGACGGTATTGGTGCAGCAGGGCACGCTGAAACACGGCGACACCGTGGTTGTCGGCCAAACCTACGGGCGGGTGAAGGCGATGCTCGACGATCACGGCACGCGCGTCCAGAAAGCCGCTCCCGCGATGCCGGTCGAGATCGTCGGCCTATCCAGCGTGCCGATGGCCGGCGACAAGCTCGAGGTCGTGGAGAGTGAGAAGGTCGCCCGGCAGATTGGCGCGGAGCGGGCCGAGTGGAACCGATACGAGAAGATGACCGCGAGCGGCCCGCGCATTACGCTCGCCGATCTCTACAAGCAGCTTCAGGAAGGCAAAGTCAAGGATCTCAATCTTATCCTCAAGGCCGATGTTCAGGGCTCGGCGGAGGCGATCCGGCAGTCGCTGGAGCGGCTTTCCACCGACGAAGTGAGGGTGAACCTGATTCACGGCGGCGTCGGGAACATCGGCGAGTCGGACGTTCTCCTTGCATCCGCCTCGAACGCGGTCGTCATCGGCTTCAACGTGAAGGTTGACACGCAGGCGAAGGACGCCGCCGAGGCCGAGCACATAGATGTTCGCACCTACAAGGTCATTTACGAGCTTCTGGACGAAGTGACGGCCGCGATGGAGGGTCTTCTGGAACCGGATATCCGTGAAACAGTCATCGGACACGCGGAGGTTCGACAGCTTTTCCGGCTTCCGAGGGGCGGCTCGATCGCCGGCTGCTACGTCACGGACGGCAAGATTACGAGGACCGCGGAGGCCCGCGTGCAGCGCGAGGGCGAGGTCGTCTTCTCCGGGAAGATCTCCTCACTGAGACACGTGAAGGAAGACGCTCGGGAGATGGCATCCGGATTCGAGTGCGGCATCATGATTGAGGGCTTCAACGCGTTCCAGGTCGGCGACGTGATCGAAGCCTACATCCTCGAAGAGATCGCTCGAAGGATCCAGACGCGGTCCGCCTAGCGGAGAACGCGCATGGTAGTCGGTGTGCTCACTGTTGATCTGCTCGTCGTGGACAGCAACTCGCTGAAAGACAAGCGGCAGGTGATAAAGAGCCTGCTGGATGTGATCAGAAACAGGTTCAACGTATCGGCGGCGGAGCTCGGCGAGCTCGATATCTGGCGCAGGGCCGTGATCGGCGTCGCGTGCATCAGCAATGACAAGAAGACCGCGAATACGGTTCTGAACCGGGTTCTGGGTAACATCGAGTCGAATCCGAGAGTGACCGTGGATCGCTGCGAGCTGGAGTTCGTATGACAACCAGGCAGGAAAGAGTCGAGGAATTCCTCCGGGCGGAGATCTGCGAGATCATGCGACGCGAGATCAAGGACCCGCGCCTCGGCTTCGTCACGATCACGGAGGTACAGGTCACCAAGGACCTTCGCCACGCGAATGTCTTCATCAGCGTGATGGGCGACGACCAGCAGAAGCAGGCGAGCCTGAGCGTGCTCCAACGGGCGGCGGGCTTCATCCGCGGCGAGTTCGGCAGGCACGCGCACCTCAAGACAATACCTGAGCTGTCCTTCAAGTTCGACACCGCCGTGGAGCGCGGCGCCCGCATCTTCGAGCTGCTGCAGCAGGTAAAACCTCATGACGAAGAGTGAACTCCAGAAGGCCGCGCGCGCCTTCCGGGAGGGCGACAGCTTCCTGGTGCTGAGCCACATAAACCCCGACGGAGACGCCCTCGGCTGTATGTGCGCCTTCGGATTGGCCGCGCAAAGCTTGGGGAAAACCGCCGTCCTGGTGAGCCCGGACGGCGTTCCGGATACCTACCGATTCCTACACGGAATCGAGAACGTGCTCCCGAAAGTTCCCGAAGGCGCTCGGTTCGACGTTGCCGTGATCCTCGACTGCGACGGCCCCGGACGGCTCGGAGACGGCTCCGACTCGCTCTCGCGCTGCGGCAGAACCCTGGAGATTGACCATCACCCCGGAGATGATCGAGTTTCCGACATCCGCTTGATAGACTCATCGGCCGCATCGAGCGCCGAAATCCTCTACGAGCTTCTCGTGGAGGCGGAGGTCACGATCACGCCCGAGATCGCCGAATGTCTCCTCACCGCGATCGTCACGGATACCGGATGCTTCCGGTTCACCAATGTCCAGCCTTCGACCCTCAAGACGGCCGGGGAGCTTGTGGACCGAGGGGCCTCGATCAACAGGATCGTCCATCGGGTCTACGAGACTCGAAGCCTCGCGTCGGCGAAGATCCTCGGGGCCGCGCTGGCCTCGCTCAAGACGACGGCCGGCGGTCAGATCGCCTACGCGCGCGTTACCCGCGAGCAGATGCACGAGGCCCAGGCGGATGAGGGCGAGACCGAGGGGATCGCGAACTACGTGCGATCCATTCGGGGCGCGCGGATCGGGATTCTGTTTCGGGAGGCACCGGACGGCACGGTGAGAGTCAGTCTGCGCTCCGGGGATCACCTCGACATGAGCCAGGTCGCGCGGCTGTTCGGAGGAGGCGGGCACCGGGCGGCCGCCGGATGCGTCCTCAGTTGCCCCCTCGATGAGGCTATCGAGCTCGTCCTCGGTGCTGCTCAGAAATGGATCAAGTCCTGAACGTCAACAAGCCGTCCGGCCCGACTTCCCATGACATCGTCGCCCGCATCAGGCGCGTCACGGGCGTGAAACGGGTCGGGCATGCCGGAACTCTCGATCCCCTCGCAACCGGCGTTCTCGTCGTCTGCCTCGGCAAAGCCACGCGCGTGATCGAATACATGAGCGACTGGCGCAAGACTTATCGAGCCGAGGCGGTCCTCGGCGCGGAGACCGATACGGAGGACGCGTCGGGCCGGGTCGTTCGCGAGGGCGATTGCCCTCACGTCACGAGAGCGGATGTCGAGGCCGTGATCCCGCGTTTCGTCGGCAGGATCACGCAGGTCC
>Ga0315288_10011662_pt1 | contig 11061 bp, 5 predicted proteins | sample YL17G11_20_MG_FD_203454 | JGI IMG/M metagenome (GOLD analysis project Ga0315288, IMG submission 203454) | Sediment microbial communities from Yellowstone Lake, YNP, Wyoming, USA - YL17G11_20 | ecosystem: Environmental > Aquatic > Freshwater > Lake > Sediment | place: USA: Wyoming | collected...
TTCAGATATTCACAAATCTCGGCGAAGCTGCTGATGAACAGGGCCTTCGACCGGCTGCCCTGTATCCTGTCCACCAGCATCTGCGCGTTGATCTCTTTTTTTGCCTGTTGCGAGTCCCGAACAAAGTAAATCTCCGGGACAATAGTTATATCGGCAAGCTTAAAGCTTTCGGCAAAGTCATCAAGCAAAAATCTTGTTCTGCTGTACTGATGGGGCTGGAAGATGCACCAGAGTCGTTTCGGCTGGTATCTCTGGCGTATGGCCGCAAGTGACGCCCTTATCTCGGTCGGATGGTGCGCGTAATCGTCGAGCACGGTGATTTGGCCGAATTGGCCCTTGAGCATCAGCCGGCGATCCATACCGGTGAACTCAGGAAGCAGCTCAAGCACCCGCTCGGCCTCCAGGCCCGCGTTCACCGCCATAGCCGCCGTCGCCAGGGCATTCATAACGTTGTGTTTGCCGGGCAGAGATATCCGCGTTGGTCCGAGCAAATGCCCGTTACGGAATACATCAAAGGTGTAAAGGCCGTCGTGTAAGGCGATATTATCGGCGTAGAAATTGCAGCCTTCATCAAGCCCGAAGGTCTCGCACCGCTGCTTTGTCCCAAGCCGCCCGATGACCTTTGCGACATTTGCATCCTGGCCGTTGGCAATCAGCACGCCATTGTCTCTGATCCCCGAAGCAAACTCGGCAAACGCCTCGACTATCTCATCTTCGTCTCGATAGTAATCGAGATGATCCTCCTCGATATTGAGGATGCAGGCAATTTTTGGCCTTAGATTCAAAAAGCTCCTGTCGTATTCGCAGGCCTCGGCAACGAAGAGCCTGCTGTCCGCAACGCCGAACGTGCTGCCCAGCTGGTTTATCTGTGCCCCGATGATGAAGTTCGGCTCCATTCCCGCCTGCTTGAGGCAATGGACCAGCCAGCCGCTCGTGGTGCTCTTGCCGTGAGTGCCGCTTACCGCGATTCCCTCATAGCGGTCCATAAGCCGGCCAAGCATTTGGGCGTACTTATAGACCTCAACACCACGCTGTCGCGCAAGCCTCAGCTCGGGATTGTCTTCTGTGATTGCCGCCGAGATAACGACCGCATCGGTCCGGGGGTCGAGATTCTCGTCGGCGTGTCCGATCCTGATATCCGCCCCCATCCGGCACAAGCCCGTTACGACCTCGCTCGGCATTTGGTCGGAGCCGGCGACAATCGCCCGGTGCTTTATCAGAAGCTGCGCCAGGCCGCTCATTCCGATACCGCCTGCGCCGATGAAGTGGAACCTCTTGCCGGCCAGCGCAATAGCGCCGCCGGCCTCGCCGGATTTGCGCCCCGCCGGGGCATCCGGCATTTCCTGATGAACTTGCGTATCCAACTGACTCATAGCATCCTTCCTGCACTGCCCGTCCCACCCGTAAATACATCGGTAGTCTAACACAGAAAGGAATCGTAAAAAAGAGAAAAGGCCTGCCTGCGCGACGAAAACTGGACAACCCCTGTATATTTGAGGTCAGCCTGATAGCGTTCCGCTATTCGACCTCCGCCAGCCAGCTGCCCGAAAGCTCCTGCAAATCGGGTAAGCCGACTTCCTTATCGCACGTAAGGTCTGCGCCACCGCATCCGCCGCATCCGCTCGCAAGCCAGTATGCCCCCAGCTTGGCAAAGTCAAGCAAATCGACGTCGCTGTCGCCGTCTATGTTCCCGGCGGTGAGCCGTGTCAGATACGTCCGGCAGCCCAGCCTTCCCTCGCCTTCCGCGGGGACCGGGTCGGTATGCGAGATGCCGTCGCCGTTGTCGTCATACTGGGGGATTTCATCGTAGTAATCCGAGCCGGCGGCGTAATTAAACGCCTCTAACATACTGATATGGCCGTTTCCATTTGTATCGGCGTTGACCGGACTGGCGTATTCGTTCCGCCCATGGAGTGCCGCCACAAAGCCGCGGATAAACGCATCCCCCCACGAAACGGCTTCTTCTATCGTGGCAGCGCAAATCACGCGATTCGGAGCGGTAAGGTCTTCGATTAACCCGCCGGAGAAACAGGGCAGCGCAGCCACCGTCACCTTCGCAACCGGCAACCGCTCAACTAACTCAGCCAGCTCGTCATCGTAGATGACTCCCGCCGCCAGATATATTGACTCGTCTATGCTGACTATATCATTCACATCGCCGTCCTGGTTCACATCCATCCAGTCGAAGAGTCCCTCGCCGTCTTCATCCCGGCCATCGACTTGCGGCGCGCCCCCGGCATATCCTAAGTCGATACAGATTTTGCCGGCCAATCCTTCGTCGAACAGCTTATACGGGTAGCCGTTCTCCGGCAGAGTGCAAGGGGCATTGTTGTAGTTGTCCTCAAGTTTGTCCACCGCGCCCCAGTCGTCTTCGTCGAACTCACCTGTGCTCGGGTTGTACGGCTGGTTGCCGTCCCCGTCGAAATCGAAGACCTCGCCGGCGGAAGTATCGATGTAGCCGTCGCGGTTCGGGTCGCCAAGCAAATAGTCAACGAGCCGCTCGATATAGACGTCACTATCCGAAACCACCCTACCCAAACCTTCGATATAGACCTCATCCAGCACCGAAACGAACTTGTTGCGATAGTATTCCGTTCCTTTGCCCGATGCGTACTGCTTGCGGACCTTCCACTCGTTCATTCCATGGTTGCATCGGTAGTCGCCGCCGGTGAACAGGCTTCGCAGCTTGAAATCGCTCTCTAAAAAGTCCGGCTCATCCCCCGGGTCAACCGATATTCTCCCGCTGCAGTATCCGAGATACTTGCCGCCCTCGCTCAATGGTCCGTTATATCCGTAACCGTGGCCCGTAATCAGTATGCACACTTCATCGTCGCCGTCCGCCCTGCCAGCCAGCTCGTTGAACACTCTTTCAATGTATTCGACCTTAGCCTGGTAGTCGATCATCCAATCCGGATTGTTCCCCCAGGGGTCTTTGCCGTTGGAGTTCAGCAGATAAACATCGGATGCAGAGAAACCGTAGCCGTTCTTGAGCATATCGTAGGCCAGCTCGACATCCCGCCAGTACCGCTCTTCAGAGCCGCCGTTCAGCACGACCGCATACCAGCGCTTCTCGCCGTCCGCCGGGACGCTCGGCGCAGCTTCTCGATATTGTGGACTCCGCCCGGCGGCCGTCAAATCCGCCTGGTCAGCGACGACAACGATGCGACGGCTGTCGCTCGCGGCTCGTCCGCCCGAATCCTGCACCGTCAAGACACATTCGTACTCCCCCGGCGCATCGAATCGATGCGTCGTGCATCCCGTCTGCGCCGAAACGAAGTCCTCTATCCCGTCCGACTCAAAATCCCAGGCGTACTCGGCAATCTCGCCGTCCGGCGAGCTGCCATACCCGAGAAACTCAACCGGCTCACCGACGATTACTACCTTGTCCGGCCCGGCGAAAGCCGACGGCGGTTGGTACGGTTGATCAAAGGACGATACGCGCTGGTCCGCCGCCCGCGCAAGTCCCGCTGCAATGAGCGTAAGACAGACCATAAAGGCCCCTATATGCCAACAACACTGGAATTTCATTGACTACCCTGTCGTACTGAAAGCCCCTCCATCAAGACACCCCCATACATAGATTATACCGCCTGTGGGGGGCAAATCAAGAGATTTTGGGTCCCGGCAACGCAAACACAGTCTCCAGCAATTGCAGATGCGGCAAATTCCTGATTATCGTCCCAAAGGTTGTGGGTGAATCAGATTTTATGGGTTTATCGCTTTGAGGCAACAGCATCTTGCTGTATTCTATGCGATGCGGTTGTGGAGAATAAGGCAACGCTGGGAAGCGACCCGAGCCACACAGCGGCGGCATACATGATATGGGCGGTAACTTCTTTGTTGCCGTCCATTTATGATGATGCTGGCGCCCATAATGCGGTAAATCCAGCCCTGTATAACCGCGTTTGGTCCACGAATCTTCTTTCTCCAAGGAGAACCCGTTGTTTAACAATCTGGAGTCCTTGCAAGAGGAATTCATGCGAAAGCTATCCACAGCTTTCGGGACGATACTAATTTCTGTAACTTTTCCTCGCCTGGCGCAATTGCAATACTGGAACGACGATACTAACAAATCCGCCGGTTAGGGCAGTGACGAAAGGAGCGCACGATGGATAATCACCACACAGAAAAGGGCCTAAACAGGCGTTGCTTTTTGCGTTCAGGCGCAGCAGTTGGTGCAGGTCTTATCTTGTCGCCGATGGTTGTGGGGCAGACACCTGTAAAGAAGCCGGACGAGATACATGTCGCCCTACTTGGTGCTGGAATGCAGGGGCAGGAGCTGATGAACGTTTGCGTCGCGAAGATTCCAGGCATTCGCTTCAAGGCGGTCTGCGACATCTGGACGGCCTACAATCAGGGTAATACATGCCGCCTTCTGAAACGGCTTGGCCACGAGAACAACGCCTATGTTGACTACAAAGAGATGCTGGATAAGGAGAAAGACCTTGACGCAGTGATAATCGCGACGCCCGATTTTCGCCACGCCGAGCATACGGTTGCCTGCCTCAAGGCCGGGCTGCACGTTTACTGCGAAAAGGAAATGTCCAACACCCTCGAAGGCGCTCGAGAGATGGTGCAGGCCGCGAAGGAAACAGGCCGGCTCCTCCAGATTGGTCATCAGCGTCGCAGCAACCCGCGGTACAGGTTCTGCATAGAGCTGCTTCTCAAAGACGTAAAGCTGCTTGGAAGGATTGCAGCAGTCAACGGCCAGTGGAACCGCTCCCCGGAGCCGCCGGAGGGACGCGGCTGGCCGAAGAAGTATCCAATAGACGAAAAAACGCTCGCCCAGTACGGGTTCGACTCGATGGAGCAGTTCAAGAACTGGCGGTGGTATAAGAGGCTCGGCGGCGGTCCGATAGTTGATCTCGGCTCGCACCAGATCGACATTTTCAGTTGGTTCCTCGAGGCAAATCCCAAATCTGTCTTGGCCAGCGGACGACACAACTACTATGACAAGAAGACCCACGAATGGTACGACACCGTAATGGCGCTCTACGAGTATGAAACCGCCGGCGGATCGGCCACCGCCTTCTATCAGACAGTGAGCAGCAGTGGCGCGGGCGGGTACTTTGAGACCTTTATGGGCGATGAAGGCTCGATGGTCATATCCGAAAGCTTTAGCAGATGCGAGCTGTATCCCAACGTCCAGCTCAAGCCCGATTGGGACAAATGGGTCAAGGCCGGCTATCTGTACAGGCAGTGCAAATCTGAGCTGGAATGTATCGAGAAAGCTAAGGAGCAATGTATCAAGGAGTGCGGGTGTGAGCAGATCAAGGACAAAGACAACGGCACTGCTGTCGATGTGCGGGAATCACCCAGGCCCCCGAAATACGAGTTGCCTGTCCCGATGGGCCGGAAGTATCATCAGCCGCACCTGGAAAACTTCTTCGAGGCGATTCGCAGCGGCGGCAAGGTGAAGCTCAACTGCCCCGCCGAGGTCGGATACGAAACGGCCGTCGCCGTGCTCAAGGTCAACGAAGCCGTCGAAGCCGGGCGAAGGCTCGAATTCAAACCTGATGAGTTCAAGGTATAAGCCGAAGTGCGCAGATCGTCCCTTGTTATCACTGGCGATGCGATGTGTCTCATTTACTTGGAATCTATCGTTGCGGCTGTATGGAAATGACGATACGGATAACCTGGACTCGATTGATAGTCGGCCTAATCCTCGGAGTATTGCCGGCGACCATCCTGCTGTTGCGATCTGCTATGCTTGGCCCAAACGCGGTCATCACAAATCGTAACAGCTTTCAATCGTTGCTTCTAATGCCGAAAGAGCTTCGCCAATTCCCCATAGAGCAATACCTTGCGCGGGGCGATTGGTTCATCTACCGGCTGTGGGGAACAAAATACGGCAGGTTCCTCGCATCTGTTCTTCGCAGGATCGGTTTGCCCATAGACGCTGTAACACAGGTCAGTTGAGTGTTTTCGACGTCTTTACCCTTTCTCTCCGACGACTTGCGCCCCAACCCGAGTGTGCCGAAGCGACAGGCGCAAGCATCGAGCATCTAAGAGCGGAGCGGAAGCCCCTTGTGGTGAGCATCGAGCATCCAGTATCGAGCATCAAGTATCCAGCATCGAGCATCGCGTACCGTGCATCTTCTGCTCGGATTTTGTTGACGCGGCTGGAGAATTCAGGCATAATCCGCCGAAATATGCTTTAGGGTAGTGCTGGGTGAGTATAGGATTATGGCCGACGAGATGAGAAATACCTGGCTTGCCAGAACCGAAAGGACTCTTACGTCAATCCTGCCGGTTTCCGAAAAACGCACGGGTGAATGCATCAGTTGCGGGGCCTGCTGCAAACTGCCCAACGTCTGTCCCTTCCTGAGATACAAGCCGGACGGCCAATCGTATTGCACTATTTATGAGATTCGCCCGCTCAATTGCAGAAAATATCCGCGGACGGAATCCGAGTTTATTACCGCGGATACGTGCGGTTTCAGATTCGAGTGAGGCTGCCTGGCCTTGCACACCACCTTCGTGAGCAGTCACCTGTTGAGCGTCTATTGTGCGGTGCGCTTTCTAAGCAAAGCCAGCCCGCCCAAAGTCAGCAACAGGCCGGTTGCCGGCTCAGGCACATCCGGCGGATTAAGGGGCGGTTCATCCGGCGGCAGTGGCGGTGGACCATACGGGGGAAGTGGGTCTGGGGTGCCTTCTGTCGGTGGTCTTATAGGGCTGTCCGGGGGTGATCCCACGCCTCCGGTGCGGGTAGCCGAGGGACTGATCGGTTCGCTGGGACTGATCGGCTGGCTGGGACTGATCGTCTCGCCGGGACTGATAAAGTCGCCGCCGCCTCCACCAGTCGGCACACCCTGTCCCACGACCATTTGGCCCTGTTCGACCTGCGTGAATACCGCCACTATGATCTTTGGCTTGTCAAGATAGGCGATTGTCTTGCTTGCTGTCGGATCGAGGACATCGCCCAGCCAGTAAACGAACTGATAGCCGGGCCTCGGAACCGCGATCAACGTCACTGCCGCCCCGGAGTCATAATAGTGAACGCCCACCTCGGGACTCACTAATCCGCCCTGAGATGGCGTCTGTTGGACCAGCAGCGCGACGCCTCCTGTCTGGCAATATGCCGGCTGCACAAGGAAAACAGCAACTGCCGTGAACACGACAATTAGAATACATCCTCCCCGTTTGAATACCGATTTACGCCTTTTCATCAGACTGCCTCCTGAATCCTATAACGGCTCAGAGTTCTCCTGCAAGGGTCCTATTTTCACTAACCTTACATAGACCCTTACGACCCTATTTAACCAGATAGCCTCTCTTGAAGTCAAGTTTTTTCTTTGAAATATTTGTGCAACTTCCGAAAAAACCGCACCGAATCGCCAAGAATCGCCAATATCAGCCTGATATTGCGGATTATAGGGCCGTAGGAATGCGAATGTTGTTGAGAGATTCTTCAGGAAAAAGGCGGTTTTGCGGGTTGAAAAAAGTCATCCGCCTCTAAGTTTGAACCATAATAAGAAGGCAGTCTGCTGTCGGGGTGGGTGCGGATTAGCGTGCGGCCTTACTACTTCGACTTGGCCTTTCTTATAGGTCTTTCTTGGACGAATCGGCTGATATTGCGAATCGCCTGGCGCAGGCGCTGCTCATTCTCCACCAGAGCGATCCGCATGTAGTCCTCGCCGTGCTCGCCAAACGCCCTTCCCGGCGCGATTGCGACCTCCGCGTGCTCCATAAGGTCCATCGCAAAGTCGATGCTCCCTTTTCCCTTCGAATGTTCTTTAGGCACCTTGGCCCAGACGAACATCGTCGCGCGTGGTTTTTCCACTTCCCAGCCAATCCTTCCAAGGGCCTCGCAGACCACGTCGCGGCGGGACTGGTACACCCGATTCTGGGCCATCATATCCTCCTCGCAGTGGCGCATTGCAATTATGCCGGCTATCTGAATCGCCTGGAAGATGCCGTAGTCATAATAGCTCTTTATGGTTGCGAGGTAGTTGATCATATCCTTGTTGCCGGCGACAAACCCGACGCGGAAGCCCGCCATATTGTACGGCTTGCTCAGCGTGGTGAACTCGACGCCGACGTCTTTGGCCCCTTTTACCGAAAGCAGGCTGGGCGCCTTGTAGCCGTCGAAGCAGGTCTCACCGTAGGCGAAGTCGTTGATGACGGCTATGCCGAAGCGATTTGCAAGCTCAACCACCGGCTCGAAGAACCCTTCATCGACCGTCATCGCGGTCGGATTATGAGGGTAATTGAGGATCAGCAGCTTGGGCCTGGGGTACATATTCTCAATCACCATTGCGATATTGCTTACGAACTTCTCATCATTGCCCAGCGGCACCGAGACGACGTTGCCGCCGGCCAGAGCGACCGCGTAGTTGTGAATCTGAAAGGCCGGGTCCGGGACGATGGCGGTATCACCGGGACCCATCATCGCCAGGCACAGGTGGCTGAAGCCCTCTTTTGAGCCTATGCACGCGAGCACCTCGGTCTCCCAGTCGAGCTTGACGTTCCATTTGCGCTCGTACTTCTTCGCAATCTCTATTCGCAGGCCCTTGATGCCCTTGGATGCGCTGTAGCGGTGGTTGCGCGGGTCCCGGGCGGCCTCGCAAAGCTTATCGACCACAATCTGCGGCGCAGCGTCGGTGGGATTGCCCATCCCCAGGTCGATGATGTCGGCCCCCTGCTGGCGCTTGGCCAGTTTCAGCGCGTTCAGCCGCCCGAAGAGATATGGCGGCAGCCGTGTTATTCTCTGTGCGGGCTCGATCTTAAACTTGGCCATAATGTACTCCTGATAACAGCCACGAGGCTTGACCACAATACAATCGGACAGTGTAGCCTCGACGCATAAATTTTCAAACCTTTTATCTGCCTGAGTTCGCACGAAGGTCATTGACCTGATGGCCCGATATATGTTAAAATAGCTAAGGTTCGGTAAAGCCCACAGGATGGCCAAGCCCGGGAGAAATAGGCAGGAAGATTAAGGTGCGACTCAGTGGGACATCCAAGACGCTATAAGGTGCTGGCGCTGGCGGTGTTATCAGCCATCGGCCTGCTCAGCGGCGCGGTGAGGGCCGATGTAATCTGGACGGCCTATAATGACTGCATCCGCGACCCCGCCGACAGCACCGCCGAAAACGCGACCGACTGGACCATTTACAGCGGCTACACAAGCCGCACCACGGGCAAACTGAAGGATTTTGCCACCGGCAGCGACGCGGGCATGCCCACAGTAACATTCACGATGAACCTCACCTCCCCGGTGCTGACCGCGCCCGACTACGGGGACAATTTTGCCGCCGGCACGGCCGCACACGCCGTATTCGACGGGAAGGTCGATTTCGGCGGCCCCATCATCCAGCACAGCTCCCTGATTCGCTGGTGGGTGGAGATACAATTCACAGGGCTGGACCCGACCAGGAAATACACGTTTGCAGGCTCGGCGGCGCGTATCTGGGCCGACGGCATCGACAACCGCAGATCGCTTTTCACCATTAAGGATGCCGATGCCTACGCCAACAACAGCGGTTATCATACGATAGGCGACCCGAACTGGGTTGGGACCGACACGACGAAGTTCCTGGCGGTGAATAACGACCAATTGGGCGTAGTGGTTCGATGGGACGACATTGTGCCCGGCCCGGACGGCGATTTCACGATCCGTGCCGAGGCCGACACCGGCGAAGGCTCACACGGAAGACAAGCCTATCCGTTCGGCGGTTTTATGCTTCAGCAGTTCGGCGTGCCGGGGAACCAGCCGCCGGTAGTCGGCGCCGGCCCCGACCGGCAGACAACGCTGCCCGACAACACGATCAGTCTCGACGGCACGGTCGAGGACGACGGCCTCGGACTGCCGCAAGGCTTTCTGGAGTTTTCGTGGTCGAAGGTCAGCGGGCCGGGAAAGGTGGCGTTTGACCCCAACCAGTTTGTAAAACACCCCACCGCAGTATTCGAGCCGCTCCAGCCCGGAGTGTACGTGCTGAGGCTTGACGCCGCCGACGGGGAAATGTCGGCCTTCGACGAGGTGACAATTACCGTCAACGACTCGATTTGCCCCACCGGCGACCTGACCGGCGACTGCATAGTGAATGCCGGAGATATCGAGGTCTTTGCCGGTCAATGGCTGGTCTTGCCGACCGGCTCGGCGGACCTCGACGGCGACAAAAATGTCGAACTGGGCGACTTCGCCTGGATGGCGAAAAACTGGCGCGTGAACGCCCAGAGAGGCTCGGTGCACGCTGCTATAGCTCCACAGGACGCGATTGATGCCGGGGCCAAATGGCGCGTGGACGAAGGTGAATGGCGCGACAGCGGCTATACGCAGGGCGACCTGACGGTCGGGACGCATACGGTCCAGTTCGGTGACCTCGCCAGCTGGGACAAGCCCGCTGACAAGCAGGTACAGGTCAACTATGCCGAGACAACCGGCACAAGCGGCGCCTACGTCCAGCAGAAAGGCTCGCTGAAGGTCACAATCTCTCCGCAGGCCGCCATCGACGCCGGCGCGCAATGGCGCGCGGACGCCGGCGAATGGCGCGACAGCGGCTATACCCAGGGCAATCTTCCCGTAGGTCTTCACGCCGTCGAGTACAAGACCCTCAGCGGCTGGGCAAAGCCGCTCAGCCAGCCCGTGCAGATAAACAAAAATGCGACAACCGTAATTACAGGAACATACCAGGAGCTGCCCGACACCCCCGTGGTAATAAGCGAGTTTATGGCGGTCAATTCTTATGTCCCTTTCATCAGCTCCCTGAATATCTACACCGAGGTCTTCGGCCAGGATAGAAACCCCGACTGGATCGAGCTGCATAATCTCGACTTGGTCAACACGCTCGACCTCGAGGGCTGGTGCTTGACCAACGACGCCGAGAACTTGACCATGTGGCGCTTCCCGGCAGGCGTGCGCATCGGCCCCAACGGATATTACATCCTCTTCGCATCGGGCAAGACCCAGGCCGACAATCCCGGCAATTACCCCTTCGTGGACGGCGACGGCGCCCTTCATACGAACTTCGCGCTCGGCAGCGGCGGCGATTACCTGGCCCTGGTAATGCCCGACGGCGTGACGATCGCGCATCAATATGCCCCGCAGTATCCCGGGCA
>Ga0315288_10011663_pt1 | contig 11061 bp, 7 predicted proteins | sample YL17G11_20_MG_FD_203454 | JGI IMG/M metagenome (GOLD analysis project Ga0315288, IMG submission 203454) | Sediment microbial communities from Yellowstone Lake, YNP, Wyoming, USA - YL17G11_20 | ecosystem: Environmental > Aquatic > Freshwater > Lake > Sediment | place: USA: Wyoming | collected...
GACCGGCTCCCTCGAAGCTTATGGTGTGCAGTACGACACCGTAGAATTAAATTTTTCACCAGTTGGTCCCATGACCCATGCCAGCCTCAAGAATGAGCTGGTGTTTCGCGTCGCGTCTTTGGTCACTGATGCGCGCGGGTATTACTATGTGCACCTGAGCTATCTATCCACAGCTAGCTCGCCCTGGGCTGGTCAGAGCAAGCTATTGCTGTGCCAAAAGGGCTAGGCACCTGCCGCGCATGTCGCCAATGACGCAACAAAATCAGCGCACTATCGGTTTAGCGCCGGCCTAGCGAATTTGCTACGCTAGGTTGATTTTGCAGAGGACTAACAACCTGTCCGAAAAGTCGATTTAACCTAAAATAGTCCTAGGCTTCTCGACTTTCCGGACTGTCCCGCAAGGGACTTGCCTCCACGTCCAGCTGCTACCAGAGCGATGCCAATACGCGCGAGCCTGGTTTGGATTTACTCCGGGTACGTAATGCGGTCACGTCCGATGCTTCAACAATTCCCTTCCTTTAGGGGGGGGGTCAATGTAAGTTTAGTATCTGGACCAGACCAGATAGCATGCTACTTCGCGCTCTATAAACCAATTTGACGATGGCCATTCCAAGGGCATCGTAAGTGTCGAGACGTGACGTCTAAAGGATAGCTACAAGTGAATGAAGAGTTGGGTTGGCGGTTAGCGGCAGTTGCATTTCTGGTGGGGGCCAACGGATTTTTCGTTGCTGCGGAGTTTGCACTTGTCACAGTACGTCGGACGCGAATTGAACAACTAGCTAACGAGGGCAACAGCAGAGCGAAAGTTGTAAAGGGCTCTTTTGAGAACTTGGACCGTTATATTGCTGGAACCCAGGTTGGCATCACGCTCGCAAGTCTCGCCCTCGGTTGGATCGGGGAGCCCGCCCTTGCAGGACTTGTCGTTCCCCTCTTCGAGACCTGGGGACCTGGCGTTTCTTCCACTGTGGCTCACACAATCGCTGTAGCGGTCGCATTCACCATCATCACCTTCTTGCATGTCATTCTGGGCGAGTTGGTGCCAAAGTCTGTTGCCCTACAAAAGCCAGAAGCAACAGCATTGGCACTCGCTAAGCCGCTTGCCGTGGCAGTCACTCTGTTCCATCCTCTAATTTGGAGTCTCAATGGCCTTGGGAATTTGCTGTTGCGTGCAATTGGTTTAAAAGTCGCTTCTGGGCTCGAATCGGTTCACTCTGCTAAGGAGCTGGAGTTATTGGTGCGCGAGAGTCACAAGGCAGGAATTCTCGACGACTTAGAAAAGCGCATGCTGCAACGAACCTTTCGTTTCAGCGAGACCTCCGTCGTAGAGGTGATGGTCCCGCGCTCCGAGATGACCGCGCTGGATTTGAATCTACCCCTTGATGAGCTTTTGGACAGAGCATCCGATGCCAAGCATAGTCGGCTTCCGGCTTATACGAAAAGTAGCGATCAAATCGAGGGAGTTCTTTACGCCCAAGAGTTGTTTAGGCTCTCAAGGAGAATGAAGGGTGGTTTACGAGAAATTCTGCGGACACCACTATTTGTGCCAGAAACAATGCATCTGGACGATCTGATCGAGCGATTTCGAACCAGCAACATGCAAATGGCGATTGTTGTGGATGAACATGGTGGCACGGCCGGGCTGGTAACTTTGGAAGACATTATTGAAGCGGTCTTCGGCAGGATCCAAGATCAGAATGAAGACTCGACACCTGAAATATTATCCTCGAAGGGCGGTATTATTACCATCCAGGGGGATACTCGTCTCGTTGAACTTGTAGAGACCTTTGGCTGGAAGATGGACTTTGGTGACGTGGATACGGTTGGCGGATATGTTATGGACCGACTCGGCAGAGTGCCAAATGTTGGGGACGAATTTGAGGAAAATGGCCGCCGTTTTCGAGTTACTAAGATGGCCCGCAATCGTGTGGTTGAGGTCGTCGCAACACCAATGGTGAATGTCTGAATCCAAAGGGGCTGCAACGGTCAAGATCTCGCCATCCGTAGCTGAGTGTCGCATGCAACACCAAGTCGTCGTCATCTACTCTGATCTAGCGCGCTGGCAGTCGCAGGTGTTGTCGGTGCAGTAGAGCTCCAGGAAGCCGTAGCGACCTGGCTTAATACCTGCATCGTTTGCTTCGACAGTGACGCCTAGGGTTTCGCTTGTAGCTTCCTGGGGGAAGCGCTGGCCAAACAACATCATTTCACCACCAAAATCCAGCATGGGCACCTCCTGGGTATAAGCTTCGCCTGGCTTATATCGGTTTGAGCCATCGGATTCTACTCGCCTCTTAAGCGCACCTAACCAAGGCCGCGATGATGCGTGTAAATACCCCTGCTTGTGTTCAGCCTTATTTCTGGGGCCCATTGGAAAAAATGTGTGTAACAGATAGTACTAGTCATTATTGAACGCCGGGCCCTACCCCGCGGCCATGCCTAGCGGACCTGATTACGAACCCGGACTTTCCGATTAAGGCATTTGCCGGAGCGCACTACTGCAAGGTCGTGGCGCCGCTGCGCGTAGTCGCGTGGGCGACGATCTCTGGGTTGAAGATCGACCTAAATTAGGGTCAATGCCCGAAGTTGAAGGCCATTTCGATCAGCGCCGTATGCGTCGCCCATACCTGCCAACTTATGATGCACACTGACTCTCAAGCACCTTGTTGATTTTCCTCCGTAGGGTTGCTGTCCATTTCTTATTCGCAACCTGTTGTGCATTGACGGGCGAGAACGGAATGATCCGAAGCGGCGCCGCCCAAGCCTGCATCTTGGTGATACTGTCCCAAACTTGGGTGGTGATATTAGCTTCTGCTTGGCGCTCCCCCAATTTGGCAAATGCGACAAGCTGCTCTAGTTGGGTGTCGCTCAGCTGGGCCAACAAATCAGCAAGGAACTTGCGGCCTGCTTCACTGATCTTATGGGATTTTAATGTTGCCGGGCTGATGGTATCGAAAGCGATGACTTGGACGGTGCAGTTGCTAGACTTGGCGCCGACCCAGTTCTGCCAGATCGGCGCGCTATCCCAAAAGAAGTAGCTTAAAGCGGGCGGCACATCGATTCCCCCGTCGCTCGACGCCTTCGGCAGTTTGAAGGCGCCGGCCGTCGACCCGACATCGCCGACCACAAGGTAACGGTTTTCGGGCGGACACTCCAATCCATCCAGTGCCTGCCGACAGTAGAGGCTCTGGTTATCCAACCGGTTGTCGGTATGCTGGATGACCGCCATCAGTAAGGTCAGGGCCTCACGAGCAATCTGCTGCTGCGGATCCATCGTGCGAAGCGAGCCAAGAATCTCGTCAAAGCCCCAGCCTTCCTTCTTCTGACCATTGACGGTTGGGACCTGAAATCCCGGCGCGAAGAAGTACTCGACCATAGCTGCATCAAATGTCCGCGTTGCCATGGGCTCGTTTGGGTTCTCCTTCGATTGCCGATACGCTATGGAATACTTGAATGGATCTGCAGGGCAGTTTTGGCAAACAAGGTTCCTGATCGGATAGTCGCAGTCTGCATGGAAGCCCAGAGCCTGCATCAGGCGCGAGCTGAAAACCTCGTGGTAAATCTCAGCATTGGTGTTGCCGTACTTGACAGTCACGGACTTGCCGTTGTCAAGTATGCACTTGAATTTTGGGGTCCAGCCCGTGCTACCGCCACCTCGCTTCGGCGCAGCAAACGTGCAGGTTAGAGGCGCATTGGCTTTCAAAGCTTGGCAGTCCGGGTCCATGGTTGAGAAGTCAACTTGACCTACTGGTTGGCTAGGTTGATCCCAAACGCGAGCAGTGCTGATAAAAGTCTGGCGGTCCTGGTCGTTACTGATTGCCGCGGCTAATTCTGATCGATGAGAAGGAGTCTTGCAAGCAGCTAAACAACATCCAATCAACATAATTCTCAGCGAAATTCGCATAGCGTTTTCCTAGGATTATTAGGACCCAACTGACTATCCGCAAGCCAGACTGCGACCGGATGAGCCTGGACTCAATGGTGTTTCAATTCAATGATTTTAGCCGGTTCTTAGAAAAAGCGAAACTTTGAACCTGCATTTGTCTATCTCTATATTAATAATAATATTATAAATTTCAGGATGTGTCACTTCAAGCAACAATGCCAATCATAATGAATCGTCCATCGAGTCAAAAGGCTAGATGGCAGAAATAATTGGTCAGCAAGTTGATGGCACAAGACATGGCCTAGACCATCCCAACGGCGATGATTAAGGAGATGGCAATGGGAATAAGGCAACGCGAAATCGGCCTGCTCTCCAGCTAGACACCCAACCTGTCAAGTCCAATTAGATGCAATCGCCCTACGGGGAGGCTACATTGACCTTCTCGATTCTCGGGTCTTTCTTCGACTACAGAACGAACCACATGAAATCGAAAATTTAGGCACGAAGGACATTGTCGTTATTGACGAAATTCAGAGGATTCCTGAGCTTTTAAACGAGGTTCACCGACTCATTGAAAGCAAGGGGAAGAGGTTTTTGTTGACAGGCAGCAGTGCCAGAAAGCTACGTCGCTCGGGCAGTAATTTACTGGCGGGACGGGCGCTACCGGCCTTTTTGTTTCCCTTCACTTGGCAGGAACTTAGTCAGTCTGGACAATTCGACCTTGAGCGCTATCTACTCGTCGGAGGACTGCCGAAGGCCTACCTTGAACAAAATCCGCATGAATACCTCTATGCATACATTGACACTTATCTCAAAGAAGAGATCTTCGCCGAGGCTCTCGTTAGGAATCTCGCAAATTATTCCCGTTTTCTTGAACAAGCCGCCTTCAGCAGTGGCCATATTATTAACTTCACGAAAATCGCTCAAGACGCTCAATTGGCGCCTAACACCGTCCGTGACTACTATCAAATACTTGAAGATACTCTCTTAGGATTCAGCGTTCAGCCCTGGACCAAGTCCAAAACGCGAAAGGCCGTCAGCACAGCAAAATTCTATTTCTTTGACGTCGGAATTATGCAAGCACTCAACCAAATTCAGCACCTTCCACTAACCGGTGAAATATTTGGCAGAGCTTTGGAGCACTTCATCGCTCAGGAGATAAGAGCTTATCTATCCTATTCTAGACGAAGAGAAGCGCTGACTTTTTGGCGAACCAAGCATCACCAGGAAGTGGACTTCATCATAGGCGATGACGTCGCGATCGAAGTAAAAGGTTCCAAACGAGTCAGCGATCGCGATCATGCTGGACTGAAAGTCTTGGGCGAGGAAAAGACATGGAAGCGTCGAATCGTAGTATCGCTCGATCCGCACAAGATGAGCTTCGATTCAGGTATCGAACACCTATTCTGGCAAGACTTCATGGAACAGTTGTGGCAGGGAAAAATTGCGTAGCAGAGCATAGCCAACAGTTATAAGGGAGAATCACTGGTGAAAAAGATAGTTTGAAGTTTTTAAAATGGTATTTGTCGAAAGTCAAATGCTGTTGGCAGTCATCAAAAAGTGCTGCTTTTTGATGACTGCCAGCACCCGCATCGGCAATGACTTCAAATGACTGAAAATGCTCAGAGCAATACTTTTCGAGCTTCTGCTGCTGAACACTTAAGTCCAGCGCCTGATCTCTGGCCGATACCCTGGATATGCAGCCGCGTGCTCTTTGTGGCAGGGCACCTTTTTGTGAAAGACCATGGCCAGCTTATCTTCGTCGTAGCGACGATGGCCACCGAGTGTGCGATGGTCGGGTAGCAGGCGGCCCTAAGCTCAAGCTGGCAGGTTAATTTTCATTTCCTCACCGCCGAGCAAACGCTCGACATAGATGTTGCTAAACTTACCTTGTGGATCCATTTGCTGTCTGATGGCAGCAAATGCCGCGAACGTTGGATATAGCCCGACTGGATTTTTGTAGAACATCTTGCCCCAATGCGGCCTGCCACCAAGCTCCAACAACTCAGCCTCAATGACCCGAAAAAACGGTTCATAACCCGCAAACGAAATATGCGAGGCCACCGAAAACCAACATACATCCTGCCCCTGCGTTGGACTAAGCAGGTTACCGCTGTCGCCGCGCGCAAAGCGGTTCTCGCACGGGAAGTTAGCGTAGTAAGGTTGTTTACGCTCTGCGAAATGCTTGACTACAGCGGCAAAACGCTCCTGCATCTCTCCGGCACTTGCGAGCGGGATGGCATACTCAATCTCAAATGCCCGCACCCAACGCTTGCTACTCATCATCAAATCGGAGCGACCCACCTGCACCTCATTCGGCACCAAATCCGCTAGCAATGCCATCGTCCGTGGCACGAGCCGCGGCCGCAGCGAAGCAAGGTTTAGAGCGGCACCGAGGGCGGCATTTTCCATGACAATCTTGTCGAAAAAAGTCCGGATGGGTCGCTCCTGACGCGGCGCTTTGGTGACGTCGCGCATAATTCCCTGCACCTTATCGGTGAAGGGAAAGCGAAAAAATTCAAAATGATCGTGATCGCGGTAATTGCGCGCAGCCAACGCCTCATCTAGTGTCATTAAACGGCTACGACGCTCAAGGTTATGCGCCGGCACCAAGTTTAAGGTGACGGAATAGACCACACCAAGGCAGCCCAAGCCTAGCCTGGCTGCTTCGAGCGCCGGCAGGTCCGCGGGGCGATCCGCATCGAGGGCTAGCAGCGTCCCGTCAGCGAGTACCAACTCCATACCCTGAACGACCGAGGCATCAGCCAATGACCCCCACGCCATGCCGGTACCGTGCGTACCGGTGGAGATCGCTCCCGCTAGCGATTGCACAACCACATCACCGATGCTGGGCAGGGCCAGCCCGAGGTCGGCAAGGAGATCGTTAAAAGCGGCAAGCTTGATGCCAGCTTCGACTTTCACTTGGCAGCGCTGCATATCTACCGCTAATATCGCCGCAAAACCATCCGTCTGGATCAGCGTCTGTTCAGTATGGGCACATGGGGAGAAACTATGCCCAGTGCCTACTGCTTTCACCTTGACCGCCCCGTTGACCGCAGCCTGCAGCGTAGACAAGGTGCTTGGTCGCACGACGGCGGCCGGCCGCGACCGAATGTTTCCCGTCCAATTGCGAAACTCGCCACCATTGGTCAAGATGGATGCACTCGGTCCGTAGTCACCGTTAGTCGAGACCTTCGCCTCCGTCGCCAGGGCGCCAGCACAGGTCACTGCGCTGGCTTGGATAAAACGCCGACGATTCAGCAAGGTAGGCTTAAGTTTGAGCATTTTCATAGGACGAACCTACCTGGTCCTCGGCCCTAATTCCAGCGCAGAGCATATCTGATGGCGCATCCTGGTCTTTTTACGGATAATATCACCTTGATGTCCACTGTGATTTGGCCGAAGAACCGGAGCGCCCATGACCTCGTTTAGCGTCGACACCCGCGATCAAAGCTTTGTTCTTTATGAGCTGCTCGAAATCGAACAGCTACTGAAATACGACCGCTACAGCGACTACGATCGTTCGATGTTCGACATGGCCCTAGACCTGGCAGTTAAGCTCACCCGTGAGTCCGTATGGCCGACCTTCGCCGTCGCAGATCGCGAAGGCGCTACCATCAAGGACGGCGAGGTCAAAGTGCCAGCATGCTTCCATGCGCTGCGCGACGCCTTTATTGAGTCAGGCTTGGCGGTGATCCATGTACCGCTGGAGCAAGGGGGGCAGGGCATGCCGCTGGTGATGGACACCGCCACACGTGAGCATTTTATATTTAACATGGGCTTTAACCTCTATATGGAGGCTTCGATCGGCGCCGCCAACTTAATCGCCGCCTACGGCTCGGCGCAGCAAAAAGCTACCTATATGGAGCCTATGTACACCGGCAAATGGGGCGGCACGATGGCCTTGACGGAGCCCGGAGCCGGTACCGACGTCGGCGCCTTGACAACCCGCGCGATTAAGCAAGCCGACGGCACCTACCGATTGGTGGGCGCGAAAATCTTGATCTCAGGCGGTGACTCAGACCTCTATACAAACATCATCCACCCGGTGCTAGCGCGGATCGAAGGCGATCCGGCCGGTTCAGAGGGAGTATCGATCTTTCTCGTGCCAAAATTTCTAGTCAATCCAGATGGCAGCCTCGGCCGTCGCAATGATTACACCATCTCCGGCATCGAACACAAAATGGGCCTCAAGGGCAGCGCCACCTGCTCTATGAGCTTTGGCGATCATCAAGAATGCTACGGCGAAATCCTGGGTGAGCCTCGCCAAGGCCTGCGCATCATGTTTCAGATGATGAACGAGGCGCGCATCGGCATGGGCGTCCAGGGTGTGGGCACAGCGTCGCTAGCCTACCTGCAGGCGCTGAAATATGCTAAGGAACGCATCCAAAGCGTCGACATCAGCAAGGCCAAGGATCCGAGCGCGCCGAAGGTGCCAATCATCCGCCATCCCGATGTCCGCCGGATGCTGATGTGGATGAAGACCCACGTCGAGGGTATGCGCGGCCTGGTGTACTTTTGCTCGCTGGCTGACGACAAGGCACATTGTACCGATGGGGCCGAAGCAAAGCACTGGCATGGCATTCGCGACCTATTAATTCCCCTGGTAAAAGCCTACTGCACCGACGTTGGCTTTCGCGTTACCGATCTGGCGCTGCAGACGCATGGCGGTTATGGCTATACGCAGGATTATCCGATTGAACAGCTGATGCGCGACATGAAGATCGGCTCTATTTACGAAGGCACCAACGGCGTTCAAGCCTTGGATCTAGTCGGGCGCAAACTGACCATGAACAAGGGCGAGACTTTCAAAGCACTGGTGGCCATGATCCAAGAGCGGGTCAAGAGCCACCAAGACCAGCCCCTAATGCAGCCTCTAGCCGGTCCGCTGCACATAGCAATCCAGGATTTAGTGGCCAGCGCGACCTACTTCTACGACTGCGCCACCGGCGGCAAACCAATCATACCGGTGGTCAAAGCCTACCCCTTTCTCAACCTCTTTGGCACGGTAGCGCTCGGCTGGTTCCACTACTGGGCGGCGGCCGTGGCAGCACCAAAGTTTCTCGCCATTGCCAGTGCCCATAAGGTGGATCCCAACGACCCAGTCGCGGTTGCAGCGCTGGCCAAAGCCCATGCGGATGCAGCTTTTTATCTAGGCAAACTCCATGGTGCGACCTTTTACATGAAAAATGTCCTACCCGAAGCCGGCCTGCTGGCGGCTAATATTAAAAATAATGACTTGTCGCTGCTAGCGATCAACGACGAAAGCTTTGCCTCCTAGGGGCTTTATGACTGCACTGAACCCCTACGGCAGGCCCATCATACGATGGCTGGCATCACTCGGCAGCGTTTGGTTGATGACCAGCGCCTGTGTTAGCACTAGCGATGTCAAAGCCATGCAAAGGATCAAAAAAGTCGCGATCATCGGCTTTTCGGCGACAGCAAAGAGCAATGATCCTTCGTTGAAATACATCATCCGAGCACGCCATACGGGGGAAGCCCTGTATGCCCTCGTGGGCGTCAGACTGAGACAGCAGAAAAAATGGGACGTCCTACCTGCCAATGCCGTTCGGCGCAACGATGAATACAAAGCCTTTTATAAAAAGTACACCAGCCACTTGCTCACCGCCGGCATCCGCGCCAGCGGGGTCCTCGCCCCAATCGAATCATTCAACCTCAGTACCAAAAATCGGCGCACTTTACTCAAGGCGCTAGGCGTCGATGCATTGGTAGAAGTGGGCTTCATCATCGCAAAAAACGAGGTTGCCAGCAGGGTCGGTGCCGACCTCGCGATGGCGAGCGCGCATATTTCCCTCGATGTCTACATCAGGGCCAAAGATGACAGCATTTGGCATGTCGCTTCCCTGCCCACCCGCACGCAGCTGCCGCTTCCGGCCGCCTTTGCTTCCTCCTGCAAAACGCCGGAGGAGCGCGCCCTAGCTATCGCGGTGAATAGCGCTATGACGGCGGTATTTGAGGACAAGGATGCGGCCGCGACCAAGGCTGGGCCGCCGTCGTAAAGCCGGGTCAGGCGAAGGTAACATCCCTTACTATTTCGAAAAAACTGGCTATGACCACGCAAATTAGGTGTTATCACCTTTACTTGGTGCAACAATGATACGAAATCAGCGCGGCTGCCCTAGCCTCCCCCGGCGTGCTAGCACTTGAGTTTTTGCCTAGGAGATTTTATGCGTTGGACTGCTTTGACTCCGTTTATTCTTGCAGCAGTATTATTGCCCGCTTTGGCGGAGGCGGGCATAGGCAAGGCTACCGATAACGGCGCTGATCTGCGACAGTCGGTACAGCAGCAACGGCTTGCGGCCCCAGAGGTGCATGAAACGTTGCTCCAGGGTCTAATGACCCTCGCCGACATGCGCGTGATCGATCGGCCTGGCCAGCATCATCCCTTTTACGATAGCTGCGACACGGGAGATGGTTGCCTCTCGATGTTTCCTTTTGAGAATCCACGGCTGCTACGCGGCTTACCTACACCGCCGCTATGGCCCTTGACCAAAAACTACGCCGGGGAATGGTCGTCGAGTATTCATGCATTGACGCAGTATATTCACACCGGAGATGGTCAGGCGCCACTCACTATTCCCGACTCGAATATGTTTGTAACCGCCAGTATCCTCTACCCTCTAGCCTTCGTAACCGAGGCCGACCGCGGGCCGCTACATGCGATGATTCAAGATGCCACGCAGTCCATTCGCCACTATAAACGGGGAGATGCATATAGCTTTTGGCGCGTGCATCCTTCGTCGACGCTGCCGTACCAGGTGGTCGGGCCGCTCAACATTCCGGTGAAAATCTTCGATATCCTCGCGCTCGGGGTGAAGCCAGGGCAAAAGGTCCCGGAAGATCATGGGGCGGCAATCAGGCCGGGGTGGATCCCAGCGATGCTTGACAAAGGCATCAACCCGATTGGGTTCGAATCCTTTTTTAATATACCTGTCGATGCTGATGACACGGCTTTAGCCATGATTGCCTACCGCCTTTTTCCCGACTCAATGTCAGAACCTGAGCCGCTGGAAGCGCTAAGTCAGGTGCTGCTTCGGCACCGTGATGTGGATCGCGCCTTTGAAGATCGCCGCGACCGCTGGAAGGGGCAAAACTCCGGTGCATTTTTGACCTGGCTAAAAGATGAGTCTCTGCCTATCCCTGAAGCCTTTCGTCCGGAC
>Ga0315288_10011664_pt1 | contig 11061 bp, 8 predicted proteins | sample YL17G11_20_MG_FD_203454 | JGI IMG/M metagenome (GOLD analysis project Ga0315288, IMG submission 203454) | Sediment microbial communities from Yellowstone Lake, YNP, Wyoming, USA - YL17G11_20 | ecosystem: Environmental > Aquatic > Freshwater > Lake > Sediment | place: USA: Wyoming | collected...
CCGCGGCTCATAGGTCACCGGGTCATGCTGCTGACACCAGGCGGTGAGGCGCCCGTTCACCTGGATCTGCGATTTCAGAATGTAGTCGAGACCCTTCTCAAATGCGGCACCCAGGGCCTTGCGGCGCCGGGCATCCACGAACTCGAAGCCCCGGCTGCGCAGGACGTCGCGGAGGAGTTCCATCACGCTGGTCATGGCGTAATCATTGAAGGTGACGCAGCGTTGGAAGGTGCCGGAAAGGGGGTACACCTGGGGCCATCCGCCGGAGGGGTACTGGGCGTGGAGGAGGTAGTCCACGCCGCGCAGGAAGGCGTCGCGGTAGCGGTGGTCGCCCGTGGCTTTGTAGGCCCGAGCCAAGAAGCGCATCTGGGCGGTGGTGGCTTCGTTGTCGAAGCCGCCTTGACCGCCGCGGTAATGGCTCTGGGGCGCGCCGGGGCGGTGGGGCGCCGAGATCATGTCAATCTGCTTGGACCAGCCGCCGTGGGGCAGTTGGTAGGAGAGAACGTTATCGGCGATGCGGCGGGCCTCTTCGGTGGCGAACCAGGCATCGGGCTTGTCGGCGTAGTAGAGCCAGTAGGAGAAATCGCTTCCGTCCGAGTGGGCGCCGCTGAAAGGCCGGTAGGAGATGTCCTTGCGCGCCCACGCGCCAGGCCCGAGCGGCATGAGGATGAGGCAGAGCAACACGGTTCGGATCACGGCAGTGACCTCTGCAACCGCTTTCCCTGTAGGGCTGTCATGTTCCTATCGCAGCGTGTCCTGGCGCTGCCTGACCACGGCAGCGCGTGCGCAGGGCGCCGATCCGGGCGAAAGGTGGGGCGTGCGAAGACGTCAAAGCGTCATCCACGGAGCGATGCGGCCGGAAACCCGTCTGGGACCCGGCCTGAACGGGGGATCGCGGTGCGTGTCTTCGCCTTGACGGTTCTAGCCATGGTGGGCTTTTGGCTCGGTTGCGGCCTGGGCCGCCCCGAGCGAAGCGACGCGGCGCAAGAGTTCCCCGGGACCACATGGGAACGGAGAGCTCCGGCCGACCTGGGTCTAGATGCGGCGCGCCTGGACGAGGTCGCCCGGCTTCTTGGTGGTAGAGGCTGCGTGATCAAGGACGGCTACGTTGCGACGGCCTGGGGTGACCAGGCCGAACGGAGCGACTGGTTCTCCTCGGCAAAGCCCGTGCTCAGCACGCTGCTCTTCTTTGCCGTGGAGGAGGGGCTGGTCAAGAGCGTTGACCAGCCTATCGCCGATTTCGGCTGGGACCTCAGGCCCAAGCACCGAGGCATGACCTTCCGCCACCTGGGCAGCATGACCAGCGGCTACGCGCGGCCCGAACCGCCCGGCGCAGCCTGGGCCTACAACGATTTTGCCATCCAACTGTACCAGAAGACGCTCTTCGACAAGGTGTTCAGGGATGACCCCAAAGCGGCAGCCGAGCATCCCAACCGGCTCGGCGCGCTGGGGCTGCAAGATGGCCTCGAGTGGCGCCGCAGCAACCGCCGGCTCTCGGCCTCGGTGCGGGATTTCGCCCGCATCGCCTGGTTCTGGCTCAACCGAGGACGTTGGGGGGACCGGCAGGTGCTGCCGCGCCGCCACTTCGATGAGCCCATGCGGCCACAGACGCCCAAGGATCTTCCTCGCACCCGACAGGCCGACACGGACGACTACCTGGGGATCGGTTCCTACGGCGGAGATTCGGATCAGACTGAAGAGGGTCCGGGCATCTACGGCTTCAACTGGTGGTTCAACGATACGGGGCGGCCGCATCCGGATACGCCGACCTGGCCGGATGCCCCGCCCGATACGGTGATGTCGGTCGGCGCCCGCGGCAACTGCGCGGCCATCATGCCCAGCCTGAACCTCGCCCTCGTGTGCGCCCAGGGCGACTGGCACTTGAAAGCCGGGGATCGGTCATCGAAGATGAACCGGGCGCTCGCCATGGTCGCGCGGGCTGCCGGGTATCGGTCGGAGGGAATCATCGTCTCCGGCGAGTTGAAGAAGTGGCACCCCGTGACCCTCTCCTTCTTCGGCCCGGAAACCGGAGAGAACGCCTCGCCCAATCCCTTCACCGACTATCGCCTCGACGTCACCTTCCAGTGCGGCGACAGGCGCTACGTGGTGCCCGGCTACTACGCGGCCGATGGCAACGCCGCCGAATCGGGAGCCGAGGGCGGCTGCATCTGGCGCGTCCACTTCGTGCCCGACAAGGAGGGGGAGTGGACCTATCGCGCCTCCTTCCACGCCGGCCCGGGCGTCGCCACCGCCAACGATCCCACCGCCGGCACGCCCACTGGCTTCGACGGCGCCAAGGGTTCATTCACCATCCGCCCCACCGACCAGACCGGGCGCGACCACCGCGCCAAGGGACTACTGCGCTACGTAGGCAAGCGCTACCTGCAATTTGCCGAGACCGGCGAGCACTTCATCAAGGGCGGCGCTGACAGCCCCGAGAACTTCCTCGCCTTCCACGAGTTCGATCAGACGCCCCCCAGCCACTACTTCAAGCCCCACGCACAGGACTGGCAGCCCGGCGATCCTACCTGGCGCAGCGGCAAGGGCAAGAACATCATCGGCGCCCTCAACTATCTCGCCGGCAAGGGGATGAACAGCGTCTACTTCCTCACCATGAACGTCAACGGCGACGGGAAGGACGTCTGGCCCTGGACTGCGAGCGAGGAGCGCTTGCGCTTTGACTGCAGCAAACTGGACCAGTGGGAGATCGTCTTCTCGCACATGGACCGCAAGGGCATTCTGCTCCACGTGGTCACCCAGGAGCAGGAAAACGACCAGTTGCTGGACGGCGGCGACCTGGGGCCGCAGCGCCGGCTATACTACCGGGAACTTGTCTCGCGCTTCGGCCATCACCTCGCGCTGGTCTGGAACCTGGGCGAGGAGAACACCAACACCGATGCGCAGCGCAAGGCCTTTGCGCGACACATCCGCGAACTCGACCCGTACGATCATCCGATCGTGGTGCACACCTTTCCCAGTCAGCGCGACAAGGTATACGAGCCTCTTCTGGGCTACGCCGATCTGGAGGGGCCGTCGCTCCAGATGGGTCACATGGAGCAGACCCACAGTGAAACCCTGAAGTGGGTCACGCGTTCCGCACAGGAGGGCCGGCCGTGGTTCGTCTGCCTTGACGAGATCGGCCCGGCGAACACGGGCGTCAAGCCCGACGCCGAGGACCCGGGCCACGACGACGTGCGCCACCAAGCGCTCTGGGGCAACCTGATGGCCGGGGGAGCGGGCTGCGAGTGGCTGTTCGGATATGGCTATCCGAACCACGACATCTCCTGCGAGGACTGGCGCTCGCGGGATCGGATGTGGGACCTGACGCGCTACGCGCTGGAGTTCTTCCAAGACCATCTCCCCTTCACTGAGATGCACTCCGATGATAGTCTGGTGGAGGGTGAAGGCGCCTGGTGCCTGGCGAAGCCCGACCAGATCTATGCGGTCTACGCCCCGAAGGCCGACGGCCTGCGGCTGACCCTGCCCCGAGGCTCCTACCGCATCCAGTGGTACGACCCGCGCCACGGAGGGCCGCTTGTGGCGGGGCGGACGGTGAAAGGGCCTGGCAAGGCGAGCCTGGGCGCGCCGCCCCGCGACCCCGACAAGGACTGGGCGATCCTGGTGCGGCGCGACGAGGAGGGATCGGGATGAACCTGGCGCTATCCATGGGGGCCGTGCTTCTGCTGTGCGCAACGGCGGCTCTGGCTGCGGGGTCGGGAGAAGACGAGCCGGCCGTGCTGCTGGAGGACGGCTTCGGCCAACTGCGGGTTGGGATGTTCTCCCGCGTGGTGGGCGCCCTTGCCGAACACCACTACCTGCCCGAATGCGCGCCCCAGGGCAACTGGGTTGTCTCGGCGTTCACCTCGCGGGTGGGGTCGCAGCGGGCCTGGCGGGTCTGCCGCGAGGATGGCCGGTCTGTCATGGCCCAAACCTACCTCAACCCGGACCAGCATACGCACCCCATGCTGGTGGCCGGAGATGCGCTGTGGTCCGACTACATCGTCGCCGTGCGCTTCGCGCCGGAAAGCGCGGACGGCCGGAGCGGGCTGGTGTTCCGCTACCGCAACGACCGGTGCTACTACTTCTTCGGGGTGGAGGGCCCGAAGGTGGTCCTCAAGATGGTCCGCCATGAGACGGCTTTTCACCAGCCGTACGAGAAGACCCTCGCTGAGAGCCCCTATGCGTGGGAACCCGGGCACTACCTCGAGGCCCGCGTGAGCGTGGAGGGGAGTCGGATCCGGGCGGCGCTGGGCGGCGGTCCCGTGCTCGAGGCGGAGGATTCCGCGTTTCCCCAGGGGAGAATCGGCCTGACCGCGGACGTCCCCACGCGCTACTCGCAGGTGCGCGTGACGGCCACAGCCCAGGTGAAGCGGCGCCTCGACGAGGCGATGGAGGGACGCGCGGGCGAACTGCGGACGCTCCAGGCCGCCAATCCGAAGCCTGTGGTCTGGAAGAAGATCAGCACCGAAGGCTTCGGGGCCGGGCGCAACGTGCGGTTCGGCGACCTGGACGGCGACGGGCAACTGGACGTGCTCATCGGCCAGCTAGTCCACCATGGCCCCAAGGACTGCAACAGCGAGTTATCCTGCCTGACTGCGATGACGTTCGCGGGCAAGGTCTTGTGGCAGATCGGGGAGCCGGACCCGTGGAAATGGCCTCTGACAAACGACGTGGCTTTTCAGATCCACGACCTGGACGGCGACGGCCGCAACGAGGTCGTCTACTGCATGAACTGCGAACTCGTCGTCGCCGAGGCTGCGACGGGGAAGACCAAGTACAAGGCCTCGACGCCGCAGACGCCCAAGGCCACGCCTCCCCCTTATGACCGTTTCCCCCGCATCCTGGGCGACGCCCTTTGCTTCTGCGACCTGCGCGGCACCGGCCGGCCCAGCGACGTCCTCATCAAGAACCGCTACCACCACATCTGGGCGCTCAACGACCGCCTCGAACCGCTGTGGGACGCCGCCTGCAAGACGGGCCATTACCCCTTCGCTTGCGACGTGGACGGCGACGGCAAGGACGAAGTGGCCGCCGGCTACTCGCTGTTTGATCACGAGGGGACGCTCTTGTGGAGCCTGGACGGCTCCCTTCAGGATCATGCCGATGGCGTAGCGATCGTGAGGCCGCGCGACGGGGCCCAGCCCGTGTTCCTCTGCGCGGCGAGCGACGAGGGAATGGTGCTGGCGGATCTGCGCGGCAACGTGCTCAAGCACCACTACCTCGGGCACGTCCAGAGCCCGGGGATCGCCGACTTCCGCCCGGACCTGCCGGGCCTGGAGACGGTGTCCATCAACTACTGGGGGAACCAGGGGATCATCCACTTCTACGACGCCGAGGGCAACATCTACCACGACTTCGAACCCTGCCAGCACGGGAGCCTGTGCCTGCCCGTCAACTGGACGGGGCGACCTGGCGAGTACTTCGTGCTCTCCGCGAACGCCGAAGAGGGCGGCCTGTTCGACGGCTGGGGCCGCCGCGCGGTCGAGTTCCCGGCGGATGGGCACCCCGATCTGTGCTATGCCGTGCTCGATGTCACGGGGGATTGCCGCGACGAGATCATCGTCTGGGACCCTTACGAGATGTGGATCTACACGCAGGACGACAGCCCCAAGTCCGGCAGGCTCTACAAGCCGGTGCGCAACCCCCTGCACAACTACTCGAACTACCAGGCGACCGTTTCTCTACCCGAGTGGTCTAGTCCGCAAGCACTCGATATGGCCGCAAGATGAGTTCTCGTGCGCCTGCTAGTGCGGCGCCACGCAAGTCCGCGACCAGTTGCTCTTGCGCAGTGTTGTCACCCAGAGACGTAGGGGAGCACCTCTGGTGCTCCCGCAGACGGGCGGACCAGAGGTCCGCCCCTACGATCTGGTCTGGCAGTTCTGTGGCGCTGCACTAGGCACAGTCTTTGGAGCGGATGGCGGACCTGCTGGGCGACGCGGCCTGGGCGAACTCGCGGCTGGGGGAACTGCTGGCCGAGCGCGAGCGACTCGCGGGGGCGGGGGTCGTCTCCGGTGAGCCGCCGCAGATAGACGCGAAGACCGCCCTGGCCTGCCGGCGCCAGACGGAGAAGGTCCTGGCTCAAGGCGACGCAGCCGAGCGCAAGCGTCTGGTGCGCACCTGGGTCCAAGAAATGAAACAGGCTCCGGGACGCCTGGAGGTGGAGATCACCTACCGCATCCCGGAGCCTGTTCTGACCCGTGCGGGCGGAGCCGGCCCTCAGCCAACAAGTCCTGCAAGCGCATCCTCATCTCCGATCAGGAACACCTTGGGGCCCTTCAACACTTCCGTGATGAAGTGATGCCCTGCGCGAGCCTTCTTGCGGAACTCCGCCGGCGGGTAGATGGCCGGGTTGAACTCGCGCCCCAGACTACGCCCCAGCGGCCCCAGGACGGCGGCGGCCTCGCGCGCAGAGAGCGTGCCCACCAGCAGCAGGTCAATGTCGCTGTCTGCCGTCTCCCGGCCGCTCGCGTACGAGCCATACACAAAGGCCACGCGGACGCGATCTGCAAGCGGGGCCACAGCCGCCCGCAGCGCACCGCCCGGGGCGACGGTCTTCAGGATGATCGCGTGTAGGTCAGGGAAGATCGGACAGCGGGCGTTGGCGTGGTAGTAGGCGCGGCGCGACTCGACCCGCCGCTCCAGGATGCCCACCTCGACCAGCGAAAGCACCTCACGCTGCACGGCCGAGGGTGAAAGCCCGGTTTGCCGCGCGATCTCGCGCAGGTGCCATTCCTTCTCGGGCGCCAACAGCAACAGTCCGAGGACCCGGCGCCTGACAGCCGGCCAGAGGGCCTCGGCCACCACGCGCCCAGGTCTCGGCTGTCCAGCCCCGATGCTCCTGCGGCGACCCGACCCGCCGTCTCCCCGCGTTCTTATTTCGTGAACAATTGTGCCCTTTTTGCGAACAAGCGTCCAGATCGGCGTGGAGCCAGGGGCTCGCGCGTTTGGGTGGAGGTGCACCGCTATCTTGCGGCTTCGCGGTCGCCGCCACCATCAGAAGTCGCTGGTTGACGTGTGGTAGAGGTTTTCCGGCCCGGCGCATCGGCGAGGCAGATCTTGGGCGCCAAGAGCAGTGTGTCGCCGCGTTTCCATCCCGGAGAGAGGACTTCGAACGAGCAACGATCAACCGCGGGGATGGGGCGATCATCGGCCCAGCGATAGGTCTGGGCACGCCGCGTAGAAAGACGGAGAGTCCGCTGGCGGGCAGGGTAGGGGCGGATTCCGAGTGTACGTCGTCAGCGATTTTGGCACAGTGGGGATGTTGCAGATTGGGGTGAGTGAGGCGGGGTGTTCCTGCTCCTGGGGTCGAAGGAAACCGGCCCGGAAAGGAGCAGGCGATGGGAATGGAACCGGAGGTTGTAGGCGGGGCTGGGGAGCAGCCCGAGGCGGGCGGTGGGGCGGCAGGCCCGCCGGTCAAACGCCAGGGGGAGACGCCGCGGCGGCAGATCCGACGGGCGAAGCAGGTCACGCGGCGGCGCTTCCCTTCAGGACCCCGATGGGGCCCTTCAGGGTCCCAGAGGGGCAGCGCCGAGGACAAGATCCGGATCGTGATGGAAGGGATCCGGGGGGAGGAGCCGGTCTCGGCGCTGTGCCGGCGCGAAGGGATCCAGAGCACCATCTACTACCGCTGGCTCAAGGACTTCATGGAGGCGGGGAAGCAACGGCTGCGGGGCGACACGCTGCGCGAGGCGGGAAGGGATGAGGTTCAGGCGCTCAAAGCTGAGAACCAACGGCTCAAGGAACTGGTGGCCGACTACGCTCTGGAAGCACTGGCGCTGAAAAAAAGTCTGATGGAGGGGTGATGACCGACACACGGCGCCAAGAGGTCATCGCCCTGGTGAGCAAGTCGCCCCACACCATCCAGGCCACGCTCAACGAGGTGGGAGTGAGCCGGCGCAGCTATTACCGCTGGAAGAGGCGGCTTCACGGCCCTCGAGAGGCCGGCGCGCCCCGGCGGCCCTGGAATGCGCTGCGGGATGAGGAGCGCCAAGGCATCATGGACCACGCCTTGGCCCAACCGCATCGAACGCCGCGAGAGCTCGCCTGGTGGCTCTGTGACCACGCAGGCTTCAGCGTATCGGAGTCCAGCGTGTATCGGATACTCAAGGCCCAGGGGCTGCTGCCCGACCGGGCGGCGGACCAGCAGCCGGCGGCCAAGAAGTTCCGGCACAAGACGAAGTGGCCCAACGAGCTGTGGCAGAGCGACGCCACCGGGTTCTTGATTCCGGGCTGGGGCCACTACTGGATGGTGAGCGTGCTCGACGATGGCTAGGCCTTCGGCCGCCATGGCGGTCGCCTGTGGCGACCTAGCCACTACTCGCGCAAGCCTGCCCGGCCAGGGATGGAGCGGTGCCACCGGACCATCAAGGAGGTGGTCACCTTGGTGGTCCACACCAGCCCGGACGAGCTGCGGGCCGCGATCACTGCCTTTGTGGAGTACTACCCCTAGGCCCTTCGGGCCGGGATGGCGGCCGAAGGCCTAGCCACAACCGGGAGCGCTACCACGAGGCGCTCAAGAACGTGACCCCGGATGACGTCTATTTCGGGCGAAGGGAAGCCATCCTGGCGCGGCGAAAAGCGCTCCAGGTGAGGACCTTTGTAGCCCGGCGAGAGCGGTACCGCCGGATGGGGGACAGCAATGAAAACGAGGGGGCAGGAACACCCGAACTGTACCTTAACTCACCCCCCGATTTGTGCCAACTTCGCTGAAGACCAACACCACTCGCCACATTTCACGACCATGATGGCATAATTGCGAGGTCCAACGAAAGCGCATCGGGGTCTGCCATGAGGCTATCACTCATGTTCTTTGCATGCATCGCGATGTTGGCCTTCGCCGGGCGGTTCGCTGTTGCGGCTGAGACGAGCGCGGCCGGTTCCGGAAGTCTGTTCTGCGTCCCGATGAAGGGCAAGTGGGGTTACATCAACCAAGCTGGTGTAGTCGTCATCAAGCCGCAGTTTGAGCATGCCAGGGAGTTTCGGGAAGGGCTGGCTGGGGTGCCGGTCAAGGGCAAGTCCGACGGAGAGTGGCAGTGGGGGTTCATCAATAGGACCGGGACCTTCGTCATCGCCCCGCGGTTCCAGGAGGCCGACGACTTCTCCGAGGGTTTGGCGATAGTCAGGGACGGCAAGTACGGCTACCTTGATCAGACCGGAGACATGGTCATCCCGCCGCGCTTCGACGAAGGAGGGTCATTCTCCGAGGGAGTCGCTGCCGTCCGGATTGGCGAAAGGACCGCGGGCCGTTGGGGGTACGTCGACAAGAAGGACGAGTTGGTCATTCCGGCGCAGTTCGAGGAGGCGGCGAGCTTCCGTGAGGGACTGGCGGCGGTGAAACAAGCAGGCAAGTTCGGCTACATTGACAGGACGGGCGCCTTCGTCATCCCGCCAGCCTACAGCCTCGCCCGTGGTTTCTCTGAGGGACTCGCCTGTGTCAAGTTGGAGGGAGAGGACGATCCCCCCAGATTCGCCTACCTCGACCGTACGGGCAAGACTGTCTTGGAGGCGCGCGCGTACGACGCGGGAGACTTCCACGAGGGCCTGGCTCCGGTGAACACGAAGATTGAGTTCGGGCTCGGCAAGGGCAATGTCCCGATCATCCGCGGCAGCTGGGGTTACGTCGGCACCTCCGGAACCATGGTCATCAAACCCCAGTACGCGGAGGCGAGGGAGTTCCACGAGGGCCTCGCTGCAGTCAACGTCGGCAGCGTGCTTCAGGGGAAATGGGGGTTCATCGACCGGGCCGGGAAGATGGTGATCCAGCCTCAGTTCACCTCGATTGACAGCTTCCAGAACGGCCTGGCCAGGGTCCATGTCGGAAGTCGGACCAGGTCTAAGCCGTCAGGAGGGGGTGGCTTCGGGGTCACAATAGAGTTCGGCACTCCAGGCTATATCGACAGGACAGGCTTCTATGTCTGGAAGCCGCAGCAGTGACGCTCGCCCGCATTCAGCCCAGCCGCTACAAGCAGACGCCGGCAGCGGTCAGCGCTGGGCCTCGAACCGCAGCATCTGCCTGTGCCCATCCCACTCCACCGGTAGTGCGTAGAGCTTCCTGAGGGAGAGGCCGTCGGGCTCGGTGCCGTCGAGGACGGGCTCAATGACGTCTGGGGCGAGCAGCGTCAGCCGCAGCATGCGCGCCATGTGGGAGTTGTCCACGCCCACATCGAGCGCCAGTTCGCGGATGGTGGCGCAGCGGCCGCTCTCCAGCAGTTCCTTCCAGTGATGCGCGCGTGTACGTCGTCAGCGAAAATGGCACAAGTGGGATGTTGCAGTTTGGGGTGAGTTGAGCGGGGTGTCCTTGCTCCGAGCGGCCGCAGGGAAGCCATCCTGGCGTGGCGAAAAGCCTTGCAGGTGCGGACTTTCGTAGCCCGGCGAGAGCGCTACCGCCGGATGGGGGAGGCGGGCAAGAATGCGGGGGCAGGGACGGCCGCAGTGTGCCTTGACTCACCCCCCGACTTGCTCCAACTTCGCTGAAGACGGACACACTAACGCGGAGGGCGGACAGCGGGTGAGCAGAGCACCGCGACACCAGATGTGACGGGGCTCTGAAAGCCAGAGGGGTTTCTGGACACGACGGGTAAGGAATAGCGGCACGTTCGTCTCGCGATTGCGGGAAGCCAGGCGTATGAACAGTTCGGTCTCTTTGGCTAAGATGCTCTTCGCATTGCTCCTCATGATCCTGGCGCTCAGGATCGTCCCCACTGCCGCCGCGGCCCAAGACATCGTCGGCACGTGGCAGCGGTGGGAACACGTCTTGGCAAGCGACCGCGACTACGCGAATCCGTGCACCGATGTGACGGTGCGCGTGCGACTCGACGGTCCAGACGGACAGTCGCGCGACGGCTTGGGCTTCTGGGACGGCGGCAGGCGGTTTCTCATCCGATGCGCGTTTCCGGCTCCGGGGGAATGGCGCTGGCTGACGACCTGCTCTGATCCAGCCAATCGCGGTCTGCACGGCCAGACGGGCGTTGTACGCGTGGAACGTTCGAACGAACGCAACCCGTTGAGGGAGCACGGGCATCTGAGGGTTTCCGACGACGGGCGACTGCTGGTCCATGCGGA
>Ga0315288_10011665_pt1 | contig 11060 bp, 7 predicted proteins | sample YL17G11_20_MG_FD_203454 | JGI IMG/M metagenome (GOLD analysis project Ga0315288, IMG submission 203454) | Sediment microbial communities from Yellowstone Lake, YNP, Wyoming, USA - YL17G11_20 | ecosystem: Environmental > Aquatic > Freshwater > Lake > Sediment | place: USA: Wyoming | collected...
AACCCCGACGGGAGCGAATCGCACCGCCTGCGGGACATTATCCAACTGCGCGACCTCCTGGTCGAGGCAGGCCAGGATTCGAAGCGGGCCGCGGCGCTTCGAAAGACCCTGGAGCTATACGCCGAGAAGGATGCTTTTTCGACCTGGTTTTACATGCACGGCTTCCGAACGCTGGGGGATATCCTCCGTCCGCGGCAGGACCGGGACTTTGAGCTCGTCAACGAGCTCCGGAAGTTCATCGACGAGGAACTGGCCCGCATTCGTTCCACACCGCTCGTCATCGAGGAGGAGCGGATCTTCGATCTCCGCGATCTCCTGAGGGTCCTCAAGCGCGTCGATCCCCAGCGGATCCAGCCGCTCTCGGACAACGACGTGTTCTCGACGTGGCTGGACTGCAAAGCCTATCCGGAGCTGGCCGAAGAGTTTCGTCCCATCCACGGGAGCGGAGAGCGATTGCGCGAGGATTTGGCCGGCGCCGTGGAGAAATGGATCACGATCTATCGGGCCCGGGGCAAACCGGTCTGAGAAAATTCTTAGGCCTCGAAGCGTCATATAAATCGGATCCTATCGAAATCCCTTTTCAAAACGACATTTCGCTTGAACAGAGAATGTGATTACATTATAATTACGCCGGCAAGGACGACCGGCATGAAAACACATCTCATTTCGATCGGAAACTCGCGCGGCATCCGCATTCCTAAAGCCATTTTGGAGCAGTGCCGCATCGAGAAGGATATCGAGCTTGAACTGAAAGAGGGGGCTATCCTCATCAGGCCGATCAAGAAAAAGTCGAGAGCGGGATGGGCCCGCGCTTTTCAGGCCATGCGGGCGCACGGAGACGACCGCTTGTTCATCGACGACGGCTTGGATCCGGACCTCCTAGACTGGGAATGGTGATGAGACAGTATGACATTTTCATCGTCGATCTCGACCCGACCGTCGGCCATGAACTCAAGAAATCACGGCCTTGCGTTCTCCTCTCCCCCGATGAGATGAACCTGAACATTGCCACCGTCATCATCGCTCCGATGACGACGAAAACTCATCCCTATCCCACGCGCGTTCCCCTCGAATTCCAGGGGAAAAGCGGCTGGATCGTGCTCGACCAGATCCGCACCGTGGACAAATCACGCCTGATCAAGAAAATCGGAGAGCTGAAACCGGGCACGATCAAGAAAGTCAAAGCCGTCATTGAAGAAATGCTGGTGGATTAGAACCGGCGGCAAATTATTCCCTCCATATCCCGGCGGAAGCTTGACAAAGACAGTCTCTAAAATCATCCATATGTCTTAAAACAAGGACAGAACAGACTGAATCTAAATCAGTTCCGACCTGGCAAATGCCTCTCTCTCGTGGCATGATACTTGCTGCGTTCTGAGGAGGAGGATTGTGAGCGTTTGACGGGTTTTCTCCCAGAGACTAGAATAGTCGTGAAGATTCACCGATGAAAAAAATCCTTCCTTTTGTGCTGCTCCTCGCTGCGGCACACCTCTCCGGCCCCCCTGTTGATGGAATCTCCGCTTCCCAGGAAGCGGTCCGACCCCAAAAGCCCCTCGAGCACCAAGTCGTTGTGACTTTAAAGCTTATCCAGGTGTATGTGACTGATAAAAAAGGGGCGCCCGTCCAGGACCTTAAAAAAGAGGATTTCGTCGTCTTCGACAATGGCCGGGAGATGACGCTGACCGAGTTCGAAAAGCACATCCTCGAGGCGGCGGCCCGAACGACAAAACCGCCTGCTCCCGAAGAGAAGATCGCCCCCACTCCCCTGCCCCCCGCCGACCGGGTCACGGTCATGAGCCGCAAATTCTTCCTTTTCTTCGACTTCGCCAACAACAACCAGCGCGGCGTCAGCAAGGCCCAGGAAGCGGCCCTCCACTTCCTCGATACGGAGCTCCTGCCCGGCGATGAGGTCGGACTACTGTCCTATTCGACGGTCAAGGGCTTGTCCATCCACGAATATCTGACGACCGACCATAAGAAACTCCGCGAGGCCGTAGCGAATATGAATGCCAAAGGCCTCTCCGGCCGGGCCGATGACGTCGAACAGGAATATTGGCGGTTGATGACCCAGGAAACAATCCCCCAGGAGTTGTCCAGGGACGTCTTCGTCCAAAGGCAAGACGCCAAGAGCCAGGCCCGGGCGTTCATGATCAAGCTGACGGACATGGCCAAGGCTTTCCGCTACATCCCCGGCCATAAAAATCTTCTCCTTTTCTCGACGGGCATCGCCAGCTCGCTCATCTACGGCAATCAGGCGGGAGCGCCTACGGGGACGAGCGGCGAGCCGCCCAGATCGAAACTCGAGCTCCCGGACTTCGTTCTCCGCACCCAATACGAGGAAATGTACAAGGAGCTGAGCGCGGCCAATTGCTCGATCTTCGCCTTCGACAGCCGCGAGTCGGCCAAAGTGCCGACGCTTTTCGATTACGACGAGCAGACCTTCGGGTCGCGTTTCAGCCGCGACCTTTTCACGGTGGGCGGCGTTCAGCAGAACACCAACATGATCCTCAAGGACGAGAACGTCACCGGGCTTTACGCGCTGACCAAGCTGTCCAAGGAAACGGGCGGCAAGTACTACGGAAACATCAACGAATACGAACGGAACATGGACCAGCTCCAAAACCTGACCGGCTCCTACTACATCCTCGGTTACTCCATCGGCGAGCAGTGGGACGGCAAGTTCCACGAGATCAAGGTGGAAGTGAAACGCAAGGGCGTCGAGGTCCGGGCTCAATCCGGATATTACAATCCGAAGCCGTTCGCCGAATATTCCGATCTTGAAAAACGACTGCACCTGTTCGACCTGGCTCTTTCAGACCGGCCTCTGTTCCAGGCGCCGCTGACATTTTCGCTAAGCGCTCTCTCCTTCACGTCCGGCGAGGCGGGCCGCCTGGAGATGCTCTCCAAGATCCCCCCCAGCGTCCTGGAAAGGTTTTCAGGCAAGAAAGTTGAGCTCATTGCCCTCGTGCTCGATGAGAACGAAAATCTGGCCGGCCTTCAGAGGATGGAGACCGATCTGACGAAATACAAAGGCATGGACGTTTTTTGTGCGTCGGGCACGGCCTTGGCGCCAGGAAATTATAAGTGCCGCTTTGTCCTCAGGGATCTCGTGAACGGGACGGGCGCCGTGGCCTCGGGCCGCGCTTTCATACCCCAAAAAGCGACCTTGGGCCTGAGCCTGCATTCACCTCTCCTGCTAGTCCCTGGGAGCAACTTCCTCTATCTCGAGCCGGGAGGAAAGAAGGCCGACTCGGCGGCATGGAAAGAGGTCTATCCATACGACCGGGCGCTCTATTCGCCCGTCCCCGGAGAAGTCCCCGCGGGAACTCCCAAAGTTTTCGCCGTCGTCCCCTGCTCCGCCGTCGGGATGGTCCAGCCCGAAATCACTCTCAGCGCCGACCTTATCGATTCGGGCTCGGCACGGAGGTTCCGCCTCCCGGGCTATGTCTTGGACAAAACGCCGAAAAACGGCATGGAGATCTTCTTCCTCGAATTGTCGCTGGCCGGCATCCCGCCCGGGAAATATACCCTCTATCTTCGGGCCGACGAAGCGGGGATGAAGTCCGTTTCTTATTCGCAGACGTCTTTTCTTATCAAATAGATCGGGATTTGATAGGAGGCTTTTATGGAGAAGCACAGAATCTTCATTCCTCTTATCGCCATCACAGGTTTGATGATCCTCGGAGAGCCGTCAACCCGATCGAGTTTAGCCTCTCAGCAAACCGTCCAACCCCAGAAGCCCCTCCAACACGAGGTCGCCGTGACTCTGAAGCTCATCCAGGTGTATGTCACAGATAAAAAGGGAAAGCCGGTCCAGGACCTGACCAAAGAGGACTTCATCGTTCGCGACAACGGCCGGGAAATGACGCTGACCGAGTTCGAGAAACATGTCCTCGAAGCGGCCCCAAAAAAACCGCAGCCTCCCCCGCCCGAGGTAAAACTCGCCCCGACGGCAATGCCACCCACCAAGGCCATCAACCGGAAGTTCTTCCTCTTCTTCGACTTTGCCTTCAATTACGCGCGCGGCATCAACAAAGCCAAGGAGGCGGCCCAACATTTTCTCGACACGGCGCTCTTGCCCGGAGACGAGGTCGGGCTCTTGTCTTATTCGATGTTGAAAGGACTGTCCATTCACGAATATTTAACCACCGACCCCAAAAAGATCTCCGAGGCGATCGCCGATTTCAGCGCCAAAGACACCGCCGGCCGGGCCGAGGATTTCGAGGACGAATACTGGCGATGGGGAGGCCAGAGCGCCGGTACCGTCTACGCAAAGAGCCGGTCCCAGCTCGAGTCGGAACGAAGGGAGTCCAAGCATCAGGTCCAAAACTTCATTCTCAAATTGACCGACCTGGCCAAGGCCTTCCGGTATGTGCCGGGTAAAAAAAACCTGGTCCTGTTTTCGACCGGGATCATCACTTCGCTCATCTATTACGGGATGGCGGGGGTTCCGACGCTCGGTTTTCTTGCCAATTTCGATACCGGCGACTTCGTCCTCCGCACGCAATACGAGGAGATGCTGAAAGAACTGAGCGCCGCCGACTGTTCGATCTTCGCCTTCGATACGCGGGAAGCCGCGCTGGTCTCGAACATGTTCGAAACCGACAAGCAATCCTTCGAGGACCGCAGCCCCATCATCTCGAACGTGGACCGCGCCGGCGTCCCAATAAACGTTTTCAAGGACGACAAGAACACCGGATTTTACGCCCTGAGCCGGCTGGCCGGCGTCACGGGGGGAAAATATTATTCGAACATAGAAGAATATGAAAAAAACCTGGACGCGATGCAGAACTTGACCGGTTCGTATTACGTTCTTGGCTACGCCCTCAATGAGACATGGGACGGCAAGTTCCACGAGATCAAGGTCGAGGTGAAGCGCAAGGGCGCTGAGGTCCGGGCCCAATCGGGTTATTACAGCCCGAAGCCGTTCACGGAGTATTCCGACCTCGAGAAACAGCTCCATCTCTTAGACCTGGCCCTATCGGACCGGCCTCTGCTCCAGACACCGCTCACCTTCTCCGTTATGGGATTGACCTATGGGGGGAGCTGGGGGCCGCGGCTCCTCATGCTGGCGAAGATCCCCACTGAGGTCATCGAGCGGTTCTCCGGAAAGAAGGTCGAGTTCGTGGCCCTCGTTTTCGACGACAAAGAGAACCTGGCCGGGCTCCAGCGGATCGAGGCCGACCTGACCAAATTCCGGGGCATGGACGTCTTTCAGGCGAGCGGAGCGGCCCTCCAACCGGGGAACTACAAATGCCGCTTGGTCATCCGGGACCTGGAGAACGGCCGCGGCGCCGTCGCCTCCGCCCTGATCAATATCGCCGCAACGCCGCTCACCGGGCTGAGCGTCCATTCTCCGCTCCTTCTCGTCCCGGGGAGCAACTTCCTCTACCTCGAGCCGGAGGCGAAGAAACCCGACCCCGCCGATTGGAAAGCGGTCTATCCCTATGACCGGGCCCGGTACTCCCCCATCCTGGGCGAAGTACCGGCAGGGACGCCGAAGGTCTTCGTCCTCATCCCTTGCTCATTTCCCGGTCTCGTCTCGCCGGAGATCGCCCTGACGGCCTGGCTGATCGAGACCGCGACCGGCGCGAGGATCCCCTTGGCTGGCTTCATTCTCAACCGGTCCCTCAATGCTACCGGGGAAAGTATTTTCGTAGAGCTGTCGCTGGAAAAAGTCACGTCGGGTCAGTACCGGCTCTATCTTCATGCCGCCGATGCGGCCTCCAAGGCCGTTTCCTACACGCAGACATCACTGATCATAAAATAGTAAACAACCCCGCGGCAAGCCGCAGGGTATCCTGCAAAGGGTTTCATGAAATTATCACGGACAAAACAAGCAGGTTCAGAATGCACCTTATCCAAGCCTCATTACTGTCCGAACTATGAGGAGTTCCTCTTAAATAAGGATTAATCATGGCGAAAACGATTGTGATAAGCCGTTTTTTTTATAGGAGGTGTCATCATGGTGAAAAAAAAGGTTACGCTCTTAATAATCTGTTTATGTTTAGCGGCCAGTGTTGAACTCCTGTTTTCATATAGCCAAAGTAAAAACCAATCAGAAATAAGCATCCTTGAAGGCATATTGAATAAAGCCCGTGAGTATTGCGAACGGCTAAACCGAATTGCGCTTTACTTTACTTGTATGGAAGATGTCTCGGAGACTATTTATGAACCTTTTCGTGTTCCCACATTTAAATCTGGATGGAAGGCGTTGGAAAATAATTATGTTTATGACTATCAACTCATAAAAAAAACTGAAACGGATAAAATAGAAGAAAGACGCTTCCTGGTTCAAAAGAACGGGAAAAAAGCAACAGGAGATGAAAAGCCTTTATCGACTGAACGATTTTTTTTCGAGACGGTCGTTTTTGGGCCCATTGGACTATTTGGCTATGAAGCTCAGATCTATAACAACTATTCCCCCGAAAAAGAAACAACTTCACTTTGGGGGCGGATGGTCTATGTCATCAACACCGTCCCCAGAGTTCCGGACAAAGCGAAATGGCAATATGGTCGGGCTTGGATCGATAAAGAGACCGGAGGTATTCTTAAGATTGAATGGAATGGGACTTCTCTTGGTAACTACGAAGCCGTTTTAAAAATTGCGGAGAAACTAGATGCGAAGCCGCTGATTAAGTTCGAATCCCAATATGAATACGAGAAAAATGGCATACGCTTCCCAAGTCGATTTACAGTCAATGAGGATTATCAACAAAGAAGCCCTTTTTGGGGAACGGGAGCTAGAGTCATTAACAAATCAAAATTAATCGCGATCTATCGGGACTACAAATTCTTTACAGTGGAGACGATCGTCAAATAGGTGAAGTAGGCAATCAATCACGGCCGCCGCCTCCTTCACCGCCCGGGGAAGATAAATTATGCCAAATTGGCACGGCGAGGGCACTTGATAACTTTTTTGACAATTCGGTCTGGGAGAAAAGCAGTCAGATGTCAACAAATAAGGACATAACTTACAGATTCTATAATATTTTCCTCCTTAAAATTCCGATCAGTTCTTGGCACATTTTATGCTGCGGCCTTAAGTAAAGGCGTTTGGACTAAATATGTTTTCCAAGTAATTGTCCATTGAAACGAACAGAATTATAATAGGTGCAACAGCAATTATATAGAAATCATGGGATTTCACAGGTTTATCATGGAGAAAATTAAGAAATTCTCCTTTCTATTTCTCATTGCCGGTTTATGCTTTATCCTAGAGCCATCCTCTCAATCAGGCTCAGCTTCCCAAGAGGCAGCCCGACGCCAGAAGCCCCTCCAGCACGAGGTCGCCGTGACGCTCAAGCTCATCCAGGTGTATGTCACGGATAAGGACGGAAAGCCCGTTCTCGATCTGACCAAGGACGATTTCATCGTCACCGACGACGGTAAACCGCAAATCTTGACCGAATTCGAGAAGCACGTCTTCTCTGTGCCCTCGCCTGAAGCGCCGGCTGAGGAAAAGCTGGCCGCGACGCCTCTCCCGGCCACATCTAAGCTCCTCAACCGGAAAGTCATCCTCTTCTTCGATTTCGGGCACTCCAGCCCGCAGGGCGTCATCAAGGCCCGCGAGGCGGCCCTCCATTTCCTCGACACGGGCCTGATGCCGACGGACCAGGTCGCCCTGGTCTCTTACGCCCTTTTCACCCGGCTCAAGGTCCACGAATGGCTGACGGCGGAGCAGGCCAAGGTCCGCAAGCTCGTCGAGAGGATCGGCCTGCGCGACTCGCTCGGGTTCGTCGAAGATCCGGTGGACGCCTATCAACAAGGGCTCGATGCCGGCGGTTTCAGGGATGTCACGACCGGAGACGTGGGCATCAAGAACGATCCCAACAGCGGCGGCGGAGCCTCAACTCAGGTTACTCAGCAAGCCACTCAATCCGACGCCCGCTTTCAAGCGCGGAACTATATCAGCCGCCTGACCGCCCTGGCCCACGCCTTGCGCTACGAGCCCGGCCGGAAGATCATCGTCCTCTTTTCGAGCGGGATCCCGGGAAGCCTTTTTTATAACATGGAGCCTCCGATCGGAGCGAAACGGGACATGAACGCCGACCTCCGCACCGTCTACGAAGAGCTCTGCGTCCAGCTGGCCACGGCGAACGCCGTGGTCTATCCCATCGATATGGCCCCTCCGTCGGCGGCGTCGGAAAGCCGGATGGGCCCGGCAACCCTGATGAAAATGGCCACCGTGACGGGCGGCCGCTACATGGGCAACGTCTTTAACTACCCCGAGCACTTTAAAAAGCTCCAGACGCTGACCGGCTATTATTACGTCCTGGGCTATTCCGTCGACGAGCGCTGGGACGGCAAATACCACAAGATCAAGGTCAGCGTCCGGCGCCCCGGCTGCGAGGTCCACACCCAGGCCGGATATTTCAACCCGAAATCGTTCCCCGATTTCACGGCCGTCGAAAAGCGGATGCATCTCGTCGACCTGGCCCTGTCCGAGAAGCCGCTCGGCCAGGTGCCGGTCCGCTTCCCGATGGCCGCCCTGGCCGGTTCGTCGGACAAGGAGGACAGTCTCTGTCTGGCCGCGGAGATCCCGGTGACGAAAATCCGGGAACAGATCGGGAAAAAGGCGGAGATCAGCTGCCTCGTCTTCGACGATCGGGACGAGGTCGTATCCGAGCAGAGCAGCGAGGAGGACTTCGCCGCTTGGCCGGATGAGACCGCCTTTGTCTTTTCCCAGGCCTCCGCGCCGCCGGGCCGCTATCGCTGCCGGATCGTCATCCGGAACTTGGAGACGGGCGCCGCGGCGGTCGCGGCCGCGACGACGATCGTGCCCTTGAAAAAGGAAAAGGGGCTCCAGATCTACCCGCCCCTGTTTCTCAAACCTGACCGGGGCGGCCATTATTTAAAAGAACTTCTACCTAGAGCGCGGGGCGGCCGGACCCAGGCGGATATGATCGCGGAAACATTTCTTTTCGACCCGGCTCAATATGTGCCTCAAATTGAGAAAACGCTCAAGCGCAACTCCGAGGTCTGGGCCTCCGTCCGCTGCACATTCGCCGGCGGGCAGGCCAGGGAGATCAAGCTCTCCGCTTTTTTATACGATAAGCAGACGCGGCAGCAGATCCCCGTCCCCCTGACGATCATCGCCAAAAAAGACGGGGCCGGGCTGAAAAGCTATTTCGTCAATTTCAAGATCCCCGAAGTCGAACCAGATGAATACAGGTTTTGTCTCGTCGCCGAGGACCCGGCCACCGGCGAGATCGTGATGGAAGTGGCCGACTTCATCATTGAATAAAAGCGATATGGACGAGGAATATTCATGAAAACTATAAGAATCTATGGGGACATGTTCCGAATTCTCTTGAATTCGGTACGTGTCCCCGATTTCCTATGCCTAGCCCTGATTGTCTCTTTGGTTTGGGCGCCTCTCCCGGCTCACAACAGGCAACCCTCAACGAACGCGCAGGCGGTCAAGGCTGCGGACCTGGAAACGATCCTCAATAAAACATCGGAGTACTGCAAGAAACTGGAAAGCGTGGCTTTCGATTTCGTCTGCCGGGAGGAGATCTCGGAGAGGATCGATCCCTCGCTCGAGATCAGCATGCATTTGGTTCCGAATTGGACCTGGTCGAGCCCGGGCCAGAAAGTCTATATGTCGGGACGGCCCTCCGATATCAAGAACTCCTACGTTTACGACTACCAGTGCGTCCGCGCCGAGCGGAAGGTCCGCGAGGTCCGCAGGCTCCTTGAAGAGAACAAGCAGAAAAAGGACGAGCCGGACGCCAAGCTCAAAACCATGGTCTTCGTCTTCGGGAACGTCATGCAAGGGCCCGTAGGCCTGTTCGGAGAGCGCGTCCAGATCCTCTACGATTACAAGATCGTCGGCCAGGACAGGATCGGCAAGCGGCCGGTCGTCATCGTCGACAGCGTGCCGCGCGCAGAGGATTCAGAGGCGAAGAACCTCTTCGGCAAGGCCTGGATCGACGCCGAGACCTGCGACATCCTGAAGATCGAATGGAGCGAGAAGCGGGTTGGGAACTTCGACATCTTCGAAAAGCGGGGCGAGAAATTCAACCGGAAGCCGCGCATTACCCTGCGCACGGAGTTCAGCGTCGAAAAGAACGGCATCCGCTTCCCGAGCAAGCTCAGCCTCGAGGAAGCCTACCTCACCGAGCGGGGCCGGGTCTTCGTCCGGTCCGAGACGAACGTCGCTTACAAGGACTTCAAGTTCTTTTCCGTCGAGGTCGAGGTCAAGTAACCCTCCCCGGAAATTCTATTTCCGTGGGAGCCGGACGGAAGGGACGAAGAATCGCTTGGTTCGTAAGAACCGAGGCGGTCATATTTTTTTAAAGAAAATGAGCTGGGCCGGAAAGGGTTCTTGATAAAATATTTTTTGGACAAGCTCAAAACGTCCCGAATTGCTAATCTTCTGGGCCTCGTTGAGCAGAACATCCTGGCTTTCGGCTTCTTGTCTCACGAAAAGAATGATCATGTCGATCTCTTTTTCGGCCATCATGTTTTGGAACGCCGTTCGAGCCTCGCGTTCGTTGTTGAAATCCTTGAAAACAGCCTTATAGTTTTTCTGCCGGTAATGGCCGATCTGGAGTTCCAACTCGATCAGCGGGCCCAGATTTGCGTCCCGAATGCCTGAGATGAAAATTTTGGGTGAGTCTCTGGTCATCTCTAAAACAGGATCGATGAGGGACCGGAAGATCTCCGGATAGTGGGATCCGCGTGCCCAGGGCTGGTCGAGGGCCTTCTGGATGGGCAGGGGAGTCAGAAAAATCATGATCAGCGTCGTCGAGACAAGAGAGACGGCCAGGACATTTTTGATTTTTCGGGACATTCGCCCTAGAAGAGATTCTAAGGCCCAGGCCGAACTCACCCACAGGGCGGGCGCAAAGGCGATGAGATATCGGCTCTCTTTGAAGTTAAAAAAGAAGATCAGATAGATCAGCCCCGCTGCGAAATAGACGATCAGCCAACGTATCCCTAAGGGCGCGGATCGAAATTTGAATAGGACAAATCCCAAAAGAAGCAAAACCAGGATTCCCACCGGAACAAACAGCGAATAGTCCTCGGCGATGGAACGAAAGTAATAACTGATC
>Ga0315288_10011666_pt1 | contig 11060 bp, 13 predicted proteins | sample YL17G11_20_MG_FD_203454 | JGI IMG/M metagenome (GOLD analysis project Ga0315288, IMG submission 203454) | Sediment microbial communities from Yellowstone Lake, YNP, Wyoming, USA - YL17G11_20 | ecosystem: Environmental > Aquatic > Freshwater > Lake > Sediment | place: USA: Wyoming | collected...
CTTAGACTGACATAATCGCCGACTCCGGTAGTTTGGCTTACCCACGTCGCTCCGCTGTCAATGGTTTTCTCCAGCAAACCATACGATCCGAAGATCCATCCAGTGCTCGGATTGATGAAGAAGATGCCCAGGAGGGTGTTTGAGGTACCCGAAGGGAGCGTGGTCCATGTTGCTCCCGCATCTGTGGTTTTGATCATCATTCCACCAGCCCCTACTGCGATCGCCGTAGAAGCGTTGACCATGTAGAGATCATTGAGATCGACGCTGATGCTCGGTGGACTTTGTTGAATCCAATTACCTTGCTGGGCATAGCTCAAGGAACACAAGATGAAAAGGAAAGTAGATGAAAAGGTAATGCGAGCGGTTTTCATAAGATAGCCTCCATTGAGCCTCTTTCGAGCATGGAGAAGAGGAACACTCAGCGATCCGCTGACGCCTACGTCGACGCCAGGGCGCAGACCAATGTACAGTCTTACTTCAAAAGCATGAGTCTATGAGGTTTTGTAGAGCTGGTCCCGGCGACGGCCCTTAATCATCGCATCGTACGAATCCAGATATTTCGATCCCGCATTTCATTATGGGACAATGGAGGTTTAAGCAAGCCAGCGGGTTGTCGGAGTGAGGCTCTAAAACGACAGGACCTAAGCAGGGTCAGACAGCGGCTACTCGATAGCTGCGGATGAGCCACCGTTAAAGAGTCAGTAGAATCTACGTCAGCCCTGACTCAATGTCAACGTCCGGAAGGTACGACAACGAAGATGCTCAATGATGACAGGCACACATAGCGTCAACTCTTGTGAGCCGTTTGATTTCCAGTTGGTCGGCGATTGCCCAGCTTCCGCACTTCCCCGCTTGAGTGACTTCTGAGTGGCTACTCGAAGAAATCGACACATCGGAGTTCTGGCCAAACTCGGTCAAAGGTGTTGAAACCCGAGGTCTTGGTGAACAGTCTGTTCAACAGCCGGTTTTGTTGTCTGTGGTCATTCACAAATACGCTGATCAGCGAGAAGAAACGTCTGGCACAACGCCCGTTTGTGTTATGTGATGTCTTGAGATGTTCATTGACGAACATGCGTTGCGAGTCGGCTTCTTGAGAATCATTCGTATCTCCTATTCCATCGGATATCACATCTGAACGCCTAATGAAGAACACGACATACGTTGAGATTTCTTGCATCGACCGTCGACTCATCCTACCGATTTGCTAAATAGTTTAGATCGACCCCCGCTTCAAGAAAAAACCTCCAGACCAAAGTGTAACTGTTACCATCAACCAGACAACTCCGTCTAACCGAGTAACCAATTCGTCACCACACTGTATCCCACTCCTTACCATCCTATACTCGTGTAACCAAGTCGTAACAACTTTGCCTCCGAAAGTGGGTTTGTGACCCAAAAACGGAAAAAGAGAAATGCCCAATTCAATTCGAACTGGACACTTTCATCTCGACGAGGCCGAGGTTTTGTGCTTCAGGAGTTAGTGTTCGTGAGGACTCCAATTAGGGAGTTGCGTGGCTGCTTGTGGGATGTGCGTCTCTGAGAATACGGGTCGGAATGTGTTTGGTGAATCCGCCAGTTCGAGAGAAACCTGGCGGCGAGATCCACTTCTTGGATGATCAAGACATTTTCTGCATTTGCCTCTTCTGCAGCTTTTGAGAAGTTGAATGATCCTGTGAGGATGATGTGATTGTCGATGATCATGACCTTGTTGTGCGCTATTGCATGGGACGCGTCAATGTAAGTCTTGATTCCAGAGTGCACCAGGACGTCAGTGCATGAGTATTTCTGAGTTCTTTGACTCTTATCGAGTATGACATGGACATCCACGCCCCTCCTGCGTGCTCTCACGAGCGCTGAGGCAATCGGGACAGAGGTAAACGAGTACGCTTGCACCAGGATTGACTTTCTTGCCTGGTCAAGCGTCTTGACTATTGCCGAGGTTGCTCCGCCATGAAGTGAAAAGTAGACTTCCCACGTCGGGGCAAGGGTTTCTGTCTGGGAATTAGAGGGGCGGTTCCGATCGGTGAGGAAGAGAACGACGGCTGCCAGAATGAACAGAAAATGCCAAGATGTGAGGTGTGTCCTTTTCATGCTCGACTCCTCAATCCAGGTCTAGACTGAGAACCAAGCACGAATTTTCAGGGTGCACGAGAATCCCTTTAGGGCTACTTCCAAAACGACAGAAGTTAGCGAGCCTTCTTTGGCGAAGCTAACTTCTTCGTCGTTTTGAGAATCCCGTCGAGCGCAGCGAGACGGGATCTGCTCTCCCCCCTGAATTTCTCACTTCGTTGATCGCTAATCGTTATTCACAGCGCATATCCTCAATTCGCCCCCCCCGCATTTTAGATTGCCGGTTGCGGAATGTGGACTGGATATCGGTCACCGTTCGGACACGTCCCTTCATTGCCACGATCCCTATCTTTTTGTGATCGGGATCCACTCAGCTTCACTATTACAAACAAAGAGGCAATCCCCAGTTTTCGGGATTGCCTCTTCGTGTTCCTGTGAAGCTCTACCACAACGCGCTAGCTCACAGTGCATTCCTCCTCACTTCAAAAGCATCATCCGTCTGCGCACAATCTGTTTCTGTCCCTTGTCATCAGTCGCAAGCAGCTGATAGACGTACGTACCGCTCGAATACTGATATTGATGTCGGTGTTGCAAAAGCACACTCTTTTCAACTCATTGTTCGTGTTCGGCCCATCGATTTCAGCTGATGAGGGTATTTTTCTCGTGTTAATGACTCTTCGCACGATTATTTGTCCCGAATTTTGTCTAATAAATAGGTGACAAAAGAGATCTGCATATTGATGTGACATAATCCCACTAGAATGGCGAAAACGGCGACAACGCATTCACCACAAAGCTCAGAACTTGCAGAATTCAGCAGGGTGTTCGAGAAGCACCACGATCTCGTCTTCCGCTTGTGCTATCGGATGACGGGCAACCGGTCGGTGGCAGAAGATCTTACACAGGATGTTTTCTTCAACGCGTACAAATCCCATCAGGAATTCCGCAATGACTCACGAATTTCAACCTGGCTCTATCGCATCGCTGTGAATGTGTCCCTCAACTACGAGACGAGAAAGAAACGGGTGCGATGGTTCTCCCTTGACGTGTTTTTCAGTCCAGAAGCGGATGAGTCATTCCAAGACCTCATATGCACGAGCGACACACCTCATACACAAATGGAGCAGTCAGAGCGGGGGGAATGCATTCTGAAGGCAATAAACTCGCTCCCTCCGAAGCAGCGGGTTGCGCTTCTCTCAAACAAATACGATGGTCTATCATATGATGAGATTGCCCTCGCCATGAACTGCTCGGTAGGTGCTGTTCGTTCGTATATTTTCCGAGCTAAGCAGACATTATCTAGGAAGCTCAATTCATCGAAAGAATTGCGGTGACCGCGACACTTTGCTAATGTGACTGTCTAACTAACACAGAGGGAAATGATGAATCACAGCGAAGTCAGGGCAAGTTTATTGCTTTATATCGATGGCGAGCTTCCAAAGGAGCTCTCCTCCCAAGTGGATGCCCATCTCAGGGACTGCGCAGAATGCAGACATGATCTCGATATGACGCGTTCACTTTGGTCGTCCGAAATCCTTCTGTCCTCTGGTTCAGAACCATACTCTGGGTGGATGCGGTTGCGAAGTCGCATCGAGAGCTACAATCGCCACACTATCCTAGAGACCATTCGGCCATCGCTCCCGGTTGCCCTGCGGGTAGCTACAGTGTCTGCGCTTATTTGCTGTGCATTACTGTTTGGAAAGTATCTGGGCGATACTGCCGGCATAGAACAGGCAGGTGATACGAACGTGATTGGTCAGCTTCATCTCGATAAATTTCAATTGCCGGAATCCGATCCACTCATCAATACGATGCTCAGATTTAATAATGAGTTCGAGAAGTGGGGGAAACGATGAAGAGGAAATTGTTCTTGGGAATCATGGGCTTCCTCGCTATTGCGAATCTAAGCGCACTTGGGACATTCATCTATTACAAGGCGACAATTGCAGCAGAATCCTCCTCCACAAAGACGCCAACACAGAAGCCTGACTCATCATACAGTTGTTCTGAAGCAGAATGCCCGATGGCGACAGAACTGGGTTTGACGGATCAGCAGATGAAAGAAATGCGAGCGCAGCAAACTCAAATTAACAGAAATATCCTAGGGCTGTCCCATCAGGTAGCTGAAATTCGAACCGATCTCATCCGGGAATTGATGAAACCGAAACCTGATATCGGCAGAGTGAACCATAGACTCAACATCGTAGATTCTCTGCAGAGCGCCATTCAACATGTCACCATACAGAATTTGCTTGAGGTCAAAAAAGTTCTTAGTCGTGAACAACAGAAAATTCTCTTTAACCAAATTCTGAGAGAATGCAAAGCTGGAGTCAGCCTAACAGCCCAGAGACACGATTCAACAACACTACATCAAGAAAGGAACTAATATGACTCGCACAAGAACTCTCGTCGTAATCCTACTGGCCTTGTTGATCGCCACGGCTGGATTGGTTTCGGTTTTCAGCCAAACGCAGGACAAAGCAAAAGCTCAAACCACTGAGGTAAAGAAGGCCCAGTGCACGGATTGCAGGGATTGTAAAGGCACGTGTACCGATTGCAAGGACTGTAAAGGCACATGTACTGACTGCAAGGAGAAGTGCAAGGATGGCAAAGGGCATGAAAACTCTTGCAAGGGTCAGTGCACAGACGGCCATGCTAAGAAGGCCGGCCCATCGACGAAAAAACAGGATAAGAAGTAGAATTGAACACCCTGTCCAACTCCCTAAGGACCCCGGTATTCATGGTCCTGGAAGGGTGTGGTAGAATTTTGTCCGTGAGGATGAATCGTACTCCGTTCCTCACTGGAGGAGAGTCCCCGGTCAATCTGGCCGGGGATTCTCGTTTCTATCCAATGAACCAAGGATAGGATTCTTCGAGAACTACTCTGTGCGAAGTGCTGTAATCGGATCCAGGAGAGATGCGCGCCTAGCCGGATAGACCCCGAAGAACAGCCCGACAAGGAGCGAAAAACCGAAGGCGAGTCCGACCGAATCGGGTGAAATACTCACCGCCCACGAGGTTCCGACACCTACGAAGAACGCTCCGAGGATTCCCAAAAGTATCCCGACAAGGCCGCCGCCGACACCGAGGATGGAAGCCTCGATAACGAACTGTGTCATAATGTCTTTGCGGCTTGCGCCGACTGCCATGCGCAAGCCGATTTCATTCGTTCGCTCGCGAATGGCGATCAGCATGATCGCGAGGATGCCGATTCCGCCGACAAGCAGCGAGATGCCTGCGATGCTGCCGATAAGCATCGTAAATGTGTCTGTCGTCTCCCGCTGTGCTTCAAGAAGATCGGCTTGATTCTGGATCGTGAAATCGTCTGGCTTCTGTTGTTTATTCAGACGGTGGCGGTCTCTCAGTATCTCGGTGATTTGAGTGACCGCTCGTGCCATGCTTTCACTGCTGGTCGCCTGGACGTTTATCGTGTTAATGTAGGGCAGATTGAAAACGCGCCGAAGTGCTGTCCGGATGGGGATGAAGATCTGGTCGTCCTGGTCGAAACCGTTGAGGTCCACACCTTTCGATTCCATGACACCGATGACTTCGAACGTGACTTTGCCGATGCGAATGGGCTCGCCAACAGGATTGCTTCCTTCAAACAGATTCTTAACGACAGAGCGTCCAAGTACCGCCGCACGGCGGGAAGCCAGATTCTCCTCATCAGTGAAAAATGCGCCTGCTGCGACATGGAAGTTTCTGACCTTTTGAAACTCCGCCGTGGTCCCAACAACAGTAGTATTCGTACTTAGGTTGCCGTACTTGACCTGCATCTTCTTGCTCTGCAGAGGTGCAGCTGCGTTGACCGCTGAACACTCCCGTCCGACCGCTTCCACATCGTCGAGGATGAGCGTTGTGACCGTTCCCCGTATTTGCTGACGTCCTGCGCTCTTCTGCACTTGTCCCGCGTTGATGACGATGAGGTTTGTTCCCATCGCCTGTATCTTTGACAGCACCTGCTCCTGGGCGCCATTGCCAATGGCGACCATGATGATGACGGCAGAGACCCCGATAACAATACCGAGAAGCGCCAGGGCCGTCCGCAGCCTGTGGGCGAGCAACTGTTTGCGCGAAATGCGGATGCTTCGAGTAATCTTCATCACGCTCGCATTGCTTCAATCGGTTGGAGAGCCGCTGCTCTTCTCGCCGGCTGCAACCCTGCGATGATGCCTACAAGGCTTGAGAATACAACCCCGAGCGCGACACTTTCCCATGAGATGGATGTCGGCATTTGGGTAATGGCTTCGAGGATCTTCGCTCCGATCGCCCCCAGAATAATTCCAATGACCCCTCCGGTCAGCGTGACCGCGGTTGCCTCATAGAGGAATTGGAGCATGATATCCTTACGCTGTGCACCCACAGCCTTGCGCAAGCCGATTTCCTTACGCCGCTCATTCACCGAGATGAGCATGATGTTTGCAACGACCACCCCGCCTGAAATGAGCGAGATGGCTGCAACAAGCGCGAGGAAGATGTTAAACGTGCCGGCAACTTTCTCAGCCATCTTTGTTACTTCGGTCGGCGTCGTGATGGTGAAATCATCCGGCGTTCCGGGAGCCAATTTGTGCCGTTCACGAAGGAGCGCTTGGATGCTCGCAGCCGTCTTATCCATATCTTTCGCCGTTGTCAGACGCACCTTAATGTTCGATATGTAGTCGACATTTGTCACGCGACGCATCAGTGTGGTGAGTGGGATGTAGATGCGGTTATCCATGTCCCCCCCCGCCGGGCTCGTTCCTTTCGCCTGCATGACTCCTTTGATTTCGAATTGCACATTGCCGATTCGAAGTTGCTCACCGATGGGATTTGCCGTGCCGAACAACTCTCGTTTCACGGTCGGCCCGAGAACGCACACGCGCGCAAGGCCGGTGAGGTCTTCGTCACTAATGAAGTCGCCTTCGGCTGCATCCCAATCCCAGACGGGCGCCCATGACGGTGTAACGCCAAACACCATGGTCGTGGTGGACTTGTCCTGGAACTTGACATCTGCCTGACGCTTTTGATTGAAGGGAGCAACGTCGGCGATCGCCCTGACCTCTTGCTTCATCGCAACGGCATCTTCAAGTTTCAACGATGTCGCCGGCTGCCCGGCGGTCGGTTGTCCCATCTCACGGCCAGCCCCCGCGAACACCATCATGCTTTCGAGTCCAAACTTCTTCACGCGTTCCATGATGCGATCCTGGGCGCCCATTCCTGCCGAGACAACCAACGTCAGAGCAGTGATACCAATGACGATGCCTATCATCATCAAGAACGTTCTGAGCTTGTTTCTCCCCAATCCCTTGAAGGCAACTTTGAGCACTCTACCGGTTTTCATTGGGCACCTCCTTAGAAACGAGTGCGCTCATCTCCCGCCCGGCATCTCTCGGCTGGGAATTTACCTCATCGCTGATGATTCTTCCATCGGCGATCTTTATGATCCGGCGGGCGTGTTCAGATATATCAGCTTCGTGCGTCACCAGCACAATTGTTCTCCCCTTCGCATTGAGTTGTTGGAAGAGGGACATGATTTCGAGACTCGAGCGAGTATCGAGATTTCCCGTGGGCTCATCGGCGAAAATGATTTCCGGGTCGGTCACGAGCGCCCGGGCAATTGCTACACGCTGTTGCTGTCCGCCGGAAAGCTCGCCCGGATTGTGATGTATGCGGTCTGCCAGTCCGACTGAAACGAGTGCCTCACGTGCGAGCCGCGTGATGTCGGTGCGGTCCGAGTAAATTAGGGGAAGTTCGACGTTTTCCAGCGCATTCGTCCGCGCAAGCAGGTTAAAGGACTGAAACACGAAGCCAATTTTCCTATTGCGCACTCTGGCAAGCTCCTCATCGGTGAGTGTGCCCACCTCAACGTCATCCAACTTCAGTGAACCGCCCGTGGGCTTATCGAGACAGCCGAGGATGTTCATGAGGGTTGACTTGCCTGAGCCCGAGGCACCCATAATTGCGACATACTCGCCTTTTTGAATCTCCAGGGAGACGTCATGCACTGCATACACTTCACCTCCGCCCCCTTTGTTGTAGACCTTTGTCAGGTTTACGGCTTGAATCACGCTGTTGTTCATAGAATATTCTCCTGATTCGTCGATGCAACAAGAATGGTTTCTCCTTCATTCAGTCCGCTGATGATCTCAGTGAACCCATTGTCTCTCCATCCGGTCTTCACTTTGCGCTGGATTCTCTTTTCGCCTTCCATCACCGTTACGTACCGATCGCCTCGATCGCGGGTGATGGCGCTTGTGGGGACTGCCAGGACGTTCTTTCGTGTCTCAAGGAATATCGTGACATTGGTTGTCATCTCAGGCCGCAAGAGTTTTCCCTGGGAGTCGGTGATTTGTGCTGTCACGATATAGTTCACGACATTGTCTTGAATGATTGCCTTGGGGTAGATGGCCGTGACTTTGCCTTTGAAGTCGGTATCAGAATATGTGTCGACCGTGAAGCTCGTTTGTTGTCCAACCTTAATCTTTCCGATATCGGTTTCATCGACGTAGACTTGAACTTCAAGGCGGCGCAGGTCGATGATGCTGACGAACGTCGGTGCCGCGAGGCTTGCGGACACTGTTTCTCCCTCCTGTGTGGAAACGGAGGCTATGACGCCAGATATGGGAGCATAGATAGCAGTGTAGCTCACTTGCACTTTCGCGTACTCAAGGTTTGCTTCTGCCTGTTTCAGCTGAGCTTCGGCTGACTTCAACGAGGTTTCAGCCTGGTCTGCGTCCTGTGCCGAGACGAGTTCCTTCTGCCGCAGTGACTTCGTCCGCTCGAAGATGGTTCGCGCAAAGGTTAGATCAGCCTGCGCTTTGGCCACCGCTGCGAGGTTCTGATTGAGCCGTGCCTGGAGCTCCGCATCATCGAGCTCGGCAATGAGTTGTCCAGCTTTCACGATGTCACCGATGTTCGCGCGGAGTCTCTTGACCACACCTGAAATGCGGGAGCCCACTTTGACCTCGGCCCCAACCATCGGTTTGATGATGCCCGTCGACAGCACCGTCGAGCCAATGTCACGCCTCACGACTTGTGCAGTCTGCAGCTCAGACGACTTCTTGTCATTGGTGCGGAAAACAATAGTGACTCCTATCGCCAGCGCACCAACCAACGCGATGACCCCGATGATGATGAGCCATTTCTTTTTCATTTCGTTACTCCTGTTCAATGCTTCACAAGATTAGACACGAGCAGGGGCGAAAACCTGCGGTGGCTATCGACAGTAGACGTGGGAATCGGAGTGAATGCGTCTCAATGAGACGGCCGGCCGGGTATGGGCTGATCAGACGCAGAGGAAAATCGCTCAAGAACGATAGCGAAGAACTTCTTCTGCTGGCCGGCGTTGAGCATACTCTTGACAGAGAGAAGATGGGAAATCACCCGTCTTTGAGCAGCTGACTGAAGCCGACCAATCTCATCGAAATTGCTGTTGATGCGGGTCGTATCCAATTCTTGTGCAGAGAGCGCGTGTGCCAGCTGCGTCCGTGCGGCTACAAGCTCCGAGGAAAGCGAATCAAGCCCGGCATGAAACGCGGCACGGTACACGTCGAGTTGTGCGGTCTGTTCCACCGAAAGTGCCAGCTCTCGTTTCATTTGGTCAAATCGCTGGTCGCGTAGGTCAACCAGCCGTGAAGGTTGTGCAGCGCCCCAGCGGTTATAAAGCAGTGTGCCGAATGCCACGAGATTGACAATAGTTAAGATAATCGCCGCAGCGTAAACGATATTCCTCTTCATTTGAGCTCCTCACTTCTGTGTTTTCGATACCTTAACCAGGGTACTGCCGAGCGAGCCGGGAGGAATCACGTCGAACTGGTCAAGCCCCAAATCGTCCACTGCACCCAATGACTGAATGGATCGTTGCGCTCGGTCTGTTCTCTGAGACTCCTGCGGTGTGCCGATGTAGATGCCCACGACAATAGCAACAATTACTGCAAGAGCAGGAAACGGACGCACTGGAATTCCCCGCAAGATGTTCTTCAAATCCCGAGCGAACGCCGGAGTCTGCTCGTACTCCTTGATGCGCGCCTGAAGCCTTGTCCAGAGAAATGGAGAGGGCCTTTCCTTTGCCAACTTATTCTCAGGCTGCCAGATCGCTGCAAGCTCGGCCAGCCGTTGGGCGCAGTCAGCGCAGGCGGATAGGTGCTCCCGGATCTGCTGCATAGTCTCGTCCGGCAGGTCGCCATCGAGGTATAGCAGTAGTTGCTGTTGAATTCCTGTGTGAGACATTGCTTTTTAGCCTTTCCAATAATATGACACTCCTCGCTGGAAAAACCTGCGGTCGTCCTAAATGTGTTTTCTCAACGGAAGAAGCCTCTTCGCCAGAGTCTCCTTGGCACGATGCAAGAGTGATTCGACGGACGCCACACTGACATCCATTATTTTGGCTATTTCCTGGTAGGGAAGATCTTCATACCGGTGCAACAGAAGCGCGATTCGTTGGCGTTCGGGGAGCTTGCCGATTGCATTCTGGACGATGCGCTCGGTATCTTCTTTTTCCAACAGACTGTCAGGCTCATTTGCTGCAGTGTCAGGAAAAGCGCTCCCTTCAGCCCCGCCCTCCCCCACCTCGAAGTCGAGTGAGAGCCAGCGTTCCAGTTTTCGCTTGCGCTGATGGTTCAGTGAGCGGTTCACAGCGATACGATAGAGCCATGTGGAAAGCTTCGACTCAAATCGGAACCGATGGAGGGATTTGTAGGCTTCGAGAAAGACTTCTTGTGTCACGTCTTCCGCATCTTGGCGGCTGCCGAGCATCCGGAAGCAGACATTATGGACCAAGGTCACATTGGAATCAAATAGTTCCTTAAAGGCTCGCGGATCGTCTGCCCGGATTCGCTCTATGAGGTCTTCTTCTCGCACCGAATGCCTGAAGTGGGTATACGATAATATTAAGGGAAACTTGATCGAAATGAAAATGACGCTGGGTTCGATCCATGAGCGGCGGCAGGAACCTCTTTACTCCTCCGACGAGTGCCTATCTTATGAATGATCAGAAGGTGGAACGAAGCGGA
>Ga0315288_10011668_pt1 | contig 11058 bp, 13 predicted proteins | sample YL17G11_20_MG_FD_203454 | JGI IMG/M metagenome (GOLD analysis project Ga0315288, IMG submission 203454) | Sediment microbial communities from Yellowstone Lake, YNP, Wyoming, USA - YL17G11_20 | ecosystem: Environmental > Aquatic > Freshwater > Lake > Sediment | place: USA: Wyoming | collected...
GAACTTCTTGAATAGTGTGTAAAACCTTTGTTATTCAAGAAAATCATAACTCTGGCTCTTGGGAGTTCGAGTTGCTCTGCAATTGTTCTTGCATTCCTACAACCTTTTCTTTGTTTGTTACCATTAAACATTGAAAGAACCTTTTGTTCTTCTTTTTTTGTGAGCGGTTTAGTAATTTTTGGCATTAACTGCCTCCTTGTTTAATTTTTTTGTTATATATAAAATATAAATATATTTTATTCTTTATTTAAATCCATCTGCTTTTAATTCATCGAGAACATACTCTTTATCAGTACTGGAAAGTTTTTTAAATTTATCACACGATTTAACTTGTGATATTGTTTTATATTTTGCTTTCAAATATCCAATAATTTCATTAAGGTCTTCTTTCTCTTTAATAGTAAATTTATAATTTTCTTTCATATATAAACCTCGTTAATTAAGACTTGAGTCCGCTATGAAAGCGTACTTCTAATTAAAATCTTTTGTTAGCATCTCTACAGCTTTCTGATCAACATAGTTACTTCTTTCTTCAAATTTTTTTTATAAATTTCCATTTTTAATACCTCATATTAAATATATAATTATTAGTACTAAAAAAGTTTTTTTCTATTAAAATCTAAGTCATACTTAGCTTTACGAGTTGACATAATATTATATTTTTGTTTTAGTAAAAAAGATTGATAATCTTTATGTTCAAAACAATAATCAATAATACTAAGTATATATAGCACTCTTTCATTAAATATTTGTGTATAAATATTATTACTATTACTATTAATAATATTTTTTATATGATAGATGTATTCAAGCATTTTATACAGGTTATGAAAAGACATATGATTATATGTTAATGTTTTAAACCCATCTCTATCGTTTCTATTCTCTTCTCCATAAAAATGTCGATAGGTTATACCCTTACAAACAGGGCATTGACAAGGTAAGAGACTATCAAGATTAAGATCAGTAAAAGTTTTTGAAAAATTAAGATACTGTATTGAATTATAATTCACATCCAAAACATAACTTCCCATTCCAGCTGTAATATCCGGTGTACTGGAATCATAAGTGATGCTAATGTTATACCCAGCGTCATTTAATTTTTTTTGTAGATATTCAACGTAGATGATGTATTCTGATTTGCTCATTCCTAATAAGTGTATAATATTATTTTTATTTTTTATTTTATCTACCTCACCATTATGAAATAGAAAGAAAAAAGATTGAAGTATATAAAAAATATCTATAGTGACTGATCCTATCGCCCATCCTCCTTCAAATTTATAGTCTTTAACAAAATCATACCAAAAGTCTAAGTCTTGAAGGGATCTCCCATGGAGTACATTTAGATATTTTGTTGACCCCGACTGATTTTTTTGAAAGTAATCAAAGTGTTCTTTCGAAATTTTAATTTTATCTTCCCTTGACATTGAAGAGGCTTCAGAACTTCCTTCAACATTTATATACAGAGGAATATCAATGTTTAAAGCAAAATTTGAATTTTTTTCTAACCATTTAAAAACGTCTTGAACAAATTGTTCTCTATTCGAAAAATCTATAACACCCGTTGCAATTTGATACCCTCCGCTATCTCCTAGTAAAATATTTTTATCAAAATTAAGATTCAATTTTTCTTTTAAATCCATATCTTTATATCTATGCCCCGCCGATACAAGAAAACCCGGGTAATCAAAAATATTTGATCTTGACTCTTCATAAAATCTAAAGTTTTTCCCCGTGTATGTTTTACTCCCTTTTTCTAAAGCTACCAACCCCGTTACAGAATATGCGGGTAAGTAATAGCTTTTATCGAATGTCATTTTTGTAGAAAACATTTATTTTTTAATCTCCTCTATTATATTTTGCATCGTACAATACCTTTCTTTTAGTATTAAAATATTCCGCTTACACAATTCGGTATTTTTATCATACTGTTTAATTCTTTCTGATATATAATATATAAATTCTTTTTTATGTTTTTTATAAGAACCAAAATTTATTGTCTAAAAAATTATGTATCTTTTGAGTATTTCCAAATAAACCCTCTGGCTGTTTTTAATTTACCTCTACAACAAGAACAAATATCAGCAGGACCTATATTTAAAGATTGCCCAGCTGCACTCAATGTATCAAATTCTTGAATAAAATTACCGTTTAAATCAAATTGTTTAACAGCTTTCGCTAAAGGATGATCTTTTCCTCTTAATATTGGAAAGTTTAAATATCTATTTTTTGACAATTCCGTTCCAACTTCAAGTTTCCTATGATGTTTTATATGATCAGAAGCAGTAAAACATTGTAAATTAGTATATTGATTTTCAGTTTTAATTTTATTGATATGATGCACAACGCATCCCTTGAACCAATCTTGACAATAAGCTTCTGCAACTAAGTGGTGAACATTATAACTCTTATTTCTATAGTAAAAGATGGAATACCCATCCCATTTAATAAATTTAATAAAATATTTTTCTTTTATTTTATGATTTTGTGCACTTATGTACCCCGCTACTCTAATATTTCCTTCAGGTGAAACAAAAATTCCATCTCTAATTTGTTTCCATTCAATCATTACTAATCTCTTCTATTATTTTTGAAATTCTACATACTGAATTTTTAAGTTCAAAAATATTTTTACCACATAATATATTTAATTTAGTATAATCATTAATCCTATTTTTTAAATATAGTAAAAATATTTCTTTATTTTGTAAGTAAGCATTAAAAGATAAAATCCATTTATGATTATATTTAAATTCTTCAAAATACATTTCTTCGTAAGATAAAAAATTAGGAACTATAGGTTGAGAATTAAGATACATAGCTTCATACACAGAAATACCCATTGTTTCTTGTAAGGAAGCAGAGAAACAAAATTTAGACTTAGCAAGAAGGGTATGATACTCGTCTTTTGTAAGGGTTTTTTCTTGACAAAAATTGATTTCATACCCAAGTTCTTTAAGATCGTCCTTTAAATTTTTTAAAATTTTAGGTTGTTTTTCGTTTGATAATCGATGAGGAAAAATAATTAAATTCTCCTTTTTAATTGATTTATATTTATCAAGTTCATCAAAACAGTAAGGGAAACCAGTAACAATTATTTTTTGTGAATTGACCTTACTTCTAAAATATTTTAATATTAAATCTTTATGATATTGAGTAGCTACAAAAGACTTATCTATACAGTCAAAAAGAGATTGTTCAAATCCCTTGAAATATGATTTACCTCCATTTTTATACACCAAATCGTTTCTATCCCACGAGCCAGCATGAAATAGTGCATAAATTTGAATTGGAATATTATTCATAACACTTAGATATCGAAGACTGACTACTTCGGGATTCCAACCATCACTAAATAAAAATTTATCTCCTTCTTTAATATTTCCCTGTCTAAAGAGTTCTGCTATTTGTTGCATTTGATTATTTTTAAACAAAATTGTATCAGACCAATTTAAAAAACTTTTATTATCTGTTACAGATTCCAAAACAGGACCATCAATATTGGTAATTTCAAAATTTTTTAAAAATTCAGTATTAAACCACCTTCTCCATTGTGCGGTATAACGAGTATCTAATTGTTCTAAATGAATTAAGTATAACATAATCTCTCCTTAAAATTTAAAGTAACCCCTGATATAGTTTGAGGTTCTATTTACACCATCTTCAAAAGCTTGCTTGTAATCGGTGTAAAAGTTGTATTCTTTTGTCCATAATCTACTTGGGTCTATAGTTCCGTTATCAATCATTGGTACTGTTAATTCCATAATATTTTTAAAATTTGAATTTCTTGGACTTGGCATAATTATAGTATGACACTTCCAACAGTTATCAAAAAAATTAGTTGAAACGTTTGAAAAAGGTGTCGATGCATAACAAATTAACCCCTCTAATTTTACAATATCTTTAAATAAATAAAAATTATCAGCTTTAGATGAGAGATCAATTACCTTATTATACTCTTCTAATTGTGATTTATTTATTAGATTATGTCCTAATTCTTCCCATATCTTTTTATGAGATTCTCCAAGAATATCAATAGTGATACCTAATAAATTTTTTAAATACTGTCCTATTATAATAGACATGAATCCTGATCCAATAAGTAGAATTTTATTTTTTTCAGAATAAAAATGTAATGACTTAAAAATTATGTTTATAGCACAAGCGGTAGGTTGAATTATGTACTTAGGTTCTAATTTTGGAACTTTAACAAATTGATGTTGACTTGCATTATAGTATTCACTATATGTTGGGTCTGAAATGGTAGCTACATAGTCCCCCTCTTTGACTTCTGTTATATTTTTACCTACTTTTGAAACAACTCCCAATCCTTCGTGCCCTTGCATTCCAAGCGGCATAGCTTTTTCCCACCCAGCGTAAGCAGCAATATCCGATCTGCAAATACCGCTGTATACAGTTTTTACTTCAATCTGATCTTTTTTAATTTCTGGTTTACACCATTCTACAAAGTTTAAATCTCTTTTTCCAGTAGTATATAGAACTTTCATTTAAATATCCTTTATTTGTGAAATAGTTCTTAATATTTTTAAATCAAGATTATAATGCTTACTTATACAAAAGTCTTCTGATAGTACTGCATCAATCATTAGTCCATAAACTTCATTAGGGCATAAACCAAATTTATACACCAATGTTTCATTTTCAAATAATATTTCGATATCTTGTTGATCTTCATTTATTTCAGTATCTTTCCAATTAGCTTCAAGTATAATTGGAATATTCTTTAACCTATATTCTATTCTACAATAATCATCAACATTATAAATAGGATCTACGGTATTTACTTTTCCATACTCAGTACTTTCTATTTGACTTATCTTCCACTTTTGTTTTTTATAAGCATCGTATAATATATAATCATTTCCTTCAAAAATTTTATAAAAAAAAGATAATAGATGGGGCATAATATCGTAAGAAACCCCGCCAAAAGCCTTTTCCTTATTAGTGAACCACCCCCCGGGAAAGGGAATTCTATTTTTTGATTTCCAGTTAAACCTAATTTCTTTTATACTCTTAATATTATTGATAATTACTTTTTGAATATCATTTAAGATAGGACGATAATAATTGTTTTTTACCATTATTATACTTGTTTTATTAAATTTCTTACAAACCCCCCTCCATTCATCATCATTTTTAAGTCCCGGTTTCTCTACCAAAAGCAATTTACTAATAGGCGCTAAAGACTCTATGTAGAAACGATGTAAATAATTAGGAATACAAAGTATAGTTAAATCAAATCGAAGCTGATCTAAGCCCTCTAATGTAGAGTAAGAAGGGTTTTTAGTAGTATCTTGATCTAAGGTTACTACAGAAAACCCACGCTTGATACATTGTTCTTTATAAACCTGTCCTATTCCTAAACCAACTATAAGAACCTGCATGTATTTCTCCTTTTTTAATATTCTAGTCTTGACCCGTTTTCATTATCCTCACTTACTTCAATAATTACTTTTCTATTAGGATAATTTTTATTTATTTCTGCATATAAATCATCACTTATCATTTCACAAGATTTAAAATTAAAATTATTTTCTTTAATTAAAGAATTAACAAATCTTTTAAATAGAATAAACTCAACATCTCTATCGTTATGAAAAACCTCAATATACACTTTTAGAAAAAACAAGTGTCTATGATCATTTCTTAAAAAGTTAACTTCTTCGGGTGCATTAGGATATTTATGTAATCCTTCAAAAGAAGTTGTTACCCAGATATATTTCATTTTACTATCCTTTTATCATTGTAAAGAATTCTGCTCGAACCGCCGCATCTGTAAAATTACCCTGTAAACAACTTGTTTTCATTTTTGCTTTTTGTGACTCCTCTACCCCTCTCATAATCATACACATATGCGTGGCCTCAATGTAAACTCCTACTCCTTTGGGTTGCAGTTTACTTTGAATGTAATTCGCAATCTGCTTCGTTAACTCTTCTTGAATTTGAGGACGTCGCATAAAAAATTTAGTTATTCTTGAGAATTTACTTATCCCTACAATTTTTTTATCTGGTATATACGCTATGTAACAAGAACCTAAGAATGGTTGCCAATGATGTGAGCACATACTTTTTATCTCTATGGGGCCTAAAAAAACCATTTCGTTGTATTCTTTTGTATTTTCAAATACTGTTATCTTTGGTTCTTCTTCGTAGCATCCTCTAAAAAGCTCATTAACATACATTTTAGCAATTCTTTTTGGTGAATCAATAATTTGTATATCGTGATCTACATCAAAGATAAGAATTTGAAACATTTCATAAACTTTTTTTTCTAATAAACTTATCATCTCTTCCTTTTTCAAGGAATCAATTAGTTGATTATCATTACTAATCATTTCATTCTCCTTTTCCAAAACCCTTTTTCAATAAAAGTAATTCCATCGCGTACTGAAGGAATATTATACAACGAAAGAAATTCTGAAGGAAGACCCTTGTATGAAGCATTTACGTTAGCACTTATAACTTCGTCTGAATATTGTTTAGACTTTCGTAAATCTCGTATAAAAGAAACAAGAGCTTTCTCAGCTACAGCATCTGAAGAACCCCCATTCGAGAGAACAATACTAAGCATAATGTAAAATTTAAAAGAATCTGTGAGTTCTGGATAAATTTGTGGTTTTAATCGTATCATAATATTTTTTTCTCCTTATCTAATATATAAACAGGATTATACTAATTTTTTATTATCAAACAATAAAACATGCAATCTTGTTGTAAAATTAAAACCTATTTCTAAACATTTTTGCATAAGAAATTGACTACCTTTAATAATCTCTTCTCTTGTGGTTCCCATAGGCATTAGATAAATTTTATCAATAGGGATTTTATATTTTTCCATTAAATCTTCAATAGCTAAAATGTTGTTATCAAAATCATCTTCAGAAACAACTACTTTAATAATATAATTTTGAGGTAGATTTTCAAATGCTTTATATTCAAATTTTTTATTTTTATTTTCTAATGCCCCAATCTTAGGACTGAAATTGAATTGAATATTATGACTACTGTAAAGTCCTCCCCAAGGAACAAGACCGGGTACTTCAATATCAAAATAAAAAATACCCATATTATTTATTAACTTTATCAATTCTTCTTTTTGTAACTCTGGATTCCCCCCTGTTATCATAATATGATTTATATCACTTTCATTAGACAATAATCGCAGACTTCTTGTTAAGTCACTTATAATATATTCATTATCAACAGTATCCCAACTATGTTTTGAGTCACATGAAATACATTGGACGTTACATCCTGATGTACGAAGAAGAATCATTTTCTTTTGTGTATGAATTCCCTCACCTTGGTAGACAACATGAAGTGGCTCACTAAGTTTAATCATTAAACAATCTCCCAAAAAAATTCTACCCAAACATCTGTTTCTACATACTTAGTACAAATTAAATTTTTAATACTTTGTTTACTTACAAGAGTGCAAACATCAAGTTCTGCATGATGATATAAAACATTTTTTATAAATTTTATTGTATTACCAGAGTCATAAATATCGTCAACAAGTAAATATCTTCCATCGTCAACATTTTGAAAAGAATCAAGGTATATTTTTTTTCTTTTTTTATCATCTGCATAAGAGTGCAGATCAACATAAAACATAGGAAGACTATATTTATGTGATAGATAATTTGATAAATAAAATCCTCCTCGTAAAGGACAAATAATTCCATCATATTCTAAAGGATCGATTTGAATTGATGAAGCTAATTTAATAAAATCAGTATATGAAATAAATTCTTTTTTCATTCAAAATCCCCACACTGACACCAAGTTTCTTTACCTACTTTTGTTTCAAATACTTTTACTTTAAAATCCAATTTAGGTTTTATTTCTTTTAATTCCTCATAAAATTGCATACAGAGATTTTCAGCAGTTGGATTTATTTTATCAAACGGTTCAATATCATTGATATAAAAGTGATCATATTTATCTTTTAATTTTTTGATATTTCCAAAATCAAAAAGAATTCCTATGTTATCACAAAGCGAACTATCTCCCTTAATCCAAACTTCCACAAACCAGGAGTGGCCATGAACGCGCTTGCAATTTCCCTCATAATTACAAAGTTTATGGCTACTATCAATAACAGTTTCTGTATGTAGTGTTAAAATCATAATTTTTCTCCTTATGTTTAATATATAAATATTTATTTATATTTTTTTATAAAATCCTCAATATTTTTTGAGTTTACCTCTTTTCCAAACCCCCAAATTTCCCCAACAGACATTTCACCTTCAATAGGAATTGAGTAGCAGGTATAATCCATATTTTTTTTAATCAAATCATAGTACACTGATTTTATTTCATCTTTACGATTAAGAAAAACTAAAGCATCATGAATCATCATTACCATTTTACTTTTTAATTTATTTTGAGTAATATCTTCATCAATACTTATCATACTTTCATAAATAACAAATGCTTCAAAAGTTTGTACAATACTATTAACAGATATATTCATTAAACCCTTCAACTCCTTTTTATCCACATCTTTTCCTAAGTATAATAATTGAGGTAGGTGTCTTCTTCCGCCATGGTAAGAATCAACATATCCTTGTTCTTGTGCTATTGTATGTTGATTTTTAATCCATTTAGCTAACCCATGATATGTTTCAAAAAATTTATTTCTAAGATCAGTACATACAGTTATTACCTTATCAATATTTCCCTGTTGGTCTACAATAGGGGTAAGATTATTTTCTACAAGGTAATTTGAAATTTCATCTTTTGTCCAGTTATTTTCTATGGTAGGATAAATGACATAAGGTGAACTTGAAAATAGTAAAGGGAAATTTATTTGATTTTTAGCTTTCCATCTGTATGTTTTATAAGGCTCCTCATTTTTAACTTTAAGAAAATCCTCAATAGACATTCCTTTACAAAATATATTTGCAGCGGAAAAACTGTGCATATCCCCACCACGATTAAGAAAAATATCTTTCATATTTTCATCACCACTGTAAATAGCAGCAATTCTTAGTTGAAAACCACTTTCATCAGCTTCTGTCCATACATATCCCTCGGGGGCTTTAAATAATTCCCTTAATTTTTCTGCATACTCACCGTGTTTAATCATTTGTTGAAGATTAGGAGAATGACAACTTGTACGAAGTGTATCTGTTCTGCCAGGATTAAAGATACTATGAAGTTTATTATCGTCTCTTATAAATTTAATAAGTCCCGAATCAGAATCATCAGGAGTATCTGTTCGAGAAAATATATTTTGATCTTTCTCCCCTGCGTAAGATCCAACAAAAGCATTAACAAGTTTGCATAATTCTCGATGCTTCAAAATTAAGTCAGGAATTTCATACCCTAAATTTTTCCACTTTACTAATTCTTTTTCTCCTACCTTGTAATAATAGTGTCTCTCATTTTTTTCATCTAAGTAAAACATTTTAGTACTTTTTCCAAAAGAAGGAAAACCCATTTCTTCAAATATACGAGCCAACTTTTGATTTGAATTTATATCAAATCTTTTATTTAACTTTATGTAAATCTGTTCCTCTACATCTTTTATCTTTTCAATGAGTTCATCATTCAACTTTTTTAATTTATCAAAGTCTAACTCTATACCTTCTATCTCCATCTTCATAAAGACAGGAATAACTCTGATAAGATATTTTTTATAAGCTTCATATACCCTTGGTTGTTTCTCTTTTAATTTCATCCCAAGATCATACAATCGATGAGTTACAATAGCATCTAAGGTGGAATATTCCGCAAGAATATGTTCCGGAATTTTTAGATAGTTTTCTACTCGATACTTAATTTTGTATTCCTCAAGTTTTGAATCATACCCACCAAAGCCAATTAACCATGCAAGACTTTTTATACTATTTAATCTTCGTTCCGTATTCAAGACATGAAATAAAAGAGTAATATCTTCATCTACTTTGCAAGTAGTCAATTGGTCTTTTACATATAACCCAGTCACATCGTACTTACCGTTAGCAAGAATCTGATATTTATTACTAAAGAATTTTTCAAGAAGTCTTTTATTACAAGAATCATAGGGAACATAGTACCCTTCTTTTCCATCAAAGGTTATCGTAATACAACCAATTTTAAAATCTTTATTGAATTGAACCAACCCTGAGGTTTCTGTGTCCCATGAACAGAGCGTCTTACTCATGTGTTGTTTAAGAAATTCGTTTGAATCAGAAATTACTGTTTTTGTAAAAGGAGGTAAAATAAATTCTTCATAATTTTTTAGATGATCTTGAATAAATTCGAGTTGCTTATTTACAAAAAATTTATTAAAATTATCTTTTAGAAGCCAATCATATAAACCAGGAAGAGGGTATACCCTTAATTTTTTATTCCAATTGAAAGGAGTGTAAAAATAAGTTTGATTAAATAATAACTCATTAAACTCCATCCATCCAATAATATCATCGGATTTAGTTATAGCGTATACGGCTCTCCCGGTAGTTACAATCACCTTATACTCTTTAATTTTGTCTTCAGCTATCCAGTTACATGTTTTATAAATAGCATACTGAGGAGAAGGAAGTTCCCCTGCAATCCCCCGACATTGAATTCCAGTAGTAACTGCAAAGTTCTGTATACCTTTTAATTTTAAATACCGCACAAATTTAAAAAGATACTCAGGATCTTTTTCAGGAGAGTCGTGTATGACCAAAATATCTTTTCGTCCTTCTTCGTAAAGAATAAAGTTATCTTGTTTACATTCTACCTTATTTTTATCTTTTAAGGGACAATTTTGACATTTAGAAATAAATTCTTTTTTCTTTAAAAAATCTGACAATTAAATTCTCCTTATTTAATATATAAAAAACATTAAAACAATTTTTTCTTTTTTAATATATTTTCAGACTGGTTACAATATAGTTTTTCAATTACTTTATTGTTTGCTGTTGCCGAAAGTATACAGCGTTTTGCTATTTCAAAAACACAATTTAAATTCATATCATAACCACTACAATATATTTTATATGGGCTTTTCTTTATGTAGTCTTTTAATATGTCATACTCTATATTTTCCTGATAAACCTT
>Ga0315288_10011669_pt1 | contig 11058 bp, 13 predicted proteins | sample YL17G11_20_MG_FD_203454 | JGI IMG/M metagenome (GOLD analysis project Ga0315288, IMG submission 203454) | Sediment microbial communities from Yellowstone Lake, YNP, Wyoming, USA - YL17G11_20 | ecosystem: Environmental > Aquatic > Freshwater > Lake > Sediment | place: USA: Wyoming | collected...
TTCCTTCGGTTAAGGATGTCCTCTCCACCTCCTTTCCGTCATACCAAATGGAAGGTTAGGAATGTTCACGGCATTCTACGAAAATCAGGAAGAACAGTCAATAGAGTTTATAGAAAAGTTTTTGTGATTAGAGAAGGTCGATTGAGAAGAAGGATTTGGTGGAGGCGGCGAGAATCAAATCCGCCTTCTCGTTTCTAATGTTACGAAATTACGAGGGTTTTTTCAAGACCAAATTTTCTGGATAGTATTTGGATAGTGTCACGGATTTTGTTCATCGTTCCCAATTCCCATGGTAATATCAATCCCGGAACCGGGGCCAGCGACCTTCATTCGGTCCCTCCTTCCGGGTTGTGACTCATCCGTTGACTTCTTCCTGAAATTCACATGGAGCCAATTTAGCAAAGCATGCTCGATTGCAATTGGTAATCGATAGGTGGTCATTATCCTCTGATTTAACGACTTGATATGTCTTTTAAATCGAAACCTTTCATATAAGGCGTATAGTGACAAGCTGTATCTTCAATTTCGGTTCTTAATCTATTTTTTAATTGACAAAAGTTTAGCAATGGTATACTTTTAGACCACTCATGGCGCAACTTGATGAAAGAGAAGTCATCTTAAAAATTCAGTCCCTCTGAAATAACCAAAAAAGTCACTTTGGATCAACTTGCAACGATGACAGGTCTTACCAAAGGCTATCTATCTCAAATTGAGAACTCCACTAAGACACCTCCTTTTTCAACCCTCGATAAGATTGCGTATGCCTTAAGGGTTGATATTACTTACTTTTTTGTCAACAGCGAGAATGAGCAGGTAGATGCAAAAATCACTGTTATCAAACCGGATGAGAGAAAGAGAGTTGCCCTGGACGGCCTTCGCCGTGGCTATGGATATGAGTCATTGGCGTACAAAAAGGCAGGCAAGAACATGGAGCCCTATCTTATCACAGTGGGTTCCCAAGGCGGGGGCAGTTTCAAACATGGCGTGGAGGAGTTTCTCTTCATTCTGGAAGGGACATTGGAATTCAGCTTTGGTGGAAAGAAGTATATCTTAAAACCGTGATATAGTATCTACTTCAATTCAGGAATTGAGCATTTCGGCCGGGCTTTAGATGATGAAAAGGTAAAGATGTTTTGCATTATATACAATTATCGAAGGGCCTAATTTTTTAGCTCGCTTGTTTAGTAATAATAAACTTTTGGGAGGGTTTTCGATGGAAAAGCTTATCATTACTGCAGCGATCACCGGGGGAGCTTCGCCTGAGGACAATCCCTATCTCCCAAAGACTCCCAAAGAGCAGGTGAAGGCAGCCATAGAAGCTTATGAAGCTGGTGCAGCTGTGGTTCATATCCATGCAAGAAATCCGGAAACTGGCAGAGGCGAACAAAAGGCCGAATGGTTTGAAGAGGCTATTGTCCCTATCCGGGAGAAATGCGACATGATCATCAATGTCACGACAGGAGGATCAGGGAGGCGAGTGGATGGAGATTGGTTGTATAAGGAGATACTGGAAGAAAGCGTGAAAGGAAGGATATCTGTTATACCTGAACTATGTAAAAACCCTCTGGGAAAGCCAGATCTGGCCTCCTTTAACGCCGGTTCACCTGTGATTGATATCTATAACTATAAGAAGCAGGAATTCATTTTAAAGTTTGTGATGGTTCACAGCTTCCCAGACATGGTTCATTTGGCAGAGACAATGAAGGCCTGCGGTGTTAAACCTGAGTTAGAGTGTTACGATGTGGGAATGATCAATAACGCCAGATTCTTGGGTGATCTGGGTCATATTGAAAAACCCCTATATTTCCAATTTGTCTTGGGGGTGTTAGGTCAGATTCCGGCGACGGTCGATAACCTCATCCACATGGTTCGGAGCATTCCTGAGGGGAGTCCGTGGTCAGTTTGTGCGATTGGATTAAATGAGTTTGCTATGGGGACAATGGCAATCTTGATGGGAGGCCATGTCCGCGTAGGATTTGAAGATAATATTTATCTTTCAAAAGGAGTAAAAGCCCGGAATAATGCCGAACTGGTAGAGAAGGTCGTCCGTTTGGCCAAAGAACTCGATCGGGAGATCGCAACAGCAGAGGATGCTAGAAGAATTTTGCATCTTCCTCCAAAAGCCGTCAGTTGATGGATTATTCAAACACAACCCATTATTGAAACAAAGAAGCTTTCAAAGAATTTCGGAGACTTGAGGGCTTTCAATGATGTTGACCTTAAGGTCTACCCAGACTAGGTTCATTCCATCATTGGTCCAAATGGAGCTGGAAGAACAACCCTTTTCAACCTCCTCAGTGGGTTTCTTTCACCCAGCTCTAGAAGGTTCTCTTTTAAAGGATCGGAAATTACTCACTCACCCTCCTTTGCCATTTCCAGACTTGGTATTGGGCGCTTTTTCCAAATTACGAGCATCTTTTCGGATCTGACGGTATTTGAAAATATTCGGATTGCTGTACAGTCCCGGACAAAGGCGAATTATAATTTCATCATCTCTCTGTGTGGACTGAAACCACTTGAGGGGAAAGCGATCCAAATTTCGCAAAGGATCGGGCTAACAGATAAGAAGGCGATGCCAGCGCCCAATCTTTCCCACGGTGAAAAGAAAATTCTTGATATTGGAATTGGTCTAGCGATAGCCCCCTCCCTTCTCCTTTTGGACGAATCGTATGTCTTAGATATGCTGGAGGAAGAAATTTTGGAGGCCTGTCCAAACTGTGATTTCGAAAAGGCAACTTCTTACGAGAAGGCCTCCCTATGCTGCTGTGGCCCATTTGACTTTGGATATATTTGCGGTGTTCTCCTTGGGCACTTTATACGAAAAGTTTTAGCGAGGGGGGACCCTTAAATGACATTTCGGATCCGAAGAACCTGACTCCTTCTCAAAGAAGGCGAATCAGACGGTTAATAGAGGAAGGAGGGAGGATACCCCCTAGATTATCACTTCAAGAGGTGAAGTATTTGCTCTGGCTACACTGATAACATTTTTTGAAACGTCGTCTTGAGTTTAGCCTGATTTTCCCGCCGCATTTTTCCTGTTTTAGGAGGTTGTAACAGAATTTCCTCCCAATCACAATTGAAAATCAAGTCGAGGATATGAATAGAAGGCTTATACATAGCGAGGGTTTCTCGACAAGCAGCACAATATGTAAGTATATCATATGGGGCTTCTTCAACCCGTTTCTTTGTTATCTGACTTGCAAGCTCAAAATCGACATAGGGAACCATTCCTCCCATTCCACAACAGCGGGTTTTATCTTTCGAGTACTCCATTTCCTCTATCTGACAACCCCTCTCCTTAACTAGAGATCTAACGCTATTCTGCCAATCTTTTTCCCACCTTGTCTTGCAGGGATCATGCAAAGAGAACACTTTGTTTTGGGCCGGGCTAACAGTTTTAGGAAGCCCTTGCTCAAGTATTACCTCATAGATAGAACGAAGCTTAATATGGGTCGCATTGTGCTTAATGGTATGATAACAGTCGGGACAAGTGACAATCAATTCTGAGGCCCCCAGTCTTTTTAATTGGACTTCAACTCCGCCTAGTATTTCAACAAATCTACTCCGTTCCCCCAAGAAATAGCTAGGGCTACCACAGCAGCCGAGTATAATCCCGGTCCCCAGCAACTTTTCTCGTAGATAGTTATAAACGTTAATTACCATGTCGGGTGAATATCCTGATAGGGCACAACCGGGGAAAAACACTCGCTTACAATCACCAGCCATAGGGTCAGTTTGTGCCAAGGTAACCATATCGGAAGTGCACCTTTCTTGGTCCCTTCTTACTAGCTGATGTTGAGGCAATGGCCCGAGTCCTTCGATCACCATTTGTTCGCGGATTTTCATACACATGTCGCCCACAGATAACTCTTGAGGACACATTTTTTTGCATAGGTCGCAAACATTGCAGGAAAACGGAACCTTTGGATTTTCCCGGAAATGGCCTAACTTAAATTTCTCAGCCAATTCCTTAGGGGTCTTACAATAAAGCTTCAGAAACTCACAATCTTTGACACAAACCCTGCATTCACAAAGCAGGCAGCGCTCGGCCTCTTCTTTGGCTATTTCTTTACTAAAACCTAAGTCAACCTCGTTGAAGTTTTCATGTCTGTGCGTTATTGCTAACTTGGGCACTTTGTATCTCTGCTTTTTTTTGACGTCCTCTATATTTACGATCAAATTGCTCTCTTGTATTCCTTCGCCCTCCCGACCAAGAGTAAGGTTTTTTCCTTGAAGATATCGGTCAATAGAGATAGCTGCTTTTCGACCTGCAATCAGGGCATCGATCACTGACTTGGGACCAGTGGCCACATCGCCACCAGCAAAGATTCCCGGGATACTGGTTTCCAGGGTGAAGGGATCTGTCTCGATTCCACCCCAGCGAGTCGTCTTAATCCCGTCCTTTTCACTGAGGAAAGAGAGATCAGAGGATTGGCTGATGGCAGGGATGATGGTGTCTGCTTTGATGATGAATTCTGATCCAGGAATGGGTACCGGCCTGGGTCGGCCGGATTCATCGAGATCACCCAACTCCATTCGGACACACTCCATTCCCATGATCTTGTCATTCTCAATTAGCAAGCGGGTTGGAGCGGTGAGATATTCAATCTTAATTTCCTCGTGCTCTGCCTCTTCAATCTCCTCTTCCTGGGCAGGCATCTCATGGCGGGTACGGCGGTAGGCGATGGTTACTTCTTTCGCTCCAAGCCGGAATGCTGTTCTGGCGGCATCGATGGCTGCATTCCCGCCTCCGACAACCACTACTTTCTCACCTATCTTAACCGGTTCCCCTAGCGCCACTTTCCTTAGAAAGTCAACGGCATGTAGAATTCCTTGAGCCTCTTCTCCCTCGAGGCCAAGTTTTCTGCTTTGATGAGCACCAGTGGCAATAAAAAGTGCATCAAAATCTTGTTCAATATCGGACAGTGTTACATCAATGCCTATCTTTGTATTAAGGTAAACCTTTATCCCTAATTTCTCAATAATGCTTAGCTCTTGCTGCACAATAGCCTTGGGCAAGCGATAATCCGGAATACCTATAGAAAGCATCCCACCAAGAACCGGAAAGACTTCATAAATAGTAACTTGGTAGCCCATCTTCCTTAAGTCATAGGCACTCATGATGCCAGCCGGCCCCCCACCTATTATACCTACTCTCTGATCTTTCTCTTCAGTAGTGCTCAGATCTTCCTCCACTTCTCCATAGTCAGCAGCCGCTCTCTTGAGGTAGGCTATAGCAATAGATTCATCAATTTCTTGCCTTTTGCACTTCTGCTCACAAAGACGGATACAAATTCGTCCCGTTATTTTTGGGAAGGGGATTGTCTGCCTGATCAATCTCAACGCCTCATGAAATTTGCCCTCCTGGATTAAAGCAATATAGCCTTTCACATCTATATGGAAGGGGCAAGATGCCTGACAATAAGGTAGATCATCTCCAATACATTTTTTGATAATCTCATCTATTTCCTTCATCGTAACCGCTCAATTCTGCTTATGACGTTCGGTTATCAGTTATCTTTTTCTTGGCCCTACCTGTCCGTTTAAAGTCTCCTAAGCCCACAATCTTTACCTCGGGCTCACTCATCTTGCGGGTAGTAATGTTTTTCAAAACCAGGGGCTGGTTTAATATCATACTGAGGATTCTTCCTTGCACTTCATCGTTTACCTGCGTGACCTCTACTACAAAATGTAACTTATCTTTGCTATCATTTCGGCTCAAATTTATATCATAGTCAACCACTTCAGATATTTTGTAGAGTACTTCATCAAATAGACTCGGGTAGATTTCATCCCCATCGCCTATTTTTACAACTAATTCTGATCGCTTAGTTACCTTGCCGAATTTTAATAAAGTTGTCGCTCGACAAGGGCAAGGCTCAGTAATTAATTGTGCCATATCATGGGTTCGGTATCGTATGAGTGGTGTCCCTTCTGTACTCAATGTTGTAAACACTAGTTCCCCTTCTCCATTGGTCACTTTCTCTCCAGTTTGCGGGTTTACAACTTCAAGAAGAAGGTCAACTTCATTAAAGTGGTAACCATTGTGGGCATGACATTCAACCGCAACCCCCAAACCCATTTCAGTCAGTCCATAATGTGTATGGACATCACAATTCCATATATTTTGCAATTGATTTCGCATTGGTTCGGACAAGTAACCAGAAGTGAGAAATAGGGTTTTGACGCCTAATTTGTCTAAAGGATACCTTCCCTTTAACTCCTGTGTTATGCGATACATATAGGGAGTGGACGCGAATAAAATAGCCGATTTGTATTGCTGAATTAGGTTAAGTTGCTCATCCGCACTCCGATTCATACCAGCTTTTATAGGAACGGCACCTATCTTTTTCACTCCTCTCGCAAGAAAATCAGTTTGATTATTTGCACTCCCAGAAGGCAATAGTATTTGAACAACATCATCGCTGTTGGCTACCGTCTTTATCCCTATCCCCATAAAATCGGTCATCCGCTCAATGTCTGCATTGGTACAAAACACCCTCTTTTCGTGACCAGTAGTCCCAGAAGTAGTTAAGGTAGTAACCCTGGAAACGTCTCCTAAGGAAACGCAAACAAATCGGTAGGGATTTTCGCCTAAATCTGAGGGGGCAGTGAATGGGACCTTCGTGAGATCTTCTAAAGACCGGACACCGTCGGGCTTTATTGCATTGTTATTGAACAGTTCTTTATAAAAAGAACTCTTCTCGTAGACATAGGACAGAGCCTTTTTGAGTTTAAAGAACTGGAAGTTCTCAACATCAACTCTACTTATCCTTTCCAGCCTCGATTTACCTATAAACTGACGATATTCAAAGTCGTCCGTAACTTTTTGCTTAATAATGTCATGAAGCCATTGCTCCAAAAGAATTGTTTCCATTGTGGTTCCTTAGTAGATTAAATGACTTTATTGTTTATTAATCTCGTGTCTTCTCGTGTAAAAGAGATAAGGAAACATAAAAAGGAGTTAAAACTCCATAGTTCAATGAAGGATTGGTCGTCGCCTTGGACTTCAACAATTTCCTTTTCGTGTCTTTTTCTTTTGAGGCTGTTACTCTTAATGAAAGGGAGTAGGATAGAGCCTTTTCCCGCTAACACTATTTAAGTAATATGCGCAGAAGGGTATTATTTGCTTGTTCGGAGTAACAACATGCCCGCAGCACCTTTTCAACCGCTCCAAATCTATGTTCCATACATCCTGAAACGGCATACAGGTAATAGTAAGCCCGTTCGTTGCCACCTTCTGGTATAATGTGTCCATACAGCTACAGTTTTTACTAGTCAACACTTGTTCCACGTTGATCATTTGCCAGTGAAGGTTCATAAATGAACGCGCAGATTCCCAGCCCGCCTTATAGTAACCTCCCCACCCGGTCACCAATTCCTCCGGGAGCCTTCTAGTAATTGCTTGTAAACGCCCGCCATCTAGGATAAAAAGACTAGAGAATGAGCAGTGTGAATCTTCAGAGCGGCGAGGTAAAAAATTCTCTGGTTTAAGTTCTCCCCCCGTTTGCTTTACCAATTTATCAATCACCTCAGGAATTGTTATCCTATCCCCATCCTCAGGCATTGCGGGATATCTACCAAAGTAACTTATAGGCTGAATATGAACCCCTCTCACTGGAGATATCCAGCTCTTGGCAAACTGAATGATGCCTCCCAGCTGATGGTCGTTAACTGCTGGGATTAGGGTGGGGACAAGAATAACGCCAATTTTAACTTCAGCGCAGTTGTATATTGCCTTGCTTTTTAGATCGAATAGATTGACACCACAAGTATACCGGTATACTTCATCCGTTACCCCATCAAACTGGAGGAAGATCGTACCTGCGCCAGCATCTGCTAGCTTTTGGAGGTATTCTATGTCCTTAGCTATCCTGACTCCGTTGGTATTTATCATAATGTGCTGAAAACCCATTCGTCTGCCCAGCGCAACAATCTCTGGCAAGTCATGTCTAAGGGTTGGTTCTCCCCCGCTCAATTGGATAGTAGGAGTCCCTGTAACCTGCAATATTATCTCGTACATCTCTTGGATGGTTTTGAGATCAGGTTCATAACCCAGGAATTGATCAGAGCTAGCAAAGCAGACAGGACACCCCATCTCGCATCGTTGGGTAACCTCCATTACCATAGTGCAAGCATTTCCCTTATGTTCGGGACATAGACCACAATCATATGGGCATCCATTGCCAACTTCGGTTATACTCCTTAGTGGTTGCACTGCTTTTTGGCTATATTTTCCCCAATCAAGGTAACTCTCAGCATCGCCTCGCCAAATAAGAGTCTTAAAGCTGCCATGCTCTGGGCATTCTTTTTCCAAATATATATTCCCGCTTTCACTAACTTTCTTAGCTGGAATTCGGTATAAGCACTCAGGACAAAGGCTCTGAGTCTTACCCACCATCTCACGCACGTGCCCAACCCCTCCTTTCTTACATCCATTTTATTAGAAACGATTGGTACTCAGCATAATGTCTCCTGCATCCTATTCAAAAAGATGAGTAAAAAGATAAGCAAAAAGGACTCTGAATAACTACTTATTTTAACTTAGTAAATCTTATTAAGGTATAGCCTATCTCTCCTTGGGCAAACATCTTCCGATATGCTTTAACAGAAGAAGCAAAGTCCTTTCGTTCCTTTGTACTAGAACCTTGGGAAAGTTCTGATGATAACCTGCATAAAAACTCTTCCCAATCTCCAAAAGTTATAGCCATCTGAAAAATTAATTTTTTTAGCTCTATAGAGTGATCCTCAATAAATGGGTGGCATAAACCAGCTTCCTTAAAAATTCCAACATAATCTTCTATGGGCTTAGCTCCAGCGATACAGGGGAGTAAGAGGTCAGAACCAAAAGCCAGCTCATTCTGGAATTCACCAATCGTCCTTTTCTTAAGGAAGATATCAGTAACTACTAACCTACCCCCAGGTTTTAATACGCGCTTTATTTCTGACGCAGCCTTATTTTTATTAGGAAGGACAGAGAATGAGCATTCCGATAAAACAACTCCAAAGGTAGCATCCATAAAGGGCAAGTCTTCAGCATCTGAAATAATAAACTTTACTTGATTATTTAACCCTCTGCTTTTAGCTATCTTTTGAGCTAAAGTAATTTTCTTTTCTGACATATCAATCCCTACAACAATGCAATTAAACTTCTCTGCTAAAAGCAGAGGACCTTTTCCTTTTCCACAAGCAATATCCAAAACCTTGCAATTTTCATCAATATGAGCAACTTCTGCGACTCTTCTTGTGAGTTCCAGGCCGCCAGGATGTAATATATCTTTTAGAAACGAATTAAAAGTGTTTGTCTCATATACTGCAGCTACCGATTTCTTCAATAACATGCTACTATACGTTACAGCTTTTTCATTTTTGCTCAATCATCTTCTCCGCTTTGGCCATTTTATTAATCGCAATTTCTTCAGTTATGTACTTAGCACCACATTTAGGGCACAACAGCCCTTTCGGTAGGCCCGTAATTTCTAAGTAAACTACCTTTATTTCAGCTTCAACCATCCTTTCCTTACACTTGAAGCAGTACCATTCCGTCATCTCAATCACCCTTCTATTATCTTAGATCTATGAAAGTAAGCAGTATGGATCATGTAACCATCACTTGCAACAGAGTACTCAACATAGAATGTCGTGTTTGTTATCTCCATTTTTGCCAAATACTTATCACCTTCAGGCTGATAGAGCTTCTCTCCCCTTGCTTCGGCATTGTGGATGATACGCTTTATCTCCTGATCAAGTACATGTCTGTAGTCAAGTAACAACGCAATGCTTTCATTCTTTATAAGCACCAGCTGTTCTGGACTTCCCTTTGCATCCATTGTGCTTACCTCCTAAAAATTCCTCCGCTTTTTCCATCATCTCCATCTCTATAAGCCTCTTATTATAGTAAAAATTGGAGCCTGGGAAACATAAGCTTTTCTAAACTTACAAATTAGTATTTTAATTATCACCGTGTCCCCATACTGATCTACTGAAGTAAAGACAATTTTTATTTGGAGTTTCCTGAGTTTTTATCGGCTGTTTTGGTCAAACCAATTACGCCATGCTTACTGGCAGCATACGCAGGGCGATCCGGGAAGCCACATAATCCTGCAACTGGCGAAGTGTGGACAATAACCCTCCTTTCCCTGTTTGAGCATCCGTTTAATTTCGTATTTCATGCACAACCATACGTCTTTGAGGTTTATACTTAGGACTCGATCCCAGTCCTCTTCATTATAGTTTGCGGTAGGGACTCTAATACTCTGCGCAACCCCGGCATTATTTAAAGCGCAGTCAAGCCGACCGTAAGTTTCAGCGGCCTCATTTATCAGCACTTCGACTTCAACCCCTTTGGAGACGTCGGTTTTGACAAAAATAGCGGCGCCTCGAGATTCCTCGATCATTTCGGCTGTTTTTTCGCCGCCTTCTGCCGCAATGTCGGCTATGATAAACTTTTCACCTTCTCTTGCAAACGTAAGTGCGGAGGCTCGTCCGATTCCGGAGCTTTTACCTCTTACCAATGACACTTTACCCTCGAATTTTCTAACCATCTTAGCCAATTCAAGAATTCAAAAAGCAATGTTTTCGCCAAGCTATCCTAATGTCCCTATGTCGATCAACCCAAAAATTTGACCTCATTCCTTTTCGAGGACAGCTCGTCCCTCTTGGTTTCCTTCTTGCTCATTTCATAGAAAAGTATCCAACCTTTGACCATCCCTTGAAACTTCCTCTGTTAATTAATTTTTAATTATCCGACATATTGTTCTTGACAAACCCATCTGTTTATGATTTTATAGATACTACCATGTCTGAAAATCATCCCACACCCGAAGTCAAGTTCGCCATCGTCAAAGAAGCCTGGGCTGGTCGTAAGATTGCCCAAATCGCCAGAAAATATAGGGTCTGTAGGGACTCCATCTATACCTGGATGCATATCGCCGCTCAATCCTGCCTCCATGCCCTCAGCCCTCAAAAGCGTGGCCCCAAATTCAAAAAGCTCTTAAAGAACGAAGAAGTCATCTTTTCCCTTGAACAGAAAGTATCCGATCTTGAAAGTGAAATAAA
>Ga0315288_10011670_pt1 | contig 11058 bp, 9 predicted proteins | sample YL17G11_20_MG_FD_203454 | JGI IMG/M metagenome (GOLD analysis project Ga0315288, IMG submission 203454) | Sediment microbial communities from Yellowstone Lake, YNP, Wyoming, USA - YL17G11_20 | ecosystem: Environmental > Aquatic > Freshwater > Lake > Sediment | place: USA: Wyoming | collected...
TGGAAACCCCAGACGCATTCCCAGCCCCCCGTGACCTCGAGCCCCGGCGCTGCCGGGTCGTCCGGCGCAAGGGTCGCGCCGCCCGGCGTCCCGCCCTGCACGCTCCTCACCTCCTGCAGAATGGGCGCGGTCCGATCGCTGCCCACGGAAAAACGGGACTCCCACTTCTCCGCCAGCCTGTTGCCGTCAGCGTCAGCCAGAGTGCCGGCGAGCCTCACGACGTATTCCGTCTGCCAATCGTAGGGCGCGGCTGGGGTGAACTCGCATCTAGTCCTGTCCTGCGACCATGAGATGACCCCCGCCGCGTCGGGCGAGAGGGAGAAGGCGCGCAGGAACGTGGTGACATCTATCCCCTCGGAGAACACGAGAGAAACCGCGGCGAATCTGTCGTCGATGACGGCGCCCGGCCCGGGGGTCACGGAAAGAACCTCTGGCCGGCTCGCATCCGACCTGGTCGAGAAGGAGAAGCGGAACTCCCTGTCCAGCGACACGCCCCTGGCATCCTCCACGGAGCCGCCCACGGTCATCTCGTAGCTCTTCCCGGTCGAGATCGCCTTCAGGGGCTCGAAGACGAGCCGGTTGGCGGCCCACGAAAACCGGCCCGTCATGGGCGCGCCATCCTCCGTCAGAGTGAAGGCCTGCTCCGCCTTCGTCATGTCGACTGGCGCCGAGAACTCCACCCAGGTCTCGATGCCCGCCACGTCGGGGCGCGCCGAGACCGGGCTCCACCGCGCGACGGTGATCGCGCGCGGGGAGAACAGCGCGCAGGAGACGAGCGCGATGGACAGCGCGCCGACAGCGCTCAGCGCGGCCGGATGGCTGCGCGCCCCGCCCGTGCGCAGAGCGCGCACTTCCCCTGCGCGCGGAGTGCGCACTCCCCCTGTGCGTGGAACGCGCATTCTCTTTACCTCGCGACGAAGGCCACCCACGCATCCTCCTCGAGGTACGAACCGTCGTCGTTCACGATGCCGGTGGGTCCGCCGGGAAACGTCAGGCGGTAGTAGTGCAGCTCCTGGCCCGCGCTCGGGGTGAAGCCCGCGAACGTGATCGAGACGAGGGCGTCGGAGGTCCACGTCGCGCTCTTCAACGCCGGGTCGAGGATGGAACTGGGGAAGATCGCCTCGCAGCGCAGCGCGAAGGGAACATCGGCCCTGCTTCCGATGCCGAAGGGCTGCGCGAAATCGACGGCGAACACGATCTCCTTCTCCACCGTGAGCGGGATATCGGCCGGCTCGAGTGAGCCGAGGTCGACGGCCGGCCCTCCGTTCGCCGATACCGACAGCACCGCCTGCGGGGGAATGTCGGGCGTGAACCAGCAGCTGCACTCGCGCGCCATCCTGTTGCCCGCCAGGTCTTCCAGATCGGTGGACACGACGAGATGGTGGACCGTCCCCATCCTGTAGGCCTCCTCGGGGACGAAGAGGAACTCCCCCGCCCTCTCCCGCGCCAAGTGGCCTCGGACGGACGGATCGAGACTGAAGGATCGGCGCAGGGTCTCGATGGCCACGTCCTCGGAGAACGAGAGCAGGATGCAGTCCCGCGCGCGCAGGTTCCCGTCGAGGGCCTGTTCGACGACGGTGAAGCTCCCGTCGCCGTTCGGGACTGCCGGGCGCAGCGCGAGGATCGACGGGGGCAGTGCGTCCTCCTGGACGAGGAACGAGCCGGAGGACCGGATGCCCAGCCTCACCCCTCTCGCGTCCTTCACGGTCTCGGCGACCTCCCATGTGTACAGGGTGAGGGTGTCCCATCGCTCCTTCGGCCTCAGCGTGACCACCTTCCCGTCCGCGCTCCACGCCGTCTCGTATTCGCTCGAGGGACTGAGAACGAACCCCGCGGCGAAGCTCTGGGCGTCGATCGGCTCAGAAAACGTGAGCACGAGTTCCGTGGTCGTGCCCGCCCCCGCGCCGTCCGCGGGAGAATACGCCGCCAGGCGCGGCTGCGGCGCGTCGGTCTCTACGAAAAAGGGGACCTCGATCGCCGTTTGAAACTCGCGCCCGTCGGCCGCGGACAGCATCCCCGAGAATGAGAGAACGAGGCGCTCGCCGGCCGGCAGCGGGCGCACCGGCAGCAGGCACAGCACGTCTCCCTCCCAGGCGAAATCGAGGGCGCAGATTCCGTCGGGCGTGGAGATCCTCGCGAGGCTTTCCGCGTCATTCCTCTCGGGGCGTACTGAGAACGCCAGAGTGATTCTTTCCTCCCGGCCGATGACCTGGTTCCTGCCGCTCGGGTGCGTCGTCACGCGCAGCTGCTCAAGGGCGATGAAACCGCAGGAGGCGAGAAGGACTGCGAAGGCAAGGAGTGCGCACCCCCCGCAGGCTCGCTCACTCGCAGCTCTACTCCGCTTCAACCTCTTCACCCTCCTTCAGCAGCAGGGACGGCGAGTCCACGAGCCTCTCCCCCGGCCGCAGCCCCTCCTCCACGGTCCAGCTCCCGCCCATCTCCTTCCCGAGCTTCGCCTCCCTGACGAACACACGCCGGTTCACCACGGTGAACACCCTGGCCGAGCTCCCCTTCTTCTGGGCGATGGCGCTGGTCGGGATCACGACGATCCTCCGCGGCGTCCCGTACACAAGCTTCACCCGGGCGAACATTCCCGGTTTCATCCTCATGCTCGGGTTGGCCAGCAGCGCCTTGACCGTCACGGTGCCTGCCTGGGGATCGATCACCGGCGAGACGAGCGCGACCCGCGCCCGGAAAGCCGTGCTTCCCAGCGCGTCCACGCTCACCTCCACCGGGGCTCCTTCCACCACGCGCTGCGCCTCGTCCTCGGAGATCGGGAACACGACGTACACCTCACCCGTGCTGATGAGGGTGAACAGCTTCGCGTCGGCGGCCGCGCGCTCCCCGGCCTCGACGTAGCGCGCGCCCACGATCCCCGAGAGCGGCGCGCGGATGTCGAGCTCGGCGAGGAGCTGTTCCGCGGCGCCGAGCTCCGCGGCGGCGGATTCGGCGCGCGCCTTCGCCACGTCCCGCTCCGCGGCGAGGGTGAGCGTGCCGATCTGCACGAGCACACTCCGCCGGGCCCCCTCGTCGTGCGGGACCGCGAGCCCCCGTGAGAGGATGTCCGCGTCGCGCAGGCCGATGCGCCTGATGTCGAGGTCCTTCTCCAGCAGCTGAACGCCGGTCTGGGCGGCCGCGTAGGACATGCGAAGCGAGGCCATCGCCTCCTCTGTCGTGCCTCCGACGCTGAGCAGCTGCTCCTTGTTCTTCAGGGCTTTCGCAAGCTCATCCAGCTCGCGCCGCTTGCTCGCGAGCTCCAGCTCGCTCCTCTGGATGCCGGCGATCCGCGCCTCCACCTGCAGCTGTCCCTCCCACAGTCGGGCCTGCGCGAGCTCCAGCTCCGAACGGGCCGAGCTCGCGGCCGATTCCGCCTGCCTCTTCCTCAGCTCGAGCTGGATGTTCTTCAGTCGGGCCAGGAGCTGCCCTTCCGCGACGGAAGCCCCCTCGGCGACCGCGATCTCGGTCACCGTTCCGTCGACAAGAGCGGTGACATCCGCCTTCTTCTGGAAGGAGATGCTGCCGTAGCTCGCCAGCTCCTGGGCCGCCTGCCCCTCGGCAGCGATGATCGTCCTCACCCGCTGGGGTGCGGCCGCGGCCGGGCTCCGCTCACCTCCTCCGCAACCGCCCGCAGCCAGCAGGGCAAGGGCGATCGGCACGATCACGGCGCCTCGACTGTTCATTCCCCCTCTCCCCTCCCGGCGGCGAGAGCAGCAAGCTCCCCGGCCCGAACGCCGAGCAGCTTCTCCAATTCCCGCTCCCCGTCGAGCACAACGAGCACGTCCTCCAGAAGATCGCTCGCGTCGCGCGCGAGCTGGGCCTGGGCCCTCATGTAGTCGATGCGCTGGATCCCGCCCAGCTCGAGCTGTCTGCCGAGGATCGCGACCCTCGCCTCGCCCAGAGCGACGGTCTTCCTCTGCAGCGCCGCGGCGGCTTTCTTCTGCTCGTAGGCAGCCAGGGCCCTGCGGATCTCGGAGCGGAGAGTCTCGATCGTCTGCTGCTTCTTCAGCAGGCTTTCCTCGCGCGCGAGGGCCGCCCCGGCGCTGTCGGCCCAGGCGCCGACATCCTCCAGAACTCCCACCTCGCCGCTGGATCCGCTCGTCACCTGCCCGCTGCCCGGACTCCCCGCCGACAGGCTCGCGGAAACGGGGAAGACGCGGCTGGGGAAGTCGATGACGAGCTCACCCGACACAGAGGGGCTCTGCAGGGGGTAGCGCTGGCCGGAAACCCCGACAGTGACCGCGAGGCTGATCCGCGGCACGAAGGCCGTGCGGGCCGCGCGGAGACCCTCGAGCGCCTTTCTCGCCTCCAGCTCCTGCCGCTTCACGGTCGTGTTGTTGGCGAGCGCGATCGCGGTGAAGGCCTCGGCGCCGGGAGGCATGTCGATGCCGGGGTAGGCGGCGTCGATCTGGCCCGAAAGCGCGAGCTCGTCGTCCGGTCCCATGCCCAGCGACTCCTTCAGCTGGCCCAGGCGCTCTTCCAGAACGGCGCGCGTGTCGCCGACCGTGAGGGCGGCGCGCGCCGCTTCCAGCTCCGCCTCGACGAGGTCGATCTCCCGGATCGAGCCGATCCGCCTTTCCGTCCGTGCGATCTCCAGCTGCTGGGCGGTGATGCTCCGCATCTCCTCCTGGATCCGCAGCTTCTCCTCCTGCACGAGCACCTGCCAGTACAGCCCCCGCACCCTGTCCACCAGGGCGTCCTCGCTGTCCGCATAGGAGCGGCTGTCCAGCGCGAGCTCCGCCCGCGACAGCGCGCGCCGGACAAGCAGCCTCCCCGCGTCGAACAGCGGCTGCTGGACCGTGAGCGACCAGTTCACCGCGCGTGTGTCGGGCCCTCCGGTGACGATGGTCTGCGAGTCGTTCGCGGCGACTGAAAGGCGGGGCAGGAAATCCCTGACGCCGAAGGCGTGGGCGCGCACCTGCGCCCGGGCGCGAAGGCGCAGGCCCGCAAGCTCCGTGGAGTTGGCGAGCGCGCGAGCCTCCGCCTCCCCGAGGCTGACCGGCGCGGGCACGCCGCCTGTCCCGCTCCCCGCCGGCGTCGCACTCTGTGTCTCCGCCGCATGCGGCGAGCCCAGCAGGGCAATTGCGAGCAGGGAACCTGCCACCCTCCGTGTCCCCGCCATCCCGGCTACCCCTTCTTCGGGTTCTTCGGGAGCCGCAGCTTCTCGGCAAGGGTCTTCAACAGGCCGTCCATCACATCCCAGAGGTGGTAGAAGGAAGCGAGGGTCTCCTTCGACTCTTCGCTGTACAGCACCGAGCCCACGATCTTCCCGCTTCCCTTCTCCCGCAGGGCGGCGGTGACGGATAAGGAGTTCAGTGTGTCGAGGTCGCGCGCGAGCTCCTGTTCGGCAAGTCGAAGGTCGACCAGGAGCGCTGCATCCTCCCCCTCCGCAACGGGCAGGCCGTGCGCACGGGCCAGGGGGAGGAGGATTTGCGGAAGCATCCGTCGGATATGCTCTGCCATCGTCCGATGGTCGACTTCGACGACATTCAACGCCCACGCCCCGGCGGGAGGCGAATCGTCGAACAGGAACACCTCCACCCTCTTTCGAGGCAGGATCGTGCAGGTCGCCAGAGCGAGAAGGATGCATCCACCGAGCAGCGCCCTGCCCCCGAGGGTGAACCGGTCATGCTTTTTCATTTCTCCTCCGCTTCCTTCTGAACCGTCGCGATGAGCTTCTCCACCGGCTCCCTCAGAAGACTCCCCTCCGAGGTGAGACTGCGGCACACGGCGAGCTCCTCCAGCGCCTTGCGGGGGAGATCGAACTGGTAGTACAGCCGGGCGATCTCCAGGCGCGCGCGCGCGAGCTCATCACCGAAGTCCGCCGCGCGCTGGAAGAACTCAAGCGCGCTCTTCAAGTCGCTCGACTCCAACGCGAGGGATCCTCTCAGGAAGAGGAGACGGGGATCGCTCTGATCGAACGAGAGCAGCTGCTCGACCTTCTTCTGCGCCTCTCCGATCGCGCCTTCCCGAACGAGGGTGCGCACCAGCCAGATCTCCGCCTCGTTGTACCTGCCGTACCTTCTGATGAGCGCGCTGAACGTCGTTCTCGCCTCCGCTGACCTGTTCTGGAAGAAATAGATCTTCCCGAGCAGGAAGGCGGCCTGGTGGAAGTCCCCGTTTCGCGCGAGGATCACCGTGAGTCTCTGTTCAGCATTCTGGAGGTTGCCCGCTGCGTACTCGTCCTTTGCCGCAAGGTATTCGCCAATCAACTCATCGGCGAGAGGCCGCGGCCGACAGGACAGCAGCCCGACCGAGATGAGGACCCCGATCGAGACCAGCAGCCCGAAGGCGCCGATGACCATGCGCAGCGATCGTTTGCCGCCCCGTGCTTCCTGCCGCATGACTCAATCGCTCAGAAGGAAAGCGAGCCGCTCCCTCAGCCTGCCGGCTGATGTTCTGCGCCGCTCCTCGAGAAACGCCCGCACCCGTCCGTTCGCCTTCAGCGTTTTTAGCACGAGAGTTCCCGTCTCCTGGTAGGCGTTGTCGGGTGTTTCGAGCAGGGCGAGAACAGGCTCGAGCAGAGCGACGTCTCCGCCTGAACCCATGGCTCGCGCGATCTTATCCAGCTCGGGCGCGAGCAGGAGCTTTTCTCCGTCCGAGGGCGACAGGCCTCTGATGCGGCCGAGCTCGCGCCGCGCCTCCATTCCGATCCCGGTCCGGGGGGCGAGCAGGATGCACTTCTCCACGATATCGGCCATGGGGACCGTCGCGTCCGGCCCGCGGCAGGCCTTCGCGCCGCGCCATAGATGATGGTAGTAGCCCGCGAGGCTCCGCAGGGAAGGCTCGAGGGATAGGTAGGACTTGAAATCCGCGTCCGTCGCCTGCGCCGCTTCGAGTCGCGCGGACAACAGCAGGTAGCGCCCGAAGGGCAGGACGGGAACGCTGCTGATGACAGAAAGCTCCGCAGACGCTCCCGACCAGTCTCCTTTCGCGTGGCGGCCGAGGGCGCTGACCAGCCCCTTTCCCCGGCGGCCGGGGTTGAACGCGGGATCCTCGAGTTTTTGTCCCAGTTCCCCCAGGCTCGCGAGCACCCGCGCATCGGTCATCGAGCCGGCGCATCTCTGGTATTCCAGCTCCTTGTACGCGGCGAGAATGCTTTCCTCGATCATCCCCCTCTTCTCGTACAGAAGGGATTCCTCGAGGCCGACCCCGCGCTCGTAGGGGAAGCGGGCCTGGTACTCCGCCAGGGCTTCCAGCGCCTCCGCGTCCCTGCCCGCGGCCGAGAGGAGCCTTGCGTACACGCGGTAGTCCTCGGGCACCATGGCCGGCCGGCGGGTCTCCCATCCCTTGGAAAAGTCCTCGAGGGATTGCCGGGTCTCACCGAGAAGGGCACTCGCCTTTGCCCGCGTGAAGAGCGCGCCGGCAGGGTCATCGGGAGCCAGGGAAAGAGCCGTGCCGGAGTAGTCGACAGCCTCCCGGTAGTTCTTCGTTCGCCACGACAGTTCGGCCAGGTCGGCATGGAGCAGCGCGACGAGGCGACGGTCCTTCGCTCCAACGGGGAGGCGGTGGGCCTTCCTTCCCCCGGCGAGCCTTTCACCTGCCTCCAGGTAGACTCGGGCCTTATCGGTGTCGTTGGATGCGAGAAGATACGCCCCGAGGTCGACTTTCACCGCGAGCATGCGCGGATAGGCCTGATCCAGGGCGAGGAGCCCGGTGAGAAGCTCGTCACCGCGTCGAGTCTTCAGCAGTTCTTCATGCTCGACTTGAAATCGCGCCTGCCTCGATTCGCAAGACGAAGGGATGAGAATGCACGCACAGAGAAACGCGGAAAACCAATTCTGCATGATACATCCCTGAATGCCTCGGACAACGCGTGCCCGCGACGTTTCTATCGGACCGATCCTACCATGAGTGTCCTGGAAAAGCTACTCCCGATTCGACCCTCAGTTCTCTCGCGCAGCGGTCGGCTCACATGGGCAGGCCCGGAGCGTTGAACAATTCGGCCGCAACCGCTACAAGTACCACAGGCATGATCCCCCATCCATCAGACCCGATCTCATTTCGGCCATGCAGTCCGCGGCCGCAAGGCCACCTCGCCCCCCAGGAGCGGAAACGGGGCTGTCTGTGACTTCCGGACTGCCCCTGGTGGAGCTGCGGGACGCAACAATTCTCGCCAACGGACGGAGGCTCTTCCCCCGAACGACCTGGGCCATTCGGCCCGGAGAGCACTGGGCTATCGTGGGGCCGAACGGAGCGGGCAAGAGCACGCTGGCGCGGGCCCTCTGGGACGGGGTGCTCATCGTCGATGGGGAGGTCTCCTACCCCGTCGCTGAGGCCGACTCTCGCGACGGTCTTCTGCCCAAGGACTTCTCGCCGGCCGCCTACGTTCGTCACGTGTGCTTCGATGATCAGCGGGAACGCGTCGCCCGACACAGCCGCTACCTTCAGGGACGCTACGAGAGCCTGGAGGGCGATGATGCCCCCACCGCGAGGGAGGTGCTCGCAGTTCCCGGATCGGGTGAGGCGCGGGCAGGCGGAGGTCTGCCGGAAGTCTCCGACCTCGTCGACCGGCTCGGCCTGCGGGGGTCCCTCGACCGCCGCATCCCCCACCTCTCAAACGGCGAGATGCGCAAGCTGCTGGTCGCCGAAGCCCTCCTGAAAACGCCACGGCTCCTCATCCTCGAGGAGCCCCTCCAGGGTCTCGACCGCAGATCTCGACGTGAGCTCTCACGCCTGCTCGCGCGTGTCGCCTCACTCGGCGTGACCCTCGTGATCGTGACAGCGAGGCCGCGTGACGTCACGGCCCCCGTGCGCCGCGTCCTCTGGGTCCGCGATGGGATGATCGCAGGCCGGGGCCTGCGCAGTGGCCTGCGCCGGCAATCCTCTCCTGCCGGCATGCCGGCCGCGGCTCCCCTCCCTGAGCTGCGTCTGCCGAAGACGGGAATCCGTTCCGTGAAACCGGATGTGATCATTCAGTTGCGGGAAGTGGCGGTGAGGGCGGGCGGCAGGAACATCATCGACAGGGTGAGCTGGACCATTCGCGAAGGGGAGAACTGGGCACTGGTCGGTCCGAACGGCTCCGGGAAAACCACTTTGCTGAGCCTGATCCTGGCGGACAACCCCCAGGCCTATGCGAACGATGTGCGGGTATTCGGTCAACCTCGCGGAGCCGGGGAGAGCATCTGGGATCTGAAAGCGAGGCTCGGGCATGTGTCGCCGGAAGCCCAGATTCACTATTCTCCCGGCGTGACCGTCCACGAGGCGATCTGCTCGGGGTTCTTCGACAGCATCGGCCTCTTCGAGTCCTGCTCCGATGACCAGGCAGCAGCGGCTGCGGCGTGGGCTCAGGCGCTGGACCTTGGAGGCCTGATCGACCGGCCATTCGGCTCCCTCTCGGACGGTCAGAAACGCCTTGTCCTGCTTGCGCGCGCCCTGGTGAAAGCCCCCCGGCTCCTCGTGCTCGACGAGCCGTGCCAGGGCCTCGATGATGCGCACCGGAGAAAGGTCCTGCAGATCGTCGACAGCCTCGGCCGGGGGCGCGCTCTCTCGATCATCTACGTGACCCACGAGCCTCGCGAGATCCCGCGCTGCATCACCCACGTTCTCCGCCTCGAACGGGGCCGGGTCAAGAGCCGAGGCCAGGGGCCTCTGGCGTGAGCCATGGAGGCTCCTGAAGAACCTCGGAGGAAAATCAGCTTCCTCGTAGATGCGCTGTCGTCGATTGTGGGCGCTTGCCGATCCCGCAACCGATTCATTTGTCGACCCTGCCGCCCTTGAACAGGGAGACAACTGCAAGAGCCAACAGGATAGAGAAGAGCGTCCATCCCAGCATTTTGATTGCGGACGTGGGCGAATCGAAGTTGAACTGGACAAAGAGCTCCAGACCTTCGGTCTTCCCTTTCAATATGTCCTGCCGAACGGCTCTGCCCACTGCACGTAGTAGTTCAGGCTGCAGAGGATGGCGAATGCGGCTGCGCTCGCCACGGCCAGCCTGCTCATGGAGAACGATCATGACCACGGCGATTGGGAGCGACTGAAGAAACGCGAGCATCTGCACCACGGAACCAGCGAATGCCCCAAGAGCGGTCCATGGTTTGATGCATCGGCCGCACCGCGCCCGCTGATTCGACGGGTATCGAGTGTCACCCCATGGGCATTCTCATGGCTCCCAGGCACGCGTCAAGGCCTTCGAACGCCTCACAGCCTGGGCCGAGCAGCAGCGCTCCCTGACACTGAATAACCCTTTTTACGTTCGCCCGTTGCGCTGCCGGATGAATCTTGACAAGGTCGTCGCCGCCAGATAGCCTTGTGTGGGCGTCCGCATTCCTGGGTTGCAGCCTGCTTTTTCCAAAGCCGACTCTCACTATCAAGAACAGCACATCCTTCGAGCTCGATCTCATCTCATGGAACGGGATCTATATCGGCAAGGATCAGGTGTACGATCAACTTCTCGGGTATTGCGTCGACGGACTCAAGCCTGGGAGCTCCGACACCAAGAAAGTCGACCCGAGCACCGACTACATTCTCTTCTGGTTCACAACGCCTGGGCCGAAGTACAGAACCACGGAATTGGTGACGGTCAAGAAAAACGAGCAAAAAACCCTTACTTTCACCGACTCGACGATCATCCAGCAGAACAATTCCACAGCTCCCACCCAGCCAATGTCCGAGGTCGTGATCGGCGAGGGAATCTCGAATGAAGCCAAGGTGAAGGAGCAGATGGAGTTCGAAAGGCGGAATTGACCCGTAGCGAATCGGCCTCGGACCCTGTTGCCCGCGTACCAGCCCTCGGATCGTGCGGGTCGATGGCGGTCACTGCCGGGACCTCGGCCTCCAGTGATTTGCTATGGTCCACCTATCCACTTTCGCCCCTCTCCAGCAAGGCCTCTATTCCCCGTAGTGGGTCCACATACGGATGATCTTGACAGCCCTTTCCTTCTCGAAGACCTGATAGACAAGCCTGTGGTGGATATTGATTCTTCGTGAGAATGCCCCTGCCAGGTCGCCGAGGAGCTTTTCGTAGGGAGGATGGCGAGCAAAGGGATTGCGTTGAAGTATCCGTAGAAGCTTCTCTGCCTGCCCCCGTAACCCTGCTTGGCCCAGCTTCTTCGCGTCCTT
>Ga0315288_10011671_pt1 | contig 11057 bp, 10 predicted proteins | sample YL17G11_20_MG_FD_203454 | JGI IMG/M metagenome (GOLD analysis project Ga0315288, IMG submission 203454) | Sediment microbial communities from Yellowstone Lake, YNP, Wyoming, USA - YL17G11_20 | ecosystem: Environmental > Aquatic > Freshwater > Lake > Sediment | place: USA: Wyoming | collected...
CCTCATCGGTGTCGGCCTGACGCCTGGAGCGGATGGAGCGGGCTCGTGGGCCGCGCGTATCGCATCCATATCCGGCTCTGGCGGTGGAGGATGGGGCGGTTCTAGGATGAAAAAGAAGCGTTTTGAGTCAGTGAACTCTCCTGAGTAATACGGAGTATCGTGATCGTAGAAATGGAGGTCGTCCCCCGATTCTCGGGTACGGGTCGCGATCGGACGTGCCAGCTTGAAGTAGGCGCCGGCGGGTGGGGCGGGAAAACTGTGACCCACCTCAACCACCTGGTTGCCGGCGGCCAGCTCCGCCTCGAGCAGGGAACGCAAAGGTGGCGGCATCTTATCGGCATCTTTGAGGAATTGCCTGGGGATTTTCATGGTTTTCTAACCCTCCACGGTTACGGACAAGGGATTGACCTTAGCCGCCTAATAAGGAATCGTCGGGGAGCAAAAGAGCTGGGGCTTAATGTTGAACCCGGCTCGAGCGTCGACGGTCCAGGCATCTGCGGATTGTACGTCCAGTTCATAATCAGATTTATATAGGGATGCCATTATCTGAACGCAATTATCAAGCATCTCTGGAGATGGCTCGATGGACCTTCTGCTCATATCCGGTTTCTTGGGTTCGGGGAAGACCACCATGGTGCTTTCCACGATCGATAGGATCATCAAAAGGAAGCACAAGAAAGTGGTCGTCATCGTCAACGATTTCGGCAAGATCGGGATCGATGGAAAGGTGATGGAGAAGTACGGCCTCGAGGTCAGGGAGATGCCCTCGGGGTGCATTTGTTGCACGCTCGGCGCGGACCTGCTCACCACCCTTAAAGATGTCGCCGAGGCATTCAATCCGGACCTCGTGGTCATCGAGCCCACGGGCGTGGCAGACCCAATGGCCATACATGAAACCCTTAAGCTATATGTCGGGCCTCCGGTGAACTCCACGCGCATCGCCATAATCATCGACGCGGCCCGTTTCGCGGTGATATTCAAGGCACTGGAGCGCCCCCTGAAGAACCAGCTCCGAGCGGCCGACGTCATAATCATCAATAAGATGGACGAGGTCGACGAGGAGACGGTGAAGGGCATTGAGAGGAGCATTCGAGACCTCGGACTGAGCACCAGGATCATCCCCGCCTCAGCGACGGTCGGAACGAACCTCGACCAGGTAGTGGAAGCGATGGTGGGTTGAATGATCACCGATGATTTCACCGCCTATGCTGGAAAGGTCCACATCGTGTTCGACAAAAAGCACAAGGCGGAGGACCTGAAGGCCCTGGTCTCGCAAACCATCTCAGGGATCGCCGTTTCCTGCGTGGACGCGGGAACGCGTCTGATAGGTCACATTAAGTGCATAGCTGAGGTGGAATCAGGCAAGTACGTCGCCTGCAGCGTGGTCAAGCACGATGGAGAAGCGATGTGCCGCGGGGAGCTCAGCGATGGCTCGAAAAGTCTCACCCTGGTCATCAACGTCCTGATCTATGGCCTTGACAAGGAGAAGGTGGAGGAGATCGTGATGAAGATCGCCAAGGATCAAGCCACGAGGCATGGCGGCCACCTTGAGGTAGAGGACCTGGAATATCACGACCATTCACATCAATGCGAGGCCGTGCATGAGCACGAGCATGACCATGAGGGTCATGAGCATCAGGACCATTAGACCGTCTGGCCCGAATCCGCGACCTTGCTCTTCTTCTTTGCTGCGGGCTTGGCGGACTTGGCTTTGGCCGGTCTCTTGGCGGCGGTCTTCTTCGCCGGTGCCTTCTTGCCTTTCGCTTTTTTCGATGCGATGGCCTTCTTGTCTTCCACCTTCTGATCTTCGGCCGCCCCCTTCTTCACCTTCTTCTCGCGCTTGGGGCATTCGATATTGACGCAGAACTTCCAGGGGTTGCCGCGGGTCATGATGACCATGATCGGCGCCTTGCAGGCATCGCAGGCTTCCCCAGTGTACTTCACCGGCCCCATCTGGGGCAGAGGATATGTGCGCGTGCACTTCGGATAGGCGGAGCATCCAAGGAAGCGCTTGCCTGCCCTGGAGTATAGCAATCTCAGGTTAGAGCCGCATTCTGGGCAGGTGCCCATGACGTTGGTGGTCCGATTGCTCTCGCAATCTGGGTCCAGGCAATGCGTCGCCGGAGGGACACCACGACGGATGACCTTGACCATCGGGGTCTTGCATATATCGCAGACTTCCTCCGTGGCCTCGACCTTGGCCCCCCTGGGTTTGGGATAGGCCCGCTTGCATTTTGGATAATTGGAACAACTGATGAACTCCCCCTTCTTGGAGCGCCTGACCTGCAGCTCGCCGCCGCATTCAGGGCATATGCCAACGTAGCTCTGCTGCTTGAGCGCCCCGCGAATGTCCTGGCCGATCTGCTCCTGGTTGGCCTCCAACACGTCGACCACGTCAGAGAGCATGTCCTGGGACTCCTTCACCACCTCGGCCAGCACCGCCTGTCCATTGGCGATGTCCTCCATATCCTTTTCCAGGTGGGCGGTCATCTTGCTCTCGGTAATGGTCCTGGCATGGTTCTCCAGGGACATGGCGACCGCGATGCCGGTCAAAGTGGGCACCAGGTCGTTACCGATGGCGTATTTGCGATCATAGAGCTTCTGCACGATCTCATGCCTGGTGCTCTTGGTGCCCAGACCGAGCTTCTCCATCTCCTGGATGAGCGTGCCCTGGGTGTAGCGCCGCGGCGGCAGCGTCTCCAGCCTTTCGATCTCGGTGCCTAAGACCTCGACCTTCTCCTCGAGCTTCAATTCCGGAAGGCTGCTCTCCATGACGCGGAAGTAAGGATAGTATTTCCTCCAGCCTGGATTGAGGATGCGGTAGCCCTTAACCACGAAAGGCTCTGATTTGACGAGGATTCTTCCATGTCGATGCTCCGCCTTGCAGGGCGGTGCGACCGTGGCTAGGAACCTTCTTACCACCAGCTCATAGAGGCGCCATTTCTCCCCTTTGAGGTCCTTCTTAGTGGCCGCCTCGGTGGGATAGATGGGTGGATGGTCGGTGGTCTCCACGCGACCGCGCGATGGACGGATCTGCTCCTGGGCCAGGACCTCCTCGGCCTCGGCCTTGAAATCGGATTCCCTGAGCTTCTCTAGAATGCCCTTCAGACTGAGCGATCGGGGATAGACCGTGTTGTCCGTCCGGGGATATGAGATGTAACCAGCAGTGTAAAGGTCCTCTGCGATCTTCATGGCCAGGCTGGCGGACAATCCCATCTTGACCGCCTCCGCCAGCATCATGGTGGTGTTGAAGGGCGGAGGTGCATATTCGTCCTTCTGCTGTACCTCGTACTCCTTCACAGTCCCCTCTTTGGCGCCTTCGCAGTTCGAAAGGGACTGCTTAGCCTCGGTCTCCTCCCAGAAGGGGTTCAATTCGTGGTTGCCGTTGAACTCATGCCCCTTCTTGAACCGGCTAGAGATGTTCCAGTATGGCTTAGGCACGAAGGTCGCTATCTGGTTGTGACGGTCCACGATCAGGCTAAGGGTCGGGCTCTGCACCCTGCCCACAGAAAGGAAATTGCTTCCGACCTGGCCGGAGGCCAGCGATATGAACCTGGTGAGCGTGGCGCCCCAGGCCAGGTCGATGATCTGCCGGCACTCCCCCGCCTCTGCCAGTTTCTCATCCGGTTTGGTAAGGCCGCCAAAGGCGGTCTCGATCTCCTGCTTGGTCAAGGCGCTGAAGCGAGAGCGCTTCACCTTGGCGGGGTCGACGTCCAACAGGTCGACCGTCTCCACGCCGATGAGCTCACCTTCTCGGTCAAAGTCGGTCGCGATGATGATCTCCCCGGCGTCCCGTCCGAGGTCCTTCAGGACATTGATGATGTTGTGCGCGGTCACCCTTTTCTCTGGGGCAGCATAGACCAGCTGCCTCGGTGGGATCCTTTGCCAATTGTTGAGCGCTGGTGGATAATCGAGCTCGATGATATGACCGCGCAGCCCGACCACGGACCAGTCATCACCATCGCGTTCGAACTGAAAAACCTGGACCCCCCGGTCCCGGGTGGTCTTCTTCGCTCCTCTGGAAAGTATCGTGGCTATGCGCGCCGCGGCATTCGATTTCTCAGAGATCACCAGTTTCTTCATTGGCGTTCGACCAAGGAGAACTTATTATAAAAAACTAGGCTTCGATTTATTGACCGGAGCTTCAATGGTACAAGCCAGCTCATTGGTGGGGGTGCTCAGAGAGCTCCCCCGCGATGACCACCGGCTCGGTGTGGAGGACCCCCTTCACACCCGCCAACTCCTCCGACAGCCGCTTCACTCCGCCCACCGTGCCGTGCACCACCAGCACCTCCAAGCACTTCTCGAGGTCGAGATGGACATGGATGGAAGCGGAGATCACGCTATGATGTCGGTGCTGGATCTCCGTGAGGCTCTCCCTGACCGTGCCCTTATGATGGTCATAGATCAAGGTTATGGTACCGACCGCGTGCGCCTCGCTCTCCTTGAGCGATTCTTGCACTAGCGCGTTGCGGATTAGGTCACGGATCGCCTCGGAACGCGTGGAGTAGCCTTTCTCGGCGATGAGCGCATCGTATCTCACCAGCAGTTCCGGTTCAAGAGACACCCCTATCCTGGTCACATTGTCCATAGTTCAGGACCCCTACTTGCGCCCTGCATCAAAAACATTTGCTAGCCGCGCGAATCGTCCTTCGCTTCCTGCCTGACGCGCTCTAGGAACCTTCCTCTGTCGTAAAGGCAGCGCAGGGCGAAAACCCCCCTCTTCAGGCTCGTGTAGGTCGGGACGCCCTTCTCCTCCAGCCTGCGCAATATCGGGCGGGGGAAGTTACCCGAGACCGAGCATACCACCAGCGGTTTCCTGCCTCCACGGGCCCACTTCTCCGCGATGTCCAACAGCCCCATCGTCATGCTGGGCGGCTGGAAGAGCAGATTCAGCAGCACCGCATCCACACCCTTGTCCCGCTGGATGATCTCCAGCACCTCATAGTACATCTGGTCGGTCACGACGCCGGTGAGATCGACCGGGTTCTCCACCGAAGCGAAATAGGGGATCTTCTCGCGCAGGCTGCTCTTGGTCTCCTCCGACAGGGAGGCCATTTTCAGGCCAAAGCCATTGGTCCTCGAAGCCACATAATCAGTGGCGATGACCCCGAAACCTCCCGCGCTGCCGATGATCGCGATGCGGTCCCCCTTGATATGGTCCAGGTTCGCCAGCGCCTTCGCCGCGTCCAGTAGCTCCTGTTCGTCCATGACCCTAAGCACCCCCGCCTGCTTGAGTGCCCCGTTCACCAAGGCGTCCGAAGCGGTCACCAGCGCTCCGGTGTGCGATGCGGCGGCCTTTGCACCGCTCTGCGTCGTCCCCACCTTCACCACGACCACTGGCTTGCGCTTGGCCGCGCTCCGTGCGATGCGCACGAACTCCCTGCCGTTCTGGAAGGATTCCAGATAGAGCGCTATGCATCGGGTCTTCTCATCCTTCATGAAGTGCTCCAGGAAGTCGTCCTCGTCCAGGTCCACCTTGTTCCCCAGGCCGACGCAGGCCCTGAGGCCGACATGGGCGTCCTCCGCGGCTTCATAGACGCCCGTTAGCACCGAGCCGCTCTGCGAGATCAAGGAGATCGAGCCGCTTCCCGGCCTAGGGCTCCTTTCCTGAGAGAGGAAGAACATGTCCAATTTGATTTCTGGGACGAGCACCCCCATGGTGTTAGGCCCGAGCAGCCTGGTCCTGGTCCCTTTTATCGCCTCCCCGATCTGCTCCTGCACCTCCCTGCCCGCCTTCCCGATCTCGGAAAAGCCTCCCGCGACCGAGACCACGAAGGGCACGCCTGACCTGACGCAATCCTTGACGGCCTCTAAGGTTAGATTGGCGGTGACCGATAGGACGGCCACATCGACCACCTCGGGCAGCGCTGAGACGCTCGGGAAGCACCGCAGGCCCAGGATCTCCTCTCGATTGGGATTGACGGGATAGAGGCGGAATGACCCTTGTTTCAAATGGCGGAGGATGACATGCCCCGGCTTATCGGGTTGAGCGGACGCCCCCACCACCGCGATGCTTGCAGGCTTGAACAGCTTGTGCAGGTCCGTGGACACGCCCTTCTATTATCATGGGCCGCATATAATGGTTGCATGGCTCGTGCTAGCTTCTGTCTATCCGCTTGCTTCAGGTCCGCCTTCATCAAGCGAGGTTAAAATAGCACGGTCCTTCTTTCGAAGCCCGTGAGCAACCCGGAAGCCCTAGCGCTCGTCCTCAGGGGGGCGATCAAAGAGCTATGCACCGAGGACGAGGTGGCAATAATGTTCTCGGGGGGGCTCGACAGCACCGTGGTGGCCCGTTTGGCGAGCGAGGTCAGCCAGGTGACGCTTTATACAATGGGCGTGGAAGGTGCCCACGACATATTGGTCAGCGAGGGCGGCTCGCAGCAGCTTGGACTGCCCTGGGAAGCCTTGGTGCTGCGGGAGGAGGAAATCATCAGCGCCTTGCCGCGTCTCGCAAGCATCATTGGCACGGATAGCCCGTTGACGCTGTCCTTCGAGATGCCTCTTTGGGTGGGAGCAGCGCGCTGCAAGGAGCGTTTGATCCTGACCGGCCAAGGCGCGGACGAACTGTTCGGGGGATACGCCCGCTATCAGAAGATGGGTCCAGGACAGCTCATGAAGAACATGGAGAAGGACCAAGATGAGCTCTTGGAGGTCGGGGTGAGGCGGGAACAGGCCATCGCCGCCCATTTTGGCAAGGATGCCAGATATCCGTTCCTTCACCCAAAGGTGATCGAACTTGCAAGGGCCCTCTCGCCGGATGATTGCGTCCGGGGTGAGACTCGCAAGGTCGTCCTGAGGGATGTGGCGCAGCTGTTAGGTCTGGACGAGGCGGCCCAGCGGCCCAAGAAGGCGGCGCAGTATGGGTCGGGCGTGATGAAGGTGATGAAGGCCGAGGCGAAGCGGCGGGGCATCGAACTGAGACAGCTGGTATCCGTATTAATGCAGGAAAGCGAAACTGTATAAGATTGGCGGAATATCTGCTGGACGAAATGGATTATCCTAGGACGCTCGATTGGCTTTTCGATCTGGAGACCATGGGCATCAAGCTCGGGCTCAGCAACATCACCGAACTATTGCACCGATTGGGGGACCCGCAGGAATCCTTCCGTTCGGTGCATGTTGCCGGGACCAATGGCAAGGGGTCGGTCAGCGCCATGCTGGCGTCCATTCTTAAGGAGCAGGGTTATCGCACTGGCCTCTATACCTCGCCGCACTTGGTGGATTTCAGGGAGAGGATCCAGGTGGACGGCAGCTACATCTCGCAGGATAGATTGTGTCGGCTCGCCGAAGAGGTGCGAGGCCATGTGGAAGATATGCGCCTGATCAGCCAGGAATCCCATCCCACCTTCTTCGAGGTCACCACGGCTCTCGCCTTCCTGTATTATGCTGAACAGGCGGTCGAGGAAGCGGTGGTGGAGGTCGGGATGGGCGGAAGGCTCGATGCCACCAACGTCATCCATCCTGATTGCACGGTCATCACCAGGATAGCCCTCGAGCATACCAAGTACCTCGGAGACACGCTCGGGAAGATCGCCTACGAGAAGGCTGGCATTATCAAGCAGGGGGTGCCGGTGGTGACCACCGAGGTCGAGGGTGAGGCGTTCGAGGCCATCAGGAGCTTCGCATCGCGCAGCAAAGCCCCCATGATCCTGGTCCGTCCTGATTTCGATTTCAGACCGGTCTCCTGCAGCTTGGAGGGCACCAGGGTGTTCCTTCCGGCCATGGGCCGAGAGATATTCCTTCCGCTCATAGGGGCGTACCAGGCCGCGAACCTGGGGATGGCGTACGCCGTGGTCAGGCAACTAAGGGACCAGGGGCTGGCGATCAGTGACCGGTCGATCGAGGATGGGTTGCGCAAGGTCAAATGGCCGGGGAGGCTAGAGATAGTTGGCCGGGACCCACTGGTCATATTCGATGCCACTCATACCCCGCAGGGCGCGGAAGCCGTATCAAAGGACCTTCGCGACCTGGTGAAGGGCCGCATCATCCTCATCATGGGGGTCCTGGACGACAAGGACCTGGAGGGGATCGCTCGACCCTTCGCGGCCATCTCTGACCTGGCCATCGCCACGGAACCGCTCACCCGCCGAGCCATAGCCTCAGGCAGGGTCCAGGAATCCCTCTCCAGGTTCATGGGCAAGGTCGAAAGGTGCGATTCGGTGGTCGAGGCGCTGCGCCGTGGGCTATTCTTAGCACATCAAGATGACACCATTTTGGTAACAGGGTCCTTTTACACGATAGGGGAGGCGAAGGCATGGTGGGATGCGAATGAAAGACGCCCGGGTCATCCTTGAGCTGGTTCGCTCCGTCTGTCCGGAGGGCGTGTTCCCCGGCAGGAACGGGGAGGAGAGGGCAGATTGGGAGCCTGACCCATTCCATGTTCTGATCTCGACGGTTCTATCCCAGCGGACCAAGGACGCCAACACCTTCAGCGCCTCCTCCCGCCTCTTCGCTGAGTTCGATTCCCCTAGGGAGATTGCATGCGCGCCTGAGGCGCGGATTGAGGAATTGATCCGGCCCGCCGGTTTCCCCAAGGCCAAGGGAAAGGCCATCCGAGAGATATCTCGCATCGTACATGAGGAGAGGGGTGACGAGGTACCAGATACCCTCGAAGAGCTCGTGGCCTTGCCGATGGTGGGAAGGAAGACAGCCAATTGCGTGCTCTCGTATGGCTTCGGCAAGGAAGCGATATGCGTGGATACGCACGTGCATCGCATCTCCAATCGCATCGGCCTTTGCAGGACCAAGGACCCAGAGGAGACGGAGTTCGCGCTCAGGAAGGTAGTGCCGCGAGACCTTTGGATCGACACGAACTCCCTCATGGTCCGTTTTGGACAGACCGTGTGCCTGCCACGCAACCCACGCTGCCCGAAATGCCCGGTCGCCCCATACTGCGATTATTATGAGAACCTCTACCTGGTGCAGCATCGGAAGGTCGAACGGCATGCTGGCACCAGGGGAGGGACCTTCTCGAAGCGACGTGCCAAAACCGGAAGGCAATAAATAGCCGTTCTCGGTTCTTTCACTCATGCATGAGGTCTCAGTAATGGCCAGCATCATCGAGGCCGTCCTCGCCGAGCTCGACAAGCATGACATAGAGAAGGTGGAGGAGGTCGATATGATGGTGGGAGAGCTGACCTTCCTGGGACCCGAACAGCTCGAGTTCGCCTACAGCATCCTTACCAAGAACACCATCCTAGAAGGCTCCGTGCTGGTCATAAGCGAAGAGAAGGTCCGCATCCGTTGCCCGACCTGTGGTTATGAGGGCGGAGTGGAGTATATCGATGGTGGCAACGACCACTATTCGATCCCGAACCTCAGTTGTCCGCATTGCAGCGGAAGGGTCGAGGTTACAAAGGGTAAAAGCTGTTCGGTCACATCATTAAAGGTGGTGGAGAAGTAAATGTTCCGTTTCAGGGACGAGGCCACGGCCAAGAAGGTCATCGAGTCCATCGCGAAGTACCATCTCAAGGTCCGCTTCATGCATGTCTGCGGAACCCATCAGGACACATTGGTACGCTTCGGGATCGAGGACATGCTGCGGGCGAGCGGGGTCACGATCGGCCAAGGTCCAGGATGCCCGGTCTGTGTGACAACCACCAAAGAGATCGTGGAATGCATGACATTGGCCGAGCACGGCGTCACCATAGCGGTGTTCGGGGACATGATGGCCGTACCCACACCCATTGGATCGTTGGCGGAGGCGAAGGCCCGCGGCGCCGACGTCCGTGTGGTATATTCCATCGAGGATGCGGTCAGGTTGAGCGCCGAGGTGAAGCAGCTGACATTCATGGCCATCGGTTTCGAGACCACCAGTCCGACCACGGCATCGGTGATGCTGAATCCTCTTCCCAACAACTTCTCGGTCCTCAGCTGCCACCGCATCCTACCTCCTGCTTTGGATGCCATCTTCAACCTGGGCGAGGTGAGGATCGATGGTCTGATCCAGCCAGGACACGTGGCCACCATTCTGGGCATTCATCCTTTCGAGCGATTCTCCCGTGACATGAAGATACCTCAGGTGATCGCTGGTTTCGAACCTCTCGACCTTCTGGTTGCGGTATATATGATGGTCCGCCAGATCGCTGAGGGAAGGCACGAGGTCGAAAACGAGTATACAAGGGTCGTCAAGCCCGAAGGCAATCCGATCGCGTTGAGGATGCTCGAGGAGGTGTTCGAGCCAGTGGACCGAAATTGGCGGGGCTTTCCGGTCATCCCGCTGAGCGCGTATGAGCTGCGCAAGCAGTACGATATGCACAACGCTAGGATGCTGTATCATGATGTTCTGAAGAGCGCCCCGCAGGTCAAGGAGGAGATGGGCGGATGCCGTTGCGGAGAAGTGCTTCGTGGCATAATCACCTCTCAAGAATGTCCAGTGTTCGACAAGGGCTGCAGCCCCAAAAGGCCGATGGGACCATGCATGGTCAGCCGTGAGGGGTCTTGCAACATTGCCTTTCGCTATAGCAGGAAGACCTAGAACATCCTTGCCTTTTATCGGACATCAGCGAGGCCACCGAGAAGTATTCATGGCAGTTGTGCCATGATGCCTTAGGAGAAACCTATCATGGCGGAGGCCTAAGATTGGGGGGGAATACGAGGATACCAACAAGTGATCCCGAGGCGACGGGTCAAGGAGCTGCAGCCACCCCGCCGACCACCGAGCCTTCCAAGAAGCTGGGTATCTGTGTGGCTATCCCACAGGGAGGCAAGCCCATCAAGCTCCAAGGGGACAGACCTTCCGATTTCCTGCCCACGCTGCAGAACTCGACCATCGCCTGGATCAACTTCGCCTGCAAGGACCTCGAGAAGGAAGGGACGGACATAGCCGCTCAACTCGGTTTCAGCGATACCCTGGTCCCCGCACTTTTAAAAGGATATTATTCGAACTATGAGGACCGGGACGTCGAACTTGGGATCATGGTGCCAGCGGTAAAGATCACTGGCCTCGAGGTCAAGAGCTACAATCTGATCATCCTCATTCGCAAGAACATAATTCTGTCCATGCATAACACTGAGGTCACCCGCGTGGTGCAGCTCACTAGGTACGCTGATTC
>Ga0315288_10011673_pt1 | contig 11056 bp, 5 predicted proteins | sample YL17G11_20_MG_FD_203454 | JGI IMG/M metagenome (GOLD analysis project Ga0315288, IMG submission 203454) | Sediment microbial communities from Yellowstone Lake, YNP, Wyoming, USA - YL17G11_20 | ecosystem: Environmental > Aquatic > Freshwater > Lake > Sediment | place: USA: Wyoming | collected...
GCGTTGAAACAGTTGATGATGACATCACGCGAAAGTGATAAGTCACTTCCAGTGCAGGATGCGAGGCGTCGGTTTGAGTTACCTTTCGATCAAGACGTCCAGGCAGAATTGAACATTGTTCAGTGGGAGCAGCATCCGGGAAGTGAGCTTTACAGTTTCAGTCATCCGGAAGGCTCGCATGACGATCGATTCTGGGCGACTGCCTTGGCCGTGTATGCTACGGTTAAGCAGCCCAAGATGACGTTGGGTCTTGTTGATTTCGGAACTGTTGGAGACAAGAATTGATGCGTTGGCCGCATAGGAAAAGGAAGGAATCTGAAAAACCTAAGTTGCAGGGGCTCGTTGCTGTAGAGGGCAAAGTGCCTGGAGCCTATCTTATTGCAAGCTCAGAGCAGCCTCAGCAGAGTTCCGAGACAAAGATCCGTGGGAGACTCCAGAGCGCCAAGTTGATTGAGGCTACGGTCAACCCGGCTACAGCTGCAAAGGTCAGTGTTGGCACGATCACAGGCGTGAAGTACCCGGAAGACTTTGGTGACTTTCAAGACTACTTGGATGCATACTATTATGTTCCGTATGTTGGTCGGGCTGTCGACGTCAAACAGTTCATGATTTGGCAGATGGGATACGACCTTGAAAGCAACGACAAAGGCAGTATAAGCAGCGTCAACGATTTTCTCACTGAGATCCAGGCAGACGTCGTTGTCCGGGACGGTTCTCTGTATGCGATTCTTTTCGGGAACATGTATTGGCGGCTCCAGAAAGACGAAGGCACGAAACTTCTGGCGCTCAACCCGATGAGAATGGGTAAGAAAGTCAACGCAGACGGCCAGTTCACTGAGTACGTGTATCAGCCTGATTTTGGAAAGATTCTGAGGTTCAAGCCTGAAGAGATTCTTGAGTTAAAATTCAATGCCGAGCCTTGGAGTCTTTTCGGTGTCAGCTCTCTTCGCCGCGTCCTCCCCACGATCAAGTCATTGTTGTTTATGGAAGAGAAGTTGCCTTGGATTGCTAGGCGTCGTGCAGATCCTCTCTTGCTCATCAATATTGGAAGTGCAACGAATCCTGTCGACAAACCAACTTTTGACCGGATCAAGAACGGTATCATAAATCGGAAGCCAGGAGAAGACGTCTTCAACGACGGGACGATCGAGAGCATTGAGGAAGTTTATCAGAGTGCAAGTGTTGGCGGTCGACAGACAATTGATCCGTTGTTGAATCATTTCACTCGTAATCTTGTTGCAGGGCTCGGAGTACCAGAAGCTGCCTTGGGATTTGGCGGTACAACTACGATGGCTACAGCCGAGTATCAGGAGCGGATCCTGGAGGCTGAGGTCCGTGGTTATCAACGTGTGCTTAAGCGGATGCATGAAGCGGATGTTTTCTCGCTTGCGTCTGCACGGAGCCCTGTTAAGCTTGTTTGGAGACCGCTCAAAAACGAGGACAAAGAAGCTTTGAGTAAGATGTTGCAGGGCGAGATTGAGCATGCGATTGTGAGTCCTGGTTGGGCTCGTCAGCGTCTCGGATATCCAGAAGATGCGGGAAAGAACACTGTGATTGATGCTCGTTTTGTTCCTGCTGGAACTGCTGCGAACCTGAGTGCTGAAAGCAAGAAGCGGTTGGAATTGTATGAAAAACTCGCTAAGGATCTTGACAAAGACGGCGTTGCTTCTGGATCTGTTGGCTGAGTCCAACCTCAGTTTCATGTATGTTACGAGCCCAGATGCTTGTCAGAAATGTTTGCAGTTTGACAAGCGGATAATGAGTGATGAAGATGCTGAAGATACTTTTCAATATTTGGTGAAGGGTCCTAATGATTGGGTTTGGTATCCGATGGTTCATCCTCACTGCCGTTGTCTGCTGATCTTGTTGATGGGAAGGATTTAGAATGAGGCATCCTGACTTTGAAAAGATCTATCAAGCCTTCATGTGGCGATACTGCAATGGACAAGCTGAATGTGACGTTGGAAAGAGCAACTATCATGCGTGGTTGAACAGGCTAGGCGCGCGCGCCAGTGCATATTTGTCCTCAACGTCAAGACTCCAAAGCAAGAAGAAAAGAAAATTGCCACCGCCCCAAACATTCGGAATCTGTATGAGCAAGTTTCTCAAGAAGGAACTAGAACTGTTTACCGATTCTCCGATAATCGCTGTGGGAGACAAGGCTTATGAAGCGTTGTGTTACCTCTTTGAATTATGCTTCTATAGCTTTTACCAGTGCATCGCGAGCATCTGAATAGAACTGAATAGCAATTCTGGTGGCCATGTCATCGGGCAAATCAATTAACTGACGACGGCAAGATATGGGCATTAGTAAGCTAGTTGCGCCCTTTTCTACTGCTATTTCAGCAATTGAAACGGGGTTATTAAGTGGTTCAATAGAACCGCCTAAAGCGATTTCTCCAACAATAACTAAACCACCGCGAACATTCCTTCTTAATAGTGAAGTGCAGAGGGCAATCAATGTAGCCATACCCAGTTTTGCTCCCGATTTAGAAACGTCAAAAGCTCTTAATTGGACAGCAAACTCGTGATTTCTTGGATCCTTGTCGCCTACTAGCTGGACAGAACGGGCATACAGGTTTTGTTCAGCATAGCTGACGCTTTCTCTGAAAGCTGGTGGAACAGGTTTATTGAGGATTTTTACGCCTGTTCCTGGTCCTTCATTAACTTCTATTCGGTATAATCCTGGATGCTCGTCAATTCCACCTGGACTTATGGTCCAAACCTGTCCGGGCTCTAAAGGATCTCCGCCTATGCTGTTTTCGCTTTGAAGTTCTGGAGTGGAGACGAATTTTTCGACTCCATCGACTCCCAAGACGTAACTAAAGTGTGTATTTCTAAATTCTGCTGAACCGATTCTCTTTTGTTGCTCTTTTACCCGGCGCCTTGCTTCTAGGGCAATTCTAAGCGCCCATTCGATTTCTTCTTCAGGTATCTCAGAATTGCTTGCTGGATACAGAAGTTTTAGGAGCCCGCTAACGGTTTTGTTAACAGCATTGGCATCCCGAGGGCTAAGCGCTCCACCATAAAGTACTTTACCCTGAAATTGTGAGAGTCTGCTTTGGTTGCGCAATTGGCTCCAACACTCAGAAAGGAAGTCACTTACAAGGCCAAAATGATTCGTTAGCAATTCTTTGCCAATTTTTGGTACGTCCCAACCTGGCAGATAAGCATGAATGCGGTCCATGAAAGCTGTATCGTTCCTTATTTCTTCGGGTAGAGGACCTAAAAGGTGTCCGATGCGTTGTTGGTGTTCGACATCTACTTCGAAATTGCCCACCATTACTATGCTGCCATCAGCCCTTATGCTTTCTTTTCCTCGGCTAAATTCACCCGATTCCATGTATCCTTTCATTATGTTGACGCCGTCTTTTTGGTCAAAGGATATGCCGGATATTTCATCGAAGCAGACGATGTCATATTGGCAGACAAGCCCTCGTTGGCCGGTGGAATTGTTTACAAACATTTTAGCTACTGTAGCTTTGCCGCCAGAGATTAGGTGAGCATATGGAGAAATCTGTTGAAATAGGTGACTTTTTCCGGTGCCGCGTGGTCCTAATTCAACCTGGTTATAGTTTCTTTCAACAAAGGGAACCATTCGAAGGAGAAGTGCGTTCTTAGCTCTTTCAGACAGAGTTGCTGGTTCGATTCCTACGCTGCGCAGCAAGAATGATTTCCATTCTTCTGTTGCAAATTTCTGTCTAGCACTAGATAGTATGTCTAGAATATCATGTTTGGAGAGTTGAATTGCTCGAAGATTCTCTACTCCAAAAGGTCTGCCTTTGTTTTCCTGTGCTATTGCAGCGTCATAGCTTAGTGTGATTTCAGCGTAGAAGCCTCCTGTCAGCATGCGCTCATGCTTTCTCACCGTTTCATCCGGTATTCGAGCATCTATCAACTGTAAGCTAGGCAGGGTTGCTACGTAGGAGTCTGTTTTGGCATCTAGTCTCGCCGTGATAAGGTCGATGAGTTTTACTTCGCCGTTTTCCCTTGCTCTTGATTTGAAAAGTTCTTCTTCGCCAGCTTTGACGGTTCTCGATTCTAGTTGGCGCTGGACAATTTCCAGCCCTTCGTCGATTTCTTTTCGATTAATGCTTGCACAGTAACGACCTAGAAGGAATTCAACTACGTATGTTGGTACAGGAAATTGGCGGCTGAAGGCACGAACAAGGTCTTTCCTAACTAGATATCCATCTAACGCGGATGCGGCTAGCTGGTCTATTTGATCTAGTTCAGTCATTTCTTCCCTTCCCCGCCAATAATCGTGTCAATCTGAGTAACGAGCTCACCTTTTTGGTTGATAATCACTATGGTAGCTGCAGTTCCTTCTAAATCTTCGTTTTCGATGACTACTGAGGCAGTTCCATTATCTTTCAAACATTTTGTACTAATAATGACGCTGGATGATGAATTCCCTGGTTGTGTGCGAATGTCTATGGATAACCCTTCGAATACGCTATCTACTGCAACGGTGCAGCGCAGTCCCTTCCATGCTACATCGGTTATTTCAGGTGTAATGTGCGAAGTGTGAGATAATCCAGGGGAGACGTTGATTTCAAGAGTTAGGCACTCCTGAAGGCTGACGCCTCCGTGATCATATTCCATACCGTTGCGGAAACAGCTAATACCATCGGCAAGTGCAAAATGTTGATTTGGATTCCAGTACCATGGGTACAAACGTTCGTCTGTGGCAGCTCCTGTTTTAATGGCGGCACAGCGACCCCATTTAGTTTCTGTTTGGGCACTGGGTAATTCGATTTTTGGGAGATTACCTGGCAGCAGAAGCCAACCGTGGTCAGTGACTATGCGGACTTTTTTCCAGCCCAAAGCGAAGAGTTGTATTACTCTGTCTCTTATGTCGCTCAAGATGTTATCGAGTTGCTTTGCTAGTTCCCAGCCGCGTTCATGACCTTCACGGTCTATATCGCCAAACTCGCACCATGCATTGCCGTTTACGTTACCGTTCAGTTTAGTGTCAAGGATTTGCCATCCAGCATCTGTCAATAATTTCTTGAGCTGGTAGCTTTTTAGCGATTGCCCAGATTCTGTAACGCATGGTTCAAAATCGTTTGCAGCAACCTTGCCGCATATTTTATTCTGCACCGGTGTTACTGCAGGTTTGCCGGTTGATGTGACGCTTGGCAATGGAGCCCAAGTTGGCTTTTCTTCAATTTGATATCCACATCGTTTGAGCAGGCTAACAAGCCTTTTAGCTGCATCAAAGCGTAATCCATCCACAAAAAGGACACATTCGCCGTCTCTGTATTCAGAACCTTTGTGATTCTGCAATTGACCGGTCGGATACCCATTTTCATCTACGATCTTTTGGAGATATCTAGCTGATTCTTCTGCCCATGGCATATAGACGGCGCGGATAGCCTTGGTAACTACTTCTATGTCTTTTTGTTTTTCGACGCAGGAAAGCGCTTGCAGCATGGCATCGTCTGCTTGCCAACCCGTATTTTGATATTCACTTGCTAAGTCAGCAGTAGTGCCTACAACCAGAGGTTTGGCTGTTGTTTTGGCAAGGACTGATAAATGTTCTAATGCTTTTGCAAGTGGGGTTTCCCCTAACTCTGCCCATATTAAGTCCCGTCTCAATCTATGGTCTTTTTCTAGTTCCAAAATTTTCTCTCTTGCTTTGGATGGAGTCATAGTATCTAAAGTGTTTAGGTTTTCGCGGAGATTGTTTTCTTGTGCCTCATTCCATTGGGGCCACCTATCATATGCTGTTTTGCCTGCGTTATACCAGTCCATACTCGTAGGGGTTTTACAATTTCTTATTCTATTGGGAATGTTCGCATATCTTTTTGGAGCTTCACAGAATCTTTCCCATACGGGCTCCCATTGAACATCGTGTGAGGCTAATCTTGTAGCACCAGTAAGAATACCGTCCTTTTCTGGGTTGAATGCCAACTTTGATTTGCATATCTCCACAAAGGCTTGCCATTTTTTCTCGCCTATGCTCGACTTAAAGGTGTCACCTTGGTCGAGCCATTGAAGCAGATGGCGTGCATAGTCACCAGCAAGAATGGTGTTGAAAAAATCTTGGTCTAACCTTTTTCCTTGGAGTGCAGCTATGTCCATATCGAGAAGAGGCTCAAGAGCTCGGAGCATTGCATTCTTGGTTTCGTTGTCCTGAGCCACATCTAACCCCAAGCCACCTTGATCAGACTTGAGAAATGCTAATACTGTCCAGTCTTTGGAATTGACTTGCGACCAAATAACTCCACGATATTGAAGTTCTGCCATTGGTTTGAGCTTATCCTTAATGCTCTCCACTGCTCGCAGATCTTGGCGACCAACTCCAGGTAAATAGATAATAGGTAGCCTTTCACAAGGTAGTTTTAGATCATCTGTTTTTCCTGCAATTACGCAACGTTGCCAGATTGCAGGTCCAGTACGCTTTTCAGGATCATATTCTCCCAAGATTAGAAGTTCTGGTAGTTTGGTTAGCAAGTTCTCAATCAAACCTTCCCACTGACATTCGCTGTCAGGCCAGAGGATGCATGCTGGAGCTACTTGCATGTCAGGATTGTAACCTGTGCCAGTGGCGCGAATTTTTTTTATGAAGTCATCCATTAACTGCATGGGTGATTCCGTTACCTTAATTTTTTTTATCTATCGAATTATGATTGGCCCTTTTTTGAGTGCTGCCTTAAGGCGTTTTTTCATTTCCTGTAGCCATGTTTCGATGTCTTCGTCCGTTTTAATTGTTTGACGTGGAATGTCTACGATCTGTGTTTTTGGCTCCAATTCTTTGGCGGCCATTTCGCGAGCTCGGGCAAAGCGTCCTGTCAATGCGTCAGTCTGGTCGTTCCACGATTGGATGGAATGCTGATCGAGCTCTTTAATCAATTCAGGGCGTGTTTCAACAGATATTTTTTCTACAGGATTTATGCCACATTTTTCTTTGATTTCTTCGCGTGTGTCTTCAGCTAGTTCTTGCCAAGATGTATCTTTTTTAAGATTCTCTGTTTGGCAGGTAAGTTCTGATATGTACCTTTGATTGCTTTCTATGAGTTGTTTTCGAAGTGCTTCTTCCAAGGGTTTGATTAAAGGAATAATTAGATTAGGTTCTTTGAGCAAAAGGCGTTGATCTTCAATTACCTTTGCTTGCTGTTCAGCTTCTTGTCCTTCTTTCACCTCATCGGCATATTCCAGTAATTCTTGCAGATTCGTCCAAGAGCCCCAATGTTTTTCGATGCTTATCGCAAGTTTATTCCACTCGTCAAAGTTCCGCGCTAGTTCTTCATGGCGGTTGTAGATGGCTATAAGTTGCTCGTTGCCAGCTGTGCGTCGAATCTCGTCCAGTGATGAAGTGTCCGGTTGAACTGGTTTTGGAGCCTCTCCTCCAGCCTTCTCAGCCAGTTGTTGCATTTTGTCTAGGAATTGGGGGACGTTTCTTAATTCTTCATCAGGCTTTGTTGGAACGCCGACTATCTGAAATAATTTGCGGATTTGGATTCGTTGTTCCGTCGAAACTGTTGTTGACTCTACCTTGAACATAATCTTGCCGATGGCTTTTCGTTCTAACTCTTTGGGGTCTATCCTTTCGCCACGTTCATCTTGTGCAAGAATAAGATCATTTGCCAAAAGTACCTGAATCCCCCCATCCAAAGCGTCTCGAGGCCAACCAAAGGGAGATTCTTCGAAGTGGGTACGGATTTCTGTTCCTCGTTTGCCGCCTGCGATGAAGCCTAGAATGTTTTTGCAGACTGGGTGTTTGGCTGGTTCGCCGTCGTAGCTTACAGCCTTTAGGGCATCTGGGGCACCAGCTTTTGCGCGGGTATAGACCGTTCCCCACCCTGCATGATCTGCAATGTCGAACTGTGGGTATAGTCGTTGAAAGGCCTTGTCAGCGGCTTCTAGTACAGTATCTTGTAGACTGTTACCAAGAATCTCGTTTCCTCCCCCTTGGTAAACACGGGCGCCAGAGAAGATATCATCGAGTAGTTCTTCTATTCTGGTATCAGCCGTTCGATAGGTTGTATCCATGGCAGCATGGGCTTCGATGCCTTCAGCGGTATTGGGAATGCCTCTTTTCTCTAGTGTTGCACTAGACGCTTTGTAGTCGATTATATTTTGACGCAGGTCATCTGCCGAACGTTTTGGAATGAATACGAAAATGGTGGGCGATTGATCTCTTGCTTGGCGGGCATCAGCTCGTACAGAGGCATCTTCTATGCTCCAGCCGTCGCGAACCCATACGCATACTTTTTTGTCATGATCTGGGGGAAGCTGGGTATCGAAAACTGGTGAGGTTTCGCGTGTTACTTTGGATTTTCCTTGGGTCATAGAGAGCGTTGTAACCAATTTGGCGAAATGCCGGCGAATACGGTCGTCACGTTCTGCTTCAACGCGGTGAGTTTCATTTGCTAGTATGCCGCGTTGGCTTTGGAATTCGTCAGACCAGGCTGCACTTTCCTGCGTTTGAATGCGATATTCATCTCCGACCTTTATGAGAAGTTCACAATTGTTGAGAAGTCCTGGGAGTTTGCTGCGCAGTGCGCTGCTTCCTTCGGATAGATTTTCAACCATCAAGTCAGCAAGCGTATCGACATTGGCTTTGATACCTATTTCCGTATTGCTAGATGCAAGCTTATTGATGAGGAATATCAGGCCACAGGCACGGGCTATGAGACGTTTGTCTTCTGAGTCGTTTTTCCAACTCATGGTCTTTTCATGGACGTTTCGGGGCAGTATTCGGGATTGGAGCATTTTGTCGGCGGAGTCGAAATAGAGGTAGTCTGCAGGAACTACATTTCCTAATTCCTTGGATAAGTTGGTTTGAATGACTTTGTGCACCATGCTTAGCTGGTTGCGGAGTTGACTAGCTGTTCCGGTTTGATCGAGGACACGTAGAGTGTTTTCCCAAAAACGGCGGCGAACTGGCAAGATTGGGTAATCTTGTACAAAATAGTCGTTATCTTCTTGTCTGTAAGCAAGTGAGGTTCCTGAGAGGTGGCGTGAAATTTCACCCATGTTTGTTTGCATTACCTTGTTAATGGAGGAAATTGCATCAGGTTTTTTGGCGAGAATTACTTTGCGAATTACTGCCTCTACATCGGTGTCAGATAATTCTACTCGGACAGTGAATCTGCCTTCAAGTTTCTTTAGGTTTGATGTTCCAGTTACGGCGGTTTGACCGGTGCCAATGAAAAGTAGTCTACCGCCGAATTTGTTGCAACATGCTTCGACAACTTCTTGAACCTCCATAGACCGCTGATTATCTAATCCAATGAATTGTTGGATTTCATCAAGTGCAATAAGGGTGAGAGGGAATTTGCCATCTTTGCCTAATGCTTGGCGAATGGATTTTACCATGTCATCGCTGGAGATGTCAGAGACATGAGGATATAGATTGTTGAGGGTTTCGACACAGGTAACTTGTGAGGGGAAAAGGTTAGGTTTGATCTTTACCAGTGCATTATGGAGCCCTTCGGCTACGTAGAAGTTGGCGAGTTCTTCATCCCAGCTGAAGCCGTTTTTTTCGACATCTTTGCGGACAGCTTCATAGATGCCTTCGTTTTTGAGCCACATTACAAAACGAGCAACAGGATATTGCTCGGGGAGACCAATAGATTTGAAGATGATACGGAGAAGGGCTAAGCGGACACTTCCACTGGCTCCAGCTCCAAGAGTTCCTGAAGCAGCATGCAGTCCTCCATATCGTTTAGCTTGGGTGCTAAGCTCCTTAAGGAGATAAATGATGTTTTGTGGAAGATCGGCTATACCCCTTGCCGTAGCTCCATTATCAAAAGCTGCATCTACCCAAAGGGCGCGAAGCATTTTGACTAGGTGGGATTTGCCTGAACCGTAAAAACCGCTTATCCAGACCCCTGGTTGCTGCGCTTGCTCGATATTCTTAAGGTATGTTTCAACGATATGCTCGAGACCTCTCTCATATTCGCCCTCACAAACAAAGGTTTCAAGCTCGTAACGAAGTACAGCCATTGCTTGGCACGTTTTTTCATCATTTACATTAGCCACACCTTCATTAACAAGTTTAAGAGCGGCTGGATCTCTTCGGTATATTTCTTGGTTCAGCATTCTTAATTTCCTTCCAGATTACTTTGAACCGAGTTCCTTCTAGCAGCATGTTTCTCGGCTAAACTTAGATGGTGGTCATTTATGCGGTCGCCTTCATGTCCAACGTATTTTGGACCCAATTTGAACCATGGCGCCGACTCCACATCCTTACCCCTATCTTTGCCCCAATTAATGTTAGGTTTGTCACGTAGCACACCTGCGCCTTTCTTCCCTATATCGGGCACGCTCGTAAAAGGTCTAATATTTAACCTTACCCCATCGTTTAAATCAGGATCCCAGCCGATTGGTTGCCTCTCCATAGCTTTCCATCGTACAAAAATATCGTAAGGCTTTTCCCCTTCAAGAATAAGCTCCAAACGTTTTTTCAAGTTTTCTGCAGCAGCAAGCTTTTCTTCCGCTCCATCCTTCCCTTGAGCTTTTTCCTGTTTCTGACGGCTAATCCAATCACCCAAATAGGTATAAATTAATGTCTCGAGCAGTTTAGCATCGAGCTTGTGATAATTCACTAGAACGGCAAAGCCATCACTCAGTCCATCCCAAATGTGCCAGATAAAAGGTCTATCATGGAATAGTTTACAGTGTCGGATAAAGAAGTCCTCGCGAAGCCAAGATTCTAACGTCTTGCCAGTATAGTTAACCTGAGTAAGTAGTTCGGATCTTTTACTTGAGGACCATTCAGTGCCGTAAGCAGCTGCTAAGAGTTTTTCCAACCGCTCTTCCGCCTTCAGTTCACCTCTTATAGATGGAATGCAGACAATCCCATCTTCGTCAGCATACGAGCGAAAATTCTTTGACATTTTTGCAAGTGCGTTGGCTTCATTTGAAAGCTCCATAGTACCGGTTAATTCAGCGGGCCATCTGTAACCAAGCATGCGTACTACAGCCACCTGTAACGGCGCATCACTTATGGATGGGTTCCCATGAAAAACCCATTGAGTCGGATCCTCAGAATATGGCAGAGGTAATCCATCCGGGTATTTCTCTTTGGCAACCTCGGTCCACC
>Ga0315288_10011677_pt1 | contig 11055 bp, 11 predicted proteins | sample YL17G11_20_MG_FD_203454 | JGI IMG/M metagenome (GOLD analysis project Ga0315288, IMG submission 203454) | Sediment microbial communities from Yellowstone Lake, YNP, Wyoming, USA - YL17G11_20 | ecosystem: Environmental > Aquatic > Freshwater > Lake > Sediment | place: USA: Wyoming | collected...
GTGAGACGGTAGAGTTCACCGTCACCAAAGGCCCCAAAGGGTGGTCGGCTGAGGATGTCGTAAAACTCTAAGGCCCGAGAGGGGACCCCCGATGGTTATAGGATACGGGTCGCTGGATCCTAGAAGTGGGCGACCCAGAATCAGAACCCTTGGTTGTCTATTACCAGGTCCCGATCTCCTCTTTGTGGGTCGTACCCACGGCCATACCTCTTAAGTCGCAACGTCTGGCCGCCGGACTCTACAGGACAACCAGAGGCCAAGGCGATTATCAAGGCACAGTGTAGGTCTTCATATTGCCTGACGGCTTCCGTCATTTCTTCCAAGGGCACTTGAAGAATACGACCCCGCAGGCGTGAGTATTCTTTGATATCCGCTTGGGCGACCGTCGTTGGAAAAAGGTCTTGCAGATAACGGCTGAATAGTTTAGAGGTTTGGTTAGCCATCATAGCCCGCCTCCTTTGGGCGCACTTCTCGTTTGACCTTCCCCAGATACCTGTCAACGGCTTTCCTAATCAGAGCGCTGACTGGGGCTAGCGTCTTTTCAGAAATCCGCTTGAGCTTCTTGAGTTGGTCTTCTCGCATGTAAAGGCGGATTGCTCTCATGGCCCTAAGTATATACACCGGGACACACCTTGTCAAGGGAAATCTTTTCAAGGTCCTGGCTGAAGGATTCGGGTGTCCCTATGAGTGATAGGCGATTAACCGCAGCAAGTAGTGGTTGCCCTGAGACCTGATCACGGATTCAACTGTCGGGATCCGAGACCAGGGAGTTGCCAACTCAGAAATAACTGCGGCATGTCAAGTCCTGACCTGCGCCATGTCATATAGGAAAACCCATTCAAGCCACTTTTCTATGTCTATGAAAACAGGCGGGTTAGGCGACGGGTAAGTCCTTTGTTTGCAACAGATTACAGGTTAACATAATGGCACTTATCAGACGCTACCGCCCTTTTAGTGTGTCCGTAAGCCGTTGATAACGCTGGACTTATACCCCTCCGGTCTTTGGAAAAAGCCGTGTGGTCGGCTACCAAGGCCCGGTTTGGGCACAAGTCCGACAGCCTACTAAGTCCCGAAGGATAAGCAACTTACGGTCGGCAAGGGTAAATTCTCTAATGGATTGCTCCGTATTAGAGATTCATTAGAGGTTATCCGACTTTGATTAACGGATAGAGAGGATAATGGCACGTATAACGGCTTTGTTTGCCTCATGTTGGCAAGAAATGGGCATCTTTTGTACCCCAAAGACGGCCTAATGGCCGGTAATGGCGTCCAGAAACGCGCAAAACGCGGGGAAAAACCCCAAATGACGAGGAAAGGGAAGATGTATATGCAAGAACGCAAGGACCTGATTTTAGTCCGACTCGCTCGCCTCAAGGCGGAGATCGGCAAGCTGGGGCAATCTCCCGACATGACGAAAAGTATGGCGACCGCAGACCGGGGGCGAGTTAAGTTGATGGCAACGCTTGAGGTGGTGGCCCAAGGTTTAGCGGAGAAGGGTTTGCCCTCAGTGGATAGTGTGAAGGCGGCTTTGGAGGTCTGCCGTGACCTCGGGGCGGCCGTGCCTAATATCCCACCCGACGCCAGGCTGACAAGACGCGACTGGGCGAAGGTCTCCCCGGATCTGGCGGCAGAGTTTGATGACCTAACCGACTGCCTAGAGCAGGGGAAACCCGACCAGCAGGGAGAACTAGTACAGCAGATCGCCAACAAGTTGTGGGCACTCGTGGATGACCGGAGTGTAGCCAACTCACGCCACAAACCAGCAGACACGGATGAACTCCGCAAGGCGCAAGGCGACTATGAGGGCGCCGTTGAACAGGCCGAGAAAATCAACAAAACCAACCTTGGCACGGGAACGGATCTAAACCCGAGGGTTACTTTGGAGAGTCAAGGGAACGTTCTGCGGCAAGCGCGGATACTTCGCCAGGTCCGCGCACGGCACGGGATTTTAAGCTAAGCGGCGGCAGATTTCAGACCCTCGGCTCCGCCGCACGTGGGCAACTTACCCACGGTCCATTGGCTGGGGGTCTACTTTGGCGCGAGCACTTTGGGTATCGGAGTGCGCCAGCCGATTCCATTCGGCCTCTGACTCCGATGCCCATTTTTCGTTGTCCAAATTTTGTACTACTTAAGGGGTACTGTTACGTACTCCTGAAATACGAAGGAAGGTTTTCGCGTTTGCAAGACTGGGAGAGCATGTAGGATGGCCACCGTTGGCCCACCCTTGCCCCAGGACGCACCGGGAGAAACGGGAACACTATAAATGCCAGACAAACCCGTAATTGAAGTCACGGTCGGCGCCACTGATTTGCGGAAATTCGTTGCGGACGTGAAGAGCCGCATGGGCGACGCCCGTATCGCTATCGCATCGATTCAAAGCTCGATTGCCGCCCAACACGCGAAGATCGTGGCCGGTATAACCGGAGTCGAGGTGGAAGAGGCCAAGAAGCGCATCACTGCATGGCGTACTGAGACCGCGCAAAAGCGTGCGGAAATGGCCAAACTCCGCGTCGATGCGGTAGCCGCGACAGAGCAAATGCGGGAAAAGTGGGGCGGGGCACCCTGGCCCCTAGCTAGACAACTCACGACCACGGGGATCTTACAATTTCTTGGCATCCAATCGCTCCCCGCGATCCTCTCAGGCGTCGCACGCAATCTAAGGGATGCGGCTATCGGCGGGGGCGAGTTCGCGCACAGCCTCGAAATCATAAGTCAGAAGACCGGGATTAGTGTCCCTCAACTTCAGAAGTTGGAATTTATCGGTAAGACGGTCGGCTTGTCCCTGGATGACCTGGTGATCGCAACTCGCAAATTCTCTGCCGCGATTGTTGGCGGCGGGGGCGAAGGCGAAGGCCTGGCGGGCGGGAGCAATAAGGCGGCGCGTGTTCTGGCGGCTCTGGGTATCGCTACGCACGACGCTACAGGCAAGGCTCGTTCGATGGACGCGGTTCTTGCCGATCTGGCCGAGGTATTTGCACACGCGCCAGATGGCATGGAGAAAAGTCGCGTCGCCGTTGAGTTGTTTGGGCGGTCGGGCCTGAATTTGATCCCGTTCTTGAACAAGGGTCGCGAAGGCATCCGGGCGTTGCTCGCTGAAATGGGCGACCCCGTAGCTGTCGAGGAAATGGCGAAGGCGTTTGAGAAATGGGAAATTGCCAACGCAAAGCTTGACCAGTCCGTACTGCAACTGAAATCCAGCCTCACGGGACTCTTGGGATTCATGGCGGACAATATCGACAAACTCGCCGCATTCATAGATTTGCTGGCGAGGGGGGCCGACCTTAGTAGACCGCCGCAGGGACTCGCTCAGGCCACATGGACGAAACTGACGCCCGCCGGTGAGGAAGAATTTCGCCGACTTACAACTCCGCCGACTGGCGGACCCGGCGAAATGTACAGCGCACAGGGGGCGCAAGCCGAGATGGCGCGGCAACGGCAACTCGCTGCGGGTAGGGAATACTTCAAGTTCCGATTTCCGGCAGCGGCAGCGGCAGGCCGCGAACTTACCGAAGAGGAGAAGGCGCTAGGCTACATTCTCCGCGAGAGTGAGGTGCTGGGCAAGAAACTCGTGGAGGAACTAGGCACGCGCAAAGAAATTACCGCAGAGATGGGCAAGGCCGCAAGAATCGCGGCGGGGGAAAAGGAAGGGAAGGCGAAAGAAAGCGAATTCGATAAGGTTTTCGAAAGCACTCAAAAGCGCGCCGGAAAATTAAAGGCCGATCTGTGGGACCAGCAAAAAGATTTCCAAGACTGGCTCACCAAGACCTCGGGGACTGCGGCGGTTCCCGCGAAGATGCCCGGAATGCCGACTTGGATGCTACCTGGGCAGCGCCTAAACATCGACCAGCTACGCGATGCCCTGGCTCAGTTGGATGCTCAAAGCGCACTGGGCAATCAGACCACAGCGCAGGAAATCGTCTTGCGCTCCCAACTTAACGCTTTGCTCGCCTCAACGATTCGTGGGCGGTTGGCCTTGGGTGTAGCGACCGATGCCGAACGCGAGGGGCTGGAAAAATTAGTGCAAGAGTTGTCCCAGTCACAGAAGGCAACCGAGGACCTAAAGGCCAAGCAAGGGATTTGGGCGACATCGGCCCTGGGTGTGTTGGACACACTCTCCGAGGTGGCCGCGAAATTCGGGGTTGCCCTGCCGAAGGGCCTCGTCCAATTCGCTGCTACCTTCGAGATGCTGAAGAAAACCAGCGAGGGATTTAAGAAGAATGTCCAAGACGCTCTGCGGTCGCTAGGTAAGACGGATGAGGCCGAAAAGGCGGTAACGACGGTTGACGCATTCAAATCTATGTTTAGTTCGTGGGAGAATTTCGCCGCCAGCGTCAAAGAGGGTGGTCTAGGGCAAATTGCGGGTATGCTCGGTACTATCGGGGCGAATTTCAAAAAAAGTATCACGCAGGGCATCGGGGCGATGATGATGGCCCTTTCGGCATTTACTGGGGCCTTCGCTCCGATAGTGGCTGCAATTGGTGCGGCACTGACTATGGGGGGTAAGGAAGTTCTGCCGTTTCTCTTTACGCCTACGATCCCTTTAGGCGTAAAGAGGGCACAAAGCCGCAAGGCTGCCCGCAAAATTCAAAAAGAGATCGATTCCATCGTCACGAGCTTTAATGCGGGCGGTAGCACTATTAAGAAGACCTTGGCGGCACTTGAAGCAGAACGCCAGAAGGCTATCGCTCGCCTTTCGGGAAGGAAGGGTGCTGGGAAGCAACTCGAAGCGATTCTTTCGGACATCGCCAAGGCTGAAGCTGAACTCCTAGCGAAACAGAAAGAAATATTTTCAGCCTTTGAAAAAGAAATATCGATCCTCCGCCTGCCAGAATACTACCGAGAAATCGGATCCGCTATCCAAGATATTTCGGACAAACTGAAAGCCTATCTTGACGCGGGCGGCTCCGTGGCGAAGGCAGAAGAATATCGGTTACGCCGAATCGCTGACCTATATGCCAATCTTAACCGCGATCTTCGGGATGACGAACTCGAAGCTATCGACATGCTTACGCGGCGGATTGACCTGGAGAAGCAGCGCGCTGATGTTATTGCGGACGCCGCAAAACAGGAACGTGAAGTGCGGACTGGTCTAGGTCTCGCCAGACCGTTGACCCCAGCACAAGAGGCGGCGACCAGAATAAAGGAGATTCGCAAACAACGCGACGAGCAGTTGGCAAGTATCGACCGCCAGTTAAAACTACTCGATGCACAGGTAGAGGGTCAGGCGGTTCTGTTCGGGTTGACGAGCGACTTAGCCAGCCTAGAACAGCGGAGACTTGATATTACAAGATTGATTACTGGCGAAACCAATGCACAAATCGCTGCCATTCAGGCCGCCATCCTACTCAATCGTGCGGCTATCGACGCAGGCCTCGCGCTGCCGCTCGGGGGCACGCCGATCTTTCCCGTCATCAGTGGAGGCCAAGTCATTACCGTTACGGGAGGCATCAACATTTCTGTTACACCTTCCCCTGGCATGACACCTAGGGAGGCATGGGAGGCGGTTCACGATGGCATCGAGTGGGGCATGGGGCATCGACACGAAATTTAGGAACTTCATCGCTCCAATCTGTCAGTGGAGGATCACATGTCTTTGGTTATAGCAGCGTTTGACTCAACGCACGGGTTCCTTTGTAGTGAAGGCCGTACTGTGAGCCGCGATAGATACGGCAAACCCCGAATTGAGCGCGAGGACGCTTTTAAGCACATCCAGATCAATGAATCTCTCGCCATTGCCGCCACTGGCGCGACAGAGTTTGCGGTTCGCGCTCTCGCGGCGGCGCGGGACATCGGCGAGTGCTTTAGTAGCCGGTGTGCGGACCTCGACGGCGGTATGGTGGATTTGTTCACTCGCCTCGTGAAACAAATCCCAGATAAGTTGCCTGACTGTCCAGTCCCTCTCGCGATTGTAATTCTATCCAAAAATTCCCTTACTAGGCGCGTTACTTGCGCCCTCCTAGTCTCCGGGTGCGACCCGCAGAGGTTCGGTCCGCCGCCGGATTCTGAGGTTCATACGGTCATTACTGCACCCCGTCGCGAAACCAACGATTTGATCGAGCATCGAATGGATGCTGTTTTGCCAGAAATCTTCAAGGAGACCCACAATGCGAACTTCAGGGCCAAGATCGAGGCGGCCGTCAAACTGGCGGTCGCAGACGCTGCAAAAAGTGATGAAGAAATCAACGCAAATGTCCAGTTCGCGTTCATTCTCTAGCGCCTATATTGAGGCGCGGTCTTGGGGTGGTCTGTGGGGCACGTCGGCTACCGCCAACCTGATCGGTCAGTACACGACGCGGTTTTTCACCGTGCCGCGTTCTTCGCGGCGGCAGTCACTCTACCTAAAGTACGTTGACCCCAGCGGCAAGGTCTCGCGGTATCCGACTTTGATACAGATCAACTACCCGTTGGTGCCGTCCTTACCTTCTGCTGTTCTTGATTCTAGTGACCGACTCTTCCCTGAAGTCTCACTGTTCCTGCCAGCAGATTCCACCGATGTTTTCGGCGTCGAAATCCGCGACAGTGACAACACCACCGTGCTCTATCAATACGGCGATTTGGCACTTGCGATATCGCCAGATGATCCGGCACTTATTTGGGTTTGGGACAATTCGGCATCCAAGTTTCGCACAAAGACGCTTTATGCCTATTGCTGGAACACGCTGGGAGAGTATTCAAGCGCCCACCAGATTGACATTTCCATGCCCGCGCCTGCCGTTTCTGGTCTGACACTTGACGAGACTGACCAATCACTCCATTGGGATGCTGATTCGACTGCTATCTACTACGAGGTTCAAGTATCACCCAGTGCGGGATTCTCTCCGGTTAGCGCGTCTGGCACGATTGACGGTACATCCTTTGGCCTAACGCCGGAAGACGTGGTCCAGTTGCACTATTTTCGCGTCCGAGGTGCCGACCCCTTGGGGGTAGGGAACTGGGCATCGGATTCACACAGTTATACGCCAGTAAGCCTTTCAGAATGGGGAAACACAAACCAGATCTATTCTGTTCCTTTACCAGCCGATCCAGTAACGGATCCAACTGTTGGTGCGCCCTTTGCCGACCACGAGAGAGACATCCAAGATGAGGGTTGGCGGGTGTATCATCAACACAAGGCACGAGAGAGAGACGAGTAAACGGGATTTAGCTGGCCGATAGAGGTTGCCGAATGCCTATAGCCAAAAGCACTCTCGTTGTCGCCAACATGCGAACGACCGAGCCGTTCTTTTCAGCCTTCATTGTGGAGGTCTGGAATTCGACGAGGACCACAAAGATCACTGGACCGATTCGCGTAAGTGGGGTCTGGGATGCTGCCTTGGGTGCTTACAAACAGAAGGAAGTGTTATTTTTCAAAGGTCTAACACGTGGGGTTGTCTATTCTCTTAGGGCCGCCGTTGCAACCAGCCACGGCGGACCGGTATCCGCTTGGACGGCTTGGATCGACGAGACGGCGGGCGATACCACGGCCCCCAGTTCTACCTACACCCCGACTTGGAGTGCGATTGCAAACGGCGCAATTTGTAGCGTAGCGGTAAGCGGCGCGGCTTCCGATTTAGACCGTTATGAGTGGTACGGAAATACGACTGGGATCGCGCCGAGTGCCTCTACGCCGTCCAATTGGCCGAATACGCCGAAGAGTGCGGATGTTCGGCAGACCTTTGCTGGCACGGCAGGTCAAACGATCTATGCTTGGATACGTGGCGTCGATACAAGCGGCAACCGACAAGCATGGCAAACCCTGAATACCAAATCGGTAGGCACGATTGACGACGTAGCGGATGGCCCAACTTATGCTCGCGTCTTGGGAACCAGGGTTACCCTCGGCGTACCCTACGTCTACCGGGGCGAATGGGTAGGCTCCACATCTTATCTGAGGGGTGATGAAGTCGCTTACCCTTCGGCTGCTGCGGGCAATATCTACGCTTGCATGACGGCCAATAGTGATGCCAGTTGGACGGTCGCCCATTGGCTGCTCATCGGGCCAGCAAGCGTCGATCAAGTGGTGGATGGCACTAGCTACGCCCGCACCACCCCGAACCAGCGCGATGGCGGGGGCTACGCACATGACGGTTTACTTTCAGGCGGCTGCGTGAAGCCGAGCAAGTTTGCCGACTCCAACCCGGGAAAAATCACTGGGGCTGTGCAAATCGCTACCGGATCGACAGCAGATGAATCAGAGACTTGGATTAATGTAGGCACAGTAGATTTGCAGGTGCCTGCCGGGGCCGCGAGCATAGATTTTCAGGTTACGCTGACCATTCTCGATCCCAACACGGCTACTTGCGCGATGGCACTCACGAACAATATCGGTCTCGCCATCTATACTGGCAGCGCCCCCAGCACTCCCAGCTTTTACCGCGCAAGCACCGGAACGATTACCTATACCACCCCTTCGGGAACGAAACTCAGCCTTTACGTGAAAGGGCGGCATGTAACCTACCCCCTGGGCGGGAGCGGGATTGAAGGGATATGCTCGCAGGATTTAGTAACGCCGCTGCGGTCAGGGATGGTGGCGTAGGGGAACGATGAACAACGAACGATGAACGCTGAATACTGAAGGTTCAAATGCGGAAGATTTCGGGGGTTCGGAAAACGGATTGGCAGGCTTTCACGGCGACCGTGCCAGAGGAACTTCATGCCTGGGAGACGCGGGCATCAAGCCGGTTTCCGAACTGGCTTTTGGTAACGATTGGGCGCGAGGACACCTGGCAACTAGCCAAGGCCAGCGGATTGTTTTTGACGATCCCAGCGCCGTGGTGTTCGGCTGCGAGGATCCCAACTGGCATACAGGCGGCCCTCGGACGGCAAGGGGTCGCCGGAGAAACCATTGGGGATTACCTCGAAGCGGTACTCGGGCGCGACATCTTCCTTGATTAGTAACGCTGGGCATCAACCCGGCACCTTGCCCCCATGAATTCCGGCGCTAACCGCGCCGCAGAAATCCAACAACAGGTGAAAACATGACAATCCGCGAATTTGCGGAGCAATACAGGTGTCGGCTCAAGCGGGACGGCTGCGGAGAGCAGATCATCCCCGGCAAGGTTGGCCAAATTTACGATTACGGGACCGGGCGGTTCGGGGCGCTTTTCATGCCTTCGGGCAAACCCAGGTCGAACCTCTGGGGAAGGGTCCGCCGAAAGCTCACGGCGGCGGGGTTCCAACTATTGCAGAACGGGGACGGCGAGGGTTGTCTGCTCTTTGACCCGACCGATGCGACTCAAACGGCGCTGGCCATCCGCGCCGTGGGTGCAAGGCGCAAGCGCGTACTCTCGGAGGGCCAATTGGCGGTTTTGGCGCGGACGGCTTTCCGCAGGACGGGAAAGAGTCGAGAAGCCGCTGGCGTCGCAGAGAACCCGCGCTAGAAGGCCATCTCTGGGCCAAGGTGCGATTGATTTGGTCGGGTGCGGTCAGGTTTGGCTAGCTAGGTATGGAAAACCCCAAAGCAGACGAAAACGGGCCTTGTAGGGGCTTCCTGGCGGGGAAATAATCCAAAACAAGTGAGGCGAGAATGAACGACAACCTTTTGACCGTCGAAGAGGCGGCCACATACCTGCACGTGCCGAAGAGTTGGATCTACAAACGGACCAGAATAAGGGGGCGCAGCGCCCTGCCTTGCTTCAAGGTGGGGAAATACGTGCGGTTCCGTGCCGCCGACCTGACTGACTTCCTTGAGAGGTTGCGCCGTGGATAGCCAGCATGTTATTGTGGGTTCGCAGCAGTCTGAATCCCGACGAATCAGCCCACAGGAGGGAAATATGATTCGTCGGCGTTATCAGTTAGGTTCGCTACAAAAGCGCGGCAATGGCTGGCGCTATCGGTATCGCGTGGACATGCTTGACGAAGACGGGAAGGTTAATCATCGTCAGGAGCGTGCGGTTTCTTTCGGCAAAGTCACGCGCAAGGAAGCCGTTGCCATGCGGGATGACTTCGTTCGCAAACACGGCCTCGATGCCAACCGGCCCGTGGTTGCCATGACACTATCCACCTTTTGGACTTCGCACTTTGAGCCGAAGGTAGTCCAAAAGAAATCCCACCACACCCAGAAGCTCTACACGCAACTTTTCCGCAATCATGTCGAGCCGACGTTAGGCGGGGAAGCCCTGTGCGACCTGACGCGCTACGCGATTGAAGATTTGGTGACGCAAAAGGAAAAGCAGGGGCTATCCAGCCAGACAGTCCACCACATCCACGGCATTGTGTCTAAGATGCTCGGCAAGGCGAAATTCTGGGGCTGGATTGAAGACAACTGGGCCTCGGGGGTTACGCTTCCGCAAGTCGTTCGCCAGCGGTCGGCGCGGGCGTTGACACTAGAAGAGGTCCGGCTGATCGCGCACAATCTACGCGAACCGGCGCGCACGGTTTTTGTCCTGGGCGTTGCGTTTGGCCTACGCATCGGGGAACTACTCGGCCTCGAAGTTGCGGACTTAGACTTTGATGCGGAGTTACTTTACGTTCGGCGTTCGGCTACACGGGGGATCCTCAATCCCACAAAGACCCCGGAAGGCGCACGCAGTTTCCGCTTGCCGCCGTTCATCAATCAATTGCTCAAGGCATACATGCTCACGCGGCGCACGGGTTCGCCGTGGCTGTTTCCGACTCGGCGCGGCGGGTTTCACAATGACCGGACGTTCTGGATTCGCTTCGTGAAGCCTACCGCCGACACGTTGGGATTGCCGCAGTGGTCGTGGCATTCGATGCGGCGCACGTTCCTGACACACAACGGCAATCGCGGCGTGGCCATGCCCATCTTGCAATCGCTCGCCGGACATACCAACGCGCAGACAACGATGAGGTACATTGACCCGTTTGCTGAAGAGAAACAGAAAGTCCTGGAAGCATGGTCCGACCGCCTCTGGCCCAAAACGTTGCGGCCAGTTGCGGCCAGTTTCGAGGTATTGGGTGCGGCAGGCAATTCGCAACTCGTTGACTGATTTAGGTTTGCTGGCGGGGACGACGGGACTCGAACCCGCGACCTCATGCGTGACAGGCATGCGTTCTAACCAGCTGAACTACGTCCCCGGTGGAACTGGTTCATTGACCCATTGGGCCACTGCTTCA
>Ga0315288_10011683_pt1 | contig 11052 bp, 9 predicted proteins | sample YL17G11_20_MG_FD_203454 | JGI IMG/M metagenome (GOLD analysis project Ga0315288, IMG submission 203454) | Sediment microbial communities from Yellowstone Lake, YNP, Wyoming, USA - YL17G11_20 | ecosystem: Environmental > Aquatic > Freshwater > Lake > Sediment | place: USA: Wyoming | collected...
GCTCCCGGCGCTTCCGCTCCAGCGGTCGCCCGGAACGGAAGACAAGCCGCCGGAACATGCGACTCTATCGTGAAGTCCGAGCCTGGCGCGGTCCGCGGCTTGACGCTCAATCATTTCATGCTGCGGGTATAGCGGATTCGGTTGACCTGGCCGCCCGCCGCGTGCAGCTCCCACAATCGCCAGACCGATGGTCTTTCAGCGCCTCAACTCATCCCGAATGCGGATGGCCAGGAACAGGAGGTTTTCCAGGTCCGGGAGCTGGTCCCCGATCTTCGCCCACCAATCCCCTTTCCGGCCGAGCACCGCCAGGTAGTTAGAGTTGACCGCAATTTCTATTAGTTCGCGGCCCTGGCCGGATACTTCGGGAAGCTCGAGGAGCAGACTCTGCAGGCGGGAAGTCACGATCCGGGATGCCACCGCAGCGTCGGGCGCGACGACGCCAAAGCGTCTGTGAAACTCCGGGTTGGCCCATCCTTCCCCAACCTCGCGGCCCCAGTGGAAAATGGGATCGTTATCCATACCGAGGAAGGCTTTCGGGAAGATTTTCAGCGTCTTTTCCAGGCCCGCCAGCGGCGAGCGCGTCAGGTAGCCGAAACCCTGTTTATGCCCCGACCCGTATTCAAAAAACGTGCCGGCATTGGCCGCAGCCACCCAGTAGACGCTGAATGGACCGCCCCCCCGTAAATCCATCAGCGCGGCCTCGACTCGCCCGCAATCCGAGTCGTCGTCGGAGCACCGCGATCCCCGGGCGGCGAAGTACGCATCGAATACCGCTTTGCGTTTCGCCACCACGCGGGCTTGCACGCGGAACGCCCACCGGTACACCAGTATCATCAGGCCCACCACTATCACGAGGGGAGCGGCCAGAGCGAGCCACATCCACACCGGCAGGTCTGGGAGCATCTCGCGCCGGCTCACAGGCCCTACCCTCTTCCCGTGCGCTCCGGATACGATGTCTCCCGAAGCTCTTCGATCATCCGTCGTTGGTTCAGTCCCATGCGGACCTCCTTGTCGCCGCCATCAGCGCTTGGCCTGCTTCAGGCCCAGAAACAGGGGCGGAAGCCGCCCGGCCGGATCGAGGCCCACGTAGGCCGCGTCGTTAAGGCGCACCTCCGGAACGGTGACCGTCCGGGAAAAGGGACGCCCGCTGGAGACGAGCAATCTGGGCGTCCAGCCGGTTCGGGCAAGCGGAGCCGCCGACTCCCACTGCACCTTGCGGGACTTGTCATAGCTCGGCCTTCCCGTCACAACGACGCCCAACCGGATGACTCGCGCCTCCACAATCGTGTAGTTCGAATACTCTGCCTCGGCCAGACGATAGGGCCGCATAGGCTCTCCCAGGTATCGGGCAACTAGAAATCCCACCGCCGACAGGACCAGCGCTCCCGCCGCGATGAACCACACCGTCGGCTTCTTGCCCCGGATCAGGTCTCGCAGTCCCAAAGCGCCGAACAGCACCACCGGCGCCAGAAGGAGCAGCCCGGCAATGAAGAAAACCCACTCCGTCCAGCGGTTCTGATCGCCGATCTCCCGGATCATTTTCAAATACTCGGGCGAAGCGAGACTGGGCGCCTGCGCCGGGAACAGAAACTCGATTCGGGAGATCATGACGGTTTGGAACGGCTGGACAAGTCCATCACGCCCTCGCGTCCTTCCTCCGGATGCCCAGGAACAAGGGGGGCAGCCTGCCGGAGGGATCCAGACCCACGTAGGCCACATCGTTCACCCGGACGTCGTAGCCGCTCTGCACCGGGTTGAAGAGACCTCCGGCCACCGGAATGCTCGGGCTCCATCCCCGCCGCGCCAGAGGGGCGGCGGATTCCCAACCGATCTTGCGGGACTTGCGGCGGGTCGTATTTTGCGTAAACACCACGCCCAGGCGGGTGACGCGCGCTTCCACCACCCTGTAGTTCCCGTACTCGGCCGCGGGGAGCCGGTACGGCCGGTGCGGCTTGCTCAAATTGCGGGAAATCAAGAAGGCAACGGTGGCCAGAACGAGGGCCCCCCCGGCAATAAACAGCTCGGGCTCGATCGAGCCTGCCCGAATCAGTTGCCAGAGTCCTATGGAGCCCAGCAGGACAACCGGCGTCAGCAGGAGCACCCCGACGGCGAAAAAGAGCCACCGCGATATTTGGTTTTCCTCTCCGATTTCGGCGATCATCCTGAGATATTCGGGCGAGGAAGGAACAGGAACCCGCGACGGGAAGAGGAACTCCGGCCTGGAGATCATGGCGTCAGTCTATCACGTGAGCGCCAGCAACGCCCAACGTTCCGGGCCCTGGCGCCAGTTCTTCTCGAGATGGTCGATGTCCAGTCCTTCCAGCAGCGGCGGGAGTCTTTCGGCGTCGGGCGCGAATTCGCGCTCCAGATCGCAGAGATCCAGGTACACCTCCGCCGCCATCTCGACCAGCTCGCCCATCCGAAGCAGCCGCCAGTGGTTGCGAAAAACGAGCAGCGCACGATCGTAAAGGGGTTCGAGGCCCGCCACGCCCTGGATGTCCTCTATCAGTTGTCCGATCGCGCTCACCCGCGCCACCGTCGTCGTTGTCGCCCGCCACAACCGGCGCAGCAGGAAGTATTGCAGCGTCTCGGCGGCGGGAACCAACGGGGACCGCAGCCGCCGGAGCCGGTTATTCACCTCTTCTTCCGCTGTTTCCAGCGCGAAGAACACCTCGGCGATCGGCCAATCCTCCTCCACCCGCCACCAGCCGCGCTCCTCCCAATCGTGCCAATTCACCGGCGGCGGCGGGGGCTCCGGCTCTCCACCCTGCCGGCGGAAAGCGGCGTAATTCTGTTCGTTGAATTCGCGCGCCACCCACATCGCATAAAACTCGTTTTGCCGGCCCGCCGTTTGCATGTATTCGAGCGCTGCCGTTCGCAGCGGAGAGCTGGGAGCCGTGGCCAGGACGCGAGCGCCGAAACGCACGCATTCGACGGGCGCGATCTTGCGCCGCGCCATGCGCCCGAAAAGATGCGTCAGCAGGCAATCCCGCGCCCCACTCTCCCCCTCCCTGCGAATGAGAAACAGCGCCAGCCCGGCGAGATCGTCGTCCGAGAGGCCTGGCGAGCCGAGCAGTCCGCTCACCGTTTCCGGCTGCTCGAGCAGCGCGGCGTACGCAACGCTTCCGAAGACCGCCGCCACCGCGGCGGAGGTGTTGCGGGGATTGGCGAGCTGGGCCAAGAGGGTAGGTTCGGATTCCGGCATGGTTCCTCTCATCATGGAAGGTCGCTCGGCTTGCGCGCGGCCATGAGGATGCGCAAGTTATCGGCCTCCTCATGCGCCCCCAGGCGGTCCAGCAGAGACACGCACTCGGCGGCCTCTTCTTTTTCCCCGCGATCCAGGTACAGACGCCCCGCGTTGTACGCGTCGATCCAGGCATCCCGGGCGCGCCCGGCTCTTTCCTTCAAGTACGCCCGCTCATAGTACAGCCGGGCATTGTGGCGGCGCAGGCGGATGGCGGTGGAAACATCGGCGATCGCGGCGTCATGGTCGCCTTCGTGGGCGCGGGCGACGCCACGGGTGCGGTAGGAATCGACGTATTCGTCGCGCGGTTCCTCCAGCGTCAGGAACTTTTCCAGGCCCTCGGGAAACTCCCACAACCGGATCGCGGCGCTGAAATCGGCGGCCGCATCGGCCCAGTGGTGAACCTCCATCCTGGTCTTGCCGCGTCCGTAATAGGCCACCGCGAAGTTAGGATGGTGCTCAATGGCCAGGTCCTCCGCGATGATCGCCTTGTCCCACAGCGAGAGTTCCCGGTAAATGCAGGCCATCTCGTGCCACGCGCCGGGATTGTCGGGCCGCTCATCCACTTCGGCGCGAAGCCGCTCGAAGCGCCGGAGTTGCGCTTCATTGCTGGGCAGGAGCAGTTCGGGTGGCGCCGCCGCCCGGGGGCCTTCCGACTGCGCCCGCTGAAGCCTGGCCAGATGGAGGCGGCTCATTCCCGGCAGCCGTTCGGGCGCATTCAGGATGAGTTCGTCACCCGTCTGGACGCCATGGGCCGCCATCACTGCCAGACGGCCCCACTGGCCGCGGTTCCAATGATCGCGGAACACCAGCACGGCGCGGTCGTGCAGGGGTTTCCAGTGCGGCTTGGCGGCGGTGGCTCTAAGCAACCGGCCGAGGGCTGGAAGGCTCCCGGGACTCTCCCGTCTATCCAGCCACGATCTGCGCAGCAGGAAGTAATGCAGCGTGTGCTCGGCGGGGACCCCGGCCGGCGGTTCCCGTGCCAGCAGGATGTCAATCTCCCCGCCCGTGTCCAGCTCCAGAAAGAGGTCGGCCAGCGGCCAATCGCGGCCCGCGTCGCTCCACGCATCGCGGCCTTCCCATTCATTCCAGGTGGCCGGCGGCGCCCGCCTCTCCTCCGCTGCCTGTTGCTTTCGGCAATAAGCCGAATAATTGTCCGGGTTGAACGCCGCGATCACCATGGCGCGATACTCCCCGACCATCCCTCCGGCCTTCTTCAGATACTGCTGGACGGGGCGTGTCAGTGTCACGCACGGCGCATCCGCCATCGCTTGAACACAGAGCTTCACGAGTTCCTGCGTGACCACGCCTCTCTCCGCCAGCCCCTCGAACACCCACCGCGCCAGCGACTCGTTGGCGGCGGTATCGGCGCCGGGTTCGTAGTAAACCGACACGAGGAAGGCCGCGATTTCCGCCAGGTCCTCCGGGCTGAACTGGCCCTCGAAGATCGCCCCTTCGAGAACGCTGTTCGGCTCGTACCCACTATTTTCTTCGATCAAGCGCTGGCACAGTGTGGTTCCTACCGGGCTGAGCTGCCCCCCGGCGGCCAGCCGATGGAGCAGACTATTGGCGTCCGCGGCCGGCTCCTCTGGCTCCACTAGGTCATCGGGTGCTTCCTTCAGGACCAACAGCGCATCGAGATCGGGCCTCGGGGTATCCGGCGCCTGGACCGTCTCGGACACCTCGGAATCGGGCGCTTCCTCCACGATCGGCTGCGCGTCGAGATCGGGCCTCGGGGTATCCGACGCCTGGAACGTCGCGGACTCCTCGGAATCGAGGCTTTGAACCGGCGCGGGCGGCTCGCGGTTTCTGGCGACCAGCCACGAAATCAGCCGCGACGCCGCGCGCGACAAGGCTCGATTGAGCGCGTCCTCGAGCTGCTTGAGCAGGCCGGCGTCCCCCCTGACCTGTTGAGGCACCTATCCATCATACTCCTGCGCCGTCATCCGGCCGGCGGCGGAGGCTGGACAAGTCGGGAGACATATCCCACCACGCGCCGCGGCCATGCCGCGCCGTGATTCGTGTCGCGCGCCCCGCGTGCCGCCCTCTATGATGATTAATTACAATAGCGGTTTGGCAGCGGGGCGGGTCTCCGGCCTTCCCCAGGGGAGACTCTATATGAACGAAGCGAAGACCCGGCGGAGAAAGATCCGCCTCAGCTTTCCCGTAACCGGGGAATCGGCGATCGCCGAAATGCTCGACGACGAAGCGCCGGCGGTGTGCGACTACGTCTGGGGACTGCTGCCCATCCAGAGCCAGGCGATTCATGGCATGTACTCCGGCGCCGAGGTGTTCCAGTTGATCGACAACCCCAGACCGGTCGAGCCGCAGAACCGGACCGCGCTGCCCCTGCCCGGCGAGCTGCTCTACTTTTATGATGCGGGCGGCAACGTCACCAGCCCTCCCCGGGAAGTGGGGGAAGTTTGCCTGGTGTACGGCCGGGGTGTGAGCCTGAAGGGTCCCGAAGGAGCGCCCGCCTGCGCCAGCCTGTTCGCCCGGATTCCGGGCGATTGGAAGTACGACTGGACTGAGTTCGCGCGAGCTTGCCGGCGCTGCCGCTGGGAAGGTCCGCAGACGCTGCGCCTCGAGGCGCAGGAATCGGACTGAACATGCACACACCCCGCGTCGAGATGGATTTGTACGAGGTCGCGATCTTCGCCGCCTACCTGCTGCTGACGGTGGCGGTGGGATTTCTGGTGGCGCGGAAAGGGCGCAGCAGCCCCAACGACTATTTCATGGGCAACCGGAGGCTGCCCTGGTACGTCGTGGGCACCTCGATGGTGGCGACCTCCGTCAGCAGCGATCATTTCATCGCCCAGGTGGGCGCCGGATACACCCACGGTATCGTGATTGCGGCGTTCGGGTGGAATGCCTGGATCGTTTACACGCTGCTGATCTGGGTCTTCCTGCCCTACTACATGCGCACCGGTTTGTTCACCATGCCGGAGTTTCTGGAGCGCCGGTACAACTCGGCCGCCCGCTATCTGTTCGCGGTGTCCTGCGTCGTCGGTTACCTGTTCTCGCTGATCGCCGGACCGCTGTATGCCGGCGGCCTGGCGCTGGAGAGCATGTTCGGAATCAACCTGGTGTGGGCCATCGTGTTCCTGGGCGTGCTGACCGGCGCGTACACGGTTTACGGCGGCCTGAAATCGGCGGCGTGGACCGATTTCATGCAGATAGGAGTGCTGCTGATAGGCGGCATCCTGGTGCCGGTGATCGGCCTGTGGAAGGTGGGCGGGCTGGCGGAGCTGGTGCGGGAGTATCCGCAGAAGTTCCAGGTATTCCACGGCCCCAGGCACGAGTTGTTTCCCTTTACCGGCGTGTTCACCAGCTTTCTCAGCGTGGGCATCTGGTACAACTGCACCAGCCAGCACATCGTGCAGCGCTGCCTGGGAGCCAAGGACGAGTGGAACGCGCGGGTCGGCGTGGTCACGGCCGGGTTTCTGCACATCGTGATGCCGTTCCTGTTCGTGATCCCCGGCATTATTGCGTTCAAGCTGTTTCCCAACCTGGAGCGGCCGGACCACTCCTACATCCTGCTGGTGAAATCGCTGGTGCCGCAGGGGCTGCGCGGCCTCATCCTGGCGGCGATCGCGGCCGCGCTGATGTCGCATCTGTCGGTGATGATCAATTCAACCTCGACCATCCTGACGATGGACCTGTACAAGCGTCTTCTCCGGCCATCCGCCAGCGAGCGGTCGCTGGTGGTCTTCGGGCAGTGGAGCGGAGCGGTGGTGATGTCGCTGGGAATTCTGATCGCGCTGGTCTTCAGCACCTCGCGCAGTTCGCTGTTCGTTCTCATTCAGGAGGGCTTTGCCTACATCGCGCCTCCCTTCGCCGTGATCTTCACCACCGGCCTGCTGTGGCGCCGGGCCAATGGAACCGCGGCGCTTACCACCATCGCCGCCGGGTTTTCATTCACCCTGTTCCTGCAGTTTTACCTTTTCCGGCTGGCGTGGCTGGCGCCGTATGCGAACTACCTGCACCGGGCGGTGATTTCCTGGGCCTTCTCGATGGCGGTGATGATCGCGACTTCCCTGCTGACCCGGGCGCCGGCGCCGGAGAAGACCAACGGGATCATCTGGAGTTTCCGCTACGCCTCGCTGCCGGACGCTGAAAAGAAGCGCTACAGCGGATGGAAGGACCTCCGCCTGTGGTGGCTGATCTTCGTCGGCGCGGCGCTTTCGATTTACGCCTTCTTCCTGTGGTTCCGGTTCCAACATCCGGAGACGCCATGACCGAAGGCGTCGAGATCACCTCCGGACGCGGAGTAGTCGCCACCGGACCGGGGGAAGCGGCGCGCGCCGGGGCCTCCCTGTTCGAGCGCGGAGGCAATGCCATCGACGCGGCGGCCGGGGCGTGCCTGGCCTGCGCGGTGATGGAACCCCAGGCCGTGGACCTGGGCGGATACGTGCTCGCCGCGGTTGTGCTCGAGGGCGCGACCGGACGCGTCTGGTCCGTGGACGCCAACGCCGTGGCGCCGGCCGCCGCAAGCCCGGACATGTTCCGGCCGCTGCCGGTCCGCGCCGGCAATCCTGGTATCAACGAGCTCGAGTACGGCTGTTCGGTGCGGGACGATGCCAACGTGTACGGGCCGCTTGCGGTTGCAGTGCCGGGATTCCTCGGCGGCGTCGGGGCGATGTGGGAGCGATGGGGACGGCTCCAGTGGAGGGAGATCGTCGCGCCGGCGCGCGAACTTCTCGAGACTCCGCTGCCGTACTCGCTGGTGCGAAAGGACGTCGAGTTCAAACGTGAGGTCATCCAACGGTATCCTTCCACCGCCGCGCTGCTGCTGGATGAGACCTGGCCGCGCCTCGATCTGGCGCGGACGCTGGACCGGCTGGCGGGGGCGGGATGGCGCGATTTCTATGACGGCGAGATCGGCCGCGCCATCGCCGATTTCGTCGCCTCGCAAGGCGGTATTCTGACGCGCTCCGACATGGCCGCCTTCGCCCCTCGGATCACCGAGCCCTGCTCGGGAACCTATCGCGGCGCCGCGGTCCATACCGCCATCGCTCCCAACGGCGGCTTCAGCGTGCTCGCCGCGCTGCGCGACCTGGAACGCCGGCCCGTGCTGCCGGACGGCGACCCTGCCTACTGGGACGGCATGGCGAAAGTGTTGGAGCGGATGTGGACCGCGCGGCTGGCGGATTCGCCGCCGTCCGGCGCCAGCCCTCACGGCACGGTTCATGTGGCGGCGGCGGATGCGCAGGGCAACCTGGTGAGCGCCACGATTTCGCAGGGCGGGCTGTTCGGCTCCTGTCTGGCGGTGCCCGCGACCGGCATCATTCTGGGTCACGGAATGTGCCGCTTCGACCCGCATCCTGGACGGGCGAATTCGCCCGGCCCGGGAAAGCGGCCCTTGAGCAATGTCTGCCCGCTGGTGATCCGCATGCCGGACCGGGATGTGGCCATCGGCGTGCGCGGGGGACGCCGCATCGTCAGCGTGTCGCCGCAACTGGCACAGCGCATCGTGGACTATGGGGCCAGCGTGCGGCAAGCCGCAACCGCGCCGCGCATTCATACCCTGACCGGCGATCCGCTCGAGATTTCCGCCAATTTCGATCCCCCGATCCGGGAAGCGCTGGCCGCCGCCGGCTACCGCATCGAAGTCCCCGCCGAGGTGGCCGGAGCGGCCCACGGCGCCGAAATCCTGCATCCGGCCGGCCAACTCAGGGCCGGTGGCAGTACGTGAGCGTTTTCGACCCAGGCCCGGCGAGATCGAGGCTCCTCCGGATTTCGGGCAGTGGGCTACTTTGAATCTAAGCGCCTGAAGACTCACGAAAGGCGCAGCGGGCGTTCTGAAGGCTAAAGGCTCGGTTGCGGATTGAAAAGCTCATGTTCATCGGACGGTCTGCGTTTTTTCGACATACGTTCGGAACAAGAATTTGTCCTGCTGCCCAATGGATTCCTTTGCGGCCCGCTTGAAGGCCGAGGGATCGACAAGCGGAATGTTGGGTTGCTTCCCGGCGAACAGTTCAACGATGGTGAGGATCTGAATGCGTGGGTATTTGCCGTAAAGCGTCTCATAGAAACCAACCTTCACCGCTTCGGTTATCATTGGCCCGGTTGGTTCAGACAGGGTGATGAAGACGCCGATTCTGGCCTTCTCGCGGTCCACGACATGGGCCAGATTCCGAATCATTGCGACGTTCACGTTCTCGCCGCCCTTTACCGAGACGATGGCCTTTTCCGTGGTCTTCCCGTCGGGCTTGAAATAGATCAGCCCGTCGATTCCGGTGTCGGCACCCTTCTTCTTTCCTGCAAACGGAACAGCGTTCACTAGAGAGACCGCCCACCACTGGAATTGATACCGGTCTCGTGCAGCCAGCGCCCGCGCGCCGTCCAGGTCCTTCGGAGTTCCGTGAACCTCATACTGGATGCCAGGGAAAGCGTCCTTTAGGCGCTTCTCGATGAGCGAGATCGCCAGATGCGTGATGTCAATACCGATCCACTCCCGCTTGAGCTTCTGCGCTGCGTGAATCGTGGTACCGCAACCGCAGAAGGGGTCTAGAACTATATCGCCCTCATTTGAGCTTGCACGAACGATCCTTTCCAGGAGAGCCAAGGGCTTCTGTGTGGGATAGCCGAGCCGTTCCTGGGCTTGCGAATTGACGAACGGTATATCGTCCCAAACTGAAGTGACCACCCTGCCGGGCATTTCGTCAAGGTACCTCTTATATCGCGGTGCGCCTGATTTCGTGTAGACAAGCCTGCCCTCATCGTGGGCTCGCTGCATCCGTTCTTTCGTCCACCGCCAAACCTTCGTTACACCCTTCCACTCATACGTAAGGTTCGGGCGGTTCCTATTGGGATTCGTGCAGTCGCTTAACGTGTAGGCTCGGCCGGTCCCTTCTTCGATCTGAGAGTAATGACTGTCGAGGTAGCTCTCGTCGTAGTCTCGATACTGTGTGTTCCAAACCGTTTCGCCAGTTCTACCGTAGGACAAAATCACATCGTGGGTTGACGGATACCTCCTGAATGCGTGGCCCTTCGGATCGGCGCGACGCCATATGAGTTCATTGCGAAAGCGTTCTACCCCAAAGATGGCATCCAAGAGCAGTTTCAGGTAGTGGCTGGCCGTGGGATCGCAGTGCAAATAAAGCGTCCCGGTAGGTTTCAGAGTCCGATGAAGTTCAAGCAAGCGCACGGCCATCATCGACAGATAGGCCATCATGTCGTTCTCCTTCAGAAAGGCCCGTAGCGCCCGCAGGAGTTCCGCCGCATCGGTGCTCCGGCTGTGCATCACCTCGTCAAAAGCCAGTTCGGCTTCACTGCCCCAGTGCCAGGTGTCCTCAAAGGCTTCGATCTGTGCGCGGGACTGTTCGCCAGCGGTGCTTCGAAACAGAACATTGTACGTGGCCTGACTGTTGAACGGCGGATCGAGGTAGATCAGGTCCACGCTCTCGCGCTGGATCTCGTTCCGAAGAATCATCAGGTTGTCGCCGTAATAGAGAGCGTTCATGTGAGCCGATTCGCCCAAAGATATCACACTGCTTTAGTGCGTGGCGAGGCAGGAAGATCTCCTGTGCAGCCCACTACCCGATTTCGCGAAGCGCCGGCCGGAAGGCCCTTTCCCAACCGGCGATTCCACCGGCGAAAAGTGTAAACTGTTTCGTCAGGGCGAGGTTCATCCCCAAAATATGAAGATCATCAGCGTGGAATGCATTCCGGTGCGCGTCCCCATCCGGGCGGAAGTGGCCATTCGGGCTCGAGGAGGCTGCCATTCCGAATCGCCGTTCCTGCTGGTCAAAGTGCATACGGATGAGGGAATATTCGGGCTGGGCGAAGTCTCGTGCACGCCGCGC
>Ga0315288_10011684_pt1 | contig 11051 bp, 5 predicted proteins | sample YL17G11_20_MG_FD_203454 | JGI IMG/M metagenome (GOLD analysis project Ga0315288, IMG submission 203454) | Sediment microbial communities from Yellowstone Lake, YNP, Wyoming, USA - YL17G11_20 | ecosystem: Environmental > Aquatic > Freshwater > Lake > Sediment | place: USA: Wyoming | collected...
GAAGATAATCGTCTATAATAATGGCAGAATGTATATGTCCGCCGGCTCTGGCGGCCCAACTTTTAAGGAAAGGACTAAAAAATGTCTAAGACAATGACCGCAGGTATCCAGCTTGTCGTCTCTGTAATCATCCTTACATTTATCCCGACAGCCGCGCCAGGTGTCATTTATGTCGATGATACTGCCGTTGGCGCCAACGACGGCTCATCCTGGACCAATGCCTATATATACCTCCAGGATGCCCTCACAGCCGCCTCTGCCGGCGATGAAATCCGCGTCGCACAGGGAACTTACAAACCCGACAAAGGCGGAGGAATAACCCCCGGCGACCGCGCAGCGAGTTTCCATCTGACCAACGGCACAATCGTAAAAGGCGGCTATGCCGGCTTCGGCCAACCAGACCCCGATGCGCGGGACATTGACACATACAAAACTATCCTCAGAGGTGACCTTGCCGGCAACGACATCGAAGTTGCCGACCCTGCTGAACTGCTTGCCGAACCCACTCGCAAAGAAAACAGCTACAATGTCGTCAATGCAAGTGGTTGTGACAGAACAACCTTGCTTGAGGGCTTCACTATTACCGGCGGAAACGCCAACTCTGTGATATTAAGCGGCGGCGGCATCATTAACGGAAAACCTACGGTCATCCTCTGCAAGATTATTGCTAACTCCGCCGCCTCCAGCGGCGGCGGGATATATTTCGACCACACTGCCCATGCCCCGGGAGCTTTGCTGAAAGATAGTACAGTCAGCCACAATGCAGCTAACTCTGGTGGAGGCATTTACAATTGTGCGGAGATAATCAACTGTGTTATCAGTGGTAATTCGGCAATTGATGGTTACGCCGGTGGAATATATTTAGGTTCCGACTGTGAAACTTCGGTGACAGATTGTATCATCAGCAATAATTCAGCCGCCGAGAATGCCGGTGGCGTATTTGTCAGCTTCAGTGACAGCGAAGTTATTTTCACACGTTGTTCATTTACCGGCAACTCGGCAAGATATAAAGGAGGTGCAATCTATTCCGATGGCTGCACCTGCGGAAGCTATTCGACGTTCTATCAGTGTAAATTCATCGCCAATAGCGCTGCAGGCAACGGCGGTGCAATATGCGATTATGGATTCACCGACATGCAATTATATAGCTGCCTGCTTGTAGGAAACAGCTCAGGTGGAAACGGCGGTGCATTGTGCGATGAATACGATGGCGGCAGCGCATTGATTAACTGCACCGTATCCAACAATACCGCAGCAGGCCAGGGCGGTGCTATTTGTTACGATAATTATTCATATAAAGGCCGGCGTTTGGCCAACACAATTATCTGGGCCAACTCCGACAAAAATGGGCAAACACACCAGTACTCACAAATTTGTTTCATCGATGTAAGCGAAGTGCAAGATGTTACTAATTGCTGTATCCAGGTCATTCCCCCTGAAATCGAAGGGCGGGGTAACATAACTTCCAATCCGCTCTTTGCAGATATTGATGGGCCGGATAATATCCCCGGCAACGAAGATGACAACCTCCATCTGCTTGAGGGTTCTGGCTGTATTGATACAGGCCATAATGAATATGTGCTGCTGCAGTTAACCGACCTCGATGGCAAGCGGCGCATTATAAACGGCACCGTTGACAGAGGCGCCTACGAATATGGACGTGAGCCACCGCGAATTATCTACGTTGATGACAGTGCCACCGGAGCCGACAACGGCACATCATGGAAAGATGCTTTCAAGTATCTTCAGACAGGAATCCTAGCTGCATCGAGCGGCTATGAAATCCGTGTTGCTGGGGGGATTTATAAGCCCAACGTCGGAGTTATTGACGATGATACACCTGACGAGAGGACGTTAACGTTCCAGCTTAAAAACGGCGTAACGATAAAAGGCGGGTACGCGGGTTTTGGGCAGCCGGACCCTGATAATCGCAATATTGAGGTGTACAAGACTATCCTGAGCGGCGACATAAAAGGCAACGATGTCGATGTTAGTGACCCGTGTTTTTTGCCGAGCGAACCGAGCAGGATGGACAATAACTATCACGTGGTGACAGGAAGCGGAACAAATGAAACAGCCGTGCTCGACGGTTTTACGATTACCGGCGGTCATGCCGTTGAGAGCGGGGGCGGCGGAATGTGCAATATTAAGGGAAGTCCGACCGTAAAGAGTTGCACGTTTCTGCAGAACTCTGCGTATGCTTTGGAAAGTGGTGCTCAGGGTGGGGGGATATATAATGAATATGGCAGTCCCACTCTTGTTGAGTGTAAGTTCATAATGAATGCTGTTGACGTTGCCATACCCGACCATGGCAGCGGGAACGGTGGGGCGATTGCGGATACTCACAGCAGTCCAAAAATTATTAACTGCACATTCATCCGCAATGTGGCTATGGGCAATGATGGAGGTGCGGTATATCATTCCGGTGGCAGCGCAGAGTTAACAAACTGCACCTTTGAGGGTAATGCGGCGAGGAGATATGGCGGGGGAATGGGCAACCGGAGTGGTGACTCGAGGGTCACAGATTGCACTTTTGTCAGAAACTCTTCCGCAGGCGGCGGAGGGTTGTATAACAGTTTCAATTCTTCGAGTATAACAGGATGCAAATTCACTGAGAACGTCGGTTCAGGCTTTGGCGGAGGTGTGCTTAGCGATAGTGGCGGGACTTTTTCCGGCTGCACGTTCAGCAGTAATTTTTCCGGTTTCCGGGGCGGAGGAATGTACGTTGATAGAGGCAACCCTACGGTGACCAGTTGCATATTTGTGGGCAACATCTCCGGGGATGGTGCAGGAGGCCTGTATATTGAAGAACAGAGCAGTGTGACGGTGACCGATTGTGTGTTTAGCGAGAACACGATTTATGACGGCCAGGGTGCCGGCATCTGGAATTATGGCAAAGCTACAGTGACCGGTTGCAAGTTCGTCAAGAATTCAGGCAGTGGAATGTGTAACGAAGGTGAATCAACATTGACTAATTGCATTTTCACTGGAAATTCATCTCGATATGGTGCAGGGATGCTCAATGCCTCAGGCCTCAATACTTCAAGCACTGCAACCCTGATTAACTGCCTATTGAATGAAAACTTGGCCACTGTATGGGGTGGAGGATTATGCAGTGATGGCAGCACCGTTTTGCTGGTCAACTGCACGTTCGCTGCAAATTCGTCGCCGCTTGGGAGCGGGCTTGCCTGCAGGTCTCCGATAAATGTGCCTGACAGCAATGTGACGATAACGAACTGCATTTTCTGGGACCTGAATGGCGAAATATGGATTGACGATGACTCAACGGTTGCTATTACTTACAGCGATATACAAGGCGGTTGGTACACTGGAGAGGGCAATATTGATACTGATCCACTGTTTATGAACCAAGCCGGCGGCAACTACCATCTTCGGCCGAATTCACCTTGTATTGATGCTGGTGACAATTCTGCTGTCCCCTCAGGTGTAACAACCGACCTCGATAGCAAGCCTCGTATCATAAATGGCACTGTAGATATGGGCGCGTATGAGTATGAGCAACAACAGCCGCGCATTATCTATGTTGATGCGGGGGCCAGCGGTGAAAATAACGGCTCATCCTGGGCCGATGCCTATAATTACATCCAGGATGCTTTAATGATGGCTTTGGACGGTGATGAGATTCGTGTAGCACAGGGAGTCTATAAGCCCGACCAATTCGTCCTCAGCGACAGGCCTTGCCGAGGCCGCGAGGAGACCTTCCAGCTCCGGAACGGCGTTGCAATCAGAGGCGGCTATGCCGGTCTGGGCGAGCCGGACCCGAATGCCCGCAATGTTAAACGCTTCCAAACCATCCTCAGCGGCGATCTGGAAGGCGACGATGGGCCGGACAGGACTAACGTCGGCGACAACAGCAGACACGTAGTCACAGGCAGCGGAACGAACGACACGGCCATTATCGACGGTGTTACAATCACTGCCGGCTACGCCGACGGCATCGACGGCGAATTCCCGTTCATCAACAACGGCGCGGGAATGTACAATGAAAACGGAAGCCCGACTCTTATCAACTGCACTTTCACGCAGAATATTGTCGTGCTGTATGACTACGAGTATGGCGGCATCGGGGCGGCTATCTACAATCTACACAGCCACCCCGTTATCAAAAACTGCACCTTTAAGAAAAACTCGACGGGCGGCGGGCACGGAGTTGTTCACAACGAAAGCAGCAGCCCAACGATCAGCGACTGCACATTCCAGGACAACGAGGGTGGCGGTATAGAATTTCAGTATGAGACCAGAGCAACCGTCATCCGGTGCAGCTTCATCGGCAACGTCTCAGGCTACGGCAGCGGTATTAACTGTGAATACGGCAGCAGCCCTGCGATCGGAGACTGCGTGTTTATCGGCAACACCGCCTGGTATGATGGCGGCGCCCTGCGGTGCTACGGCGATTGTTCACCGGTTGTCCGGAACTGTATTTTCGTCGCCAACAGAACAACGATCCAAAACGGCGGCGCCATCAGTACCCTCGAAAGCAGCCCCACTTTGACTAATTGTACGTTCACCGCTAACAACGCAGCCCGCAAGGGTGGCGCCATATTCTGCTACGAAGACAGCCACCCAAAGGTCACCAACTGCATCCTTTGGGGTAACTCCGCTGCGGATGGAGCGCAGATCGCCCTGACTTACGACCAATCGCCCGGCCACGACCCATCCACGACGGAAATAACGGTCAGCTACAGCAACGTTCAGGGAGGCCCCGAAGACGTATCGCTGCAAGAAAGGTGCAGCCTGAACTGGGGCCTCGGCAATATCGACGCTGACCCGCTCTTCGTAAGGCCGGGTTACTGGGACAACGACCTCTGGATTGACGGAGATTACCATTTAAGAAGCGCAGGCTGGCGGTGGGATGCTGTGCGTGAAGAATGGACCTTCGACCGTGTTACAAGTCCATGCATCGACGCCGGCAATCCAGGCTCGCCGCTCGCCGACGAGCCGCTCACCATCCCTGACGATCCCAACAACGACTGGGGCTGCAATCTCCGCATCGACATGGGCGCCTACGGCGGCACCGCCCAGGCCGGCATCCCGCCCTACGACTGGGCGCTCCTTGCCGATCTGAACAACGATGGCGCAGTCGATTGGCTGGACTTCGTTTGCACAGGCTCCGACTGGCTCAAAACGGCCCCCCACCAGCCCTGCGACCTGAATAGAAACGGCGACGTGAACCCAGCCGACCTCGACCTGTTCGCCGATGACTGGCTCAAAACGACAATCTGGCGCAAATGATACACGCGTCCGGACTGAAAAAACTGATTCAATCACCCTCCTATGAGCGCCGGCCGGCCCTGCCCGGCCGGCGCCATGCTCCACGAATCGCCGCGAACAGATAGCCTTTTGCCAAATCACCGCCCTGAACGAAGGCGCACTCGACGGCATCCGAGTCGCAAAACTCAGGTGGGCGAAGAAATGACCGCACCTTTCACGCAAGTTGGCAAATCTCTTTAGAGCATCTAACACAAAGAAGGTCCTTGTTTGTCATTCCTGCGAAAGCAGGAATCCAGTTTTTTCGCCATAGACCCTACTTTCACAGGGGTGACATTGCCAGTTTCGGCTTTCCGCAACAGATACTAATTATTTCGCGGGGGCGCCGTGAGCTTCAGTGCCCAATCAATGTCCGACTTGCTCCTATTTCCCAGAAAATTCGGCAAGACAATCTCCCCGTCACTCCCTGCGGTCAGTATTCCCGCCTCAGTCCACCGGCCCGTCCGCGGGTCGAACCAGGCCGCCTTGTATCTCTTATTCGCAGCCGCGCCGGACAACCTCGCCGCGGGACAATCCTTCTCAAAGTAGAGAAGAAACAGCTCCTTGTTACCCGTCCGCGCACAATACGCCCACCCAAGACACGATTCTTCCTCCCCAGACCTGCTCGGCTCCACAAGCTCCGCATTGGGAACAAGCTCCTGGTACTTGCGTCCCTCAGACAAAACGAAGCTCTTCAAATGCCGCATCTGGCCCGCCGACTCCCATTTTATGACCTCCCAAATGGGCGTCTTCGACGCATCTTCAATCTCCCCGCTCCAAAGCCCTCCATCCCAGCCGCCCGCCCCGTATATATGTCCCCCCAGTCCCCCGGATAGCACGCTGCCGTACATCGCCGAGCGACAATACAAATCAGACTTCTCTGTATCTCCCTCTGCGTCCAGCATCCCCGCGTAATAGGGCTCGCCGTTGATACCCGGCACGGGCGGCGACGCATTGAATATCTCCGTCAGATACGGATATAAATCATGCGTCCGCCTGTTGCCTATCTGATGAAACGTAAGCCACTTCGCCTTATCCGTATGGCCGAAGTTACGCAGCGTCGAAGGATTTGAGTTCGTCCCGGCCAACGTCCCGAAAGGCGGATTCCCGTACTTCTCAATCACTTTGTTGGCCGCCTCGTTCCATTCCTCCGCCCGTATCGTCGCCCCCGTCGTATCAAGATGGATCGGACTGAACAGGCAGATGTTCGCCTGGTACCGGCTCCAGATATATTGAATGTAGCGCACATACGACCCCGGCCATTCGTAGTACTTCTTCCACGCCTGCCCGATGTCCCGCCGCGACGCCTCGATAAACGGCACGAATCCCTGCGAATTCAGATAGTCAATCTTCTTATCCATATTGCGGAAATACGCAGGATTGATCCGCTCCACGTCCGGAAAATACTCCTCGAAACCCGGGACCTTACCCGGGAACAGGAACGCCCTGTTGCCGTCCTCGTCGTGCATATCCTTGGCGCTCTGTGTCCCCGCCTGCCCCCACGCCGAACGCAGCACCGTTCCATCCGCCATCTTGAGCGTTGACGGCTTATCGTCGTTCGCCCAGTTGGGCAGCGCCGCAATTATCGCAATACAGTTGAACTCCTGCTTCTTGCGAAATCTCACGTAATCCTTGAGCCCGGCCTCCCGCCCGATCTGTCGCTCCTTGTCGTCCTCGCGCCAGCGATACCGGAAAGTAGGCGCCGGCCACCACGTATCGCCCAAAAGAAAAAAAGGGGTCCCGTCCGCCCATTCAAACGCATGCCCGTTCGCCGAAGCCCTGATCATTCCCCGCCGACACGGATTCTCCGCTTTTTCCGCCTCCGACCATTCAACCGCACGGAAACTCCCGCTCTTGCCGTTCAGCCCGGAATCCCGCTGATTCGACCCACTCTTCCATCTCCACGTCCCCGCCGCAGGCGCCAGGACCCGCACGCGAAACACGTCGCCCCCGTCCCAGAATCCGTAGCACCTCTTCGCAAAGCCCGGCCCTTCAAGATCGACCCACACCTCCACGTCCCTGTAAGGATTCTCGTACAATTTCTCGGCCTGCAGGCTGATTTCCACCTTCTCCCAAACGTGCCAATCCTCCATCTCTGACGCCGCTCCCGACATCCCCGACAAAAAGACAACCAATCCAAACAGAATTGCGGAAACCCTGCTGTATCTTCTTAACATTCTCAGTTTGAAAACCCCTTCCATACTACAATCCTTCAAATTCTTGTTTTTTCTGCTTGATATTGGAATCCTGCTGCCATAACCACCGTCGAAATAAGCCGTTATGTTCGTTTTGAATTTTGAGTTTTGGTGATTCGGATTTGTTTAGGATTTCGGATTTAGTGCTTCGGATTTGGTTGCGGCCACAGGCCGCGCCAGGGTATCCATGCTCCTTCCCTTTCTCTCAGCCCCCGCTCATACCGACCGCTAAGAGGCCTCCTGCTGATCCGGGCGCGCCTTGTAATCCGCCAGGAATTTCAGCCATCGCGTCCAGGCTTCTCTGTAAATCTCGCCAGAAACCAGAAAACCGTCGTTATGACTGCCCGAAATCTCCACAAACTCCTTCGGCTCGTTCGCAGCCTCATAAAGCTCCAGGCCGAAGTCGAAGCAGACAATCTCGTCGTTTCTGCTGTGAATCACAAGAACCGGGCAGCGGACATCCTTGACATAATCGATCGTCCTGTACCCAAACCGCGCAAACCAACGAACAGGCATATAGGGGTAGAAACTCCTGCCCATATCAGCATACGAAGTAAAGCTGCTCTCGAGAACCAGGCCTCTCGGAGTCGCCTTCCTCGCCAGGTGCGCCGCGATACTCCCGCCCAAAGACCTGCCAAAGAAAATTATCTTGTCCGCCCGCATCTTCTTCTTCTCGATAAGCCACTGATATGCAGCCTGAACGTCAAGATACGTCCCTTCTTCGCTCGGCCTGCCCTTACTCCTGCCGTACCCTCGATAGTCAAAGATGAAGCAGCTCAAGCCAAGATTATGAAAAAAGTTTATGCTGTCCAGCCGATGCATTATATTGCCGCCGTTGCCGTGACAGAACAGGACCGTGTAATTCGAATCCTCCGCAGGGACATACCAGCCGTTCAGCTCAACGCCGTCACCGGTTTTGAAAACCACATCTTCAAAATCCATATCCAGCTCATCCGGCGTATAGGCAACCTCCCTCACCGGCCGATACAAAAATCGCGCCTGCATAAGATACAGCGTCGCCCCCCAGCCCAAATACGCAACAGCCAGCACAACACCGAGATATACCAGCATCGACCCCATGCTAAGCATTTTAGTTTGCCCCGGCTTCCCCAACAAGCTAAAATCAAGCTAATGCTCAAAAGAAGAAGAACCAGGACAGTGACGGTCGGCTGCGTGAAGATCGGCTCAGCCGCCCCCATCGTCATCCAGTCGATGACCAAGGTCCCGACGACCGACGTGGCACGCTGCGTAAGGCAGATAAACCAGCTTGCCGAAGCCGGCTGCCGGCTCGTCCGGCTCGCCGTGCCCAGGCAGGCCGACACCGCCGCTCTCGCAAAAATCGTGCAGAAGGTGAGCATCCCACTTATCGCCGACGTGCATTTTAGCCCCGCACGCGCCATCGAAGCCATTGAAGCCGGCGCAGCCAAAATCAGACTCAACCCCGGGAACATCAAAGATCGCGCGGACATTATCCGAATAATCGACGCCGCCAAAATGCACAGGGTCGCAATCCGAATCGGCGTCAACGAAGCGAGCATCAGGGACCTCAACAAGCAGCCTGTGCCCCCGGGCAAACGCACCGCACTGATGCTGAACGAGATGCGCAAATACGTCCGCGTCTTTGAGAGCCGCAGCTTCACGCAGCTCGTCCTCAGCGCAAAGAGCAGCGACGCATTGAGGACCATCGAGATAAACCGCCGTATCGCCGAGACCTTCGACTACCCAATCCACGTCGGCCTGACCCACGCCGGCCTGCCCGAAGACGCCCAAATACCCTCTGCCGTCGCCATCGGCACGCTGCTGTCAGAAGGCATCGGCGACACCATAAGAGTCAGCATCGCAGGTAATCCCGTCATCGAAGCTCAAATCGCAAAGCAGATTCTAAAGGCGCTCGGCCTTGACAAAGCCGCCAAGCCGCAGCTCGAACTGATAGTCTGCCCCACCTGCGCCCGGGCCGAGGTCGATGTGGTCAAGCTGGCGCGCCGCGTCAAAAAGGCCCTGCCCCGAATCGACAGACCCCTTCGCATCGCCGTTATGGGCTGCATAGTCAACGGCCCAGGTGAAGCCGCCGACGCAGACCTCTCGCTCTGCGCCGCAAAAAATAAGGCCTTCATCTACCGCAAAGGCCGAAAGATCGCAACCGTACCCGAAAACCAGATCATCCCCACCCTGCTGAGAGAATTACAGAACCTATAGCCTCTCGCTGACGTATGCACAATATGCGTTTTGAGCCACCCAAAGAAACATTCAAAAGATTCATCGTCGTCATCATCTTCGCCGCTGCTTTCGGGTATATCGAATCGGCCGTCGTTGTATATCTGCGAGAAATATTCTACCCCGCCGGATTCACCTTCCCCCTGCCGAATCTCCTCGCCTTCGACCCCGCGCAAAAATATTTGCTCCTGACCGAAATCGGCAGAGAAGCCGCCACAATAGCCATAATCCTCGCCGCTGCCTTCCTCTTTGGCCGCAATCGCCGCCAGCGATTCGCCTACTTTATGGTCATCTTCGCCGTCTGGGACATCTTCTACTACGTCTGGCTAAAGGTCATCCTCGACTGGCCCGCCTCCATTATGGACTGGGACATACTCTTCCTCATCCCCGTCACCTGGGCATCCGCCGTCCTCTACCCCATTATCATGTCGGTCGTAATGCTCGCATTCGCCGCCGTCGTTCTCTACCGCGACGCCATCGGAAAACCAATTACAGTGACTGCGCTTGATTGGCTTCTGTTCTCTCTCGCCGCCGTTATTGTCGTGGTCTCTTTCTGCACCCCCGGCCCACACATAGCCAGTGCGGACTATAAGTCGCACTTCTACTGGCCACTATTCGCCCTCGGCGCCATATCCGCCGTTGCAGTCTTCCTCAAGTGCCTCGTAAAATCCAGATAGACCACGCCGCAGCAATATCTTGCCCCCGGTAATACTCTGCACATTACTGCTGGTCTCTCTCGCCGCTGCCCGCCGGCCTTTTGCCGAACGGGCGTCGCCTGTTGCCGCCCCCGGAATCCTGCTGCGCAAATTCCTCGAACTTGCCGAATATCATCTTGCCCGCCGACGTCTGAAGCGAGCTCGTAATGCTTATGAGCAGCTCTCTGCCGATCTTGTTGCGCCCCCCCTCGACAACAACCATCGTCCCGTCGTCCAGATAACCGATACCCTGATCGGCCTCCTCGCCCGGCTTGATGATCTTCACCTGCATCGCCTCGCCTGGCAGAGCTATAACCTTCAGCGAGTTCGCAAGGTCGTTGATATTCACAACATCGACCTCACGAACCAGCGCAACCTTGCTCAGGTTGTAGTCCGTCGTCGCCAGACGCCCGTTGCAGCTCTTGGTGAACATCACCAGCTTCTGATCCACGCCCTTGACCTCATCCATATCCTCAAGCACGGTGTCGTTAATCTCCACGTCGATAACCGGGTCCGTCTGCATCGCGTTGAGTATATCCAGCCCGCGTCGCCCGCGGTTGCGCTTGAGCCTGTCGGCGGAATCGGCTATCAACTGCAGCTCGTTGAGAACAAAACGCGGAACAACCAGCGGGGCATCGAACAGCTTGCTGTGGCACAAATCCGCTATCCGACCGTCAAT